>ERZ1034363.901-NODE-901-length-18357-cov-5.465208_pt1 | contig 18357 bp, 15 predicted proteins | sample MGYA00520616_ERZ1034363 | MGnify/ENA primary metagenome ERZ1034363 (study PRJEB33736, sample SAMEA104284506) | Azolla filiculoides | biome: Urban; feature: Water surface; material: Ditch water | place: Netherlands | collected 2015-10-28 | depth 0-0.1 m ...
GTTTAAGATTATAGAAGTAAATTATGTTTAATTTTCTCTAGCATTTGCACCGGATTAATCGGCTTAGCAATAAAATCGCTCATACCCACTGCTTTACAATTTTTTTGTTCCTCCATAGTCACTCCTGCACTCATCGCAATAATGGGTAACTCTGCAAATTGCGCATTTTCACGAATAATTTTTGTCGCTTCAAATCCATCCATCACAGGCATTTGAACATCCATTAAAATCACATCAAACGTATTATGCTCAAGCAACGCCAAGGCCTCTTGGCCATTATCCGCCACGGTGACCTCTAATTTAGCATTACGCAGGAACTCACTCGCTACTTGTTGATTGAGTGGCGTGTCTTCAACGAGAAGTACGCGAACATTTTCCAGTGACTCTGCTGCCTCTGCAAGGCGCTGCAAAAGTGTTTTTTTGGCCGAACTTGGAATGCTCGTTTCTGAAATTTTACCCGATGTTGCTATTTCAAAGGACAGTGTAAAGAAAAATTCACTGCCCAAATCGGGCGTACTCTTACAAATAATTTTTCCGCCCATCAGTTCGACAAACTTCTGACTGATGACAAGGCCGAGCCCTGAACCACCAAAACGTCGAGTAATGGAAGTATCCGCTTGCGAGAAAGATTGAAACAACATTTTCTGTTGCTCTTCATTCATTCCAATGCCACTGTCTTTGACAGCAAATTGGAGCTGTATCTCTTTTTCATGTTGAGAAATCAGTGATATTTCTAAATTAACAAAGCCTTTGTGTGTAAATTTAGCGCTATTATTAATTAAATTGATTAATATCTGTTTGAGTCTGAGCGCATCGCCTTTGAGCAAAACGTTAAGATTACTTGGCTGAATAATAGTAAATGTTAATGCTTTACGTCGAACTTCTTCCGTAAATAACATTGCAATATTTTCAATCACCACATCTAAATTGAAATAATCTAATTCGAGTTTTACATTGCCTGATTCAATTTTAGAAAAATCTAAAATATCATTAAGAATCGCCAATAAACTTTCTGATGCACCGGATATATTACGCAAATAATGATGCTGTTTATCAATAGGCGCGTTCATCCCAAGTAACGATAAACCAATAATGGCGTTCATGGGTGTTCGAATTTCATGACTCATATTAGCTAGAAACTCAGCTTTTACTTTCACTGCAACCTCAGCCTTAACTAACGCAGCCTTAAGTTCATGCGTACGCAGTTTCACCTGCTTTTCTAAATCAAGATTAAGCAAATAAAGCTCACGACTTTTTTCTTCAAGTAACTTTTCAGCAGTTTGACGCGCCAAACGCTCTCGATATAATCGCTTTCTCCATTTGATGTCGAGATTATCATCTGCTGCTGTCATTTTGATTCAATTAACGTGTAATACGAAATTCAGTAGAACCATCATCAAGTAGCTGTCTAGTAATCATCAGATTTTCGCTGAAATACTGGCCTGCACCAATAATAAGTCCTTCAGCAAAATCAGGAAGATTTCTATCCGACTGGTAAACCATTACAAGCGTACTGTCTTGAATTGAGGTATAAAATTTTGGCAGAGAAGCATTGGGGTAAAGTTTTTTGACTTCAACATGAACAACATTATCTATACCTGATAAAAACGAAAAAGAATCACTTATATTTTCAGTCAATTTGGGATATATCAATACTAATCGCTCAAATATAAACGTACCAAACGTTTTGACTAAATCGGGTATACCAATATGCGAACGCTCAGATAGGGCCGTAACTAAACGTATCAGCTCTAAATAATCATAATTACCGACGGCGGTATAAGCACCTTCATTAGGTAACTCAGCATCTTCGATGATGTCATCGAGCATATCATCACCAAATTCTGTTTCCACTAATGTGAAAAATTCTGTAAAAATTCTGCCTAGCATAATATGTATTACCCTCCAAAGTTTAAGATGAGTGAATTAGTTTACAATGGCCAAATAAAGAAAAATAGGTAGAAAATGCTAATAATGCTAATTATGAGATGAAGCATCTCATGATAGTGGTGGATGATTAAGGTATTTATTCAAATCGACGTCGGTTTAACTTTTTTAATTCATCTCGAATTTCTTCAAGTAACGCTATACTCGTATTGATTTTCCAATACCAACATATTGCCTCTCGACAGACTAAAAATACTAAAATTGTGACCACTATTTGAAATGAGCATTGCATTTTCTGGAGCAAACATAACGTTATCTCAATTAATTTTTCAATTAGGCTTGCTAGCATATCAGCTAATTCAAAAAAAGCTATGTGTTGCCCTATAACGAAATGCTTTTTTTTTCAAATCATACACCCCAAAATAGCATATTTTCATATCCAAACGTTTACCATAGCAAACGCTTTGTTGAGCTGATGTTGAGTTGTTTACGCTCTTTGACTGAAGAGCTATAAAAAAATAGTAAAATGGGCTCAACATCGCTTACAATACATTTATTCTTGTATTTTTTATAAGGTTGTAATAACAGTGATTAACGAACTCGATAATTACGAATTAGGATTACTGCTAGATGCGATAGAACATCGCTGGGGATACGATTTTCGTGATTACGCTCGAACCTCAATTCAGCGACGAGTACGCAACGTCATGACACGACATCAAATTCAATACGTGAGCGAGCTTATTCCTCGCGTTTTGCATGAACCGGTTTTTTTTCAAGACATGGTCAGAGATTTCAGCATCACCGTTACTGAAATGTTCCGTGATCCAAATGTTTGGAAAAAAATTGTAACGGAAATATTTCCTCGGTTAGGTACATATCCTTATTTTAAAATTTGGCATGCAGCTTGTGCGACGGGCGAAGAAGTATGGTCAATGGCGATTTTACTCAAAGAAGCGGGATTGCTTGAGCGAGCCACTATTTACGCAACCGATTTTAACGATATAGCTTTAGATAAAGCGAAAAAAGGAAGTTATCCCATTAAAAATATGCAAGTTGCACATCAAAATTATCTCAAAGCGGGTGGTCAATGTAGTTTGATTGATTATTACGATGTACTGGGTAACAAAGTGATTTTTGATAAAAATTTAGCTAGGCGTATTGTATGGGCAAATCATAACCTCACAACAGACCGCGTGTTTGGTGAGATGAATTTTATTTTGTGCCGCAATGCGTTGATTTATTTCACACCGACATTACAAAATCAAGTGTTATCGCTATTCACAGAAAGCTTATCGCATAGCGGTTGTTTATGTTTGGGGAGTAAAGAAACATTGAATTTTACTTCTGTGCAAAAGGAGTACGAAGCGATTTGTGAGCGCGAAAAATTATGGTATAAGACGACATAATGTCGTTGTGTTTGATGATTATTTTTGATTTATTGGTCTTTTTATGAATGTGTTAATTGTTGATGATGTGCCAGCTAATTTGTATGCTTTAAGAGATATACTCATGGATATCTCTGTGGGGGCATCTAAAGATGGCATCGATGAAGAGGAATCGTTGGAAATTTTGCAAGCGAACTCAGGTGATGAAGCCTTAAAAATTTTATTGCAAAGTGATGTCGTTCCTATTTTAGTCATACTTGATGTACAAATGCCTATTATGGACGGCTATCAACTTGCTGAAATCATGCGTACTCACCCGCGTATGCGTTACATTCCTATTATTTTTCTTTCTGCTATTTATAGTGACGCACAATACATTTTCCGTGGTTATGAAAGTGGCGGCGTCGATTTTTTAACGAAACCTTTAGATGTCAATATACTTCGCTCGAAAGTAGAAGTTTTTTTAAATCTTGCACGTTATCGAATCAAGATCGAACAGGCGCATATTGCTCATGCACAACTTGTTATTGAAAAATCAAGAGAGCGCGAACGCCTTCAAGAACAAGTGTATCGCGCACAAAAAATGGAAGGTCTTGGTCAATTGACTAGCGGTATTGCACACGATTTTAATAATGTTTTGATGTGTATTTTAGGACATGCTGAATTAGCTAAAATGTATCTTGAAGATACGCCCAATTCGGATATTGAAGACTCCATCAAACAAATTCAAATTGCGGGGAATCGAGCGATTCATTTAATAAAACAAATGCTCGCCTATACACGTCAAGCGCCTACAATGGATCAGTTGCCCGAATCAATTCAAATATTAGCGGTAATTGAAGAAGTTTTAGATTTAACCAAAACAACGTTGCGTCAGGCGAAAATTGAGTTAGTTACGCATTTTGCTAACAATATGCCTACTGTTTTAATGGACTCAACTGAATTACATCAAGTGATAATGAATTTAATGATTAACGCTATTGATTCTTTCAATGATGAAGGCGGTGTCATTCATTTAGGGTTGGCGTGTATTGAATTTCACGAAAATACGTTATGCAGTGATTGCTTTGCGCCTATTAAAGGGCGTTATATTGAAATTAGCGTTGCTGATACCGGTATGGGCATTGAGCCCAATGAGTTAGCTAAAATTTTTGATCCTTTCTTCACGACAAAATCTGTTGGAAAAGGAACGGGATTAGGGTTATCTGTAGTCAGTGGCTTAGTTCACCGCGCAAATGGCCATATCTTAATCCGCTCTGAATTAGGAAAAGGCACGCATTTTCAAATTATGTTGCCTGTTGAAAATAATTAGTCCATCTACCATAAATATATCGAGTCAATACCTATGTCAATCAAATCAAAACTCCAACTAAGTTTTGGATTTTTAGGATTATTTATTTTGAGCATTGCCTTCATTGGTTGGCTTGGCATAAAAAAAAGCCATTCGAATTTGGAAGAGATTATTTATAACAGCAACGCAAAGCTCGAGTTGAGCAATACGCTCTTAAATTCAGTGAACACGATATCAGGCAACATGAGTACGATGGTGATGCTCGACGATATTGAGGCTATAAAAGAAAGTGAAAACAAAATTTCTGCTGCACGATTGAATTACGATAATGCTTGGAAAGCCTTAAACGCTTTGCCTTCTAGCGATAAAGAGAAAATTATTTTTGACAAAATTGCAGCAGCGTCTCTAGCAGCTGACGATATCAATAATCGCATACAGCTCCTTGCTCGTGTTAACAAAGATGATGACGCAAAAGCATTAATACTCAAAACGGCCACACCGTTGATCACAAAGTGGCTAGCAGAAATTGATACAAATAGCGCATTTCAAAAAGAACGTATTCAAGAAAAAAGTATTCACTCAGAGTCTTTACTCAATTGGTCAATGTGGACACTTGTTTTCAGTGTCATGGTGCTATTTGTTTTTGGCATTTTTCTTGTTTACACCCTTATTCGCAACATGACAGTGACCATCAATACAATACAGCAGGCCAGTCAAGCCATTGCTAATGGTGATTTGCGCTTTAAAATTGAGGGTGAGGAAAAAAATGAATTAGGTGTTTTATTTGGTTCTATCCAATTATTACAAAATACACTGCTGAATTTTACAAAAGATATTCAACAAATTGTGGATGATTCACAGCGAGGTGAATTAAGCCGTCGAGCATCTGTAGAGGAGTATATTGGCGAATGGAAAACAATTGTTATTGGTTTAAATACGATTTTAGATGAAGCAGTCAGTCCTATCAACGCGCAAGCGATTACGTTGCAACAAATTGCTAATGGTGATTTTAGCGCCCGTATTACAGAAAATTTCAAAGGTGATCATAACCGCATTAAAGATGCCATTAATAATGTTGCGAGCATTATTGAGCTTTCAACGCGAGAAATACAACGTCAAAACTGGCTGAAAACAGGGTTGTCTGAATTATCTGAGCGTATCCGTGGGAATATGTCGTTGCCAGATTTAACGTATCAAGTGGTTTCCTATTTAGCAAACTATGTAAATGCGCAAATCGGGGCGATGTATTTGTGGAATGACCATGAGAAAAAATTGGTGCTCACTGGCAGTTATGCTTATGAATTTCGCAAAAATCTATCACAGCAATTTGCGTTAGGTGAAAGTTTAGTGGGGCAAGCCGCGCTTGAGAAACGCTTTATTTTGCTCACCAATTTACCCGACGACTATGCACGTATTACTTCTTCAATTGGTCAAGTACTGCCACGCAATGTACTGGTAATGCCTATTCTGCACGAAGGTGTGCTTAAAGGGGTGCTTGAACTGGGAAGTTTAGAGGAATTCAATCAGCAAACATTGGATTTACTCAATTTAGCGGTAGAGAGTATTGGCATGGCCATTATCGTATCCGAGTCCGTGACACGCACACAAATTTTATTAGATGAAAGCCAAGCACTTTCACAGCGTTTGCAATTACAGCAAGAAGAACTCCAGCAAACCAATGAAGAATTAGAACAGCAAGCTAGAGTGTTGCAAGAAAGCGAGCAGCGTCTTCAAATGCAGCATGAAGAATTGCAACAAACCAATGAAGAATTAGAGGAACAATCTCAAGCTCTGCAACTCAGTGAGCAAAAACTCAAAATGCAACAAGAAGAGCTGCAGCAAACCAACGAAGAATTGGAAGGACGCACACAAGCGCTTGAGCATCAACGTGATGAGATTGAACGCAAAAATAGTTTGCTCGAAGAAGTGCAAAGTGATCTAACTCGACAAGCTAATGCCTTAGAAGTAGCGTCAAAATACAAAAGCGAATTTTTAGCCAATATGAGCCACGAACTACGCACTCCGCTCAATTCGATGCTACTCCTCTCGCGCTCACTCGCTGATAATAATGAAGGTAATTTGAATGATAAACAAATTGAAATTGCCAAAATCATGCACCAAAGTGGTAATGATTTACTGCGGATTATTAATGACATTTTAGATTTATCTAAAATTGAATCTGGTCACGAAAAAGCAATTATGGAAAACGTGACTTTGTCAGATATCGCCTCACAGATACAATCGCTTTATCGACCCGTAGCCGAAGATAAAGGCCTTGATTTTTCAGTTGAAATCGCTTCTGATGTGCCAAAATATTTACGCAGTGATTCACAGCGATTAGGGCAAATTTTACGCAATCTTCTGTCAAATGCGTTCAAGTTTACGTTGCAAGGCGGGGTTTTCTTGCGCATTGAATCCACGCCTAAAAATGTTTATTTTACTAATAAGCAACTCAACGCTGAAAATACGCTCACGTTTAGTGTAAGGGATACGGGCGTTGGCATTTCAGAAGAAAGTCAACACGCTATTTGGGAAGCATTTCAGCAAGCCGATGGCTCAATTAGTCGCCAATACGGCGGAACGGGACTTGGCCTGAGTATTTCACGCGAGCTCGTGCGTTTGCTAGGCGGGGAAATTCAATTAGCATCCGAATTGAATATCGGCAGCACATTTAGTTTTTATCTTCCGCTTGAAGGCGTTGCCAATGCGGATGAGAATCAAAATCTCACAACCTCGGCAATTGAGAAAAGAGTAAATGTCAGTCAGCCATCCCATTTTCCTGTCGCCAGCGTTGCTATCAACCACACTCCCGTTGACGCCATTGCTGACGACCGCGACAGTATTACGCAGGAAGATAACGTCATTTTAATTGTCGAAGACGACCCTGTTTTTGCACAAATTTTGGCCAATTTATGTCAAGAAAATCATAACAAATATCTTGTTGCTGCCACCGCACTAGATGCGTTAACCCTCATTTCGCAATATAAATTGAGTGGAGTGTTTTTAGATATGGAACTACCCGACAAAAATGGGTGGACAGTGCTTTTACATATTAAAGAAACCTTAGAAATTTCTCACATTCCCGTTTATGTGTTATCAGCAAATGAAGCTTATGACACCACTAAGTTTCATGGCGCACTCGATTTTCTTGGAAAACCCGTCACAGCGGAGCAATTAGAGGATGCGTTAGCCGCCATTTGTAAAATGCGGGGAAATACACTTAAAAAAGTGTTGGTAGTGGAAGATGATGCAAGTTTAGCGTTATCGATTAAGCAATTACTTGGTGAGGAGGGTTTAGAGATTCATATTGCTGAAAATGGTCAGGTCGCATTAAACAAAATCGAAAAAATGGTGTTTGATTTGGTGGTGCTGGATTTAGGGTTACCCGATATGACAGGGGCTCAATTACTCGAACATATTCGCTTAAGTCAATTAGATTTACCACCAGTGATTGTGTACACAGGGCGTGAATTGACACGCAAAGAATATGAAAGTATTCAATATTACACCAGCAGTGTCATTATTAAAAATGTTCGCTCAGATGAGCGTTTACTTGAAGAGGCACGGTTATTTTTACACCGTTCGGTGGCCAGTTTGCCTGATAAAGCGAAAAAAATGCTATTGTCACTGCATGATAAAGATGCGTTATTTTCGGGTAAACGTGTACTGCTTGTGGATGATGATATTCGCAATATTTTTTCACTTTCAGCTGTACTTGAGGAGCGAGGCATTTCAATCACAGCGGCAAGTTGTGGAGCAGAAGCCTTAGAACAACTAGCGCTATCAAAAACGGCATTGCCATTTGATCTCGTTATTACCGATATTATGATGCCCAAAATGAATGGACTGGAATTAATTCGCCTTATTCGCGCAGAAGAAGCCTTTTTCTCATTGCCAATTATCGCTTTAACAGCAAAAGCCATGAAAGAGGATCGAATTCATTGCATTGAAGCAGGTGCATCAGATTATTTGACAAAACCTGTTGATGTAGATCGTTTGCTGTCGATGTTGCGTGTTTGGCTCTATCGCTAGGTAAATAATACTTTTTGATCTAAATAGCACACCTCCACACACGGAGTATACGCTGTATTGAAAGAATATATTTAACGATAGTTTGATCGATTTGCTACATTGCGATGAATGCACTCACAGACAAATTAAGAGCGTATTATATAAATTGCTAAGATAGGCTGCGTAATTTTGATAAAATCTACCTCAATGTTATTGACAGCTCTCTATCGAAATCCTCATGATTAAAGTTCTATCCATTTTTTTGTTGCTTGCGTTTAGCCATATTGCAGTAAGTCAACCTTGCTTAGGAAAAAAAGGGGGCGTGAATCGCTGCGAAGATAATCAATTTATTTGTCAGGATGGAAGTAAAGATTCTTCGCCGAATAATTGTAAGTCAATGAATAATAAATCCTTTAATATTAAAATGATAAAGGTTGATTATGATGGATTTAGTGTATGGCTAGATTGTAAGCAACATGGTGCCATTAAATTTCAATATAACGCGCAACATGACGCAGGCAATTTTCCGCGTGCAAAGAAGTTTTCTCTTGATCCACAAGTGCCTGCAAACTGCCAACAAATAACCGCTAATGCGTATGGCCACCATTACGATCGTGGACATCTTGTACCCGCAAATCATTTAGATGCGTCATCTGCTGCCATTAAAGCGACCAATAATATGACAAATATCCTCCCACAAGCCGCTAATATGAATCGAGGCGCATGGCTCGTGACGGAAGAAATTACAGAATGTTACCGCGATATATCAGAATTACTCATCATTGGAGGCGTCATTTGGGGAAATGAAGTTACGGATGATTTTTTTGTAAAATCGCATGGTATCAAAACGCCAGATGCGTTTTGGAAGGTTATTGTGCGCGGTAGTGGTCAAGATGAACAAGCTATCGCATGGATAGTACCCAACTCACAAGACGCCACGCGCAACAAAATAGATGATTATCTTGTGACTGTGCGTGATATTGAAACGCTAACAGGTGAAAAAATTCCCGTCGCAGATTACATAAAAGAAACAAAACCCCCTGCATCATGGGTGATCCCAATAGGTTGTAATAAAGGATAAAAAACAGCATGATTGATCATTTATCTGAAACATTAACGTTTATGATGAACGAAAGTAGCACGATTATTGCTTTGATGTGTGAGGTGGGCGTATATGAGCAAATGCAAATCGGACAATGCACGGGAAATGATGTTGTCATAGTACAAGACAGCCACATTTTTATCTGGAGCATCGATGATTATTTTTATTATCACAGCCATGACGCTATTGAACGTGAGCGCGTGCTTTTACGTTTCAAATTCTGTGCAAATGAAATTGAAACCGCGATACGGCATTGATATCAAAAAGATATCAAAATTGATTTTGTAAACAGGGGGGCCGATATGATAAAAAATTTTGATAAGAAGCATCGAGTCGAGTAGAGTAATTCTCAAATAAAGAGAACACAAGGCCATACCAACCATTACAATAGTCGTAATGCAGCAATTAATGAATAAAAATATAACGAGATGATACTGAAATGACAAATCAAAATGGCTTAGAATTTAAGTTAAGCAAAAGTGAACGTAAATTAATTGCAGTTTTCACGCCAGCAGCAGATAAGCTTGAAAATTTAACGATAGATGTCATCAAAAAACGCTTAGAAGAAGCCGAATTAGCGCATTTATTTGTTAACGAATCGACTGTGGCAGACTTCATCACTCGATACAATGATCCGAAAGCTGAGGCCTTCGAGTGTGAAATAGGTGAGCGTCGCGATGCAACGTGCTCAGTTATCGTGTCTGATGATAAATTGCGTGCTCGTTTAACACTCACACCTAATTTTGGAGGGAAAGAAGCCACTCTTTCTACCATCCAAAAAGCATTAAAAGAAAAAGAAATTACTTATGGCATTGTCGACACAGAAAAACTTCAAGATATCATTGATAAAGGATTTTGTACTGATTACCTTGTCGCTGAAGGCGTAAGAGCCATTGATGGCATTGATTCTCAATTCAAAAGTACGATGCCAGAAATGCAAGAGCGCAAACCCAAAATCGACGAAAACGGTGTAGCTGATTACCGTGAATTGGGCGAAATTCCAGTGGTTCGTAAAGATTCGGTGGTCATGCAGCGCATTCCTGCCATTCAAGGTAAAGAAGGTCATAGTGTATTTGGTGAAGTGATTCAACCTAAAATTGGTGAAAACATTCCCTTCTCCAAAGATATGACAGGGGTTTACGTTAATCCAGAAGATGAAAATCAATTACTGTCGTCAGTGACGGGGCAACCCGTGCCAGTCCCTAATGGAATGACGGTATCGTCAATTTTAACTCTTGATACAGTTGATTTTTCAACGGGTAACGTTAATTTTGACGGATCAGTTATTATCAAAGGCGATGTCGTAGAGGGTATGAGTGTTGAGGCACTCGAAGATGTGATTATTAACGGTAATGTTATTGGTGCAAACATCAAATCAATGGGCGGCCTTCTCATTAAAGGTGGCGTTATGGGAAGCAGTCAATTATTCTCTAATGCCGATATCATTATTAAAAACGGTGTACAAGGCGCTGAGCAGCCTAGCGATGAAAACCATGTTAATGATACGCAAAAAATTGTGGCGCGTGGATCAGTGATTGTGGAATTCGTTGAAAATTATCATATTGAAGCGGGCTATGACATCGCCATTTCAAAGTATGCGTTAAATACCGAATTGATGGCAGGGAATAAAATTTTTGCCGGCGCAAAAAATAGCAGTAATAAATCATCTATTATCGGCGGAAGTAGTTGTGCATTGATACAACTCAAAGCGGCTGTCGTGGGAGCGCGTTCAGGCATTAAAACCCAACTTCAAGTTGGCTTAAATCCATATCTACAAAAACGTCTTGTGGACATGAAAGAAGATTTAATGGCTAAACAGGATGAACTCGTTTACATCGGCACCCTACTCGCTTTCTACGATGATCATCCTGAAAAAACAACCGATAGAATGATTGCAAAATTACATCGGACACTCAGTAAAATCACCATTGACATTAAAAAGCTCAAAGTCGAAATAGCTGAATTAACGGAAAATCTAGCCGTATCGGAGAATGCAAGAATAATAGTTGATAGAGGCGTCTTTGTTGGTACAGAAGTCCAAATTGGCAATGTACGCTGGAAAGCGGAAGAAAATCGCGGTAAAAGTCTATTTTTATTATTACTTGGAACCCGTGAAATTTCAGTTAGTTAAGCCACTTACACAAAAAGCACTAAGCAGTTTATTTTAAAAAAAAGAGGTGATCCACAATGTCTCAAGACTCCGCAATGATACACAATCGAGCAATGATAGTGAATAACCTCGCTATGCTTGTTAAAAACAAATGTAATGTATCAGTGTCATTAGGCGGTAAAGAAACATTATTAACCGTTTTAATCGCTATTAATCACCAAGACAGTACTATCGTCTTAGATTATGGTTCTTCTGAGTATTTAAACAAAAAACTCGTCAATATCAAGAAACCACATTTCAATACGGTGTTTAATGGTATTCAGGTGTCTTTTCATGTGGATCATGTAAGAAAAAGTAAATATAAGGGAAGTGATTGTTTTATGATTGATATCCCTTATCAACTTTATTGGTATAATCGACGTGAATATTACCGCGTCGATTGCCCAACGCTTGACGGGGCTTATATTGAAATTGTTCTTAACCAGCCAGATGAAGAGGCTAAGTTAGAAAAAAAAGAAGCTTATGGATTAGCAATTGCCAAAATTGAACAAAAACTGATTGCGAATATTCAAACACAAATTGCTGATGAAAAATTAGCATGGCAACGTGCTTATTCTAAAATGGGCCCCACTTCAAAGACAAAGGCTAATATTGCGCGACAAAAATTTGAAGAAGAACTCGAGACGCATCCCGCTCACCCAAGTCCTAAGTTAGCCAATGTGATGCGTTTTAATTTAGTTAACGTGAGTATGTCAGGCTGTCAATTAATCAATATTGATCCTGAGTTTTCATATTATCTACCTGTTGGTGCTTTTCATCGTGACCGATTGCTACATTTACCACATGTCAAAATTGAGGTTTCATTCAAGGTCGTGACGGTCAATTCGATGGTAGGGTCGGTACTTGATCCTAATGCAAATGAATTTGAAGATCATATTGGTTTAGAATTTTTGGATTTGCACGAATCTACTGAAGGCGCTATTTTACGGTATGTTCAAGATATTGAACGTCAAAGTGGTTTACTAGATAGTCTTTAATTAACCTTGAATAAGCATAGGCGACACAATGAAAAACGTGTCGCCCTAACCTTTGAATCGCATTTTTATTCGTGCATCTTACTCTTTTGTACACAAGAACTTGAGATACTTGACGTGTAGCTCTTCATAATGCCCCTCTGGCGTTTGTCCTAGAAGGATAGGTTCGTGATCGGGATGCACAATACATTCCCCTTGGCCATTTAGTTCAACTTCAGAATCTTGAAAAATACGTCTCATTTTATAGATTTTGCCGTCTTTTTGTCTAACTGAATGCACTATTTTTTGTTCAGGCTTGAAAAGGCTTGGAAAAAATTTTCCAAGACTATTGGTGACATAACCAATAATTTCACCTTCTGCGTGATACTCAGCAAAAGCGTTTGATGTGAATAGCATCATTAATAGAGCTAATAGTGTTATTTTTTTCATGCGTTTTATAATTTTTGTTGTGACCAAATTGGTTTATCAATTAAACCACAATTTAGTGTTTGTGGTAAAAAAATTACGAACGTCTAATGTACGGAAATGTGAAAAAAGCAACTTTTTGAAATTGAATTTTGATATTTTTGATTAACTCAACGCAGCCTCAACCACGTCTCTTAATTGTTGATGTGTGAACGGTTTTTGCAAGATACCCTTCACGCCTAGCATTTCAATTGAAGCAAAATTAATGCTATTTGCCATTTCCCGTCGCCCGCCTGACATAACGACAATGGACTGATTAGGATTTGCTGCAAGTAAATCGGCAATGACCTCAATACCATCTTTGTTTGGCATGATAATGTCGGTAATGACTAAATCGGGGTTAAGTTGATAAAAACATTGCAAGCCTTCTACGCCATCATTTGCTTCCATTACTTGATGACCATCACGTGTTAACATTTTATTGACTAAAAAACGCAGTTGATCTTCATCATCAATGACTAATATAGTTGCCATAGTAATAGCCTAGTTAAAAAGTTAAATATGAATCTGCTTATGCAGTAAAATTTTCGACAATAAGGATTAAATCACTTGGGCTTAAAGGCTTCACCTTATAGACATCGGCGCCTGCAGCCATACCTAAATCAATATCACTCTGCTGGCCTTTAGCTGAAATCAAAACAACAGGACATTTATTCTCACTTGCTTTGATTTGTTTACACAAACTCAACCCATCAATTTCTCCGGGCATCATTATATCTGATAATACAATATCAGGTTGTACCTCATGAAATAATTTCAAACCCTCTGAGCCGTCTACCGCCTCAAATACTTCTACGTGAGATTGACGCTTAAATGATAGTCGAACGAGAGTTCGAATGAGTGCATTGTCATCCACAACCAATAGTTTTACGTTTTTTTCGATCATGCCCCTTTCTCCTCATATTAGTAAAGTGGGAAAAATAATCTAACATCCGTGCCACTGTTGATTTGAGATTCTATAATGATATGACCAGACGCCTTGTTAACTAAGCCGCAAACCGTGGACAACCCAAGTCCTGTTCCCTCGCCAACGGATTTTGTGGTAAAAAATGGATCGAAAACACGATGCAAAATGGACGGTTCTATACCACATCCGTTATCACTGACCGTAATTTCAACAAATTTTTCCAACATATCGATTGAATTCCCCGTTGTTTTACAGCTATTGCAATGGAACTCAACGGTATTGTAATGGAGCTCAACGGTATTCTTAACGTCAACAACTAAAGGGCATTTTTGACATACTTCATCTAGTCTATCTATCAAACGCGTTTTTATCACCAATTTGCCCGGCTTATGCCCAAACGCATCACGTGCATTAATACATAGATTCATTATAATTTGATGAAACTCTAAATTATCGATGTTTAATGTTGAATTTGAACGGTGTGTAGCTAACAAATTCAATTCAAACGTAATTGTCGAGGGTAAGCTCTCGCGTAAAAAACCAATAATATTTTCGAGTGATTGATTAATATCAATAATAGGATTTTCGCTATCAACAGGCCCCCTGCAACAATAAACAAGCATTTTGTCAATCAAGTCCTTTGCACGCAAAACAGTCGTTGCAATTTGATTAGAATTATCTAAAAAATCTGCCGCAATTGTTTCGCGACTTATGTTAACATCGCGCAAATCCTCAGCTGAATAGGTATTCAATTCGTTATAACCAGAAATAGCCATCAGCATGTTATTAAACTCATGGGCAATACCAGACGTTAAACGCCCGATACTTTCCATTTTTTGCAAATGATAAAATTGGTTCAATAAAAGCTTTTTCTCTCGTTCTTCTTTTTTTTGAGCTGAAATATCCCACGAAAATACATGAACGCTTTGATTTGACTGACGGGAAAGCATAATGCGCACATCCCAGTTTGAGCCATCTTGACGCTTATGCTTGGTTTCAAAATATTGCGGCCGTTCAATTTGAAGTGAATTAAAAATTCTCATAAATTCACCTTCACAACCCGACACTTCTAAATCCGAAATAGATTTATGGATGAGACTTTCTCTTGTATAACCCGATGCGTGGCAATATTGATCGTTAATATCAATAAAACGCCCCATTTCATCTAAACGCCAAAAACCAGCCACACCTGAAATAATCGAATCATATTGCTGTGCTTTTAATTTATGCGCTAATACAATTTGTCGCTCTTTAGTCACTTTAAAGCGAATCGCCGTATTGCCGTTTACGATGCCTTCGGCATCAAATGTGGGATAATAGGAAACGTTGCTCCAATAGAATTTTCCGTTTTTGTGGCGATTACAAATTTCACCCTGCCAAATTTGCCCCGATTTAACCACTTGCCACATCTCTTCAAAAAACGATTTTGGATGCACATAAGAGGAAATAATTTTGTGTGTTTGGCCAATTAACTCATTTGCTGTATAGCCACATTCTCTGCAGAATGTGTCGTTGACATAAGTAATAATGCCGTTGACATTAGTTTTACTAATCGATGTTCTTTCATGCAAAGGCTTTTCTGTTGAATCTTCTACGACAAAATCACCTTTAAATCGTTGTAATTTAGTTATCGATGTCATGATTAATGTATCCTAAAGTACATTTATTTTAAAATGTGGTTTATAGAGAAATAAACACAAAAAAACCAATATTATTCCTACTAAATATCAAGGTTTAATATTGTAAGTAATTCTATATATTGATGCAATATTTTAGGGGGCTAGATAGGAAGGGATATGAGACGATGCCTAGGTATAAAGGCGATATTGGAGGATTTAAAAATTAAAAAATAATCTAAATAACCGCAATACAACGACTTTTTTTGCCACAATTGCGATTAAAATAAAAATAATTCCCCATAAATACAAAATAAATGCGTCACAGACTGAATTCTAAATCGATATTATTATGGAAATGCTTTGATTTTTGAGTTACGGGAAAATAAAATTTACCCTACCCTTTATATATTGGCAAGAGCTAGATGGGCAAACAGTATCTTTTCTGAACGTTATTCTGAAGTCTGTTTTAAGCCCAATTTTGATGCGTTTAAAAAACGCTTTGATTAGTTTAACGCTACTTGAATTACGTCTCGCAATTGTTGATGTGTAAAAGGTTTTTGTAAAACGCCCTTCACACCCGACATTTTAGTGTCGGGATTTGCTATAGTGGTGCGTTGTCCACCTGACATTGCAATTATTGGCTGCTTGGGATTGTATGTAATCAAATCGGCAATGACTTGAAAGCCATTTGTGTTTGGCATGACAATGTCAGTAATCACTAGGTCGGGCTGAAAGTGATAAAAAATTTGGACTCCTCCCTCGCCATCTTGCGCCATGAAAACTTGATGACCATCACGTCTCAACATTTTGGCCAATAATTCACACATTTGGTTTTCATCATCAATCACTAATATTTTTGCCATGTGCATCACCTTTTTATGGACTATGAAAATAATACATTACCTATGTTTTATTGTTTTACTATCAAATAGATAGATTATATTATTTAAAAATAATAAAAATGAAGGGTAAGTAGAGCATTAATAAAATAATGATGCCAAATAAAGCGACAGAGTTTAGTTCCATAATACATTTCCTTTTTGTCGGTTAAATTACGATGAAATCGATGAATAACAGTGTCTTAAACATAAAAAGTCGTTTATTAAAATAGCTAACAAACGACGTTACTCATTTACTGCCACTACTGAAATTTAAATCACTTTAGATAAAAGCACTAGAAACTTTTAACGTGGTTCTATTCTGCACTAAAAAAAATAGGGAGTATTCACCTAAATGGGTGATTAGCTGTTATTTTTTAATTTTGTCCTGCGATAATTTTGATAGGTTGATTTTGAAAAAATCAGCATCTAAACACGTCAACTACTCAACCAAAGGTAAAATTAAATAATCTGTCCATTTTGTATCACCGGCCGCTTTTTCAGGTGTGGGAATAAGATTATCGTTCCACCCACCACCCAATGCTTTAATTAATAAAACTGACGACAATAATTGCTCACCTTGCAATTGCAACGCGATTTGTCGATTGGAAAGCATAGCGGTTTGCGCAGTCATCACATTTAAATAACTGACCGTTCCCGCTTGATACTGATTGACCGTTAACGCTAAGGCTTGATTGGCGTAGTCTACCGCTTTATTTTGCGTTTCTCGCTCTTGCGCGAGAATGCGAAGTGCAGCAACATTGTCTTCCACTTCTTGAAAACTGGTTAAGACCGTTTGACGATATCCGGCAACGCTTGCATCAAATAAATCAATGGTTTGTTTGTACTGCGCATTTTTCGCCCCACCATCAAAAATAGTCAACGCCGCGCCAGCTGGGCCCAATGCCCAATAACGACGCGCCAATGTAAAAAGTGAACTGATATCTGTCGTTTGAAAGCCATTCGTTGCCGCTAAATTTAAACTGGGATAATACGCCGCTTTTGCGACGCCAATTTGTGCATTGGCGGCAGCCATTTTGCGCTCTGCAGCCGCAATATCGGGGCGACGCTCGAGTAATTGCGAAGGCAAACTCATGGGGATTTCTGGCACAGATACATCTAGTGACATGGTGACTAGCGATAATTCAGCGGGTGTTTTACCAATTAACACCGCAATCGCATGCTCAAGTTTTGCCCGTTGCACCCCTAAATTGATAGTTTGAGCACGAATGGTTTCTAGTTGCGTTTGTGCTTGCATCACGTCACTTTTTGCTACCATACCTACCGCGTAGCGATTTTGAATAATTGTCAGTGTTTTTTCATACGCTTTAGCCGTTTCCTCAAGTAAGGCTTTTTGCGAATCGAGTACTTTGATTTGAAAATAATTTTGCGCTAACGTTGTTTGCAACGATAACAACAAAGCCTGCAGTGTTGCTGTACTCGCCTGCGCACTCGCGGTATTGCTTTCGACTGTTCGGCTTACACTTCCCCAAATATCGGGCTCCCACGCCACAGCAGTTGCACTACCAAATAAATTACGTACTCCAGGAATGGCGGCACTCTGTCCGCTGGCTGCGTGAAAACGATTGGCACTCCCCGTTAAATTGATTAGCGGAAAAAAAGCCGATTGCGCCGATTGCACTAAATGCTGTGCTTGATGATACT
>ERZ1034363.904-NODE-904-length-18317-cov-3.712774_pt1 | contig 18317 bp, 17 predicted proteins | sample MGYA00520616_ERZ1034363 | MGnify/ENA primary metagenome ERZ1034363 (study PRJEB33736, sample SAMEA104284506) | Azolla filiculoides | biome: Urban; feature: Water surface; material: Ditch water | place: Netherlands | collected 2015-10-28 | depth 0-0.1 m ...
GAGGTTAAACTTGCACGGCTAGTGCCGGGGGGTGATGAACCTGCTCGGCCTTGCACGCCTTGCACCAATCATTCCTCACTGTCCACTTGACCATCGTCCTCGTCGGCCTGCCCGGTTCAGGCAAATCCACTGTCGGGCGCCAGCTTGCCCGGCGCCTGGCCATCCCCTTCATCGATTCGGATCAGGTGATCGAGCAGCGCCTGGGCTGCTCGATCCGCGAGTTCTTCGAGCGCGAGGGCGAGGCGCGCTTTCGCGACATCGAGCAGGACACGCTCGATGACCTGACCCGGGGCCCGACCGTGGTGCTGTCGACCGGTGGCGGCTCCTGCATGCGCGAGGTTACCCGGGCTTTCCTGCACGAGCGCGGTCAGGTGATCTACCTGCGCTCGACGCCCGAGGACATCTACCGTCGCATCAAGCATGATCGCGGCCGTCCGCTGCTGCTGGTGGCCGATCCGCTGCAGCGGTTGCGCGATCTGCACGAGGCGCGCGATCCCCAGTATCGCGAGTGTGCGCATTACGTGATCGAGACCGGTCGGCCTTCGGTGTCTACCCTGGTCAACATGATCGTGATGCAGCTGGAGCTGGCCGGTCACCTGCCGGTCGCCGCCCCCCGCTAAACTAGCGGGATGACCCCAGCCACCCACCAGCCGTCCGCAGGCGGACAAGTCCATGCTCGCGTCGAGATCGACCTGGGCGAACGCAGCTACCCGATCCTGATCGGCTCTTCGCTGCTCGATGATCCGGCCACCTGGTCCGGCCTGCCCAAGGCCGCCACCGCGCTGATCGTGACCAACGAGACCGTCGGCCCGCTTTACGCCGAGCGGTTGCAGCAGGCCTTGAGTCACCACTATCCGCAGGTCCATGTCCTGGCACTGCCCGACGGCGAGGCCTACAAGACCTGGGATTCGCTGAACCTGATCTTCGACGCGCTGCTGTCGCGTGGCTGTGACCGCAAGACGGTGCTGTTTGCGCTTGGCGGCGGCGTGGTGGGCGACATGACCGGTTTTGCTGCTGCCTGCTACATGCGCGGCGTGCCCTTCGTTCAGGTGCCGACCACGCTGCTGGCGCAGGTCGATTCGTCGGTGGGTGGCAAGACCGCGATCAACCACCCGCTGGGCAAGAACATGATCGGCGCCTTCTACCAGCCGGAGCGCGTGGTCTGCGACCTCGACACGCTGCAGACCCTGCCCGAGCGCGAGCTCAGCGCGGGCCTGGCCGAGGTGATCAAGTACGGCCCGATCCACGACCTGGCCTTCCTCGACTGGATCGAGGCCAATCTGCCGGCGTTGCGCGCGCGCGACCCGAAGGCGCTGGCGCATGCGGTACAGCGCAGCTGCGAGATCAAGGCCGAGGTCGTCGGCCAGGACGAGCGCGAGGCGGGCCTGCGTGCGATCCTGAACTTCGGTCACACTTTCGGTCATGCGATCGAGGCCGGCCTGGGCTACGGCGAATGGCTGCACGGCGAGGGCGTGGGGTGCGGCATGGTGATGGCCGCGCGCCTGTCGCAGCGCCTGGGCCTGCTGGCTGAGGACAAGGTCGAGCGGCTGGTGCGACTGGTCGAGGCCGCCGGCCTGCCGGTGCGCGGGCCGCAGCTCAAAGCTGGCCATGGCGAGGGTTTCGAGGACTTGAGCAACGCGCAGCGTTATCTGCAGCTGATGCGGGTCGACAAGAAAGCCGAGGCCGGCGAGATCAAGTTCGTGCTGGTCGAGGATGCCGGCCGGGCCGTGGTGCGCGGCGCGCCCGACGCGCTGGTGGCCGAGGTCATCGATGGCTGCTGCGCCTGAGGCGCTGGACAGCCGTGTCGCCTGGCTGGTGATCATTGCCGGTGTGGTGGCGGCCCTGCATGTGGGCAAGCTGCCGCCGGGAATCCCGATCCTGCGCGCCGAGCTGGGCCTGACCCTGGTCCAGGCCGGCTTCCTGCTGTCGGTGATGCAGGTGGCAGGCATGCTGTTGGGGGCATTGGCCGGCTTGCTGGCCGACCGGATGGGGCTGCGCCGCACCATGCTGCTGGGCCTTGGCCTGCTGGCTCTGGGCTGTGCGCTGGGTGCCATGGCATCCCGGGTCTCGCTGCTGCTGGCCGCGCGCATGCTGGAGGGAATCGGCTTGTTGCTGGCCGTCTTGCCGGCGCCAGGCCTGATCCGGCGCCTGGTGCAGGGGCCGCAGGCGCTGAGCCGGCTGCTGGGTGCCTGGGGGGCTTACATGCCGACCGGGGCCGCGATGGCGATGCTGCTTGGTCCCGGGCTCTATGCGGCGCTGGGTTGGCGCTGGGCCTGGCTGCTGCTGTCCGGGCTGACCCTGTGCTGGGCGGTCGTGATCTGGCTGAAGGTACCGCCTGACCCCGACCGCTCGACGGCGTTGCCGGGGGCGGGCTGGGGTGGGCGCCTGCGGCAGACCCTGTCCGCGTCGGGCCCCTGGCTGGTGGCGCTGGCTTTCTGCGTCTATTCGGGGCAGTGGCTGGCGGTGGTCGGCTTCCTGCCCACGATCCAGACCCAGGCCGGCTGGTCACTCGGCCTCTCGGGTGCCCTGAGTGCCGCGGCCGCGGGTGCCAATGCGATCGGCAACCTGGCCGCCGGCCGCCTGTTGGCGCGTCACTGGCAACCGGGTCACCTGCTGGCCATCGGTTACGGCACCATGGGTCTGGCCTGCTGGATCGCGTTCAGTGGCGTGGGGGGGCCGGGCGGGCAGTGCATCGCAGTGCTGGTGTTGTCATCGGGCGGCGGCGTGATACCCGGCACCTTGTTCAGCCTGGCGGTGCGGCTGGCGCCGAGCGGGCACACGGTGTCGACCACGGTTGGCTGGGTCCAGCAGTTGTCTTCGCTGGGCCAGTTTGCCGGGCCGCCAGTGGTGGCCTGGCTGGTCGCGCGCCAGGGTGGCGATTGGTCGCCGGCCTGGTGGTTCACGGCTTTCTGCTGTGCGATCGGGCTCGGACTGGCGCTCCTGCTGCAGCGCCGGCTTTACTGAAGGAATCGGCATGGCCCGCTTGCCCCGACTGGCCGTCACCGGCGTTCCCCATCATGTGATCCTGCGCGGCAACAACCGGCAGCCAGTTTTCGTCGATCACGAGGATCGCGAATTCTTCCTGACCCAGCTGGCCGAGCTGGCGCAGCGCGAACGGGTGCAGGTCCATGCCTATGTGCTGATGGACAACCATCTGCACCTGCTGCTGACCCCGTCGCAAGATGGTGCGCTGTCTCGCTTGATGCAGTCGCTCGGACGCAGCTATGTGCGGCGCTTCAATCTGCGCCACGGCCGCAGCGGCACGCTCTGGGAGGGGCGCTACCGTTCGACCGTGATCGACAGCGAGCGCTATCTGCTGGCCTGCATGGTCTACATCGATCTCAATCCGGTGCGGGCTGGCATGGTTCCTGCTGCCGAGTCATACCCATGGTCCAGTCATGCCCATTACATCGGCTTGCGTCACGACAAATGGCTGACGCCGCATCCGCTGGTGTGGTCTCTGGGCAACACGCCCTTTGCGCGCGAGGCGGCCTATGCCGAATTGGTGCGCCAGGGGCTCAGTGCCGCCCGCCAGCGTGAACTGTCCGAGTCGGCGCTGCAGGGCTGGCCGCTCGGTGGGGCGGGCTTCCTGGCCCGGCTGCGCGAGCAGACCGCCCGCCGCCTCGAGAAGGGGCGTGCCGGGCGTCCGCGTATCCCGGCTGCGGCACCGGACCAGGGCGGCTGATCCAGCGGGCTTGGCATCTGGCTGTCTTTACTCTGTCCCCAATTTATTTATCTCTGTTTTTTGGTGGATTAAATTGGTCTCTGACCCCAATTTTTCCGCTTGCTTGTGGCGGGGGAATCGTCTATCCTCTCAGGGTTAATGCTTAATTGAGGAGTTTGGCGTGACCCGTCCTACCGAAATCGCTCAGCTGCAGCAGCAAGGTCTGTACAGCTCTGCCCAAGAACATGACGCCTGCGGCGTCGGCTTCGTGGCCCATATCAAGGGCCAGAAGAGCCATGCCATCGTCGGCCAGGCCCTCAAGATCCTCGAGAACCTGGATCACCGGGGCGCCGTCGGCGCCGATCCGCTGATGGGCGACGGCGCCGGTCTGCTGATCCAGATCCCCGACCAGCTCTACCGCGAAGAGATGGCCAAGCAGGGCGTGACCCTGCCGCCGGCTGGCGAGTACGGCGTCGGCTTCGTCTTCCTGCCCAAGGAACATGCTTCCCGCCTGGCTTGCGAGCAGGAGATGGAGCGTGCGATCAAGGCCGAGGGCCAGGTCCTGCTGGGCTGGCGCGACGTGCCGGTCAATCTCGAGATGCCGATGTCTCCCGCCGTGCGCGAGAAGGAGCCGGTCATGCGCCAGGTCTTCATCGGCCGTGGCGCCGATGTGATCGTGCAGGATGCGCTCGAGCGCAAGCTCTACGTGATCCGCAAGACCGCCAGCGCCAATGTCCAGGCCCTGGGTCTCAAGCACAGCAACGAGTACTACATCCCCAGCATGTCCAGCCGTACCGTGGTGTACAAGGGCCTGCTGCTGGCGGACCAGGTCGGTACCTATTACCTCGACCTGCAGGACCCGCGCTGCGTCTCGGCGCTGGGCCTGGTGCACCAGCGCTTCTCGACCAACACCTTCCCCGAGTGGCCGCTGGCCCACCCCTACCGCTATGTCGCCCACAACGGCGAGATCAACACGGTCAAGGGCAACTACAACTGGATGAAGGCGCGCGAAGGCGTGATGTCTTCGCCGGTGCTGGGCCAGGACCTCAGCAAGCTGTACCCGATCAGCTTCGCCGGCCAGTCCGACACCGCGACCTTCGACAACTGCCTCGAGCTGCTGACGATGGCCGGCTACCCGATCAGCCAGGCCGTCATGATGATGATCCCCGAGCCGTGGGAGCAGCACAGCACGATGGACCCGCGCCGTCGCGCCTTCTACGAATACCACGCCGCCATGCTCGAGCCGTGGGACGGCCCGGCCTCGGTCGTGTTCACCGACGGCCGCCAGATCGGCGCCACGCTGGACCGCAACGGCCTGCGTCCGGCCCGCTACTGCGTGACCGATGACGATTTCGTCATCATGGGTTCCGAAGCCGGCGTGCTGCCGGTGCCCGACAGCAAGATCGTGCGCAAATGGCGCCTGCAGCCGGGCAAGATGTTCCTGATCGACCTCGAGCAGGGCCGCATGATCGACGACGAGGAGCTGAAGGCCAACCTCGCCAACTCCAAGCCCTACAAGCAGTGGATCGAGAACCTGCGCATCCGTCTCGACGACGTGGTGCAGCCGGTCGCCGGCGATATCGACGCCCAGCCGATGGTCGAGGAATCCTCGGTCGCCGCGATGGACAGCGTCTCGCCCTCGCTGCTGGACCGCCAGCAGGCCTTCGGCATGACCCAGGAAGACATCAAGTTCCTGATGGCGCCGATGGCCCAGAACGGCGAGGAAGGCATCGGCTCGATGGGCAACGACAGCCCGCTGGCCGTGCTCTCGTCCAAGAACAAGCCGCTCTACAACTACTTCAAGCAGCTGTTCGCCCAGGTGACCAACCCGCCGATCGACCCGATCCGCGAGGCGATCGTGATGTCGCTGGTGTCCTTCATCGGTCCCAAGCCCAACCTGCTCGACATCAACCAGGTCAACCCGCCGATGCGGCTCGAGGTCAGCCAGCCGATCCTTGACGTCAAGGACATGGCCAAGCTGCGCAACATCGAAGCCAAGACCCAGGGCAAGTTCAAGAGCGCGACGCTCGACATCACCTACCCGGTCATGTGGGGCAAGGAAGGCGTCGAGGCCAAGCTGGCTTCGCTGTGCGCCGAGGCCGTCGACGCGATCAAGGGCGGCAACAACATCCTGATCGTCAGCGACCGCAATGTCAGCGCGACCCAGGTCGCGATCCCCGCGCTGCTGGCCCTGTCGGCGATCCACCAGCACCTGGTGCGCGAGGGCCTGCGCACGACCGCCGGCCTGGTGGTCGAGACCGGCTCCGCGCGCGAGATCCACCACTTCGCCGTGCTGGCGGGTTATGGCGCCGAAGCCGTCCACCCCTACCTGGCGATGGAGACCCTGACCGCGATCCACAAGGATCTGCCGGGCGAGCTGTCGGCCGAGAAGGCGATCTACAACTACGTCAAGGCGATCGGCAAGGGCCTGTCCAAGATCATGTCCAAGATGGGCGTGAGCACCTACATGTCCTACTGCGGCGCGCAGCTGTTCGAGGCCATCGGCCTCAACAGCGAGATCGTGGCCAAGTACTTCACCGGCACCCCGACCCGCGTCGAGGGCATCGGCGTGTTCGATGTCGCCGAGGAAGCGATCCGCACCCACAAGGCCGCCTTCAGCGACGATCCGCTGCTGGCCAACATGCTCGATGCCGGCGGTGAGTACGCCTGGCGTGCCCGCGGCGAGGACCACATGTGGACCCCGGACGCGATCGCCAAGCTGCAGCATTCGACCCGCGCCAACAACTGGAACACCTACAAGGAATACGCCCAGATCATCAACGACCAGAGCAAGCGTCACCTGACGCTGCGCGGTCTGTTCGAGTTCAAGGTCGATCCGGCCAAGGCGATTCCGGTCGAGGAAGTCGAGTCGGCCAAGGAGATCGTCAAGCGCTTCGCCACCGGCGCGATGTCGCTCGGCTCGATCTCGACCGAGGCGCACGCCACGCTGGCTGTCGCGATGAACCGCATCGGCGGCAAGTCCAACACCGGCGAAGGCGGCGAGGACCCGGCGCGTTACCGCAACGAACTCAAGGGCATCCCGATCAAGCAGGGCGAGACCCTGGCTTCGGTCATCGGCGCCGCACAGGTCGAGGCCGACATCCCGCTGCTGGCTGGTGACAGCCTGCGCTCGCGCATCAAGCAGGTCGCGTCGGGCCGCTTCGGCGTGACCGCCGAGTACCTGGCCTCTGCCGACCAGGTCCAGATCAAGATGGCCCAGGGCGCCAAGCCGGGCGAGGGCGGCCAGCTGCCGGGCGGCAAGGTGTCCGAGTACATCGGCTTCCTGCGCCACTCGGTGCCGGGCGTCGGCCTGATCTCGCCGCCGCCGCACCACGACATCTACTCGATCGAGGATCTGGCCCAGCTGATCCACGACCTGAAGAACGTCGCCACCAGCGCCAGCATCAGCGTCAAGCTGGTGTCCGAAGTCGGCGTCGGCACCATCGCCGCCGGCGTGGCCAAGTGCAAGGCCGACCATGTCGTGATCGCGGGTCATGACGGCGGCACCGGCGCTTCGCCGCTGTCCTCGATCAAGCATGCCGGCGGTCCGTGGGAAATCGGCCTGGCCGAGACCCAGCAGACCCTGGTGCTGAACCGCCTGCGCGGCCGCATCCGCGTCCAGGCCGACGGCCAGATGAAGACCGGCCGCGACGTCGTGATCGGCGCGCTGCTGGGCGCCGACGAGTTCGGCTTCGCGACCGCTCCGCTGGTCGTCGAGGGCTGCATCATGATGCGCAAGTGCCACCTGAACACCTGCCCGGTCGGCGTCGCGACCCAGGACCCCGAGCTGCGCAAGAAGTTCAGCGGCAAGCCCGAGCATGTCGTGAACTACTTCTTCTTCATCGCCGAGGAAGTGCGCCAGATCATGGCCCAGCTCGGCATCCGCAAGTTCGACGAGCTGATCGGCCGCTCCGACCTGCTCGACACCCGCAAGGGCCTGGAGCACTGGAAGGCCCAGGGCCTGGACTTCAGCCGCCTGTTCGCCCAGCCGCAGGTGCCGGCCGACGTGCCGCGTCTGCATGTGGCCGAGCAGGACCACTGCCTGGAGAAGGCGCTCGACAACGTGTTGATCGCCAAGTCCAAGCCGGCGATCGAAAAGGGCGAGAAGGTCCAGTTCATGGAAGTGGCGCGCAACGTCAACCGTTCCGTCGGCGCGATGCTGTCGGGCGCGGTGACCAAGGTGCACCCGGAAGGCCTGCCGGACGACACGATCCGCATCCAGCTCGAGGGCACGGGCGGCCAGTCCTTCGGCGCCTTCCTCTGCAAGGGCGTGACCCTGTACCTGATCGGCGAAGCCAACGACTACACCGGCAAGGGCCTGTCGGGCGGCCGCATCGTGGTGCGTCCGAGCCTGGACTTCCGCGGCGTGGCGCAGCAGAACATCATCGTCGGCAACACCGTGATGTACGGTGCCACCACCGGTGAAGCCTTCTTCAGCGGCGTCGGCGGCGAGCGCTTCGCGGTCCGCCTGTCGGGCGCCACCGCCGTGGTCGAAGGCGTGGGCGACCACGGCTGCGAATACATGACCGGCGGCACCGTGGCCGTGCTCGGCAAGACCGGACGCAACTTCGCGGCCGGCATGAGCGGCGGCATTGCCTATGTCTACGACGAGGACGGCCAGTTCGCCTCGCGCTGCAACACCGCCCAGGTCAGCCTGGACAAGGTGCTGCCGGCTGCCGAGCAGCAGGCGATCGGCGACGTCGCGACCTGGCACCGTGGCCAGACCGACGAGGAACAGCTCAAGAAGCTGCTGGAAGACCAGCTGCGCTGGACTGGCAGCAAGCGTGCGCGCGACCTGCTGGACAACTGGAGCGAAGTCCGCGCCAAGTTCGTCAAGGTCTTCCCGACCGAGTACAAGCGCGCGCTGGGCGAGATCCACGCCCGCAAGCAGGCCAAGGCAGCGACCCCGGAAGCCGTCGCCGCCAAGTAATCCGTCAAAATCGATTCAGGGGGCAGGGCGCGAGTCCTGCCCCGCAAAGGAAAGAAAATGGGAAAAGTCACCGGCTTCATGGAATATGAGCGCATCGAGGAGGGCTACAAGCCCGTCGCCGAGCGCGTGAAGCACTACAAGGAATTCGTGATCGGCCTGAGCGACGAGCAGGCCAAGATCCAGGGTGCGCGCTGCATGGACTGCGGCACCCCGTTCTGCAACAACGGCTGCCCGGTCAACAACATCATTCCGGACTTCAACGACCTGGTCTACCACCAGGACTGGCAGGACGCGAGCACGGTGCTGCACAGCACCAACAACTTCCCCGAGTTCACCGGCCGCATCTGCCCGGCGCCCTGCGAAGCGGCCTGCGTGATCAACGTCAACGGTGACCCGGTCGGCATCAAGTCGATCGAGCATGCGATCATCGACAAGGCCTGGGAAAATGGCTGGGTCAAGCCCCAGCCGGCCAAGGTCCAGACTGGCAAGAAGGTCGCCGTCGTCGGCGCCGGCCCGGCTGGCCTGGCCGCGGCCCAGCAGCTGGCTCGTGCCGGTCACGACGTGACCCTGTTCGAGAAGAACGACCGCGTCGGCGGCCTGCTGCGCTACGGCATCCCGGACTTCAAGTTCGAGAAGTCGCACATCGACCGCCGCGTCAAGCAGCTCGAGGCCGAAGGCGTCAAGATCCGCACCGGCGTGCTGATCGGTCAGCTGCCCGCTGGCTCCAAGGTCACCAACTGGGCCAAGGAAAGCATCAGCCCTGAGCAGCTCAAGCAGGACTTCGACGCCGTGCTGCTGACCGGTGGTTCCGAGCAGTCGCGCGATCTGCCGGTGCCGGGCCGCGAGCTCGACGGCATCCATTTCGCGATGGAGTTCCTGCCGCAGCAGAACAAGGTCAACGCCGACGGCAAGCTCAAGGGCCAGTTGCGCGCCGATGGCAAGCATGTGATCGTGATCGGCGGTGGCGACACCGGCTCCGACTGCGTCGGTACCTCCAACCGCCACGGCGCTGTCAGCGTCACGCAGTTCGAGGTGATGCCGCAGCCGCCCGAGCAGGAGAACAAGCCCCTGGTCTGGCCCTACTGGCCGCTCAAGCTGCGCACCAGCTCCAGCCACCAGGAAGGTTGCGTGCGCGAGTTTGCCATCTCGACCAAGGAATTCATCGGCAAGAACGGCAAGGTCACCGGCCTCAAGACCGTCCATGTCGAGATGAAGGACGGCAAGCTGGTCGAGATCCCGGGCACCGAGAAGGAATACCAGGCCGATCTGGTGCTGCTGGCGATGGGCTTCGTCCATCCGGTCGCGACCATCCTCGACGGCTTCGGTGTCGAGAAGGACGCACGCGGCAACGCCAAGGCCAGCGAGTCGCTGGTCGGCGGCTACGCGACCAGCGTGCCCAAGGTCTTCGCTGCCGGCGACATCCGCCGCGGCCAGTCGCTGGTGGTGTGGGCGATCCGTGAAGGCCGTCAGGCCGCGCGCGCGGTCGACGAGTTCCTGATGGGCTCGACCCAGCTGCCGCGTTGATACGCAGGGGGGTACGGTTTAATCCGACCTAGGGTTTTCCTGTATCCCTTATCATATGAAGGCCGGTCAGTCCGGCCTTCGTCATTTCCGAGCCCATTCCATGTCCACACCGCAGCTGGTTGAAATCCGCGATCTCACCTTCGGGTATGGAGATGGCCGCGTCGTGCTCGAGGACATCAGCCTGCATGTGCCGCGTGGCAAGGTCACGGTGCTGATCGGGGCCTCGGGCGGTGGCAAGACCACCTTGCTGCGCCTGATCGGCGGCCAGAACAAGGCGCAAAAAGGCCAGGTGCTGTTCGACGGCCAGGATGTCGGCGCGCTCGACCGCGACGGCCTGTACGCGATGCGCCGTCGCATGGGCATGCTCTACCAGTTCGGTGCCCTGTTCACCGACCAGGACGTCTACGACAACGTGGCTTTTCCGCTGCGCGAGCACAGCGGCCTGCCCGAGTCGATGATCCGCGACATCGTGCTGATGAAGCTGCAGGCGGTCGGCCTGCGTGGCGCGCGCCACCTGATGCCGAGCGAGCTGTCGGGTGGCATGGCCCGCCGCGTGGCACTGGCGCGCGCGATTGCGCTCGATCCCGAGCTGGTGATGTATGACGAGCCGTTCTCGGGCCTGGACCCGATCTCGCTCGGCACTGCCGCGCGCCTGATCCGCCAGCTCAACGACACGCTGGGCCTGACCAGCCTGATGGTCTCGCACGAGCTCGACGCCACCTTCGCGGTCTGCGACCACGTGATCGTGCTGGCCAACGGCAAGGTGGCGCAGCAGGGCACGCCGCAGCAGATCCGCGAAAGCGACAATCCCTTGATCCAGCAATACGTGACCGCGTCGCCCGAAGGGCCGGTGCGCTTCCACTATCCCGGCCCCTCGGTCGAGGAAGATTTCGGTCTGGCGGCCAGGAGAACTGCATGAAGCATCTGTCGCCCGCCGAGATCGGCTTTTCCGTGCGCCTGTGGCTGGCCGCGCTCGGTCACGGCGCGCGCCTGTTCTTTCGCCTGCTGCTCGGCACCTGGGGCAGCTGGCGCCGCTTCGGCCTGATCCGCGACCAGATCCATTTCCTCGGCAACTATTCGCTCGCGATCATCGGCGTCTCGGGCCTGTTCGTCGGCTTCGTGTTCGCGCTGCAGGGCTACAACATCCTCGAGAAGTTCGGCTCCACCGACGCGCTGGGCCTGATGGTCACGCTGAGCCTGATCCGCGAGCTCGGGCCGGTCGTGACCGCGCTGCTGTTCGCGGGCCGCGCCGGCACCTCGCTGACGGCCGAGATCGGCCTCATGAAGGCCGGCGAGCAGATCAGCGTGATGGAGATGATGGCGGTCGATCCGATCGACCGCGTGCTGGCGCCGCGCTTCTGGGCCGGCGTCATCACGATGCCGCTGCTCGGCGCCGTCTTCAGCGCCATGGGCATCATCGGTGGCTGGGTCGTCGGCGTGCTGATGATCGGCGTCGACGGCGGTTCGTTCTGGAGCCAGATCCAGGGTGGGGTCGATGTCTGGGCCGATGTCGGCAACAGCCTGATCAAGAGCCTGGTGTTCGGCATCGCGGTGACCTTCATCGCGCTGCAGCAGGGTTTCGAGGCCAGCCCGACTCCCGAGGGGGTGTCGCGCGCGACCACCCGCACGGTGGTGATGGCCTCGCTCACCGTCCTTGGTCTGGACTTCATCCTGACCGCCATGATGTTTGCCGTTTGATTCAAGGGAGAGCCAATTGCAACGCTCCAAAGTCGATGTCTGGGTAGGCCTGTTCGTGCTGATCGGCGCGGCCGCCATCCTGTTCCTGGCCCTGCAGTCAGCCAATCTGCTCAACCTGAGCTTCGAGAAGACCTATCGCGTGACGGCCAAGTTCGACAACGCCGGCGGCCTGAAGCCGAAGGCGGCGGTCAAGAGCGCCGGCGTCGTGGTCGGTCGCATCGAGGCGATCAATTTTGACGACAAGAGCTACCAGGCCAATGTGGTGCTGGCGCTCGAGTCGCGCTACGCTTTTCCGAAGGACAGTTCGCTCAAGGTCTTGACCAGTGGCCTGCTCGGCGAGCAGTATGTCGGTATCGAGCCGGGCGGCGACGAGAAGAACCTGGCCCAGGGCGACGTGATCAAGCAGACCCAGTCGGCCGTGGTGCTCGAGAACCTGATCGGCCAGTTCCTCTACAGCAAGGCGGCTGACGCAAGCAGTGCTGCCGGCAATGCCACGGCGCCATGAGCGCCGCCAGCAACCAAGGACCATGGCGATGAGCTCAACTACCAACAGGCTGTTGCGGGCGGCCGGACTGGCCGGCCTGCTGGCGCTGGCCGGCTGTGCCAGCGGACCCGCTGCCGATCCGCGTGATCCGCTCGAGCCGCTCAACCGCAGCCTCTACCAGTTCAACGTCGAGGTCGACCGTGCGCTGCTCAAGCCCGTGGCCACCACCTATGTCGAGGTCGCGCCGGCCCCGCTGCGTACCGGCGTCAACAACTTCTTCGGCAACCTGCGCGATGCCTGGTCGGCCTTCAACGGCGTGCTGCAGTTGCGCCCGCGCGAGGCGACGGAGAATGGGATGCGCTTTGCCGTCAACAGCACTTTCGGTCTGGTCGGCGTGCTCGATATCGCCTCGGAAATGGGCCTCGAGCGCACGACGCTGGACTTCGGCATGACGCTGGGTCGCTGGGGGGTGCCTGACGGTCCCTACCTGATGCTGCCGCTGCTCGGGCCTTCGACGCTGCGCGACACGGCTGCCCTGCCGGTCGACGGACAGGGCAATGCCGTGGGCCAGATCGGCCATATCCCGACCCGCAATGAATTGACGGCCCTGCGCGTCGTCGACCAGCGCGCCGGCCTGCTGCGCGCCGGCGACATGTTGCAGGAGGCTTCGCTCGATCCTTACAGCTTCCTGCGCGACTCCTACCTGCAGCGCCGCCACAGCCAGATCGGTGTGACGCCGCCCGAGGAACGCTACGACCTCGAGTGAAACAATTGGGAATGAAAAAATGAGTGTTGTCATCGACCGCCGCACGGCCCTGGCTTGGGCTGCTGCCTCCTGTCTGGCCGGCTTGGCTGGCAGCGTCGCTGCGCAGGCCAGCGAGAGCCCCGAGGTGCTGATCCAGCGCGTCGCCGCCGAACTGATCGAGGCGGTCAAGTCCGACGCCGCGCTGCGCAACGGCGACCAGGGACGGGTGATCGCGCTGGTCGACAACCGGCTGCTGCCGCATGTCAACTTCACGCGCATGACCGCCTCGTCCGTGGGCCGCTTCTGGCGCCAGGCCACGCCTGAGCAGAAGCAGAAGCTGCAGGCCGAATTCAAGACCCTGCTGGTGCGCACCTATTCGGGCGCGCTGAGCCAGGTCAAGGATCAGACCCTGGTCGTCAAGCCGCTGCGCGCCAGCCCGGACGATACCGAGGTCATCGTGCGCTCCGAGCTGCGCACTCCGGGCCGCGATCCGGTCCAGCTCGACTACCGGGTCGAGAAGACCGAGGCGGGCTGGAAGGTCTACGACCTCAATGTGCTGGGCGTCTGGCTGGTCGAGACCTACCGCGGCCAGTTCGCGCAGGAAATCAATGCCAAGGGCCTCGACGGCCTGATCGCGGCGCTGGCGCAGCGCAACCGTGGCAATGCCATCGAAAAGCCGCCGATCGGCAGCAAGAGCTGAAGCCGTGAGCCGCCTGCCCGCCTTGCCCTCCCGTCTGATGCATGCCGAGGCACCAGCCTGTCTGGCTGCCTGCGAGGCGCAGCTGCGCCGCACGGCCGCCGGCGAGCCGGCCGAGCTCGATGCCGGCGCGCTGCAGGACTTCGACTCCTCCGCAGTGGCCTTGCTGCTGGCACTGGCACGCGTGGCGCGCGAGCGCGGCGTCGAGCTGCGCCTGCTGGCCTTGCCCCCGCGTTTACGCGAACTGGCCGTGCTTTATGGGGTCGGCAGCCTGCTGCCCGGCTAGAATCCCGGGTCCATGCCAGCAGTCTCATTCCAGAACGTTTCCAAGACCTTTGCCACCGCGCGCGGGGAGCTGCACGCCCTCAAGGGCGTGAGTTTCGACATCGAGCCGGGCGAGTTCTTTGGCCTGCTCGGTCCGAACGGCGCTGGCAAGACCACGCTGATCAGCATCCTGGCCGGCCTGTCGCGCGCCAGCAGCGGGCGCGTGCTGGTGCACGGCGCCGATGTGCAGTCCGACTTTGCCGAGGCCAGGCGCCAGCTTGGCGTGGTGCCGCAGGAGCTGGTGTTCGACCCCTTCTTCAATGTGCGCGAGGCGCTGCGCTTCCAGTCGGGCTATTTCGGCATCCAGCGCAACGACGACTGGATCGACGAGCTGCTGGCCGGACTCGGCCTGACCGACAAGGCCAATGCCAACATGCGCCAGCTGTCGGGCGGCATGAAGCGGCGCGTGCTGGTGGCGCAGGCGCTGGTGCACAAGCCGCCGGTGATCGTGCTCGACGAGCCGACCGCCGGCGTCGACGTCGAGCTGCGCCAGACGCTGTGGGCCTTTGTCTCCCGGCTCAACAAGCAGGGCAGCACCGTGCTGCTGACCACGCATTACCTCGAGGAAGCCGAGGCCCTGTGCCACCGCATCGCGATGCTCAAGCTCGGCCAGGTGGTGGCGCTCGACAAGACTTCCGAGCTGCTCAAGCGCGCGGTCGCGACCCAGCTCTGCTTCAAGACCGACCAGGCGCTGCCGCCCGCGCTCGCCGCGCAGGCGCGCGTGACCGGGCGCGTGGTGCGCTTGCCGGCGCAGGATGCGGCCGCGGTCGAGCGATTGCTGGCTGAGCTGCGCGAGCAGGGCATCGCGATCGAGGACATCGAAATCCGCAAGGCCGATCTCGAGGATGTGTTCCTCGATCTGATGTCCGGCCATCAGGAGGCAAGCACATGAGCGGCTGGACGACCCTGTTCTACAAGGAGGTGCTGCGCTTCTGGAAGGTCGGCTTCCAGACCGTGGCGGCGCCGGTCATGACGGCCATCCTCTATCTGCTGATCTTCGGCCATGTGCTCGAGTCGCATGTGGAGGTCTACGAAGGTGTCGGCTATACCGCTTTCCTGCTGCCGGGCCTGATCATGATGAGCGTGCTGCAGAACGCCTTCGCCAACAGCTCGTCGAGCCTGATCCAGAGCAAGATCATGGGCAACCTGGTCTTCATCCTGCTGAGCCCGCTGTCACACCGGGCCTGGTTCCTGGCCTATGTCGGCTCCTCGATGGTGCGCGGCATGGTGGTGGGCGCCGGCGTGCTGCTGGCCACCTTCTGGACCGCCCATCTGAGCTTCGCCGAGCCGCTCTGGATCCTGTCCTTCGCGCTGCTGGGCTCGGCGCTGCTCGGCGCCCTCGGCGTGATCGCCGGTCTCTGGGCCGAAAAGTTCGACCAGATGGCCGCCTTCCAGAACTTCGTCATCATGCCGATGACCTTCCTGAGCGGCGTCTTCTATTCCATCCACTCGCTGCCGCCCTTCTGGCAGCAGCTCAGCCGCTTCAATCCCTTCTTCTACATGATCGACGGTTTCCGCCACGGCTTCTTCGGCCGCGGCGACGTCTCGCCCTGGCTCAGCCTGGGGGTGGTGGGAGGGGCTTTCGCCCTGGTCGCGGGCCTGGCCCTGCACCTGCTCAAGACCGGCTACAAGATCCGACACTGAACATGACTTCCGACGAACTGCAATCCATCATCGCCGCCGGCCTGAGCTGCGAGCACCTGGAGGTCTCGGGCGACGGCCGCCACTGGGCCGCCGTGGTCGTGTCCGCCGCCTTCGAGGGCAAGCGCCCGATCGCGCGCCACCAGCAGGTCTACGCGACTCTCGGCGCTCGCATCCACAATGACGAGGTGCACGCGCTCTCGATCAAGGCCTACACCCCGGCCGAATGGGCCACTGCTCAGGGCTGAAAATGGACAAGTTACTGATCCGCGGTGGCCGCCGCCTGAACGGCGAAGTGAATGTGTCGGGTGCCAAGAACGCGGCGCTGCCCGAGCTCTGCGCCACCTTGCTGACCGACCAGCCCGTGATGCTGCGCAACGTGCCGCGCCTGCGCGACGTCGCGACCATGCGCCAGCTGCTCGGCAACATGGGCGTGCAGACCCAGACCCATGGCGAGCGTGGCGGCTTCACGCTGCAGGCGGCCGATCCGATCCAGCCCGAGGCGCCCTATGAGCTGGTCAAGACCATGCGCGCTTCGGTGCTGGTGCTGGGACCGCTGCTGGCGCGCTTTGGCCGCGCCAAGGTTTCGCTGCCGGGCGGCTGCGCGATCGGCTCGCGCCCGGTCGACCAGCATATCAAGGGCCTGCAGGCCATGGGTGCCGAGATCGAGGTCGAGCATGGCTACATGATTGCGCGCCTGCCCGCGGGCCGGACCCGCCTGAAGGGCGCCCACATCACGACCGACATGGTCACGGTCACCGGGACCGAGAACTTCCTGATGGCCGCGACCCTGGCCGAGGGCGAGACCATCCTCGAGAACGCGGCGCAGGAGCCCGAGATCACCGATCTGGCCGAGATGCTGATCAAGATGGGCGCCAGGATCGAGGGCCACGGCACGAGCCGGATCCGGATCCAGGGCGTAGAAAAGCTCGACGGCTGCGACCACGCGGTGGTGGCCGACCGGATCGAGGCCGGCACCTTCCTGTGCGTGGTCGCCGCGACCGGCGGCGAGGCGCTGCTGCGGCATGCGCGCGCCGACCACCTCGACGCGGTGATCGACAAGCTGCGCGACGCCGGCGTGACGGTCGAGGCCGTCGAGGACGGCCTGCGCGTGGCCTCGCCCGGTGCGGCCCAGCTCAAGGGGCAGACCTTCCGCACCACCGAGCATCCGGGTTTCCCGACCGACATGCAGGCCCAGTTCATGGCGCTCAACGTGGTGGCGCAGGGCAGCAGCAGCGTGACCGAGACCATCTTCGAGAACCGCTTCATGCATGTGCAGGAGCTGCAGCGCCTGGGCGCTCGCATCCACACCGACGGCCGCGTCGCGCTGGTCGAAGGCCTGGGCGAGTCCGGTCGCCTGTCGGGCGCGATCGTGATGGCGACCGATCTGCGCGCCTCCGCCAGTCTGGTGATTGCCGGCCTGGTGGCCGAGGGCGAGACCGTGGTCGACCGGATCTACCACCTCGATCGCGGCTATGACCAGATGGAAGTCAAACTGCGCGCCCTCGGCGCCGACATCGAAAGAATCCAATGAGCCAGGCCAAACTGACCCTGGCCCTGTCCAAGGGCCGCATCTTCGAGGAGACCCTGCCGCTGCTGCGTGCCGCCGGCATCGAGGTGCTGGAAGACCCCGAGAAGTCGCGCAAGCTGATCCTGCCGACCAACCGCCCCGATGTGCAGGTGGTGCTGGTGCGCGCCAGCGACGTGCCGACCTATGTCCAGTACGGTGGCGCCGACCTCGGCGTCTGCGGTCGTGACACGCTGATCGAGCACGAGGCCGAGTGGGGCGGTGCCGGCAGCGTCGGCCTCTATCAGCCGCTCGACCTCAAGATCGCCAAATGCCGCATGAGTGTCGCGGTGCGTGCCGACTTCGACTATGCCAACGCGGTGCGCCAGGGCGCGCGGCTCAAGGTCGCGACCAAGTATGTCGCGATCGCGCGTGATTTCTTCGCCAGCAAGGGCGTGCACGTCGACCTGATCAAGCTCTATGGCAGCATGGAGCTGGCGCCGCTGACCGGCATGGCCGACGCCATCGTCGACCTGGTCTCGACCGGCAACACGCTCAAGGCCAATCACCTGGTCGAGGTCGAGCCGATCATGGACATTTCCTCGCGCCTGGTGGTCAATCCGGCCGCGCTCAAGGTCAAGCGCGAGCTGATCCGCCCGATCCTCGATGCCTTTGCCCAGGCCACGGCCTGAAACCCGGAACTGTGAAAAGATGAAAGCCATCCCGCTGGTCCTGCGCACCACCGATGCCGATTTCGAAGCCCGCTTCCAGCAGCGTCTGCATTGGTCGGCTGCGACCGATGCCGCGATCGAGCAGCGCGTGGCCGAAATCCTGGTCGATGTGCGCGCGCGTGGCGACGCGGCGCTGATCGAGTACACCCAGCGCTTCGACGGCCTGCAGGTCGAGGGCATGGCCGGGCTCGAGCTGACCCAGGCCGAGCTCAAGGCGGCGTTCGACCGCCTGCCCGAAGTCCAGCGCGAGGCGCTGCAGGCAGCGGCCGCGCGCGTGCGCCGCTACCACGAGGCACAGAAGCGCGCCAGTGGCGAGAGCTGGAGCTACCGCGACGAGGACGGCACGCTGCTGGGCCAGAAGGTCACGCCGCT
>ERZ1034363.905-NODE-905-length-18311-cov-3.389766_pt1 | contig 18311 bp, 19 predicted proteins | sample MGYA00520616_ERZ1034363 | MGnify/ENA primary metagenome ERZ1034363 (study PRJEB33736, sample SAMEA104284506) | Azolla filiculoides | biome: Urban; feature: Water surface; material: Ditch water | place: Netherlands | collected 2015-10-28 | depth 0-0.1 m ...
CAGAACTCCATGTCCTGCAGCGGGATGCCGGCGCGCGCGGCCATGCCCAGGCCATCACCGGTGTTGATGAAGGCGTTGGTCGAGGCCGCGAAGATGCGGCCGGCACCGCCGGTGGCCAGCAGCGTGGTGCGGCCCTCGAGGATGTAGGTCTCGCCGGTTTCCATCTCGAGCGCGGTCACGCCCAGCACGTCGCCGGAGGCGTCGCGGATCAGGTCCAGCGCCATCCATTCGACGAAGAAGGTGGTGCGTGCCTGGACGTTCTGCTGGTACAGGGTATGCAGCATCGCGTGACCGGTGCGGTCGGCCGCGGCGCAGGCGCGCTGGACCGGCTTCTCGCCGTAGTTGGCGGTGTGGCCGCCGAACGGGCGCTGGTAGATCGTGCCATCCGGGTTGCGGTCGAACGGCATGCCGAAATGCTCGAGCTCGTAGACGACTTTCGGCGCTTCGCGGCACATGAACTCGATCGCGTCCTGGTCACCGAGCCAGTCCGAACCCTTGATCGTGTCGTAGAAATGGTAGTGCCAGTTGTCTTCCGACATATTGCCCAGCGAGGCGGACACGCCGCCTTGCGCCGCGACCGTGTGCGAACGGGTCGGGAACACCTTGGACAGCACGCCGACCTTCAGGCCGGCACGCGCGAGCTGCAGCGAGGCGCGCATGCCGGAGCCACCGGCTCCGACGATGACGACGTCGAATTTGCGCTTGGGGAGGTTTGCGGTTGCGGTCATGGCGTATCAGAGCTTCCAGAGAACAGAGTAGGCCCAGCCGGCGCAGCCGACCAGCCAGACGAGGGTCAGGACATGCAGCGTCAGGCGGATGCCCGCGGGCTTGACGTAGTCCATCCAGATGTCGCGCACGCCGACCCAGGCGTGCCAGTGCAGCGCCAGGATCACGCCGAAGGTCAGGAACTTCATCCACTGCGCCGCGAAGATGCCAGCCCAGACTTCGTAGCCGATCGGGCCGCTGCTCAGGATCACTTGCGCCAGCAGCGCCAGCGTGAACAGGGCCATCAGCGTGGCGCTCACGCGCTGGACCAGCCAGTCGCGCACACCGTAATGGGCGCCGGTGACGACGCGCTTGGAACCGTAATTGACGGACATAAATCAGTTCTCCTTCAGTGGCAGACCGCGCTTGAAGGCCGGTCCCGCCAGGTCAATGGGGGGGTCAGTACAGGCCGAACAGCTTGGCGCCCAGCACCACGGTCAGGCCCAGGCTCAGCACCAGGGTCACCTGCGCCGAGGACTTGCCAAATTCCTTGGTCACCGAGTGCGTCATGTCCATGTACAGGTGGCGCACGCCCGCGATGAAGTGATGCAGGTAGCCCCAGATCAGCACCAGCACCACCAGCTTGACCAGCAGCCCCGGCACCCAGCCGATGCCGCTGTCAAAGGCCGCCGTGAAACGCTCGTACGACAGCTCCGAAGTCAACGACACATCGAACAGCCACACCACGAACGGCAGCAGGAAAAACATCAGCAGACCGCTGATACGGTGCAGGATCGAGACCCAGCCCGCCGGCGGCAGGCGGTAGCTGGGTAGGTCCTGGAGGGCGTTGATGTTGCGGAACTCGGGCCGCTTTTTGCTCAGCTCTGTCATGGATGGACTTTCTGTTGGCTTGAGAACAGTTAGGTAAGCCGTAGGTAACCCTGCGGGATGCCTGTGTTGAAGGAAACTTTCGGATTCTATTGCAATGCAATATGGGTCTAGCAGTTATGGCTTGTCGAGCTGTGAAGAGGTCTTGCGTCAGCTCAGTTCGTTGTGGTAATGGTGCTTATCGGTGCGATAGAGGCCGCGGCGGTATTCCATGGGTGTGTCGTTGTAGGTGTAAGCCACGCGTTCGACGCTCAGCAGCGGAAAACCGGTGGCAACGCCCAGGGTCTCGGCCGATTCCACGTCGGCTGCCACGGCCTTGAGCTTTTCGTCAGCGCGCACCATGCGCACGCCGAACTGGCGCTCGAATAGGGCATACATCGCGCCCTGGTGGTTGGCCAGGGTTTCCAGGCTGAGTCCCTTGAACGGATTGCCTGGCAGCCATAGGTCTTCCAGGATGGTTGGCAGGCCCTGGAAGGACAGCACGCGCCTGACTTCGAACACCGGATCGCCCGAACGCAAGCCCAGCATGCGGGCAATCTCGGCTGGTGCACGCAGGCGGCGGAAATCTAGGATCTGGCGTGTGGCCGGACCCTGGGTGTCGCGGTTGCAGTTGTCGGGCTCGAGTCGCAGGAATCGGTACTGCACCTGCTGCTCGGAATGGGTCGCGACGAAAGTGCCCTTGCCCTGGCGTCGCACCAGCAAGTTGTCGGCGGAGAGTTCATCGATGGCCTTGCGCACCGTGCCCTGGCTGACGCGAAAGCGTCCCGCCAGCTCGAGTTCGCTCGGGATCAGGTCGCCTGGCTTCCATTCACCAGCCTGCAAGCTTTGCAGGATCAGCCCCTTGATCTGCTGGTAGAGCGGGCTGAAGGCAGGCGTCGCGCTGCTCGATAGGCCAGCTCCGGCGTCACTGTCTGAGCTCGGGTAATCGGACTCGAGGGTATTGAGGCTGGAGGCGGGCGGGGTCTGGGCCATGATCGAGCGTAATCATATCTTATATAAGACATAAGACAAATTGACTTTGCCCTTTTTTGCAGGGTAAACTTAACAGGATTTCTTTTCTCTCAACTGTTGCATTTCTGGAGTGTTCTCATGAGCAAGAAGCCCGTTCGCGTTGCCGTCACCGGCGCTGCTGGTCAAATCGGTTACGCCCTGCTGTTCCGCATCGCCTCGGGCGAAATGCTGGGCAAGGACCAGCCGGTCATCCTGCAGCTGCTGGAAGTGCCGGTTGAGAAGGCCCAGCAAGCGCTCAAGGGCGTGATGATGGAACTGGAAGACTGTGCCTTCCCGCTGCTGGCCGGCATGGAAGCCCACAGCGATCCGATGACCGCCTTCAAGGACACCGACTACGCGCTGCTGGTCGGTTCGCGTCCGCGCGGCCCCGGCATGGAGCGTGCCGAACTGCTGGCGATCAACGGCGCCATCTTCACCGCCCAGGGCCAGGCCCTGAACGCCGTCGCCAGCCGCGACGTCAAGGTGCTGGTGGTCGGCAACCCGGCCAACACCAACGCCTACATCGCGATGAAGTCGGCTCCGGACCTCAAGCCGGGCAACTTCACCGCCATGCTGCGTCTGGACCACAACCGCGCCGCTTCGCAGATCGCCGCCAAGACCGGCAAGGCCGTGGCTGACATCGAACAGCTGTGCGTCTGGGGCAACCACTCGCCGACCATGTACGCCGACTACCGCTTCGCCACCATCAACGGCGAGTCGGTCAAGGACATGATCAACGACCAGGACTGGAACGCCAACGTGTTCCTGCCGACCGTCGGCAAGCGTGGCGCCGCCATCATCGAAGCGCGTGGCCTGTCCTCGGCGGCTTCGGCTGCCAACGCCGCCATCGACCACATGCGCGACTGGGCCCTGGGCACCAACGGCAAGTGGGTCACGATGGGCATCCCGTCGCAAGGCTGGTATGGCATCCCGAAGGATGTCATGTTCGGCTTCCCGGTCACCTGCGAAAACGGCGAGTACAAGGTCGTCGAAGGCCTGGAGATCGACGAGTTCAGCCAGACCTGCATCGCCAAGACCCTCAAGGAACTGACCGACGAGCAAGCTGGCGTCGCCCACCTGGTCTGATCGGAAGGAGCCGCAGGTGAGCAAGCATCCGCGCGCGGTATTGCTGGGAGCCCAGGCCGGCGCGCTCGTGCTGCCGGTGTGTGACCATTACAGCGGTGTCGAGGCGCGCATGCGCAAGAGCCTGCAGCTGCAGGCCGAATTTTCCGAGCGCTTCGGCGCCTGCGTCTTCGACGTGACGCTGGACTGCGAGGACGGAGCGGCCGTTGGTGCCGAAGCCGAGCATGCCGAGCTTGTCACCGAACTGGTGCAGGGCCTGGATTTCGCCCGCGCGATCCGGCCGCGCGTCGGCGTGCGCGTGCACGCGGTCGACCACCCGGCCTTCGAGGCCGACGTGGCGCAGATCGTCGGTGCGGTGGGCCATCGTCTGTCGCACCTGATGGTGCCCAAGGTCGAGTCGGTCGCCGATGTCGAGCGCGCGGTCGCAGCGATGGGGCGTGCTGGCGGCAGCGAACTGCCGCTGCAGGTGCTGATCGAGTCGCCGGCCGCGGTGCATCGCGCCTTCGAGATCGCCGCGCACCCGCGCGTGCAATCCCTGAGCTTTGGCCTGATGGATTTCGTCTCCGCCCACGGCGGCGCCATCCCCTCGGATGGCATGGGTCTGGCCGGACAGTTCAGCCACCCGCTGGTATTGCGCGCCAAGCTCGAGATCGCCAGCGCCTGCCATGCCCATGGCAAGGTGCCCTCGCACTGCGTCGTGACCGAGTTCAAGGACCCGGCCGCGATGAAGCAGGCCGCGCAGCGCGCCGCGCGCGAGCTCGGCTACACGCGCATGTGGAGCATCCATCCCGACCAGATCGAGCCCATACTCGAGGCCTTCGCTCCGACCGCGCAGGAGGTCGAGAAGTCGGCTCGCATCATTGCTGCGGCGCATGCCGCGGACTGGGCGCCGATCGCGCTCGACGGCCAGCTGCACGACCGTGCCAGCTACCGCTACTACTGGCAGACGCTGGAGCGTGCGCACCAGACCGGCTGTCCGATTCCGCCCGAAGCGGGCGTCTTTTTCTGAACCGGGATCTTCCCTCAGGAGTCACCATGGCGATCCACCGTAACCTGATGCTGGCCCGCCTGGTGGCGGCCGCCGGCGCAAGCCTTGTCCTGCTGGGTGCCCAGGCCAGCACCGAGCCCGTGCGCAAGGCCAAGTCCGCGCCGGTCCAGCCGGCTCCGGTCGTTGCCCCGCTTCCGCTCGGCGACGAGGAGCTGCTGCTGTCGACCCGGGTGTCGATCGGCAACATCCCGTGCGAACTCGGCCAGAGCGTGAACCTGCGCGCCGACGCCGACGCCCCCGGCTATTTCCATCTGCAAATCAAGGATCAGCGCTTCCATCTGCGCCCGGTCATGAGTGCCACCGGCGCCCTGCGCCTGGAGGACCAGACTCGCGGTGCGGTCTGGATCCAGCTCGCCAACAAGTCGATGCTGATGGACCAGAAGCAGGGCCGGCGCCTGGCCGATGAATGCATGAGCCCGCTGCAGGCCGCCTATGCCGAGCACCTCAAGCACAACCCGGCCCCGAACTTGCTTGACGTGGCGCAGAAGTCACGCTGAATCCGTTGCATTGAGACAACGACAAGAATCTTTAACTGGAGCTATAACGATGCTGCAAGCCTACCGTCAACATGTCGCCGAGCGCGCCGCGCTGGGCATCCCGCCGCTGCCGCTGGACGCCAAGCAGGTCGCCGACCTGATCGAGCTGATCAAGAACCCGCCTGCGGGCGAGGACGCCTTCCTGCTCGACCTGCTGACCCACCGCGTGCCCCCGGGCGTCGACGATGCCGCCAAGGTCAAGGCCTCGTTCCTGGCCGCCGTGGCGCATGGCGATGTCGCCGTGGCCCTGATCTCCAAGGCCAAGGCCACCGAGCTGCTCGGCACCATGGTCGGTGGCTACAACGTGCATCCGCTGATCGAGCTGCTCGACGACGCCGAAGTGGCTGGCGTGGCTGCAGAAGCGCTCAAGAAGACGCTGCTGATGTTCGACTTCTTCAACGACGTGGCAGAAAAGGCCAAGGCCGGCAATGCCAAGGCCAAGGAAGTCATCGAGTCCTGGGCCGAGGCCGAGTGGTTCACCAGCCGCCCCGAAGTCGAACAGAAGATCACCGTCACCGTGTTCAAGGTGCCGGGCGAGACCAACACCGACGACCTGTCGCCGGCCCCCGACGCCTGGAGCCGTCCGGACATCCCGCTGCACTACCTGGCGATGCTGAAGAACACCCGTCCCGACGCGGCATTCAAGCCCGAGGAAGACGGCAAGCGCGGCCCGATGCAGTTCATCGATGACCTGAAGGCCAAGGGCCACCTCGTGGCCTATGTCGGCGACGTGGTCGGCACAGGCTCCTCGCGCAAATCGGCGACCAACAGCGTGATCTGGGCCACCGGCGCCGACATCCCGTTCGTGCCGAACAAGCGCTTTGGCGGCATCACGCTCGGTGGCAAGATCGCCCCGATCTTCTTCAACACCCAGGAAGATTCCGGCTCGCTGCCGATCGAAGTCGACGTCTCCAAGCTCGAGATGGGCGACGTCGTCGACGTGCTGCCCTACGAGGGCAAGCTGGTCAAGAACGGCGAGACCGTGGCCGAGTTCGCGCTCAAGAGCGACGTGCTGTTTGACGAAGTCCGCGCCGGCGGCCGCATCAACCTGATCATCGGTCGCAGCCTGACCGCCAAGGCGCGCGAGTTCCTGGGCCTGCCGGCTTCGACCCTGTTCCGCCTGCCCACGCCGCCGGCCGAGACCAAGGCCGGCTTCACGCTGGCACAGAAGATGGTCGGCCGCGCCGTCGGTCTGCCGGAAGGCCAGGGCGTGCGCCCCGGTACCTACTGCGAGCCGAAGATGACCACCGTGGGTTCGCAAGACACCACCGGCCCGATGACGCGCGACGAGCTGAAGGACCTGGCCTGCCTGGGCTTCTCGGCCGACCTCGTCATGCAGTCCTTCTGCCACACCGCGGCCTATCCGAAGCCGGTCGACGTCAAGACCCACCGCGAGCTGCCGGCCTTCATCAGCAACCGCGGCGGCGTGGCCCTGCGTCCGGGCGACGGCGTGATCCACAGCTGGCTCAACCGCCTGCTGCTGCCTGATACCGTCGGTACCGGCGGTGACTCGCACACCCGCTTCCCGATCGGCATCTCCTTCCCGGCCGGCTCCGGCCTGGTCGCCTTCGGCGCCGCCACCGGCGTGATGCCGCTGGACATGCCCGAGTCGGTGCTGGTGCGCTTCAAGGGCGAAATGCAGCCTGGCGTGACCCTGCGCGATCTGGTGCATGCGATCCCGCTCTACGCCATCAAGGCTGGCATGCTGACCGTGGCCAAGGCCGGCAAGAAGAACATCTTCTCGGGCCGCATCCTCGAAATCGAAGGTCTGCCGGACCTGAAGGTCGAGCAGGCGTTCGAGCTGTCCGACGCCTCGGCCGAGCGCTCCGCCGCCGGCTGCACCATCAAGCTCAACAAGGAGCCGGTGCAGGAATACCTGCGGTCGAACATCGTGCTGATGAAGAACATGATCGCCGACGGCTATGCCGACGCCAAGACGCTGGCGCGCCGGATCGAGAAGGTCGAGGCCTGGCTGGCCAACCCGAACCTGCTCGAAGCCGACCAGGATGCCGAGTACGCCGCCGTGATCGAGATCGATCTGGCCGACATCAAGGAGCCGATCGTCTGCTGCCCGAACGACCCGGATGATGCCAAGTTCCTGTCCGAAGTGGCCGGCACCAAGATCGACGAGTCCTTCATCGGTTCCTGCATGACCAACATCGGTCACTTCCGTGCCGCGGCCAAGCTGCTCGGCGGCCAGCGCGACATTCCGGTCAAGATGTGGGTCGCTCCGCCGACCAAGATGGACCAGACCGAGCTGATCAAGGAAGGCCATTACTCGGCGTTCGGCGCTTCCGGTGCCCGCACCGAAATGCCGGGCTGCTCGCTGTGCATGGGCAACCAGGCCCAGGTGCGCGAAGGCGCGACCGTGATCTCGACCTCGACCCGCAACTTCCCGAACCGTCTGGGCAAGAACACCAATGTGTTCCTGGGCTCGGCCGAACTGGCGGCAATTGCCTCCAAGCTCGGCAAGCTGCCGACCAAGGAAGAGTACCTGGCCGCGATGGGCGTGATCGACAACGACAAGGCCAGCGTCTACCGCTACATGAACTTCGACCAGATCGAGGAATACGCGGAAGCTGCCAAGGGCGTGACCGCCTGAGCCTTCGGCCGCTGAGCTGAAAGCGTCAAGCCCCCGGTGCCGCAAGGCCCGGGGGCTTTTTTTGAGTCTGACCCGAGTTGTCGGGGAGCTGGTGCAGGATGGGGCTGGCCGGTTGGTCAATTAATAATCGATCCATTCACTTGCATCCCATGACAATAAAAGAACATTGACTATGAGTTGTCAAAATTATCTTTTGGTAAGATGGGCCCAGTATTCGTTACTCATAACAACATGATCGTGCTTCAGTGGGAAGGACAAGGCGTCAGCAGATTGCATCTGGGCGTCTTGAGTCGCCGTCAGTTCAATTCATCCGAGCAGAGCTTGCGCAGCAGCCCGTTTGCCGCGTCCGTCGCCTGGTTGATCGATGATTTCCGTGGCAGTTGGGTCGATCTGGACCTATCAACCTGGCTGGAACGGATTGCGGCCTGTGTGGCCTTGGTCGCAACGACGCATGGGCAGCGGCGTCATGCCGTCGTGGTAGCGTCTGAAACGAGCCAGCGCTTGATGCGCTACCTGTTGCGTCTGGACCTCGCGTCGGTCTGGCAAAGCGGGACGACCCGCCTGTTCGATTGTCCGTTTAAGGCCAGGCGCTGGGTCGAAGAATGCTAATGCCCCGGTTGCCGGTTCAATACAAGAATTAGTTTCAAGCAAGGGAGAAAAGATGATCGAGCATGTCTGGTTGGAGCACGGCATCGTCCGTTGGCATATCGGCGCGGTCAGCGCGCAGCAGTACCAGTTGTCGAACGCCGAGTTGCGTGAGGACAACCGCTTCAGTGCGGTGCATTACCTGATCGACGATTTCCTAGACTGCACCGCCCTGCTTGAGATCGAACTCTTGGCTTCGGTGCAGGTCCGGTGGCTGCCGAATGCGGAGTTCCGCCAGGCCATCGTGTCGAGTTCTGCCGCCTTGCGCGAACGCGCCTACCGGCTGGCCTTGTCCAGCCTGGGCAGTCCGGCCACCATGAAGTTCTCCGACATGGCCAAGGCCCGCGAATGGGTCAAGGGCGACATGCCCGAGCGTGCCAGTGCCACCCTGCAATGGGCCGGCGCTGGCATTGCGGCGGCACCCGCGGCCTACGCGCGGGTGCGTTGAAACGCCGGGTGCTCAGATACCCGCCAACTTCTGTACCAGCTCGACCGAGCTGCCCGCCTGGTATTTGCGCAGCAGCCTGGCACGGTAGATCTCGACCGTGCGCGGGCTGATCCCGAGCGCCTTGCCGATTTCCTTGGCGGTCAGGCCCTCTAGCACCAGGGCCGCGACCTCGCGCTCGCGCGCCGTCAGGTCGGCCTTGAATGGCCGGCGCGCGCTGAGGTCCTCGAAGCTCCAGATGCCGGCCGCATGCGGGTCCTCGCGCTCGAGCGCGCGGCCGGTGACATGGCACCAGAACAGCTGGTCCCTGAAGCGCCCGTCCACCCGTTTCATCAGCCGGTCGTCGGCGTAATGTCCCTTGGCGTTGAGGATCGGCACCAGCCGTTCGCCGATGCGCTCGTATTCGTCGGCGCTCGGGTAGAGCAGGCGAAAGGACTGGCCGACCAGCTGCTCGCGGCTGGCGCCGAACATCTCGCAGACCGCCGCATTGCAGTCGAGCATGATGCGGTGGCGCGACAGCACGAGGCCGATCGGGGCGAGCTCGAAGGCGAGCTGGTAGTCGGTGGCAGTGGCGGCAATAGGCACGAGATGGGCACGAGGCTTGCGTGTTGGGGTTGGTCTTTAGGCAATACTACGTATGCCAATACGTAGTATCGTAGGACTTTCCACAGCAATTGGACAGGAGCGTGCAAGCATGAACAAGGTTTATCCGAGCGCGGCCGCCGCCCTCGAGGGCGTGGTGGCCGATGGTCAGCTGATCGCCGTCGGCGGCTTCGGCCTATGCGGCATTCCCGAGGCGCTGATCGATGCGCTGCGCGACAGCGGCGTCAAGAACCTGACGGCCATTTCCAATAACGCTGGCGTCGACGGTTTTGGTCTTGGCAAGCTGCTCGAGACACGCCAGATCAGGAAGATGATCTCGTCCTATGTCGGCGAGAACAAGGAGTTCGAGCGCCAGTACCTGGCCGGCGAGCTCGAGCTGGAATTCACGCCCCAGGGCACGCTGGCCGAGAAGCTGCGCGCCGGCGGCGCCGGCATCCCGGCCTTCTTCACCAAGACCGGCGTCGGCACGCTGGTGGCCGAGGGCAAGGAACTGCGCGAGTTCGGCGGCGAAACCTATGTCATGGAGCATGCGCTGTTCCCCGAGGTCGCGCTGATCAAGGCCGACGTGGCCGACATGTCGGGCAACCTGCGCTTTCACCTGACCGCACGCAACTTCAACCCGGCCGCCGCGACCGCCGGCAAGATCTGCATCGTCGAGGTCGAGCGCATCGTCGCCACCGGCGAGATCGCGCCCGATGACGTGCACCTGCCCGGCATCTACGTGCACCGAATCGTGCACAACCCGACCCCGGAAAAGCGCATCGAGAAGCGCACCACCCGCGACCGCAAAGTCTAAGATGTCTTTGGGGACAGACCTTCAGCGCTGTCCCCATCCGAATAATCTTGGGGACTGACCTTCAGCTCTGTCCCCAACTGAACAGTGGAGTTTGAAATGGCCTGGACCCAAGACCAGATGGCCGCGCGTGCGGCCCAGGAGCTGCAGGACGGCTTCTACGTCAACCTCGGCATCGGCATCCCGACGCTGGTGGCCAACCATGTGCCCGACCATGTCGAGGTCTGGCTGCAAAGCGAGAACGGCATGCTCGGCATCGGCCCCTTCCCCTACGACGACGAGGTCGATGCCGACCTGATCAACGCCGGCAAGCAGACCGTCACGACGCTCAAGGGCTCGGCGATCTTCGGCAGCGACCAGAGCTTCGCGATGATCCGCGGTGGCAAGATCAACCTGTCGATCCTGGGCGCGATGCAGGTGACCGGCTCGGGCGATCTGGCCAACTGGATGATCCCCGGCAAGATGGTCAAGGGCATGGGCGGCGCGATGGACCTGGTCGCCGGCGTCAAGCGCGTGATCGTGCTGATGGAGCATGTGGCGCGCAAGAAGGACGGCACGGAAGACCTCAAGATCCTGCCCGAGTGCACGCTGCCGCTGACCGGCAAGGGCGTGGTCGACCGCATCATCACCGACCTCGGCGTGATGGACGTCACGCCCGAGGGCCTGAAGCTGGTCGAACTGGCCGATGGCGTCACGCGCGAGCTGATCCAGAGCAAGACCGGCGTGCCGCTGCTCTGATCGCCGGTCCCGGTCCAGAAGCCCCTGTCGGTCGCATGCCTGGCAGGGGGTTTTTGCTGCCGCGCAGCGAAGCTCAGAATGGCGCTGCCGAATCGAAGCGCAGCATTTCGCCCGTGACCGGATGGGGCAGCCTGATCGAGCAGGCGTGCAGCAGCAGGCGCGGCGCGGCATCCAGTGTCGCGTCATCGGCATAGAGCTCGTCGCCCAGGATCGCGTGGCCGATCGCCTGCAGGTGCAGGCGCAGCTGGTGCGAACGGCCGGTGATGGGTTCGAGCTCAAGCCGGCTGACCGTCCGACCCGTTGGTCCTGCGGCGCCAGACAGCAGGCGCCAGCGCGTGTGGCTGGGCTTGCCGGTCTCCAGGCAGACCTTGCTCTTGGGGCGGTTCGGCCAGTCGGTGATCAGCGGCAGCTCGATCTCGCTCCAGCCCTGCGCATCGGCTTGCGAGTCGTCGGGAACGCCAGAGACGATCGCCTGGTAGCGCTTGTGGACCCGGCGCTGGGCGAAGGCGCTGCTGAGCGTGGACTGGGCTGCGACTCCGCGCGCCATCACGATCAGGCCCGAGGTGCCCATGTCGAGCCGGTGCACGATCAGCGCATCGGGAAACAGGGCCTGCGCGCGCGCGCTGAGGCAGTCGGCATTCTCGGGGCCGCGTCCGGGCACCGAGAGCAGGCCGGCCGGCTTGTCGAGCACCAGCAGCGTGGCGTCCGCATGCAGCACGCTCAGGCCTGCTGGCACCACGATCGGGCGCAGTGGTCGGGGCTGCGGCGCTATGGGGACGGTACCTGCGGCAGGGGCTGCGCTTTGCATTGCTGTGGCCAGGCTCACAATTCCGCGCCCTCGACCATGAAGCGCAGCCGGCGCTGGCCCTGCCACTCGTCGGCGTCGAGCCGGTAGGCCAGTCGCACCCGCGCCGGCAGCGGATCGGCGTGGCCGAACCAGATGCCGTCGACCGGCTCGCCGGCATGGCGCAGCTTGAGCTGCAGGTGCTTGCCTCCGACCAGGCGCTGCGAGACCACGTCGACCTCCTCGCAGAACAGCGGCGGCGCGAAGCCCTGGCCCCAGACCTCCTGCTGCAGGATGTCGATCATCTCGACCCGGCGGTACTGCGGGTCGAGCGGGCCGTCGGCCTCGAGCTGGCGCTGCAGCGTGGGCAGGTCCAGCCACTCGGCCGCGATGCGCTGCAGCTCCTGGTCGAAGCGGTCGAAATCTTCCTCGGCGATGGTGCAGCCGGCCGCTGCCGAATGTCCGCCGAAGCGCAGCAGCAAGCCCGGATGGCGCTTGGCGATCAGGTCGAGCGCATCGCGCAGGTGAAAGCCCGGGATCGAGCGGCCCGAGCCCTTGAGCTCATGTTCCTTGCCCGAGGCCTGGCTCGAAGCGAAGACGAAGGTCGGCCGGTGCAGCTTGTCCTTGAGCCGCGCGGCGACGATGCCGACCACGCCCTCATGGAAGTCGGGGTCGTAGAGGCAGAGCGCTGGCGGCGGCTGCTCGGACTCGTCCCACAGCGCTTCGGCCAGCTGCAGCGCCTGCTCGCGCATCTCGCCCTCGAGCGCCTTGCGCTCGCGGTTGATCGTGTCGAGCTGTTGCGCCAGGCCGGCGGCGCGCGCCGGGTCGTCGGTGGTCAGGCAGGCGATGCCCAGCGTCATGTCGGCCAGCCGGCCGGCCGCGTTCAGGCGCGGACCGATCGCATAGCCCAGGTCCAGGCTGTTGGCCGTGGCCTGGCGCCGGTTCGCGACCTGGAACAGCGCCGACAGCCCCGCTGGCAGGGCACCGGCGCGGATGCGCTTGAGGCCCTGGGCCACCAGACGCCGGTTGTGCGCATCGAGCTTGACCACGTCGGCCACCGTGCCGAGCGCGACCAGCGGCAGCAGGCTGTCGATGCGCGGCTGGGTCTTCAGGTCGAAGGCGCCGCGCGCGCGCAGCTCGGCGCGCAAGGCCAGCAGCACGTAGAACATGACGCCGACGCCGGCTATTGATTTGCTCGTGAAGCCGCAGCCGGGCTGGCTCGGGTTGACGATCACGCAGTCCTGCGGCAGCTGCACCTGGCCGTCGAGCATGGCCGGCAGGTGGTGGTCGGTGATCAGCACCTGCAGCCCGAGCGCGCGCGCGTGCGCCACGCCGTCGACGCTGGCGATGCCGTTGTCGACCGTGACCAGGATATCCGCGCCGCGCGCCTTGACCCGCGCCGCGATCGAGGGCGTCAGGCCGTAGCCATCGGCGACCCGGTCGGGCACCAGGTAGTCGACCGCGTTCCAGCCCAGCGGCGCGCCGAGCAGGGCCAGGCCGCGCAGCCCGGTGGCGCAGGCGGTGGCGCCGTCGCAGTCGTAGTCGGCGACGATGCAGACCCGCTGGCCGGCGGCCATCGCGTCGGCCAGCAGCCGCGCGGCCGCGCCCGCGCCCAGCATCTGCTCGGGTGGCTGCAGCAGGTTCAAGCCGTCGTCGAGCTCGCCGATGTCCTGGACGCCACGGGCCGCGAACAGCCGGGCCAGCAGCGGGTGCACGCCTTCCTGTTCGAGCGCCCAGGCGGCACGCGGGGGCACTTCGCGGTTGATGATCTTCATAGCTGGCTCAGGAGTTGCGCCAGGTCGAGCGGACGCTGGCGCTGGAAAAGACCGCGCAGGCGCAACAGCACGCCCGGCTTGGCGGGCAGGCCGCTGGCCCAGCTGATCGCACTGCGCTCGCCGCACAGGGTCAGGCGCACTGCGGCGCCGCCCTCGGCGGCTTCGAGCAGGGCCGCGATCTCGTCCTGTTCGAGCTGCTCCCAGGCGGCGGCCCAGGCCGCCAAGTCGCCGCGCAGCGCGGGTGCGCGCAGGCCTGCGGCGACCTGGGGTGCCGGCAGGGCCTGACCGTCCCAGGCTCCGGTGCCGCTGATCCAGAAGCCGTTGAGGCTGGCCAGACCGCGCGCCGCGCGCCGGTCGTTGACCGGGTGGGTGTAGAACAGCATCTGGGCCTCGTTCTGCAGCCGCAGCAGCGCGCGCGCCTGCGGCAGTTGCCCGCCATTGGGCAGCCAGGCGTCGAGCTGCCGGTGTGCGACCCGGTCCATGCTGGCCCAGGGCAGGTCGGCGAACGCCGGGCCGACCGCGCGCCAGCGCGTGGCGGACAAGAACTGCAGCGCGATGCCGTCCTCCTCGGCCCAGGGCCGCAGCGCCTCGAACAGCTCGCGCGACTCGGCCTCGGACAGGTCCAGGTCCTCGGGAGGTTGCAGCGTGACCTGGTCCATGCTGGCCTGCCAGTGGCAGGGCGTGAACCAGGCGCAGGCCTGCTGCCGCTCGCCGGCCTGCCAGGCGGCCCAGGGAATGGCACCGTCGGTCGTGGGCAGTCCGAGCGCGCGCGCCAGCACCCGCTCGTGCGGCGGGCTCAGCGAATACTCGTCGCCGGCATCGGTTTCCTGCTGTTCGAGCCTGGCCAGCAGGCGGGCGAGGCGGGGCAGGGCGGGCAGCTGGCTATCCTGCCCCGTCAGCGGGGCAATGGTGGCGGCGTAGGGAACGATCAGATGTTGCAAGGTCAGCGCCATGGCAGAGGTTTAACCCGTTATTGTCGGGGATGCCACAATCTCGGGTCGGCAATCTGGAGATCCATGCAAATCCCCTACGAATTCCTGCTCGGCTGGCGCTACACGCGCGCCGGCCGCGCCACGCGGCGCAACGGCTTCATTTCCTTCATCAGCGGCGTCTCGATGCTGGGCATCGCGCTCGGCGTGGCGGCGCTGATCGTCGTGCTCAGCGTCATGAACGGCTTCCAGCAGGAGGTGCGCGACCGCATGCTCGGCGTGCTGTCGCATGTCGAGGTCTTCACGCCCGATGGCGGCGCGCTGCCCGACCTGCCGACCACGCTGCGCGAGCTGCGCGCCCATCCCGAGGTGGTCGGCGCTGCGCCCTTCATCGCGGCCCAGGGCCTGCTCGCGCGCGGCGAGAACATGAAGGGCGTGCTGTTGCGCGGCATCGATCCGGCGCAGGAGCCCGCCGTCACCAGCCTGGCCGGCGAGCTGGCCCAGACCGTGCTGCCGCAGCTGCAGCCCGGGGCATTTGGCATCGTGCTCGGCGGCGCGCTGGCGCAGAGCCTGGATCTGCGCGTCGGCGATGCGGTCACGCTGGTCGCGCCCAGCGGCCAGGTCACGCCGGCCGGCGTGGTGCCGCGCCTCAAGCAGATGAGCGTGGTCGGCATCTTCGACTCGGGCCATTACGAGTACGACTCGACGCTGGCCTTCATTCACATCGACGACGCGGCGCGCATCTTCCGGCTCGAGGGGCCGACCGGCGTGCGGCTCAAGCTCAAGGACCTGCATCGCGCGCGCGAGGTCACGCAGCAGCTGGCCACCACCGTCAGCGGCGACCTGCTGCTGCGCGACTGGACGCGCCAGAACCGGACCTGGTTCGCTGCCGTCCAGCTCGAGAAGCGCATGATGTTCATCATCCTGACGCTGATCGTCGCGGTCGCGGCCTTCAACCTGGTCTCGACCCTGGTCATGACCGTGACCGACAAGCGCGCCGACATCGCGATCCTGCGCACGCTGGGCGCGAGTCCGCGCAGCATCATGGCCATCTTCGTGGTCCAGGGCGCGCTGGTCGGCGTGATCGGCACGCTGGCCGGCCTGCTGTTGGGACTCGGCATCGCGTTCAACATCGACACCCTGGTGCCGGCGCTCGAGTCGCTGCTCGGCACCCATTTCCTGCCGCAGGACATCTACCTGATCAGCCGCATGCCGAGCGAGCCCCAGCAGGGCGACATCGTTCCGATCGCGCTGATTTCCCTGCTGCTGGCCTTCGCGGCCACGCTCTACCCGAGCTGGCATGCCAGCCGCGTCAATCCGGCCGAGGCGCTGCGCTATGAGTGATTCCCACATCGTCCTGAGCGCGCGCGGCCTCAGCAAGCGCTTCCACGAAGGCCGGCTCGACGTGACCGTGCTGCAGGGCGTCGACCTCGACATCCGGGCCGGTGAGACCCTGGCCATCGTCGGCAGCTCAGGCTCGGGCAAGAGCACCTTGCTGCACCTGCTCGGCGGGCTCGACGCGCCCAGCGCTGGCCAGGTGCTGCTGCAGGGTCAGGATCTGGCCAGCCTGAGCCCGGCCTTGCAGGGCGGGTTGCGCAATCGCTATCTGGGTTTCGTCTACCAGTTTCACCATCTGCTACCCGAGTTCAGTGCGCAGGACAATGTGGCGATGCCGCTCTGGATCCGCCGCTTGCCGCGCGATGCGGCTGCGGCCGAGGCCGCGCATTGGCTCGATCGGGTCGGCTTGAGCGAGCGCCTGCTGCATCGCCCGGCCGAGCTCTCGGGCGGCGAGCGCCAGCGGGGGGCGATCGCGCGCGCGCTCGTGACGCGGCCGGCCTGCGTGCTGGCCGACGAGCCGACCGGCAACCTGGATCGGGCCACGGCCGACGGCGTGTTCGAGCTGATGCTCGAGCTCGCGCGCGAGCAGGGCACGGCCTTCGTGCTGGTGACCCATGATGTCGAGCTGGCCCGGCGTTGTGACCGCGTGCTGCACCTGCGCGCTGGCTTGTTGTCGGCTGGCGATTGACGCGGCCTTTTGCCGGTTGGCCGCTGTCGCCGGACTGCATCTGCCAGGCCATGCGATCCGGACCGGCTTCATGTCCGATGCTTGCCCTTGGTTAATCGGCAGCAAACTTGAAATTACCGGGGCGAAGGCGCACAATTGCCTCGTAACCAGTTACGTTCCTTCTCTTCCCACCACTATAAACCCCTGTTCCACCATGATCAAATCGAACCGCCGCGTTTTCCTGATGCAAGTCGCAACCGCTTCGGGCGCCATTGCGCTCGCCGGTGCGGCTCAGGCGCAAGCCATGGTCGTCGAGACCGATGCTCAGGCTGCGGCTCTGGGTTACAAGGCTGACGCCACCAAGGTCGACAAGACCAAGTTCCCCAAGTACGCCGCTGGTCAAAACTGTGCCAGCTGCACCCTGTACCAGGGCAAGGCCGGTGCCGCTGCAGGTGTCTGCCCGATCTTCGCTGGCAAGCAAGTCGCCGCCAAGGGCTGGTGCAACTCCTACGTCAAGAAGGCCTGAGCCTTTTCCTGACGCAGACAAGAGCCTGCCAGCCGGCAGGCATTTTTTCGCCTGTTGCCGCCGCAGCGGAACGAAAAAATGCCCCGGCCTGTCAAGACAAGGCCGGGGCAGCAATCAAAAGCGCTCCTGAACGGCTCAGCTGCAGCTCACGCTGCCGCAACCGCTCATCGTCGCGGGCTTGACCAGAGACGGATCTTCCAGGGTCTCGGTGCGCGAGTCGAACTTGACGTTCTTCATGTGCTGGACCAGGCCCGCATCCATGGTCGAGGCGTGCATCGGCAGCCATTCCGCCAGCGCGGCGGCCATGCGGTCGATGATCTCCTCGTCGCCTTGCAGGAAATGCGTCTCGACCTGGCGCATGGTGTCGAGGATCGTTTCGTGGTGGCTGGCGTGGCAGTTGTCGGCATTGAAGCCGGTGGCGATCATCCAGCGCTCTTCCTGCGCGAAATGTTCGACTGTGTGCCGGATCAGCTCGCGGTAGGGCTCGAGCTGCTCGACATGCGGCAGGGCACGCAGGCAGGCGACTTGCTCGACCATTTCCTCGTGCGTCTGATCCATGCGCACATCGCCCAGCTCGAGCTCGGGCGACCAGTGCAGGTCAGGAACTACCGGGAATTCGTCAGGGCGGGAGGCTTGGGCGTTTTCCATGATGCAGGATGACTCTGGGCAGTTGAAGTTATGCAGGTCTCTGGCGCCGATCCCGGCCAGAAGCCGGGGTCGGCGCAGGCTGATCAGGCCTCGAAGGGCAGCTTCAGCGCGCTCAGATCGCGCCGCGTCTCGACCAGGACCAGCGGGCCTTCGTCGAGCAGCACGACTGGCTTGGGTTCGCGCGGCACGCGCACCGGCTGGGGTTCGGCGGCGATCGCCGCTTGCACCTGGGCCACCTTCTCGGCGTTGGACTGGATCCACTCCAGGCCGACTTGTTGTGCCAGTGCCGACAGCTCATCGATGGCCAGGCGGTAGGCTTGGGCCGAGGGCGCTGCCGCCACCGGTTCTGCCGCAACGGCGGCAACAGCCGGGGCTGCCACCACAGCCGGAGTTGCAGCCGCGACCGGGGCCTGGACCGGAGCCGGGGCCACTTCGGGTGCAGCTTCGACCGCTGTCGGCTGGCTGGCCTCGACCGGCTGGACTGCTTCAGCCGCTGCGACGACAGGCTGCTGCGTGGCGGCCAGTTCGACCGGTGCTTCGACTTCGGTGGCTGCGCTGGCAGCGGCGG
>ERZ1034363.906-NODE-906-length-18306-cov-2.748533_pt1 | contig 18306 bp, 19 predicted proteins | sample MGYA00520616_ERZ1034363 | MGnify/ENA primary metagenome ERZ1034363 (study PRJEB33736, sample SAMEA104284506) | Azolla filiculoides | biome: Urban; feature: Water surface; material: Ditch water | place: Netherlands | collected 2015-10-28 | depth 0-0.1 m ...
CGAGACCGCCCAGCGCTGGGTGGCCCGCGCGATCACCGGCGAGGTGACGCTGGAACTGCGCCGGGGCAACGACTATTCGCTGCTGAACACAGAGTCGCCCAACCTGACCTACCACCCCGAGCGCCTGAGCATGGAAAAGGTCGAAGACGCCCCATTCACGCCGCTGGACCGCATTGGCCAACTCACGATGCGCAACCTCGACATCACCGACACCCGCCAGAAGCTCGGCATCTACGCCAAGTCCGGCCTGCTGTCGCTGGGTTCCGGCGCAGACATGCTGCGCCTGGACGGCGGCAAGAGCGACGCCAAGACCGAGTAAGTCAAGGCCTTGCCTGCGCAGTGAAGCCGCCCCGACCGGGCGGCTTTTGTTTGTCTAGACCACCACCGGCTCCGGCTCCAGCCGGATGCCAAAGCGCTCGTACACGCTGGTCTGGATGGCCCGGGCCAGCGTGATCACCTCGCCGCCCGTGGCGCCGCCATGGTTGACCAGCACCAGCGCCTGCTTTTCATAGACCCCGGCGTGCCCGACGGTCTTGCCTTTCCAGCCGCAGGCGTCAATCAACCAGCCGGCGGCAAGTTTGATGCTGCCGTCCGGCATGGGGTAATGCACCACCTTCGGGTCGCGCGCAATGATGTCGGCGCACTGCTCGGGCGTGACCGTGGGGTTCTTGAAGAAGCTGCCGGCGTTGCCGATGACCGCAGGGTCGGGCAGCTTGGCGCGGCGAATGGCGCAGACCCAGTCGAAAATCTGGCGGGCATCCGGCGTTGAAATCCCCGTCTCTGCCATCTTGCGCTCCAGATCAAGATAGCCCAGCACCGGCTTCCAGGGTTTGGGAAGCGCAAAGCGCACGCGCAGGATCAGTGCCTTGCCAGCCAGACCCAGGCCGTTCGGGCCGCTGCTGGCATGCTTGAACACCGAGTCACGGTAGCCAAACGCGCACTGGGCTGCGTTCAGCGTGAAGACCAGACCCGTGCCCAGGTCGATCGCATCCAGCGAATCGAAACGGTCCTGCAGTTCCACACCATAGGCGCCGATGTTCTGCACCGGCGAAGCGCCCACCGTGCCGGGAATCAGCGCCATGTTCTCCAGGCCCGGCCAGCCCTGCGCCAGCGTCCACGCGACAAAATCGTGCCAGTTTTCACCCGCGCCGGCCTCCACGATCCAGGCCCTGGCGGTTTCGCCCACCAGGCGACGGCCGGCAATTTCCACCTTGAGCACGACCGGCTTGACATCACCGGTCAGCACCACGTTGCTGCCGCCCCCCAGCACGAACTTGGGCGCAGGGCCCAGCTCCGCATCGGCCAGCACGGCCTCGAGATCGGCCTGGCTGCGCACCCGCACCAGGGTGTGGGCCTTGGCAACGATGCCAAAGGTGTTGCAGGCTTGCAGGGGGACATTGCGCTCAGGGAACATGGGAGAATTGTCTCATTCCAACCTTTGCATTCCGGACCCACCATGCCTTCTTTCGATACTGTTTGCGAACCCAACCTGCCCGAAGTGAAAAACGCGGTGGAGAACACCGCCAAGGAAATCGCCACCCGCTTTGACTTCAAAGGCACCTCCGCGGCCGTCGAGCTCAAGGACAAGGAAATCACGCTGATCGGCGACGCTGAATTCCAGCTCACGCAGATCGAGGACGTGCTGCGCAACAAGCTCACCAAGCGCAACGTGGACGTGCGCTTCCTGGACATGGGCGACGTGCAGAAAATGGGCGGCGACAAGGTCAAACAGGTCATCAAGGTCAAGAACGGCATTGCCACCGAAGACGCCAAGAAGATCACCCGCATCATCAAGGACAGCAAGATGAAGGTGCAGGCCTCCATCCAGGGTGAGTCCGTGCGCATCACGGGCGCCAAGCGCGACGACCTGCAGGCCGCGATGGCCCTGCTGCGCAAGGACATCACGGACCTCCCGATCAGTTTCGACAACTTCCGCGACTGACGCCATGCGCCCGCGCGCCCTGGCCTTTGGCCTGGCATTGACGCTCGCATTGGGGGCGTAGGGCGTCGAAGCAATTACTCTGTCATCCATTATGAATCAATGACTTACATGAACTGATGTCACGGGGCTGAAGGCAACTAAGACAGAGTTATTGCGACCGGCCTACCACTATGCCAAAGTTAATACTCTGGCACAAAGCACCAACTTCCCAAAACCGATTCGCAGTTTTTGGCGAGAACGAGGTTGTATAAAAATCCGGCCACCTGCCTGCAGGGGTGACCTTGTCCCAAAAATGGAATTCTTGAGCAGGAGTGGTCCCATGGGGCTGGACCAGCGTGGCTCAATTTGGCTCCGCGCCAACAACTCCTTCAGCGACGTGCGAAATACTGCCTGCATCCGTCAAGCGATGGCCCTGTCGCTAATGCAATTCCGTTGCTGACGGCCCAGGCAGCGGCGTGCTTCGGTGCGATTCCGTGGGCATCGACCAGCACATGGTGCTCGCTGCCAGGACGCGCTCGGTCTGTTGGATCGGCCCCGTGTCCTGGCCCCCTTTTTCAGCCAAGCTGCTCGAGTCCAGGCTGGCATGTCGCCAGTCGAGCTTATCGGCCTGAGCTAGGCGCTCCAGCAACAACTGATGCAATCGATCCCAGACGCCGGCGGCCTGCCAAACACGCAGACGCCGCCAGCACGTCACACCCGAGCCCCGGCCCAACTCGCAGGTAAGCATCACCGAGGGTTGCCCGTTCGCAACACGAGACCATGCCAGTGAGTGGGGCGCGGTCTTCTACGAAAGGTCTGCCGCCTTTGGGATGGGGCGCATGCGGCGGCAGTAACGGCTGAACCAACGCCCAAAGTTTATCGGCAATCAAGCGCTTCATCCCGGGGTGCCAGCAATCGGCGTACCTGAGCTTATGAAAGACGCTCTTAGCCAGCCGGAACCGCGTGTTCTGCATGGCGAGGAGTGGTTCGCCGAAAACCTTGCGCTCGCGTACGTAATTGAGCGTCTCGGTGATGGTGCGTTCCATCGTCGCAACCGCTCCGACGGCAATAAGCAGGCGCTCCTGCGGGGAAACGCCGGGGCGCCGCCAGCAGCGGTGTCGGTCTTGCATGCCACGCATACCAGTCCAGCATGAGTGCCGTTGGTGATGAAGGCCTTGCTGCCGGTGATCCGCCACTGGTTCTGTATACGTCTTGCTTGCGTCTTGATCCGCTTTAAGTCGGTGCCTGCGGTGTGCTCTGTCATCGCGATCGCGGCTACCAGTTCGACGATGCCGCTGTGTACATTGTTTGAAAAAGCGGCGCGTGCTTTCGCGCAACGCGGCCAGGTCTTCGGTCTCCCAGGTTCATCGATCTGTCATAGGTGATCCGGTTGATCATGGATCCGCGCTGCACCACTGCGGGTTCGAATGGGTAATCATGTGTTTCGCTGGGCGAAACGACTGGAGCCGAGGTAGTCCCTGGATTCCACCCGTGATCAGGGGCGCTTGCTGAGCAAGTTCCCAATGAAAACAAGCAGCGGCTTGCCATGAGAAATGCATGAATTTCGGGTTTACCCGCACCCCGACAGGGGGGGTGTCCCAGGTCCGGCTCCCTGGCCTAATTACATCCCACGTCAATGAAGCATCAAAGGTAATCATGCGCATTTCGTTCCTCATCGCCACCGCGGCTCTAGCGACTGCGTCCCTCGCCTCGGCCCAGAGTTTTCCGACCCGTGCCGTCACCATGGTTGTGCCCGTGCCGCCTGGTGGCGCGGTCGATGTCACCGCGCGCGCCGTCGCTGACGAGATGAGCAAACGGCTTGGCCAACCGGTGGTGGTCGACAACAAGGCCGGGGCCAGCGGCATGCTTGGTGCCCAGCTGGTCGCCCGCGCCGTTCCCGATGGCCACACCATCCTGCTAACCCACGGCGCGCCCATCCTGAACGCGCCCTTCGTGTTCGCAAAAGTTCCGTACCAGCCGCGCAAGGACTTCGCCTTCGTCACCCAGGTGGCTACCAGCGATCTGCTGTTGGTGGTCGGGAAGGACGTGCCCGCACGCAACCTGAAAGAGTTCCTGGCCTGGGCCGAGCAGAACAAGGGCAAGCTCAGCTACGGCTCGTTCGGCGCTGGCTCGGTCGGTCACCTCATGAGCGCTTATCTCGTCGATTCGCGCAAGCTGGACATGACACATGTGCCATACAAAGGGGAGGCCCCGTTGGCGCAGGACATCATCGGCGGCAACGTGCAGATCATGTTCGACACCACCTCCTCGGCCATGGGCCAGATCAAGGCGGGCAAATTCAAGCCCCTGGCCCTGACCACCGCCACCCGCAGCGCCGAACTGCCACAGGTGCCCACGCTGGCCGAGGCAGGTGTCAGCGGTTTCGAGATGAGCACCTGGTACGGCATGTTCGTGACCACCGGCACCCCACCAAAAGCGCTTCAGGGATCTGCCGGAGGTGCCCACCATGGCGGAAGCCGGTTTCCCCGAGCCAGAGTTCAAGGCCGTGGGCTGGCTGGGCTTGCTCGCGCCGGCCGGCACGCCCGCACCCGTGCTCGAGCGGCTTGAGAAGGAGGCGCGCGCCGCCATCGACTCGCCCGCCGTGCGCGCCCGCTTCCAGGTCTTCGGCTTCCAGGGCCTCGGCGGCAGCTCGCAGCAGTTTCGTCAGGTATTCGACCAGAGCGTCCCCGTCATCGAGAAGCTGGTGCGCACGGCCGGCGTCAAGGCGGAGTGAAGCGTGTCCCCCGAATCGAACAACCTCAATGGCTTCCGCGCCGATGTGCGGGCCTTCCTCAAGGCGGCAGTGCCGGCGGACCTGCGGGAGGTGGTGCGCAACCACGGCTGGATCACTAGGGAACAGGCAGCGCAGTGGCAGCGCATCCTGCATGCCCGTGGCTGGGGTGCGCCCAACAGGCCGCGAGAAAACGGCGGCACCGGGTGGAGTGTGGTGGAGCAGGCGATCTTCCGCGAGGAGCTCGAGGCCTGCGGCGCCCCGCGTTATGACAATCTAGGGGTCGAGACCATCGGCCCCACCATCCTGCGGCACGGAACTCCCGCCCAGTGCGCGCGCTTCCTTCCGGGTATCTTGGCGTTTGATACCTACTGGGCGCAGTCGTATTCGGAGCCCGAGGCCGGCTCCGATCTCGCCTCGCTGCGCACCACCGCGCGACGCGAGGGTGATCACTGGGTCGTGAACGGCACCAAGACCTGGCAGAGCAACGGTGCCTGGGCCGATTGGGCCCTGGTACTGGTGCGCACAGATCCGGCGGCGGCCCGCAAGCAGGACGGCATCTCCGTGCTGATGCTGGACCTGCGCAGTCCCGGAACAACGGTTCGGCCGATCCGCTTGATGAACGGACAGACCTACCATGCGGAGTTCTTCTTCGACAATGTGAAGGTGCTGGCGGACCAGTTGCTCGGCCAGGAGAACCGGGGTTGGGCAATCGCCAAGGGCCTGCTCGCGGTAGAGCGCCTCTTCGTGGCTCGGGTGGCTGAATGCAAAGCCGACGTCGAGTACCTGAGCGAGGCCCAGCGCCCGGATGGCCGGCCCCTGCTGGACACGCCAGCACTGGTGCGCCGCCATGCAGAGTTGCAGATCCGCGCCCGCGCGCTCGACGGCCTGTGGTGGCCCGCGATCCGGCAGGTCCAGGCCGGCGGCCAGCCGCTGGTGGACGCATCGCTCGCCAAGCTGCAGGGCAACGCGCTGTTCCAGGACTTGCAGCAGCTCGCCGTCGACGCCTGGGGGGTGGAGACGCTGCCGCGGGGTGATGCCACGGGCCGCAACGCCGACCACGCAGTCCACAACTTGCTGGCGCACTATTGGCGCTACCGTGGCATCACCCTCGGAGGCGGCACGACGGAGGTGCAACGCGGGATCGTGGCCAAGGCGATCCTGGCCGGCGAGTCCGCGATCGAGGCGCACCATCCGGATCGACAGGAGGAGACCGCGGCCATGCTGGCGGGCTCGCTGCGGCGACTCCTGGCCGACCGTTATAGCTTCGAAGCGCGGCGGGAGGTGCTGGCACACGGCAGTTTCGACCACGGCGTGTGGAAATCATCTGCTATCGCAGCGGCTACAAAGGGTTGCTGCTCGGCGATTTCTACAAAGTCACGCCGGAAATCCGCGAACAAGCCGGGTTGTTGCATCGCTTCGGCGGCTCGCCGATCGACCTCCTGCCTTCCATGGAAGCGCTTGGTGAAGCGCTGGTGCAGGAACCGGTACTGTGGAACTCAACTCTTCCCGCCGAAATCCTGGGGCACGCCAATCGCTATCCCGGAAGCCAGGAACTATTGCAGTCCGTGCTCGCTGGCCAACGCCAGGTGGGGTTTGCGCATCGCGAGCAGGCCGGCCCGGCCACCGAGATCAAGTGCTCTGCGCGTCCCGACGGTGGCCTCTGGCGCCTGGATGGCGGCAAGCGGCTTGTGGTCGGCGGCGATCGTGCCGAAGCGTTCATCGTCAGCGCGAATACCGAGAGGGGCGTTGCCCTGTTCATGGTCCCGTCGGACACCGACGGCCTGCGGATTCATCGCTACGAGCTCAACGATGGCCGCGGCGCCGCCGATCTCGTGCTCACCGCGCTGCGCCTGCCGGACTCCGCCCTCTGGATCGAGCCCGAACGGGCGGCGGCCACCATCGACGAGGTGCAGGGCCTGGCGACCATTGCGCAATGCGCCGACAGCGCGGGAGCCATGCGCAAGGCGCTCGCCATCACCGTGGACTACCTGCGCACCCGCAAGCAGTTCGGCCGTCCGCTTGCAGACTTCCAGGTGCTGCAGCATCGCACCGTTGAACTGCTGCGCGCCTGGACTTCCACCCGCATCCTCCTGGCGGAAGCTGCGCAGGACTGGCAACTCGCGTCGCCCGCTGAGCGCAATCGGCGAATCCACGCTGCAGCCTGGATGACCAGCGTGTCGGCCCGCACGGTCGCACTTGATGCGATCCAGCTGCATGGTGCCATTGGCCTGCAGGATGAAACCCCGATCAGCCACTACGCCAAGCGGCTCATCGTCAACCAACTGCTCGCGGGTGATCCCGACGAGCATTTGGATCGCTTTATCGCGGGCTGACCGGCCCTCTTCTACCCCTGAACTTCAAAGGACCTCCTATGGCTTCCAACGTTTTCGTCGCCGGCGTCGGCATGATCCCTTTTAGCAAGCCCGGCGCCAGCGCGCACTATGACGAGATGGCAGCGCGAGCCGTGGAGCAGGCGCTAGCGGATGCCGGCCTCGCCATCACCGATGTACAGCAGGCCTATGCCGGCTACGTCTATGGCGACTCCACGTGCGGCCAGAAGGCGCTGTACCGCGTCGGCATGACCGGCATGCCCGTGGTCAACGTCAACAACAACTGCTCCACCGGATCCACTGCGCTTTGGCTCGCACGCCAGGCGGTGCGCAGCGGCACCGCTGAATGCGTGCTTGCGTTTGGCTTCGAGGAGATGAGCCCAGGTGCGCTGAAGACGGCGTTTCCTGATCGGCCGCGCGCGATGGAACGCGCCAACCAGTTGGCCGACGAACTGCTGCCGCCCCTCGACATGCCCAGCCCTGCGATCCGCCAGTTCGGCGGTGCCGGACTCACGCACATGAACCGCTATGGCACCCCGCTCGCTACCTTCGCCAAGATCCGTGCTAAGGCCAGCCGCCACGCCGCGCGCAACCCGCTCGCCGTTTTCCGCAACGAAATGACGCCGGAGGACGTTATGGCTGCACCTTTCGTCTGGGAAAATGTGCTGACGCGGCCGATGTGCTGCCCGCCGACCTCCGGCGCCGCCGCGGCGTTGATCGTCTCGGAAGACTTCGCCCGTCGTCGCGGCCTGCGCATGGATGTGAAGATCGCCGCCCAGGCGCTCACCACCGACATGCCCAGTACCTACGAGGCGCGCGACATGATTAAGCTGGTCGGCTTCGACATGACGCGCAACGCTGCCAGCCAGGTGTACGAAGAGGCTGGCATCGGCCCCGAGGACATCGATGTAATCGAGCTGCACGATTGCTTCGCTCAGAACGAACTCCTCAGCTACGAGGCGCTGGGCCTGTGCGGCGACGGCGAGGGCGCCCGACTCGTGGAGGATGGAGACAACACCTATGGTGGCAAGTGGGTGGTCAACCCTTCCGGCGGCCTGCTTTCCAAAGGCCATCCGTTGGGTGCGACCGGCCTTGCGCAGTGCTATGAGCTCACGCACCAGTTGCGCGGTACCGCTGAGGCGCGCCAGGTGGCGGGCGCCCGGACGGCGCTGCAGCACAACATCGGCCTGGGCGGCGCCTGTGTCGTGGCTGTCTACCAGAAGGTCGATTAATGCTGAAACGTGACCAGATCGGCCTCACGCTGCCCCCATTCCAGGCGCGGGCGGACGCATCGCAGTTGCGTTTGTTCGCCAAGGTGGTGGGTGAGACGGACCCGATCTACACCGACGAAGCGGCGGCGCGCGCGGCCGGCTATCCGACGCTCCCGCTGCCGCCCACCTTCCTGTTTTCACTCGAACTGCTACAGCCTGTGACTGATTGGCGCGAGCAGATCGGGCTGCAATACGCCCGCATGCTGCACGGTGAACAGTCCTTCACGTACCACCGCATCGGCCTTGCCGGTGAGACGCTGCAGTTCGAAACGCGGATTGCCGACATCTACGAGAAGAAGGGTGGCGCCCTCGAATTCGTCGTGAAGGAAACGCGCGTCACCGACCAGGCCGGCGAGGCCGTGGCCGACCTGCGCAGCGTCATCGTCCACCGAAGCGCCTGAGGAGACTCCATGACCGAATCCAATCTCGCGAACCTGCAGGCCGGCGATACCTTGACGCCGATGGTGTGTGCTCCCGTGACCCGCACCACGCTGGCGCTGTTTGCCGGCGCCTCGAACGACCACAACCCGATCCACATCGATACCGACGCCGCGCGAATCGCCGGCTTGCCCGACGTGATCGGGCACGGCATGCTGGCCATGGCCTCGCTGGCGCGCCTGTTGACCGGCTTCAGCGACCCGCGGCGGCTGCGCCAGTTCAACGTGCGCTTCGCCGGCATCACGCGCGTTGGCGACCAGCTGACTTGCACCGCCACCGTGACCGAGCGTTTTATCGCCGGGGGCGAACAGCGCATACGCCTGCAGCTGCAGGCGGCCGACCAGAAGGGCGACATGAAGGTCGCCGGCGAAGCCGTATTGGCCATTTGACAATCCATCCACTTTCCCATTAGGAGTCACCACATGAAAAAACTCGAAGGCAAGGTTGCCCTCGTCACCGGATCCGGCCGCGGCATCGGCCGCGCCATCGCCCTCAAGCTCGCCAGCGAAGGGGCACGCGTCGTGATCAACGACCTGGACGCGGACCCGGCCCAGGAAGCAGTTGAAGCGGTGCGCGCAGCCGGCAGTGAAGCTGTCGCCTGCGTCGGCAGTGTGACCTCGGCGGACTTCGCCGATCGCTACGTAAAGACTGCGGTGGATGCGTTCGGCGGCATCGACATCATCGTGAACAACGCGGGCTATACCTGGGACGACGTGATCCAGAAGATGAGCGACGAACAGTGGCAGGCTATCCTGGACTGTCACTTGACGGCGCCGTTCCGCATCCTGCGGGCCGCCTATCCGGTCATCAAGGAGTTGGCCGCCGCCGACGCTGCGCAGGGCCGTGAGGTGTACCGCAAGGTCGTCAACATCTCCTCCGTCTCGGCTTTGAATGGCAACGTGGGCCAGGTCAACTATGCCGCCGCCAAGTCGGGCGTGATCGGGATGACGCGGGTGCTGGCGCGTGAGTGGGGTCGGCTCAAGGTTAACGTGAACTGCGTGGCCTTCGGCCTGATCCAGACCCGTATGACCTCCGCCGATGCGAACGCCGGCGCCACGGTCTCGATTGAGGGGCGTGAGATCCGCGTCGGGCTGAATCCGGAAGCGCTCAAGACCCATGCGCAGCGCAACCCGCTGGGACGCGGCGGCACGCCGGAGGAAGCGGCCGGTGCGATTTACCTGTTCTGTACGCCCGAGGCGAACTACATCACCGGGCAGATGGTCACCGTCGCGGGCAACATCCAATAGGCGCGGGACACGATCATGAGCTGGGACTTCGAGACCGACGCGGACTTCGCGCACGAACTGGAATGGATAGACGATTTCGTGCGCGAGGAGGTCGAGCCCTTGGAATTTGTGCTGGGCAGCCCGTACAACGTGCATGACCCACGCTTCGAGGCATTGGTGCGCCCGCTGCAGCGCACCGTGAAAGATCGCAAATTGTGGGCTTGCCACCTGGGGCCCGAACTTGGAGGGCAAGGCTACGGTCAGGTCAAGCTAGCCCTGATGAACGAGATCCTGGGACGTGCAGCGTTCGGTCCAGTGGTGTTCGGCTGTCAGGCTCCCGATTCTGGCAACGCCGAGATTCTTGCCCACTACGGCACCTCGGAGCAGAAAGAAAAGTACTTGCTGCCGCTGCTGGACAACCGGATCGTCTCCTCCTTCGCGATGACCGAGCCGCAGGGCGGAGCCGATCCGCTGATGATGACGACCCGCGCAGTGCGTGATGGCGAGGCCTGGGTGCTGAACGGCGAGAAATGGTTCGCCTCTAGCGCGGTGCTCGCCTCGTTCTTCATCGTCATGGTTGTCACCGACCCGGAGGCCAAGCATTACGAGCGGATGTCGATGTTCGTCGTGCCCGCCGGAACGCCCGGGCTTGAGATGGTGCGCAATGCCCACGTCGCGCGCCCGAGCGCACATGAGCACGGCCATGGCTACATGCGTTTCACCAACGTACGCGTGCCGCTGGACCATATGCTGGGCGAGCCGGGCGAGGGCTTTGTGGTGGCACAAACGCGTTTGGGCGGTGGCCGCATTCACCATGCAATGCGCACCATCGGCCAGGCCCGTCGCGCTCTCGACCTGATGGCGCAGCGCGCGTTGTCGCGCCGCACGCAAGGGGAGCTGCTGGCGAAAAAGCAGATGGTGCAGGAGAAGCTTGCGGACTCCTGGATCGAATTGGAGCAGTTCCGCCTGCTGGTCATGCGCACGGCTTGGCTGATCGACAAGCACAAAGACTACAAGCGGGTGCGCAAGGACATATCGGCCGTGAAAGCTGCCATGCCCAAAGTGCTGCACGACATTGCCACGCGCGCGCTACAAGTTCACGGTTCGATCGGCATCACCGACGAGATGCCTTTTGTGGATCTGGTGCTCAATAGCTTCATCATGGGGCTGGCCGACGGGCCCACCGAGGTCCACAAAGTGGCGGTGGCGCGTGACCTGCTGCATAGTTACAAGGGAACCGATGAGCTGTTCCCCGAGTACCACATTCCGCGCTTGCGGGAGCGCGCGCAGGCCAAGTACGCGGCGGCACTGGCCGCCGTGCCTGCGCAGCAGTGAGGTGGGTGTGACGCAAGCCTCCGACCAGGCGAATGACTGGCAGCCGTTGGTCGATTTGGACGCGCTTGCCGCGTGGATGGACACCCAGGAGCTGGGCAGCGGGCCGGTGCGCGATGCGCGACTGCTGGCCGGCGGCACGCAGAACCTGCTTTTGCAATTCCGCCGCGGCAATGGGGACTACGTACTGCGGCGGCCCTCGCGTCATCCACGGCTTGGCGCCAACGAAACCATGCTGCGCGAGGCCCGGGTGCTGGCTGCGCTGGCGGCGACGCCGGTGCGTTGTCCAGTGTTCTACGCGGCTTGCCCCGATCCCGGCGTGATCGGGGCTGCTTTTTATCTGATGGCACCGGTGCATGGTGTCAACGCGAGCAATGGCCTGCCGCCGCTGCATGCGGGTTCCCCTGCGATCCGTCGTCGCATGGGCGAGCAGATGGTGGACGCGATCCTGACGCTGGCGTCCGTCAACCCACAGCAGGTTGGCTTGGCCGACTTCGGCAACTCTGAGGGCTTCCTCGTGCGGCAGGTGCCGCGCTGGCGAAAGCAGTACGAAGGTTACGCCGCCTGTGCGGGCTGGCCTGGACCGGCCTCCCTTCCCGATGTGCAGATTGTGGGCGACTGGCTCGAGGCGCATCGACCGGCGCATTTCACGCCCGGCCTCCTGCACGGCGATTTCCACATCGCGAACGTCATGTTCCGGCGCGATAGCGGCGAGCTGGCGGCGATCATCGATTGGGAGCTTGCGACGCTGGGCGACCCGTTACTGGACTTGGGTTGGCTTGTGGCCACTTGGCCTCAACCAGACGGTTCGCACCACCGGCCCCACTTGGTGCACCCGTGGGCAGGATTTCCCTCGGCGCAGCAACTGATTGACCGTTACGCGCACGGCAGCCCGCGCGACCTCTCCGCCATTGCGTGGTATGTGGTGCTGGCCTGCTACAAATTGGGCATCGTGCTTGAAGGCACGCACGCCCGCGCGTGCGCCGGACTGGCTCCGGCGAATGTGGGCGAGGAATTGCACGGCGCAGCCGTCGGCCTGTTGCGTAAGGCCGCTCGCTGGATCGACATGAACTGAAAGGATTCTGGAGAGCACTATGAAGAAGACGACCCACCCGAGCTACCATGCGCGGCGCAATGCCGCGCGCATCGCGCTCACCACCACTTTGGACGGCTGGTCGCTCAGCTATGGCGAGCTGGAGGCGGCATCGAACCAGGGGGCGCACCTGCTGCGCGCCTGCGGGCTCATGCCTGGCGACCATGTCGCCGTGCTGCTGGAGAACCATCCCGGCTATTTACCGTTCTTTTGGGCGGTACAGCGCAGCGGCCTCTACTTCACGCCGATCAGCCGCCACTCGACGGCCGAAGAGGTGGCCTATATCCTGCGCGACTGCGGGGCGCGCCTGGTTGTCTCGTCCGCCGCCCTGCGCGAGGTGGCGTCCGAGCTGCGAGCGCTTGCGCCCGGCGTGGCGCACTGGTACAGCCTCGACGAGCCGTTCGGCGGCTATCCGTCGTGGCCACTGGCTGCGGCGACGAAGCCCGTAACACCGATTGCCGATGAGACGTCCGGCTTCAATATGATGTATTCGTCGGGCACGACCGGCCGTCCCAAGGGCATCAAGCTGCCGTTCGCACCCCAGCCGATCGAGACCATCCCGCCTGTGATGCAGGCGTTCTCCAGGACGTTCGGCTTTGACGAGCAGACGGTGTACCTCTCGCCCGCGCCGCTCTACCACGCCGCGCCGCTGGCCTTCAGCACCACGGTGCAGCGCTTCGGTGGCCGTGTGCTGGTGATGGACAAGTTCGATGCTGAGGGCTTTTTGCAGTGCATCGAGAAGTACAAGGTGACTCATACGCAGGTGGTGCCGACCATGTTCGTGCGGCTGCTGAAACTGCCGCCGGAGGTGCGCGCGCGCTACGACATCTCTTCCCTGCGCTGTGCACTGCATGCGGCCGCGCCGTGCCCGGTCGAGGTGAAAGAGCGGATGCTGGCGTGGTGGGGCCCCATCGTCTACGAGCAGTACAGCGGTTCGGAAGGCAACGGCGTGACGCTGATCGGCCCCGAGGAGTGGCTCGCGCACAAGGGTTCGGTGGGCCGGCCATTGGCGGGGCGCATCCACATCCTGTCCGAAGAGGGACATGAACTGCCGCAAGGTGAGCCTGGCACGATCTTCTTCGAAGGGGTACGGCGCTTCGAGTACCACAATGACCCTGACAAGACACGCGAGGCCTTCAACGCGCAGGGCTGGTCGACGATCGGGGATGTGGGGTACCTGGACGCGGAAGGCTACCTCTACCTCACCGACCGCAAAGCGAACATGATCATCTCCGGTGGTGTCAACATTTACCCGCAGGAAGCCGAAAACGTGCTCGCGCTCCACCCGAAGGTGGCTGACGTGGCGGTGTTCGGTGTGCCGAACGAGGAGTTCGGCGAGGAGGTCAAGGCAGTCGTGCAACCGGTGGACATGGCACTGGCCGGACCGGAGCTGGCAGCCGAGTTGATTGCATATTGCCGCGACAAGCTGTCGCCGATCAAATGCCCGCGCAGCGTGGACTTCGAGGCGCAGCTGCCGCGGCAAGAGAACGGGAAGCTGTACAAGCGGAAGCTGCGCGATCGGTATTGGGGAGAGAGGAAGAGCAGGATCATCTGAGACACACCATGCGCGCCCTTCGTGTTCACAATTATGAAGCCGGCACCGTCCCGGTCCTGGATGAACTGCCCATTCCCCCCTGCGGACCCGATGAAGTGCGAGTTTGCGTGTTGGCCGCCGGAATCTCCCTTGTTGACCTCTTGGTGGCCTCGGGCAGCTACCAGATCCGCAAGGATCCCCCCTTTACCGGTGGCACGGAATTCAGCGGTGTCGTGGAGACGGTTGGAGCGGCAGATACCTCCGGCCTCCAGGTTGGAGATCGGGTCTGCGGCACCCGGCAGGGTGCTTGGTCCCAGTTTCTCGTGGTGCCAGGCGCCATCCTGCAACGGGTTCCACAGGAGGCCTCTGCCACCGAGACCGCCGTCCTGATTGCCCCGTACGCGACGGCTTTGTACGCACTGCAGGAAAGGGCCCACCTTCGGACCGGCGAGACGCTGCTCGTGCTGGGCGCAACCGGCAGCGTTGGCTACGCGGCAGTGCAACTGGGCAAGGTGCTCGGCGCCCGCGTGATCGCAGTGGCAACGGGGGCGCGCAAGGCGGAGGTGGCAACCCAGGCCGGCGCCGATCACGTGGTGGACGGAGCGGGGGCATGGAAGGACGAGGTCAAGGCGCTGGCCGGCAAACCTGGTGTCGGCGTGGTGCTCGACACCGTGGGCGGTGACGCAACCGATGCGGCTTTCAGAACGCTGGGCTGGAACGGGCGGCAGCTGATGGTTGGCTTTGCGAGCAGCCAGATCGGGATGCTCAAGACGAACTTGGCGATCCTGAAGGGAGCATCACTCGTGGGGGTTGATTTCCGGGAGGCTACCCAGCGGGAACCGCAGATTGCGGCGCAGGTCAAGCAGCAGGTCGTTGCCTTCTATCGTGAAGGCCGCATTCGCCCCTTGGTCTACGCGACGCTTCCCGTGCAGCGATTTTCTGAAGCGCGCTCGCTCGTGCAGGATCGGGGAACGATTGGGCGGGTGGTGGTGGATTTCAGGACTTAGATCCCTTAGATGATCTTCTGTTCCCGCAGGCGGTCGAACTCCTCCTGCGTGAGCCCCAGCCTGCCCCGGAAAACCTCCTCGTTGTCGGCGCCGATGTCGCTCCCCGTGCGGCGTATCGTGCACGTGTGGTTGCCGAAGCGCGGGACGACACCGGGCACCCGGACTTCGCCGAAGTCCTCGTCCCGCACCGTCTGTAGGAAACCACGTGCCTGGACGTGCGGGTCCTCGACGATCTGCTGGGCGGAGTAGACCGGTGCGACGGTGCCGCCACAGGCTTCGAAGCGCTCGAGGATGTGTGCCAGCGAGTTCTCGGCAAACCACTGCTGGAAGATCGCATTGAGCTCGTGTGCGTGGCGGCAGCGGTCCTGATTGCTGCGGTAGCGCGGCTCCTCTATCAGGTTCGGCCGGCCGATGGAATGGCAGTTGGCCGCATACAGCGAGTTGGTGCTGCCCGAGAGTGAGACCCAGTGCCCGTCCCGCGTCAGGTACACGCCCGTGGGGGCCGCGTACTGGCTGACATTGCCGGAACGTTGGTGCGACTCTCCCAGCAGTTCGAACTTGAGCGTGTTGAAGTCGATCAACTTGGTCACCGCCTCGGTCATGGAGAGGTCGATCTCCTCGCCCCTGGCCTCGGGGTCACGCGCGAGCTTCCACAGGGCCGACATCAGCGCCAGCCCGCCGAACAGCCCCCCGATGGAGTCGCCGATGGGATAACCCACGTGCATCGGCTCGCGGTCCGGTTCGCCCGTGATGAAGGTCATGCCGCCCATCGCCTCGAAGATCCGGGCGAAGCCTGGCCGGTTGCGATAGGGGCCGGTCTGCCCGAAGGCTGTGGTGCGCAGGATCACCAACCGCGGCTGCGCTGCCCACAGCGTCTGCGCGTCCAGTCCCCAGCCGGCCAGGGTGTCCGGGCGGAAGTTCTCGACCAGAACGTCGGCCTCGGCGACCAGCCGCAGGAACAGGTCCTTGCCTTGCGGCTTGCGCAGGTCGAGCGTGACCAGGCGCTTGTCGCGGTTCAGCACCTTCCACCAGAGCGACTTGCCGTCTTTAAATGGCGTGAAGGTGCGCAGGCCGTCGCCCTGGCCCGGGAGTTCGACCTTGACGACTTCGGCACCGTAGTCCCCCAGCAGGGAAGCGGCGGTGGGCCCGGCGATGATGGTGGCGATGTCGAGGACGCGCAGGCCGACCAGTGGGCCTCCGCGCGGTTCGGTGTCAGGGGATTGGTCCATCGCCCGATCATTCGCGCTGGACCGTCCCGCGTCAATCGTGCAAGGCCGGTTGGTTCGCTCTGCGAAACACCTTGCTGCATGTGCAGCGGTGCTTTGATGGAAAGGCTGTTTCGAGTGGCGAAATGCCCTGTTGTCTCGCTGGACTTTGCATGCTCAGATGCACGGTATCAGATCCTAAAAGGAGACATCAATGAATCGAATCCTTGGCATGGTCGCGGCGAGCGCCGTTGCCCTGTTCGCCCTCGGGGCTTCGCCCGCCTGGGCGCAAGCCCCGGCCTTCCCCAGCAAGCCCATCAAGTTGGTCGTGCCCTTCCCGGCCGGCGGCGCAACTGACATCTTGGGGCGGATGTGGGGCAACAGGCTTTCCGAGCTCCTGCACCAGCCGGTGGTCGTCGAGAACATTGGCGGAGCCGCCGGTACGGTGGGTGCGGCTAACGTGGCCCGCGCCCCAGCGGACGGCCACACGCTGCTGCTCGGGGTGTCTGCCTCCCAGGCCATTGCACCGGCGCTCTACGGCAACCTGCGCTATGACCCGATCAAGGACTTTGCACCCGTGGGGCAGATCGCCACCTTCGGCAACGCGGTGATCGTGCATCCCTCCACGCCCGCGCGCAACGTGGGTGAACTGGTGGCGCTGGCCAAGCGGACGCCCAACGGGCTCTCGTACGGGAGCTGGGGCGTGGGCTCCGCCGGCCACCTGGCCCTAGAAATGGTGAAGACCCAGGCCGGCGCGCTCCTGGTCCACATCCCCTACAAGGGCACGGGCCCGGTGTTGAGCGACGTGATGGGCAACCAAGTGCCGGTGGGCGTCACCGGGGTGGTGGAGATCGTGCAGGCGGCCAAGGCCGGCAAGGTCCGCGTGATCGCGGTGACAGGCAGCAAGCGAGCCCCCAATTTCCCCGACGTGCCCACACTCGAGGAGCAGGGCATCCGGTTCGGCACTGACAGCTGGTTTACCGTCTTCGTCTCCTCGCAGACGCCCCCTGCGGCGCTAGCCAAGCTACAGTCAGCCTTTGCCACAGTGCGTGCCGATGCCGAGTTCCGTAAGGAGCTGGTCAACCTCGGCATGAACCCCTCCGAACTCAGCCCCAGGGAGTTCGAAGCCATCCTGCGCAAGGACGTGGAGGCTTGGTCCGCGCTGGTCAAGAGCTCTGGCGCCAAGGCAGAGTGATCCGGCGATGTCGTCCGTGCGCTTCGAGCTGAGCAGGCGGGTCGCCACGCTGACACTGGACGAGCCGGCCAGCGGGAATGCGTTGACGCCAGCCATGCGCGACGGGCTTGCCGAGGCGGTGGCGCGGGTGCGCCAGGACCGCGAGATCCGGGCCCTGGTGCTGGCGGGCGCAGGGGGCAAGTTCTGTTCCTGCGGTGACCTGCGCGATATCGCGAATGCCGGCCTCGATGCCCAAGGCTGGCGCGAGCGCCTGCACCGCTTGCACCACTGGATGGGCGACTTGCTCACGCTGGACCGGCCCGTGATTGCCGCCGTCGACGGGGCCGCCTACGGCGCCGGCTTCAGTCTGGCGCTGGCGGCGGACTTCGTTCTCGCTTCGCCCAGAGCCCGGTTCTGCATGGCCTTTCTGCGGGTCGGCCTGGTGCCGGATTACGGGGCGTTCCACACGCTGCCGCGCGTGGTGGGCGTCCAGCGCGCCAAGGAAATCATGTTGTCCGCGCGAGATCGCGGCGCCCGAGGCGCTGCAACTGGGAATCGTACTGGAGATGCATGAGCCCGACGCGCTGCTGTCCAGGGCGCAGGCGCTCGGTGAGAGCTTCGCGCAGGCGTCGCCGACCGCGGTTGGCCTGGTCAAGGAAGCGATGGCGCACGCGTTGGGCGGCGATCTGCCGGCCATGCTGGACCGGGAGGCAAATGGCCAAGCCCTAGCGGCAGGAACCGAGCACCACAAGCAGGCAGTGCTTCGGTTCCTGGGCAAGGAAGCACCGTTGTTCCGTTGGCCGGCACGGCATTGAGCCGCGCCCAGGGATGCGCGCACATTGTCCGGCAGCGGTGTGTCGAAGATGTCCGGCGCGATCGTCACCACGCGGATGGCTGACGGGCGCCAGGACGATTGCAGCTACCAGGGTCATGCCCACGATGCCCCGGCCTTTGGCCGACGGTAATCCGGGACTTCAGGGGGTGCGCTGCCCCCGCCCCGCCGGAGCCCCACCGCTGCCCAGTCGCGCCACCACGTCCGCC
>ERZ1034363.908-NODE-908-length-18286-cov-9.264704_pt1 | contig 18286 bp, 18 predicted proteins | sample MGYA00520616_ERZ1034363 | MGnify/ENA primary metagenome ERZ1034363 (study PRJEB33736, sample SAMEA104284506) | Azolla filiculoides | biome: Urban; feature: Water surface; material: Ditch water | place: Netherlands | collected 2015-10-28 | depth 0-0.1 m ...
CAAAGGCCTCGGCATACAGGTCGGCGCTTTTCAGGCATTCATATTGGGTACTCATGCGGGGGATGCTAACCGACCTGCTACGCTCACGCCCTTGCCTTGCCCCTGATGAATGCCCATGCTGATCCGCTTCAACAAACCTTATGGCGTGCTCAGCCAGTTCACCCCCGAGGGGCGCTGGACTGGGCTGAAGGACCACATTGACCTGCCCGGCGTGTATGTGGCCGGGCGACTGGACGCCGACAGCGAAGGTTTGCTGCTGCTGACCGACGATGGTCCGCTGCAAGCCCGCATTTCAGACCCCCGCTTCAAAATGGAGAAGACCTATCTGGTGCAGGTGGAGGGTGTGGTGGACGACAAAGCCCTGACCGCTTTGTGCCGGGGCGTGACGCTGAACGACGGCCCCACCCTGCCCGCCCGCGCCCGCGCGGTGCAGCCGCCTGCCGACCTGTGGCCGCGCAACCCGCCGATCCGCGAGCGCAAGAACATCCCGACCTCATGGCTGGAGCTGTCGATTCGCGAGGGGCGCAACCGCCAGGTGCGGCGCATGACCGCCGCAGTGGGTTTGCCCACGCTGCGGCTGATTCGCACCGCCGTGGGGCCTTACAACCTGAACGACTTGCCCGCAGGCACTTGGCAAGAAGTCCCCGCCTGAAGCCCTGCTTTGGCAAAGGCGACAGGCGCGTTGGCACACTTGGGCCACAATCGCCGCACACTTTCAATTAACCCCCTTTGGAATTTCACATGTCTGAATTGCTGAACAAACTCGAATGGCGCTATGCCTGCAAAAAAATGGACCCGACCAAGTCCGTGCCCCAAGACAAAGTGGACCGCATCGTCGAAGCCGCCCGTCTGGCCCCCACATCGAGCGGCCTTCAGCCTTTCGAAGTCATCGTGGTGACCAACCCCGCTGTGCGCGAGCAGATCAAGCCCAAGGCTTGGGGCCAGGGCCAGATCACCGACGGCTCGCACCTCCTGGTGTTTGCCGCTTGGGACAACTACACGGCAGAGCGCATCAACATGATGTTTGACCTGACCAACGCACAACGCGGCGGCACCAACGAAGGCTGGGAAAACTACCGCCAGATGTTGCTCAAGAACTACCCCGCCCGCACACCCGAGGTGAACTTCGAGCACGCCGCACGCCAGGCCTACATCGGCTTGGGCGCTTCTTTGATTGCTGCCGCCTTCGAAGAAGTGGACGCCACGCCCATGGAAGGCTTTGACCCCAAAGCCGTCGACGACATCTTGGGCCTGAGCGCTCGCGGTCTGCGCAGCGTGGTGATCGTGCCCCTGGGCTACCGCGCCGCCGAAGGCGACTGGTTGGCGAACCTGAAAAAAGTGCGCCGCCCCACCGCGCAGTTTGTGACCGAAGTCAAATAAGGTCGCAGCACACCTGCCGCTCTTGGAGCGTCAGGTGCCGCACCCCCACAAAGCCGCAGATTCTGCGGCTTTGTGCTTTAACATCAAGGGCTTCCCAAACCGGGATGTCTATCCAAGGAACCAACATGGCCAAAGGCGAACAACGCAGCAACAAAATGGCCAAGAAGCCAAAGAAAGACACGTCGCCCCCCAAGACGTTCACCTCAGACCGCCCGATGGCCCCGTCCACCTTTGTGGCGCCTCGCGGCAAAGTCAAAGACAAATAAAGCGCCCCAAGGCCTTGCCAGGCCCAGTGCTGGGCCAGGCCTCTCCTTCTTTCCATGTCCGCCCCTTTTCAGATCTTCACAGCCCGCGTGCTGCCCGCCAACTTGCAATTTGACGTGGAGGGTGACCTGACCCTGCTCGAAGCGGCCGACATGGGCCGGGTGCAGTTGCCCAGCTCTTGCCGCAACGGCACTTGCCGCACCTGCATGTGCCAGCTGGTCAGTGGCGAGGTGACTTACACCGTGGAATGGCCCGGACTGTCCGCCGAAGAAAAAGCCGAAGGCCTGGTGCTGCCCTGTGTGGCCCGTCCCTTGACTGATGTGGTGCTGGTGCAAGCCGCCGCCACCGCTGGCTGACCGATGCTGCCCCGCATGACCCCGATCTACGAAGACGAGCACCTGCTGGTGCTGGAAAAGCCCAGTGGCCTGCTGTCGGTGCCCGGACGCGGCCCCGACAAACAAGACTGCTTGGCCAGCCGTGTGCAGGCCGTTTACCCCGAGGCGCTGGTGGTGCACCGGCTCGACCAGGACACCTCGGGGCTGCTGGTCATGGCCCGTGGCATCGAGGCGCAGCGGCGCATGAGCCGCCTGTTTGAAACCCGCCAGGTGCACAAGCGCTACATGGCGGTGGTGGCTGGCCAGCCCCTGCAAAGCCAACAAGCGGTGCCTGCCGACGAAGACGGCTGGCGCACGATTGACGGCCCCATCTTGCTCGATTGGGAGCGTCGCCCGATCCACATCGTGCACCCGGACGGCAAAGCCAGCCGCAGCCGCTGGCGCGCTCAGCAAAGCAGCGACACCGCCACCCTGGTGGAGCTGGAGCCTGTGACCGGGCGCACCCACCAGTTGCGCGTGCACCTGCAAAGCATTGGCCACCCCATGCTGGGCGACGCGCTGTATGCGCCCGCCCCGGTGCGGGCGCTCAGTCCGCGCCTGATGCTGCATGCGCAGTCGCTGGCTTTTCCGCACCCGTTCACCGATGCACCCATGGCGTTTGAAGTGCCAACCGACTGGTCAGCCCACGCGCCTTACGGCCATTTCACGGAGGTTCCCACCATGCGTTTTGAAGCATTCAAGCAGCAAGCGCTGGCCGAAGGTTTTGACGAAGTGCTGGAACGCACTTGGGAGCCCAACGTGGTGCTGGAGACGCACACGCACCCCTTTGCGGTCAAAGCGCGGGTGACGGCAGGCCAGCTGTGGCTGAGCTGCGCTGCGCCCGACGGCAGCCCACAAAAGCGCTACCTGACACCCGGCGACGAGTTCTCACTGAACCGCGACGAGCCTCATGCCGAGCAATATGGCCCCGAAGGCGCCACTTATTGGGTGGCCCGCAAGAACTGAGTTGCGCGCTCAGTCGTCGATGCCCAGCTCCTGGATCTTGCGGGTGATGGTGTTGCGGCCAATGCCCAACTTTTGGGCGGCCTCGATTCGGCGTCCCCTCGTGACCGCCAGCGCGGCCTGAATCAGGCTGGTTTCAAAGCGGCGGGTCAGCACATCCCACACATCGGTTCGGCCCGCGTTGAGCAAGGCCAGCGCTTCTTCTTCCAGACCCGACTCCCAGACTTTGGCCATGGGGTGCGACGCAGGCAGGCTGGCCACCGCGGCACCCAACTGAGGCACGACATCGGCCAACTCGGCTGTGTGGGCCGCAGGGGCACCCTCTGCGTCTGCTGGTGTCAAAGGCGCCCAAGCAGCCTGTGCAGCTTGCGCACCGGGGGGCGCTCCGGCTTCCAGCACTTCGGGCGGCAAGTCCTTGACTTCAATGACTTGCGCAGGGGCCATGACGGTCAGCCAGTGGCAAATGTTTTCCAGTTGGCGCACGTTGCCCGGAAACTGGAACTGGCTCAGGCGTTCCAGTGCGGCGTCGGCAATGCGCTTGGGCTCCACGCCCAATTGTTGTGCACTGCGCTGCAAAAAGTAGCGCGCCAGCATGGGCACGTCTTCGCGCCGCTCACGCAAGGCGGGCAAGCGCAGCCGGATCACGTTGAGGCGGTGGTACAAGTCTTCGCGGAACACGCCTTCCTTGACGCGCTGCTCCAGGTCCTGGTGGGTGGCCGCAATCACGCGCACATTCGCTTTGACGGCGCTGTGCCCGCCCACTCGGTAGAAGTTGCCGTCTGACAAAACACGCAGCAAGCGGGTTTGCAAATCAAAGGGCATGTCGCCGATCTCGTCCAGAAACAGCGTGCCGCCGTCGGCTTGCTCAAAGCGGCCACGGCGCGAGGCTTGTGCGCCCGTAAAGGCGCCACGCTCGTGCCCAAAGAGTTCGCTCTCGAGCAGGTCTTTGGGGATGGCAGCGGTGTTGATGGCCACAAAGGGTTGGTTGGCACGCGGCGAGTGTTTGTGCAGCGCGTGCGCCACCAACTCTTTGCCGGAGCCCGACTCCCCCGTGATGAGCACGGTGACATGGCTTTGTGCCAGGCGGCCAATGCCGCGAAACACGTCTTGCATGGCCGGGGCTTGGCCCAGCATTTCAGGCGCATCGGTGACTTTTTCTTCGGCCACGTCCTCGCGCTGGCTCTCGCCCACAGCGCGGCGAATCAGCTCAACCGCTTTGGGCAAATCAAAGGGCTTGGGCAGGTATTCAAACGCGCCACTTTGAAAGGCCGACACGGCGCTGTCGAGGTCAGAGAACGCCGTCATGATGATGACGGGCAAACCCGGCATGCGTTGCTTGATGGCCGTCAGCAAATCCAAGCCCGAGCCGCCGGGCATGCGGATGTCGCTGACCAGCACCTGCGGGCCATCGCCGTCACCTTCTGCGTCCAGCGCCTTGAGCACCTCGCGCGGGTTGGTGAAGCTGCGGGTGGGCAAGCCTTCGCGCAAGAGTGCTTTTTCAAGCACAAAGCGAATGGATTGGTCATCGTCTACGATCCAGATCGGCTTCATCAACGTGGCACTTTCTGTGGTTCTCAAGGCAACGGAATCAAAATCTTGAAGTCCGTACGACCGGGCTCGCTGTCACATTCGATCATGCCGTGGTGTTGTTGCACAAAGGTTTGCGCCAATGTGAGCCCCAGGCCGGAGCCGCCTTCGCGCCCCGAAATCAACGGGTAGAAAATGCGGTCCTTGATCGAGTCTGGAACACCAGGCCCGTTGTCGATGACATGCAATTCCAATGCCAGGCGATAACGCTGCTTGCCAAACGTGACTTGTCTCAAGATCCGGCTCTTGAGCGTGATCTGGCCATCGCCTTGCGCGATGCGCTCTTGCAGTGCTTGCGAGGCGTTGTGCGCGATGTTGAGCACCGCCTGAATGAGTTGCTCGCGGTCGCCCCGGAACTCGGGGATCGAGATGTCGTAATCGCGCACGACCTTGAGGCCCTTGGGAAACTCGGCCAGGATCAGGGTGCGCACGCGCTCGCACACTTCGTGGATGTTGACATCGCCCACCACATGCGGCCTGCGGTGCGGGGCCAGCAAGCGGTCTACCAGGGTTTGCAGGCGGTCGGCTTCGCGGATGATGACTTGCGTGTATTCGGTCAGCTCCTTGTTGTCCAGCTCCAGCTCCAGCAACTGGGCCGAGCCACGGATACCGCCCAAGGGGTTTTTGATTTCGTGTGCCAGGTTACGGATCAACTCCTTGTTGGCCTGCGCTTGGTCGAGCAAGCGCTCTTCACGCTCTTGGCGGGTTTGCTGCTCAACGGGCAGCAACTCGACGATCACTTCGCCTTCCTGATCCGACGGTGCCACGATCACGTGCACGGGCAAGGGGTCTTCGTGGTGCACGCGCCGCATTTGCGCCTCATAACGCAGCGCCGCAAACTCGTTGGACTGCGCACCCACCAAGGCGCTGATGAGCGGTTGGGGGTCAAGAAAATAATCGGGCATGTGGGTGTCAAACAGCGTGCGTCTGGACAAGCCCAAGGCGTCTTCCAGCGCCGCGTTGACAAAGCGCACACGGCCCTGCCCTTGCAACACCGCTACAGGTGTGGCCAACAAATCGAATGCCTGAAATCGGGAAACTGGCGCGGTCATGGTCTCACGTCTTTGCAAAAAAAAGGACGGCCAAGGCCGTCCTTTGTTTCTATTGCACGGGGATGTGCAATATGGCGCATACCGCTTACAGCGAGTAGTACATGTCGTATTCGACAGGCGACACTTCGACGCGGCTGCGGTTGACTTCTTGCATCTTCAAGTCGATGTAAGCGTCGATCCACGAGTCGGTGAACACGCCGCCTTTGGTCAAGAAGGCGCGGTCTGCGTTGAGGGCTTCCAGAGCTTGGTCCAGGCTGGAGCAAACGGTGGGGACCAACTTGTCTTCTTCTGGAGGCAGGTGGTACAGGTCTTTGGTCGCTGCTTCGCCGGGGTGGATCTTGTTTTCGATACCGTCCAAGCCCGCCATCAACAAGGCTGCGAAGCCGAGGTAAGGGTTGCACAATGGATCTGGGAAGCGGGCTTCCACACGGCGGCCCTTGTCGCTGGCGACGTTAGGGATGCGGATCGAAGCGGAGCGGTTCTTGGCCGAGTAAGCCAATTTCACTGGAGCTTCGTAGTGAGGAACCAAACGCTTGTAGCTGTTGGTGCCGGGGTTGGTGATCGCGTTCAGGGCACGGGCGTGCTTGATGATGCCGCCGATGTAGAACAAAGCGAATTCAGACAAACCAGCGTAGCCATTGCCTGCAAACAGGTTCTTGCCGTCTTTCCAGATGGACTGGTGAACGTGCATGCCGGAACCGTTGTCGCCAGCGTAGGGCTTGGGCATGAAGGTGGCGGTTTTGCCGTAAGCGTTGGCCACGTTGTGGATCACGTACTTTTGCAGCAGTGTCCAGTCAGCGCGCTCGACCAGTGTGGAGAACTTGGTGCCGATTTCGCACTGACCAGCGCCAGCCACTTCGTGGTGGTGCACTTCGACCGGAATGCCCACGGATTCGAGGATCAGGGACATTTCGCTGCGCATGTCGTGCGTGCTGTCAACGGGAGGCACTGGGAAGTAGCCACCCTTGACACGGTTGCGGTGACCGCTGTTGCCGTTTTCCATCTTGGTGCCGCTGTTCCATGGGGCTTCAGCTTCGTCGATGGCGTAGAAGGTGTTGTTCGGCTCGGTGCTCCAGCGCACGTCGTCAAACAAGAAGAATTCTGGCTCGGGACCAAAGTAGGCGGTGTCGCCCATGCCCGATTGCTTGAGGTAAGTCTCAGCGCGCTTGGCGATGGAACGTGGGTCACGCTCGTAGGCCTTGCCGTCTGTGGGCTCGATCACGTCGCAGATCAGAACCAGGGTGACTTCTTCGAAGAAGGGGTCGATGATGGCGCTGCTTGGATCGGGGATCAACAGCATGTCGGAGGCTTCAATGCCTTTCCAGCCAGCAATGGAAGAGCCGTCAAACGCTTGACCGTCTTCGAACTTGCTTTCGTCGAACTGCGACACGGGCGCAGTGATGTGCTGCCATTTGCCACGGGTATCGGTGAAACGGAAGTCAACGAACTTGACTTCGTTCTCTTTCACCATCTTCATCACGTCTGCGACGGTCTTGGCCATCAAATTCTCCTGAATGGAAAGGGGTTAAAAAGCTTACGCTCGGGTATTGCAGTTTTTGTGCCAACTTGACTCAATAAACTGCGCCTGAACATCCCAAGATTGTGCCCTGAGGAGGCCCGATTGGCCGCCTGAGACGCAGAAAAAAAGAACACGTCGGGCAACTCACAGAGCGCCCCATCAGCTCGACACGGGATTTTCCGGTCATTGAACCCCATGCGCCCAAAGACGGGGCGAGTAGAGGTGCACCTTAATTGTGCAATTTTGCACCATTAAGGTGAATTTTATATCAACGCACCAATTCGGGGCCATATTCCAGATTGAAGGCCATCAGGCCCTGGCGCAAGTCCAAATAGGCCGACTCGGCGCTGCCGGGCTCACCTTTGACGCCCAGCTCAATGTGGCGACCCCATTGCGGGTGGTCCACGCTGGGCAAACTGAACACCTTGACACCGGGATGCCCCGACTCAATGGCCTCCATCAAAGGCGTCAACGTGGCTTCCATCGAGCCGAACACGATGACCGATTTTTCCAGCCATGCGTTTTGCTGGAAATGAGCGGCGTAGTGTGCGTCCAGCTCGGCTTCGATCATGGGCCAGGCCATGACCGGAAAGCCCGGCACAAAGTGCACCATGCCCCCGCCTGCGCCCTGACAACGGAAACCCGGAATCTTGTTGTAAGGGTTGCGGATGATGTTGGCCCCTTCGGGGAACACGCCCATGTTGAGGCGGTGCACGTTGTCGTCTCGCTCGGGCTCATAGGGCAGGCCCTGCTCTTTGGCGGTGTCTTGCATGCGCTCTTGAATGAGCCGCTTGGCTTCGGGGTGCAGCGCCAGCGGCACGCCCAGCGCCCGGCCAGCGCACTGGCGGGTGTGGTCGTCGGGGGTGGCCCCAATGCCGCCACAACTGAACACCACATCGCCCGATTCAAAAGCCCGCTTCAAGGTGGCGGTGATGCGCTCGGGCGAATCGCCCACGTACTCGGCCCAAGTCAGGGTCAGGCCGCGTGCAGACATCAACTCGATGACTTTGGGCATGTGCTTGTCCTGGCGTTTGCCGGACATGATTTCGTCACCGATGATGATCAGGCCAAATCTGGGGGTCATGGTCAAAGGGCTTTCTGCAAAGAATCAGTTCGCGCGCCGTGGTTCAACATCGGTCACATCAGCGGATGGGTCGTTGGGGTCCATGCCCAACTTGGCTGTGGCGTGGGGCGAAGGCGGTACGGCGGACAAAACTTCGTCCACCACGGCGTTCAAAGGCTCGGCACGCAGGGCCTGCAATGCAGCCAGCGCAAAGTGAGCGAACCACAGCGAAGAAAAGGCAAACACCAAGGTGTAAATCCAGATGGCCACCGGCACCAGGATCACGAACGCTGCGGCAAACAAGACCCCCGATGCCCACACCAGACTGGGCGCAGCGCCCATGAGGCCCGTGATCACACCCATGCCCAACAAGCTCATGCGGTGGCGGGCCATCAAAGTGTGCCGCTCGTCGGCGCTGGCAAACTCGGCCAGCACATCGAACGCCATGATGCGGTAGGTGAGCCAGCCCCAAATGAGCGCAGGCAGCAACATGGCCAAAGGCGGTACCAGCCACATGGGCAGCGTGAGCAACAAGGCCCCCAGCGCGAGCAGCAAAGACAAAAAGGTCCACCACAAACTGAACAGCAAACTGCCGCCGTGCTTGCGTTGCAGGCCCACAAAACGCCGATCGGCCACCAAGCGGGTGAGAGAAGGGGTCATCAAAAAAGACACCGCCAGCAAAGAGGCCACCACCACCAGCGGCGTGACCGAAAAAATCACCATCAAGGGCGCGACCACGGTCTTGAGGTCAGGCAAGCCAATGCCCTCCAACCAGCGCCACACCACTGTGAGCCAACTGGAGGCATCCAGCCAAGCCCGCACGCCTGTGACGGCGGTGTCCCAGTACAAATAGCCCAGCAACCAGGACAGGGCCACGATCAGCACCAGCGGCAAAAACGACAAGCCGATCACCCGGGGATACAGGCAATACATCGCGGCACGCCAAAAAGAGTCGATCAACAGTTTCATGGGTACAAGCTTAGCAGTTGCGCACGAAACGACCGCACTGCGGGGATGTCAGGCCCTGCCAGCCAGACGCAGCAAGCCGCGCCATTGTTGTGCCCAAAAGCCTCGACCGTAGTCACGGCCCTGCTCCACCTGATCGCGCACGCCGGTCGGATCGAACTTGAGCTGGAAGTCCGCTGTGCCAAACAGCATGTCCCACCAGGGCAGCAGCACACCGAAGTTGCAGCCGCCCAGCACAGTTCGGCCCTGCACCTCAGACTCATGCCCGATGCCGATGCTGTGGTGCCTGCGGTGAAAGCGCGGGCTGACCCACAGGCGCTCGCCGATGCGGCCAAACCAGATGCGCACATTGGCGTGCTGGAAGCTCTCGCTCAGCTGGCTGATGGCCACCAGCGCCACAAACTGCCCAGGCCCCACGCCAATGAGCACCGCCACGGTCGACAAAATCAGGCTGGTCACCACGTCGTCCAGCAGGTGGTTGCGGTTGTCTGTCCACATGCTCATCTGCTGCTGCGAATGGTGCAGCGAGTGCAAAGCCCACCAGGTGTTGGATTGGTGCTGCGCCCGGTGAACCCAGTAGTTCACGAAGTCAAACACCACCAGGTACAGCACAAAACTGGGCAGCGCCAAGTCGGTCACGCCGGGCCACAGACCATCCAAGTGCAGCGTGGGCCAACCCATGCTGCGCAACACGCCCCAGCCTTGCTCAAAAGCGTAGTCGAGCGTGAAGAACATGCCCAGCTTGAACAGGCCCAAGCGGTGAATCAAGGTGTAGAGCACATCGACGCGCACGGCCCGGGCGTCGTGCTGCGACTCGGCGGGCCACAGGCGTTGCAGTGGCCCGATGACGACAAGCAACACGGCGATCTGCAGCAAACCCACCACCAGCCAGCCTGTGCCTTCGTAGGCTTTTTCCAGCAGATGGCCCTGCCCTGCGGCAAAGGCAATGGGCTGCACCAACGCTTCGTAAAGCGTTTGCTGAAGCCAAGCAAAACCGTCGAGCAAAAAGTCCATGCGCTTATTGTCGCGAATCGGGCAAAGCCGCAAGCTGCAAGGGGTGCTGGCCAATCCAGTCGCGGTAGGACGGGTGCTCGCGCAGCGTGGCAAAGCACAGGCCTTTGGCTTTGAGCCCTTGGATCAGGGGTTCCAGCACCGCAGGGGCCCACGGGTCTTGGCGTGACCAGATGCCCAAATGCGCCATCAGGATGTCGCCCGCGCGGATGTTGCGCAACGCTTTTTGCAAGAGTTGGGCGTTCGGGTAAGCGCCGCTGGGCAACTCGTCACCCAGAAAACCGGCATCGGCCCAAGCCACGTGGGCAAAGCCGCACTGCTTGGCCGCTGCCAGCAAGCGCGCCGAGGTTTTGCCCCCCGGCGCACGGAACAAAGGCAAAGTAGCCTGGCCCGTCACATCCTGCAGTCTTTGGGCGGCTTGGCGCAAGTTGTCGCAATAATTTTGGGCGGTCCAGACCAAGTCTTGGCCTGCTTGTGCACCGGCACTGGGGCGGATGCGGAACTTCTGGTCCTTGGCATCGTTCAGGTCGGCACGCCAGTAGGCGTGGTCCCAGGTGTGCGAGGCAAAGGCGTGGCCTTCGGCTGCGCGGGCTTTCCACCACGGGGCCCAGTGCTGGCCCAGTGTGCCGTCGCCTTGTTGGGTTTTTTCCTGGGCGGCAAAAAAGGTGACCTTGACCTGCTGGCGTTGCAGCACTTGCGCAATCAGCGGGGCCACGCCCATGTGCCCGGTGTCAAAAGTCAGGTAAACCGCTTGTGTGCATGGGCGCTGTGGGCTTTGAGCCAAGACGGGCAGTGCCATGGCCGCCAGGGCCAGCACGCCGGTTTTCAGAGTGTCAGTTGCGACCCGCATGGTCGAGTGTCCACACACCGTGCGGCGACTTGCCCACGCTCACCTGTCGCACAACCTTGCGGCTGGGGATGTCGATCACCGTGAGTTTTTTGGCCCAGCGCGAAGCGAGCAGCAAGGTTTTGCCGTCTTTGCTCACGTCCATGCAGTCGGGGCCCGAGGGTCCGGGAAACTCGGCCACCACCTGCATGCTGGTGTAGTCGATTTGGCTGACGGTGTTGGCCACACGGTTGCTCACGAGCACATGCTTGCGGTCACCCAATGCACGAAAAGCGTGGGCTCCCTTGCCTGTGGAAATGGTTTTGACCAAGCGTGGCGTTCCGCTGCCCACGTCATAAACCTCGACGCCTTCGCCCCCGGTCAAACCCACCAGCAGGGTTTTGTCATCGGGCGTGCCAAACACGTCGGCAGGCATGGTGCCCGTGGGCACACGGCTTTTCAGGGTTTGCGTGGCCAAGTCGATGGTGACCAGCTCATTGCTGTCTTGCATGCTGGCCCACAAGGTGGTGCTTTTGCTGTCGATCCACAAATGGCTGGGCGTTTTGCCTGTGGCAATGCGCTTGACCAGCGTGGGTTTGTGGCCATCCCAGCGGTAAATATCCACATGGTTGAGGCGGTTGGCCACCGTGACAAACCACTTCATATCGGGTGAAAAGCGCAATTGATAAGGATCCAGAATGCCAGTGACTGTGCGCTGAACTTCGGCTGTCCGTGGATCGATGAAGGTCAGCGAATCGCTGAGCGCATTGGCCACAATGACGGATTTTTCATCGGGCGTCATGTACAGGTGGTGCGGCTCTTTGCCGGTGGGGATGCGCTTTTTTTCGGTCCAGCTGACCGGATCGATCACGCTGACCGTGCCATCAAGGGAATTGAGTACAAAAACCGGGGCCGGAGCCGATGCAGGGGCTTGCGCCGAAACACCGAAAAACTGAAGACCGAATACGGCCACCGCCAAAAATCGAAGAACAGGAAGCAAGGAAATCACAAAAACGCTTTCAAAATCACATTCAAGTGTAATCGGAGCACCAAAGGAACCCAGATGCACATGAAGCCCCCTACGAAAATCAACCTGCAAGGCGTCGCCTTGGAGGTCATGAAGATTCCCGCCGCCGTCAACAACACCTGGCCCACCTTGGTTTTTTTGCATGAAGGCCTGGGCAGCGTGGCCATGTGGCGCGACTGGCCCGCGCAAATTTGCGAGCGGCTGGGCTGCGCGGGCTTGGTTTATTCACGCCGGGGCTACGGCCAATCGGACGCCTTGCCCGATGTGCGTGGCCCGTCCAGCGCATTGAACGGGAAGCGCATGGGGCGTCTGCTGCCCGATTACATGCACCACGAAGCGCTGGTGGTGTTGCCCAGCTTGCTGCAGGCCTTGGGCATTTCACGCCCCGTGTTGCTGGGCCATTCAGACGGCGGCACCATCGCCCTGCTCCATGCCAGCCGCTTTGAAGTAGCCGGCTGTGTGGTGATGGCGCCGCACGTCATGGTCGAAGACATCTCGGTGCAAGCCATCACGGCGGCCCGCAGCGCCTACGAAAACGGCCCCCTGCGCCAGCGTCTGGCCCCCTACCACGCTGATGTGGACTGTGCCTTTTGGCAATGGAACGATGTGTGGCTGAGCGAGGCCTTCCGCACGTTTGACATCCGGCCTGAGCTGGCCGGAATTTCAGCGCCCTTGCTCGCCATTCAGGGGGACGCCGACCCCTACGGCACGATGGCGCAGATCGATGACATTGCCGTGGCTGTGCCACAAGCCAAGCTGCTCAAACTGCCCGGCTGCGGGCACTCACCCCAACGAGATCAACCCGAAGCGGTGGGACAAGCGTTGCAGGCATTCATGAGCAGTCTGTAAGACCTGCCCCTCAAGCTCAGGGCTTGAGCAAAGCCAGGTCGGCATCGGTCAACCAACGCCACTGGCCGGGGGCCAAATCATCCAAGACCAAGCCACCGATTTGTGAGCGGTGCAGGGCCTCCACCCGGTTGCCCACGGCGGCCAGCATGCGCTTGACCTGGTGGTATTTGCCTTCGGTCAGGGTCAACCTCAAGTGCAACTCGCCCAATGCCTCGCAGGCGGCGGCCTTGACGGGTTTGGGGTCGTCGTCCAGCACCACGCCACTGAGCAACTTGTCCACCATGTCGGGCGTGATGGGGTGCTTGGTGGTCACTTCATAAACTTTGGGCACATGGTGTTTGGGCGAACTCATCTTGTGGATGAACTTGCCGTCGTCGGTCAGCAGCAGCAAACCCGTGGTGTCCTGGTCCAGTCGACCCACCGCCTGCACCCCCTGCACCGCCGCTTTTTGCGGACGCTGGCGCAAGGGTGCCGGCAGCAGTGTGTAAATGCTCGGCCAGGTCGATGGCTTTTGCGAACACTCGGTGCCTGCAGGCTTGTTCAGCAGCACGTAGGCGTGTTCCTTGAACGGCCATTCGGTGCCTTGCACGTTGAAGTGCAGGTCTTCGAGTTCGAAAAACTCACCCGAATCGGTGATGGTTTCGCCCTTGACTTGCACATAGCCTTGCTGGACCAGCCCGGCACACACCCGGCGGGTGCCAAAGCCCTGACTGAACAAGATGTCTTCCAGGCGCATGGGTTTGAGAGATTTGGCTTTCATGGGGCATGATTGTCGCCTCGAAACCCGCCCGCCCAAGCAGGCGTCCACCGCCCTTGCATCGAGCCTTGCAGGAGACCCATGGGCCATGAGCACCGACCTTGACACCTTGAGCCGCATGACCGCCGCGCTTGACGCCTGCACGCGAGGCGAATTGCGCCAAAACGACATGATCCAACTGTGGCGTCACGGCGCAGCGACGCTGCCCTTGCCCGAGAAGTTCGGCGTGGTGCTGGCCGACTTGCTCGACCGCATCGAGGCCAGCGCCCTGTTCAGCGGCGAAAGCTGCTCTTTCAGTCAACAAGGCTTGTTTGACAACCTGCAACTGTGGGCAGGCAAGGCACGGGACAAACTGACCACGCCCTGAGCGTTTTGCGGCACAGCGCGCGGGGTACGCCGCTGCAGCAACCCCAGCAACGACAACGGGCCCCGAAGGGCCCGTTGTGTTGTGCAAAGCGGCTGAATTACTTCAAAGCCTTGAAACGCACGCGCTTGGGCTTGGCGCCCTCTTCGCCCAGACGCTTTTTCTTGTCGGCTTCGTATTCCTGGTAGTTGCCGTCAAAGAACACCCACTGACTGTCGCCTTCGGCGGCCAGGATGTGGGTGGCAATACGGTCCAGGAACCAGCGGTCGTGGCTGATGACCATGACCGAACCGGCAAACTCCAGCAGCGCGTCTTCCAGCGCACGCAAGGTTTCCACGTCCAAGTCGTTCGAGGGTTCGTCCAGCAGCAGCACGTTGCCGCCTTCGATCAGCGTTTTGGCCAAGTGCAAACGTCCGCGCTCACCGCCCGACAGCATGCCGACCTTCTTTTGCTGGTCGCCCCCGTTGAAGTTGAAGCGGCCGCAATACGCACGGCTGGCCATCTGGAACTTGCCCACGTTGATGATGTCGAGGCCGCCCGAGACGTCTTCCCACACGGTTTTGTTGTTGTCCAGGTCGTCGCGGTTCTGGTCCACAAAGGCCATCTTCACGGTCTGGCCGATCTTGACTTCACCGCTGTCGGGCTGCTCGCGGCCCGAGATCAGCTTGAACAGGGTCGACTTACCGGCACCGTTGGGGCCGATGATGCCGACGATGGCGCCTGCAGGCACCTTGAAGCTCAGGTTGTCGATCAGCATGCGGTCGCCAAAGGACTTGCTGACGTTCGTGAACTCGAACACTTCATTGCCCAGACGCTCGGCCACAGGGATAAAAATTTCCTGGGTTTCGTTGCGCTGCTGGTATTCGTAGTCGCTCAGCTCTTCGAAGCGGGCCAGACGGGCCTTGCTCTTGGCCTGACGGCCCTTGGGGTTGGCGCGGGCCCACTCCAGTTCCTTCTTCATGGCCTTGGTGCGGGCGTCTTCTGTGCGCTGCTCCTGCTCCAGACGGGCTTCTTTTTGCTCCAACCAGGTGGAGTAGTTGCCCTTGTAAGGGATACCGTGGCCACGGTCGAGTTCCAAAATCCACTCGGCAGCGTTGTCCAAGAAGTAGCGATCGTGGGTGATGGCCACCACGGTGCCCGAGAAACGCGACAGGAACTGCTCCAGCCAGTCCACCGATTCGGCGTCCAAGTGGTTGGTCGGTTCGTCGAGCAGCAGCATGTCCGGGCGCGACAGCAGCAAGCGGCACAGCGCCACACGGCGCTTTTCACCGCCCGACAGGTTGCCGATCACGGCGTCCCATGGGGGCAGGCGCAGCGCGTCGGCGGCGATTTCGAGTTGGTGGTCAGAAGCATCGCCTGCAGTGGCAATGATCGCTTCGAGTTGGGCCTGCTCAGCAGCCAGCGCGTCAAAGTCGGCGTCTTCTTCGGCATAGGCGGCATACACCTCTTCCAAGCGGGTTTGCGCGGCTTTGATCTCGCCCATGCCGTTTTCAACCGACTGACGCACGGTTTCGGTGGGGTCGAGCTGCGGCTCTTGTGGCAGGTAGCCGATCTTCAGGCCCGCCATGGGGATGGCTTCGCCTTCGATCTCTTTGTCGATGCCGGCCATGATCTTGAGCAAAGTGGACTTGCCCGAGCCGTTGGTGCCCAGCACGCCGATCTTGGCACCGGGGAAGAAAGACAAGGAAATGTCTTTGAGAATCTGACGTTTGGGCGGCACGATCTTGCCGACCCGGTTCATCGAAAATACGTATTGAGCCATGTATCACCCTGAATAAAAGTAGGCAGAGACCTTGCACCCCAAGGGTGCCCGCTCTGCGCCGCAAGCCTGCTGATGGAATCAGGCGCGGCGTGCGCAACCCGGCATTATCCCAGCTTGTCGGACCGGGCCGACAAAAATCAAACTGAACGCTCGCTCAAAGCGCCCGAACGGCTGGAAAACTGCACCCGGCTGTCCATCGCCTCCAATTGCACCCGGGCGCTGCGCTGGCCATAGACCTCTGCACGCAGCCAGGCGCACTCGGCGTCCAGCAAAGCGTCAGAGCCCAAACTGCACCACCAAACCCGGCCTTCGCCGTCCCAACGGTAGCCGCGTGCCTTGAGCTTGTCTTTGGCTTCAAACGGTGCCCCTGTGGCGCGCAGCTTGTAGCGCGTCTGATCTGCCCCGGTCAGCAGCCGTGCCAGCCCGCTTTGCCCATCGGCCAGCGGCGAAGCCAGCACCTGCAAGAGCGCATGGCAGTCCACCTGCGCCCGGTGGGCGTCGTAAAACCAGCCGCGCTCCGACGCCAAAAACTCCAGCTTGGCCGAGCCGCTGCCCTCTTTCTTCCAGTCAATGCCCTGAAACGAACAGCCCCAAGCCTTGCCCGCAAACACAGGCCAACGCGCCTCGACAAACGGCCGGTCAAACCCGGCGTTGTGCGCCACGACCAAATCGGCCTCTTGCACCAAGGCGTTCACGGCCGCGTCGTCGATGCGTTGGCCCTGCACCATGCTGTCGTCAATGCCGGTGATCTCGGTGATCTGGGGCGGAATCGGTCGGCCCGGGTCTTCAAACGACTCGTAAATCGTGACGGGCCCCACCGGCAAACCGGTGGCGGCATCCACCAGCACCGACAACATGGCCAGCTCAATGACTTTTTCACTCTTGCTGTCCAGTCCGGTGGTCTCGGTGTCGAGCACGATCACGCGCTGCGTGGCCTGGCCCTGTAGCCCACCATAGTCGGTGACCGGCTGCAAACGGCGCAGCACGCGAAAGTCGGGGTGTTGCGCCAGCACTTGGGCCATGGCCTCGGGGTCGCTGGCCTGCGCCACCAAGGGCGCAGCCACAGGCGCCACCGCAACGGCCTCGGCAGGCATCACCGCCGTGGATGGAGGGCTGGCAAGCTTTGAAGCTTTGGCGGGTTTGGCCGGTTTTTCGGCCGCTTCGGGCTCGAAGCCGAAAAAACTCATCTGGTCTGTTTTGCTCATAAGCCGAGATTAAACCGCGACTTCAGGGTCCGCAGACCCAGGATCAAACAAGAATGAGGCAGATGCCAAAGCGCAGGTTTCAGTCGAGCTTGATGCCCAAGTCCACCGCCAACTTGATCCACACGGGCACTTCGCCTTCCCAGTCTTTGCGGGTACCGGCCAGGTTTTTGGGTTTGTTGGGGATGGCGAAGGTCTCGCGCAATTTGGCCGCTTTGTCGGTGTTGGACCAGGCCACGGCTTCATCGGCCAGGAGTTTGAGCACGGCTTCGGGTGTGCCAGACGGAGCCACCAGGGGCAAGCCACCTTCCAACGTGACGAGCTTGGCGGTGTCGCCTTGCTCCATGAGGGTGGGCACGTTGGGCAGTTTGGGGGACCGGTAGCTGCCGGTCACGCCGATGGCACGCACGCCTCGGCTGGCCACGGCATTGAAGGCCAGGAAGCTGCCCACGGCAATTTGCGATTGGCCCGAAGCCACATCGAGCCACATGGGAGCTTCGCCCCGGTAATGCACCGACTGGATTTTGGTGCCGTGGATGCGGTTGGTTTGGTCGGCCACCATGTGCGGGTAAGAACCCGGCGCGTAAGTGCCCATCGAGGTCGGGTTTTTCTTGGCCCAGGCCACAAATTCGGCCATGTTGGTGGCCGGAATTTTGTCGTTGATGCCCACCACCAACGGCCCCGAAGGGAACACGGTGACCGGGGTCAGGTCTTTGTCGAGGTTGTAAGGCAGCTTGGAATACAGAATGCGGTTTTGCCAAAAGGTGCCCGAGGTGCTCATGACCAAGGTGTAACCATCGGCTGGCGATTTGGCCGCTGCGTCAATGCCGATGATGGCGCCAGCACCGGGCTTGTTGTCGATGACCACCGGCACACCCAGCTTGGCGGCGAGGTGGTCGCCGTAGCTGCGGGCCAAGGCGTCGGTCAGGCCGCCGGGCGGGAAAGCCACAATGATCCGGATGGGTTTGGCAGGCCACTTGGTTTGTGCCCAGACGCTGACCAGAGGGCTGCTGCTGGCCACGGTGGTGGCGGCCACTGCGGCAGTTTGAAGAAAGGAGCGACGGTCAGAAAAGCGTTTCATGGTCATGCGTGTGAGCGGTTTGTAGATGCCACGCAGTCTAGGGCTGCCATGTCTTTTGGGGCATTGGGGTTTGAACCCATGGGCTGACCTGTGCGGGACATCCGCAGGGCTTTTTCTGCTTTGTGCGACAATGCGTCTCGCTGAGGCCTCCAGTTGCCGCAGCATCAGCACTTCTGCTGGGGCCTGACCCAGGCAACGCTCAAAACAAGCGCCTGCGGTTTCCATGCCCACCTTAAGAC
>ERZ1034363.909-NODE-909-length-18283-cov-10.704768_pt1 | contig 18283 bp, 20 predicted proteins | sample MGYA00520616_ERZ1034363 | MGnify/ENA primary metagenome ERZ1034363 (study PRJEB33736, sample SAMEA104284506) | Azolla filiculoides | biome: Urban; feature: Water surface; material: Ditch water | place: Netherlands | collected 2015-10-28 | depth 0-0.1 m ...
CGCAAATAAGCCGTACCGTATTCAAATCAAAGGAAATCAAGATGAGTGCCGTTCTAGACCATCACGATCACGCCCATGACGATCACGGTCACGCGCCTGCGGGCTGGCGTCGTTGGGTGTATGCCACCAACCACAAAGACATTGGTACTTTGTACCTGTTGTTCAGCTTTGCCATGCTCATGATTGGTGGCGTGCTGGCGCTGGGCATCCGTGCCGAGTTGTTCCAGCCAGGCCTGCAAGTGGTCAATCCTGAGCTGTTCAACCAGTTCACCACCATGCACGGCATCATCATGGTGTTCGGCGCGATCATGCCGGCCTTTGTCGGCTTTGCGAACTGGATGCTGCCCTTGCAAATCGGCGCGTCTGACATGGCCTTTGCCCGCATGAACAACTTCAGCTTCTGGCTGATGATTCCTGCTGGTGCCATGTTGGTGGGTTCTTTCTTCATGCCCGGCGGCGCACCTGCTGCGGGTTGGACCTTGTACGCACCTTTGACCCTGCAAATGGGTCCTTCCATGGACGCTGGTATTTTTGCCATGCACATCCTGGGTGCTTCGTCCATCATGGGTTCGATCAACATCATCGTGACCATCTTGAACATGCGCGCGCCTGGCATGACTTTGATGAAGATGCCCATGTTCGCTTGGACATGGTTGATCACTGCTTACCTGCTGATTGCTGTGATGCCCGTGTTGGCTGGCGCGATCACCATGACCCTGACAGACCGTCACTTTGGTACCAGCTTCTTCAACCCCGCCGGCGGCGGTGACCCTGTCATGTACCAGCACATCTTCTGGTTCTTCGGTCACCCCGAGGTCTACATCATGATCTTGCCGGCTTTCGGCATCATCAGCCAGATCGTGCCTGCTTTCGCACGCAAGAAGCTGTTCGGCTACGCCTCCATGGTGTACGCGACTTCTTCGATCGCCATTTTGTCGTTCATCGTGTGGGCGCACCACATGTTCACGACTGGTATGCCTGTGACCGGTCAGTTGTTCTTCATGTACGCCACGATGTTGATCGCGGTGCCGACTGCTGTGAAGATTTTCAACTGGATCGCCACCATGTGGCGCGGCTCCATGACGTTTGAAACCCCCATGCTGTTTGCTGTGGGCTTCATCTTCGTGTTCACCATGGGTGGTTTCACGGGTCTGATCCTGGCGATGGCTCCTATCGACATCCAATTGCAAGACACGTACTACGTGGTGGCTCACTTCCACTACGTGTTGGTGGCAGGCTCCTTGTTTGCTTTGTTTGCAGGCTTCTACTACTGGGTGCCCAAGTGGAGCGGCGTGATGTACAACGAAACACGCGGCAAGATCCACTTCTGGTGGTCGCTGATTTCCTTCAACGTCACTTTCTTCCCCATGCACTTCTTGGGTCTGGCTGGCATGCCCCGTCGCTATGCCGACTACCCCATGCAGTTCACCGACTTCAACATGATCGCTTCGGTGGGTGCTTTCTTCTTTGGTTTTGCTCAGGTGTATTTCTTCCTGTTCGTGGTCCTGCCGACCATGCGTGGTCAAGGCGAAAAAGCACCTCAAAAGCCTTGGGAAGCCGCAGAAGGTCTGGAGTGGGAAGTTCCATCCCCAGCACCTTTCCACACTTTTGAGAACCCACCCAAGCTGGACGCTACTGCGACCCGCGTGATTGGTTGAACCTCATGGCCATGACACCAGAGCAAAGAAAAAGCAATGTGCGCCTGGGCCTGATTTTGGCCTCGGTCGCTTTGACCGTGTTGCTGGGTTTTGTGGCCAAGTTGTTGTTGCTCAATTCTTGAGAGACCTAAGATGAACCTGCGCGGTGAAAATCTGAAGATGGTGGGCAAGCTGGCGGTGGTGACCGCAGGCATGTTCTGCTTCGGTTACGCGCTGGTGCCCATCTACAAGGCCATTTGTGAAATCACGGGCATCAACATCCTGTCGATTTCCGAGACCCAGATCCCAGGTAATGCCAAGGCAGGGAAAGCGGCCGAGGTCCTGCGCAACAGCCAAGTCGACACCACACGCACGATCACCGTCGAGTTTGACGCCAATGTGCGTGGTCCCTGGCAGTTCAAGCCTGAAAAGCGATCCATGCAGGTTCACCCAGGTGAGCTGAGCACCGTGATGTACGAATTTCAGAATGTGCAAAACCGCCGCATGGCGGCGCAAGCCATTCCCAGTTATGCACCTCGTCAGGCAGCCAACCATTTCAACAAGCTCGAGTGCTTTTGTTTCAATCAATACACACTCGAGCCTGGTGAAAAGAAGTCTTGGCCAGTGGCATTTGTGATTGACCCCAAGTTGTCCAAAGACGTGACGACCATCACGTTGTCGTACACCTTTTTTGAAGTGGGTGGCAAAACGCCAGCTGCGCCGTTGGCATCTGTGGCTCAACCCATCTCCCCCGTGATCAAAACAGGGGTGGGTTCATGAGCATGCAACCACCAAAGACCTCGGAAAGAGCCAGTTTGTTGCGAACTGTTCAGGCCGTTCTTTGGTCATTTATCGGGGTTCGCAAGAATACCGATTACCAGCAAGATATTGAAAAGCTCAACCCGTTCTACACCATTGGTGTGGCGATTGCAGCTGTATTGTTGTTTGTTCTAGGGCTGATCGCCTTGGTCAATTGGGTCGTTGTCCAGCCAACTGGACTTTGATCCGCAAGATTAGATTTCGAAAGAAGAGAGAGCAGGAGTCACCATGAGTTCAGCAGCACACGGCACAACGCCTTATTACTACGTGCCACATGAGTCGCGCCATCCCGTGATGGCCGCCATTGGTTTGTTTTTTGTCATTCTGGGCGCAGGTCAATGGATCAATGGTGCCGATTGGGGCATGTATTCGCTCTATTTTGGACTGGTCTGGTGGTTGACCGTGTTGTACCAGTGGTTCAAAGAGGCGGTGGGTGAGAGTGAAGGCGGTATGTATGGTCGCAAAATCGACCTGTCTTACCGTTGGAGCATGACCTGGTTCATCTTCTCCGAAGTCATGTTCTTCGGCGCATTCTTCACTGCGTTGTGGTGGGCCCGTTCGCACTCTGTGCCCGCATTGGGCAGCCTCGAAAACGCCTTGCTCTGGCCAGACTTCAAAGCCGCTTGGCCAAGCCTGGTCGCTGGTGCGACGACATCGCCGGCGGGCATCATTGAGCCCTTCCAGACCATGGGCCCATTCTGGTTGCCCACAATCAACACGGCTTTGTTGTTGACTTCGGGCGTGACTTTGACGGTTGCGCACCACGCTTTGCAACACGGTGATCGCAGCAAGACCATCAAGTTCATGTGGATGACGGTGCTTTTGGGTGTGACTTTCTTGTTTGTTCAGGGTTATGAATACGCTCACGCTTGGGGTGACCTGAATTTGAAGCTTTCTTCGGGCATATACGGCTCCACCTTCTACATGTTGACCGGCTTCCACGGTTTCCACGTGTTGGTGGGCATGCTCATGCTGTTGTTCATCACTTTGCGCTTGCAAAAAGGCCATTTCACCAAAGAGCGTCACTTCGGTTTTGAAGGGGCGGCCTGGTACTGGCACTTTGTGGACGTGGTGTGGTTGGGCTTGTACATCCTGGTTTACTGGATGTAATGCACACAGCCAGCAACAAAAAAGCGCCCGAGGGCGCTTTTTTGTTGGTGCATCAAGAGGCCGTGTTTCAGGCGCCAGGTGGTATGCCTGTGGGTTGAATCCAGCCCATCTTCCATGAAATCAGCACACAAACAAAGAGCACAATCGACAAGCCCACACGCAAGGCCAAAGCGGTCGCCATGCTGCCTTTTGGCGGCGGTGCACCCTCTTCGCGAGGGGCTCGCATCATGTAGATCAAGGCCGAAGCCAAACTTGCCAAGATGGCGATAAAAGCGATTGCAACCAGAATTTTCATAACCGGCATTATCAATGAGTCAGCAAACCCCTGCTTGGCAACGCATCCTGGTCCTGATGGTGGCCCTGTTGGGCGTGGCTGTCACCGTGTCGTTGGGCCTGTGGCAATTGGGGCGTGGAGCCGAAAAAATGGCTTTGCAGCAGGCCAAAGACCAGCAGTCGGCTTTGGCGCCTCTGGATGGGCGTACGCTGGGCGGCATTTCGGATTCGGTGGCCAATCGACAAGGCGTGCTCTACCGTAAGGTGGTCCTCACAGGTCATTGGCAAGCAGAACACACGGTCTACCTGGAAAACCGCCAGATGCACGGAAGACCTGGATTTTTTGTCATGACACCGTTCAAGGTGGCCGAAACCGGAACCCTTGTGTTGGTCCAGCGGGGCTGGGCGTCTCGTTCGTTCACGGACCGGGCGGCTTTGCCTGCCATCGTCACCCCCGGCGGTGAGGTGCAAGTGGTCGGGCATTTGGCCCCATGGCCTTCACGGCTGTATGACTTTGGTGGTGTCGAGGAGGGCCCGATACGGCAAAATCTCGACTTGCCGTTGTTCAGGCAACAAACGGGCTTGCCCTTGCTGGAAATCAGTGTGCTTCAGCAAGGCGCTGCATCGGAAGGTTTGTTGCGTGATTGGCCCGTTGTGGCCAGTGGTGTCGAAAAGCACCACGGATATGCTTTTCAATGGTTCGGGCTCAGTGCCTTGATCGCTTTACTTTATGTCTGGTTTCAAATTGTCCAACCCCGTCGAAAAAAACGCACTGCCTGACGGCCCGCTCAGCATGACCGTGCATTCCATTCCGCAGCCCGGTGAAGTGGCGCAGGCAGATGGCCAGCGCACACGCGTGGGTCGATGGAAGATGGTGGCCTTGATGTTGGTGTGTGCTGCACCTGTCATGGCGTCGTACTTCACGTATTACGTGTTGCGTCCTGAGGCACGTCGCAATTACGGTGAATTGATTTCGCCGCAGAAAGATTTGCCACAGGCCGAGGCGATGAACCTGAAAGGTGAACGGGTGCCTTTGTCCGACCTGAAAGGCCAGTGGTTGCTGGTCACGGTGGCCCCGGGTGCTTGTGACGATCATTGCCAGAAGAATTTGTATTTTCAGCGCCAATTGCGTGAAATCATGGGCAAAGAAAAAGACCGGCTGGATCGCGTCTGGCTGGTGAGTGATGACGCGCCTGTGCCTGAAACTCTGATGCCCGCCTTGAGTCAAGCCCATGTGCTGCGCATGGCGCCTGCTGTGTTGCAGGCGTGGCTCAGTCCAGCGCCGGGCCATGCATTGCAAGACCACTTGTATGTGGTGGACCCGATGGGCAATTGGATGATGCGTTTCCCTGCGAACATGGATGTGGCCAGTGCGTCCAAGGCCAAGAAAGATCTGGAGCGCTTGCTGCGTGCCTCTGCATCTTGGGATCAACCAGGACGCTGAGCCATGACCGATGTCGAGTTGTACAACCTGCAGCCTGTCTTTCACCTCATGGGGGTGGGTTTGGCTGTGGCCGCCTTGCCCTTGGGGTGGCTGGCTTGGCGACAACGCCACGCAGCGCCTTCGCGCCGCCTGCAGGCCTTGACCGTGTTGACGCTGTTCCTTACTTTCGACCTGGTGCTGTTTGGCGCTTTCACGCGTTTGACCGACTCGGGCTTGGGCTGTCCGGATTGGCCTGGTTGCTATGGCAGCGCCAGCCCCGTGGGTGCCCAGGTGCACATCACTGCGGCACAGACCGCCATGCCCACAGGTCCGGTGACCCACGGTAAAGCCTGGGTTGAAATGATCCACCGTTATCTGGCGACGGGGGTTGGCGTGTTGATTCTGACCTTGGCCGCCATGACCTGGTGGCAGCGCCTGCGGCAAACGACTTCGGCGGTCAGCCCTTGGTGGCCCGTGCTGACGCTGGTTTGGGTTTGCTTGCAAGGTGCATTTGGTGCCCTGACCGTCACAATGAAGCTCTTCCCTTTCATCGTGACCTTGCATCTGATGCTGGGCATCGGCCTGTTGGCTTTGCTCATGGCTCAGGCCGTGCGTTATGACGGCTGGCAATCGCGCACAGTTTCCCCGGGTTTGCGCAAGGGCTTGTGGCTGGCTTTCGCATTGCTCGGGGTACAAATTGCCTTGGGCGGTTGGGTCAGTACCAACTATGCCGTGCTGGCATGCCCGGACTTTCCGACCTGCAACGGCCAGTGGGTCCCCGAAATGAACCTGCAAGGATTCGCTTTGTGGCGCGAACTGGGGCTCGCAGCAGATGGTCAAATCCTGCCATTCGCTGCCTTGTCGGCACTTCACTTTGTGCACCGCAGTGCCGCTTGGGTGGTTTTGGCGGTGTTGGTTGCGGTGGCTTGGCGTTTGCGCCAAGTGCCGGGCATACAACGCGCAGGACAGGTGTTGTTGGCTTTGTCGGCGTTGCAATTGCTCACGGGCGTGAGCAATGTGGTGTTCGAGTGGCCACTGATCGCTGCTGTGCTGCACACCGGAGGGGCTGCGGCCATGGTGATGTCATTGACCTGGGTGCTGGCCAGCAGCCGGTCAGGTATTTTTGTTGTTTCTGATGTGCCGTCCAAAGCGAGACATCCTTCTTTTGATTCAAGGCCTGCTGCATGACTGCTGCGACTGCTTCTCTATCGACTTGGCGCCAGTATTACGCGCTGACCAAACCCCGTGTGGTGCAACTGATCGTGTTTTGTGCACTGATTGGCATGGTGCTGGCTGTACCCGGTGCCCCTGGCCCGCAGGAATTGTGGCTTGGGCTCTGGGCTTGCGCAGGGATCTGGCTGGTGGCAGGCGCTGCCGCAGCGTTCAACTGCCTGGTTGAGAAAACGATCGATTCCAAAATGAAACGCACAGCTTGGCGTCCGACGGCCAAGGGGGAGTTGAGTGACCGCCAGGCCTTGTTGTTTTCAGGTCTGTTGTGTGCTGTGGGCTCGGCCGTGCTTTACGTGATGGTCAACCCCTTGACCATGTGGCTGACGTTTGCCACCTTTGTGGGTTACGCCATCATTTACACCGTGATCCTGAAACCGCTCACGCCGCAGAACATTGTGATTGGTGGAGCCAGTGGTGCCATGCCACCCGTGTTGGGTTGGGCCGCCATGACGGGTGATGTCGGCCCTGAAGCGCTGATTTTGTTTTTGATTATTTTCTTGTGGACCCCCCCGCACTTCTGGGCACTGGCCTTGTACCGCGTGGAGGACTACCGCAAATCGGGCCTGCCCATGTTGCCCGTGACCCATGGCAACGAGTTCACCCGCTTGCAAATTTTGTTGTACACCGTGGTCTTGATGGCCGCTTGTTTGATGCCTTTTGTGTACGGCATGAGTTCGTGGCTTTACCTCGGTGTGGCCGTGGTGTTGAGTCTCGGCTTCATGGCCTATGCCATCGCTTTGTATCGGGCCTATTCGGACGAGCTGGCCCGCAAGACCTTCCGTTTTTCCCTGATTCACCTGAGCGCCTTGTTTGCCGCGCTGCTGGTGGACCATTACCTTTTTTGAGTTGCCATGAACAAACGTCAATGCTTAGGGGCTTTGTGCCTGTGGGTTATGTTGGGTCTGAGCGGCTGCGGCAAAGACAAACCGGCTTTCAAAGGAGTGGACATCACGGGCGCTGACTATGCCCAAGGTTGGGAGCTGACCGATCACAACGGTCAGGTGCGGACCTTGAAAGACTTTTCAGGCAAAGCGGTGGTGGTATTTTTTGGGTACACACAGTGTCCTGATGTGTGTCCTACATCCATGCAAGAGATGGTGGAGGCCAAGCAGTTGCTGGGGGCTGATGCAGACAAGCTGCAAAGCGTCTTCATCACGGTGGACCCTGAGCGCGACACTACCGAATTGCTCAAAGCCTATATGGCCAATTTTGGGCCCGATTTTGTGGCCTTGCGCCCCACACCCGAGCAGTTGACCAAGGTCACCAAGGATTTCAAGATCTATTTCAAAAAGGTCGAAGGTAAAACGCCAACCAGCTACACCATGGACCATTCGGCTGGCAGCTTCACCTTTGATCCGCAAGGGCGTGTGCGCTTGTACAACCGTTACGGCAGCGGCGCTGCGGCCCTGGCCCAAGATGTGAAGATCTTGCTCAAGGGCCAGTGACGAGCCCCTACGGCTCTGCAGGTCGGGCAGTGCTTTCAGGGGCTTTGAATGTTCTGATTGCGGATGATTTGGCCCAGCGCTTGCGTGTCGGCCTCGATCCGGTTGCGTAAACCTTCTGGCGATGAGCCCACCACCTGCCAGCCCTGTTGAAACAACCTCGCGCGCATGTCAGGTGAACGCACGATTTCGCTGATCACGGCCGACAGCTGCTTGGCCACGGGTGTGGGCATCGAGACGGGGGCAGCCAAGGCATTCCAGATTTCCAATTGGTAATTCTTCACGCCGATTTCTGACAGGCTGGGCACCTCAGGCGCCACAGAGCTGCGGCCGGTACTGGTGCTGCCGATGGCACGCAGCTTTCCGCCACGCACTTGCGCTGCTGCCATGGCTGGCGGGAGCAAGGCCAATTGAATTTGACCACCGATCATCGCTGTCACGATTTGAGGGTTGCCGGGGTAGGGCACGTGCACGGGGGCGATGTTCGCCTTTGTTTTCAGCAACTCCATGCCCAAGTGCGCCACAGTGCCCACTCCGGGTGAGGCATAGCTGAGTTGGTCACCCGCTTTTTGGGCTTGGCTCAGCCATTCTTGAGCTGTTTGTCCGGGCGCATTGGTCGGCACCGTCAGCACCAAAGGCGCTTTGCCAATCAAACTGATTGGTGCTAAATCTTTCAGTGGGTCATACGGCACCTTGGGGTTCAGGATGCGGGCGATGGTCATGTTGCCGTTGATCATCAGGCCCAAGGTATGTCCGTCGGTCGATTTCGCAACGAAGTCGGCGGCGATGTTGCCGCCAGCGCCGACCTTGTTTTCGACGATCACGTTTTGCCCCAAGGCTTTGGACAAAGGTTCCGCCAAAGCACGAGCCGTCAAGTCGGGGCTGGAGCCTGCCGGGAAACCGACCACCAGGTGCACCGTCTGTGTGGGCCATGGCGCATGCGTCGGGGCGGCCCATGCAGGGGCCAGACCCAAAGCCAAAGCAGCGCCAAGGATTCGACTCAAATGGCGGCGAGAAAAACCTGTGGGGATGTCATTGGTCATGTCAGTAACTTTCAATCGAATGGCCCTGACTTTAGCGCACCCAGAAAAAAAAATACCCGGACCAGGCCGGGTATATGAATCCATGTTCGCCCACGGACGCGGTGGTCAGGCGAACTCGACCAGCGCCTTTTTCATCTTTTTCATGGCCGCGACTTCGATCTGACGGATGCGTTCGGCGCTCACGCCGTACTCGTCAGCCAGGTCGTGCAGCGTCATACCGCCTGAGCCGTTGTCGTTGACCTTGAGCCAGCGCTCCTCGACGATGCGGCGGCTGCGCTCGTCCAGTGCATTGAGCGCAGTGGCCAAGCCGTCACTGGCCATCACATCACGTTGATGCGCTTCGATCATGGCGGTGGGCTCGTGGTTCACGTCGGCCAAATAAGCAATTGGGCCAAAAGACTGCTCGCCATCGTCGGAAGGTGCCGGGTCCAGCAACACATCGCCCCCGGACATGCGCATTTCCATTTCCATGACTTCTTCGCGTTTGACGTTCAGGTTGTGGGCCATCACATCAATTTGCTCGGGTGTCAGGGTGTCCCGGTGTGTACCGTCTTCGGCTTCGGCCTTGAAACCCTGCTTCATCGAACGCAGGTTGAAAAACAGTTTGCGCTGGGCCTTGGTGGTGGCCACCTTGACCATGCGCCAGTTTTTCAGGATGTACTCGTGAATCTCAGCCTTGATCCAGTGCAATGCGTAGCTCACCAAGCGCACGCCTTGATCCGGGTCGAAACGCTTGACGGCTTTCATGAGGCCGACGTTGCCCTCCTGAATCAGGTCGCCGTGAGGCAGGCCATAGCCCAGGTATTGGCGTGACACCGACACCACCAAGCGCAGGTGGGAGAGCACCAGCTTGCGGGCCGCTTCGAGATCGTCGTTGGCTTTGAGTTGACGGGCTGCTTCTTGCTCTTCCTCGAGGGTGAGCATGGGCATGCGGTTGACCGCAGAAATGTAGGCATCGAGGTGGCCGAGCGAGGGCACCACCGCCCAAGGATTGCTCAGCGTGATGGCTGTGGCGGGGGAACCAGTTTGAATGTTCATACCAGAACTCCTTTCAGAATACCGAGATATTAGCACTCTGGGTGGTCGAGTGCTAAAGGCATCCCTGATGGCATGCTGAAATCAGGGTTTTCCCGAATTCTGAACTTAGACGGGGCAGGTGTCTGTGCGCTCAAAGACAGGCTTTAGCTCAACAGTGCTTGGGCAAACTCCCGGGCATTGAAGGTTTCGAGGTCTTCCAGTTTTTCGCCCACCCCAATAAAGTACACGGGAATCGGCTTTTCGCGTGCAATGGCGCACAGCACACCGCCCTTGGCGGTGCCGTCCAGTTTGGTCACGATCAAGCCCGTCAGGCCCAGTGTGTCGTCAAAGGCGCGAACCTGAGCCAAGGCGTTTTGTCCGGTGTTGCCATCGATCACCAGCAGCACCTCGTGCGGGGCAGTGCCATCGGCTTTTTGCACCACGCGCTTGATCTTTTTCAGCTCTTCCATCAGGTGGGCTTGGGTGGGCAGGCGGCCAGCCGTGTCCACCAGCACCACATCGCGCCCACGGGCGCGGCCAGCGGTCACAGCGTCAAAGCTGACGGCCGCCGGGTCGCCACCTTGTTGGCTGACGATTTCCACCGTGTTGCGGTCGGCCCAGACGGCCAGCTGCTCTTTGGCGGCGGCGCGGAAGGTGTCGGCTGCCGCCAGCAGCACGCTCAGGCCTTCGTCGGCCAGGTGCTTGGTCAGCTTGCCGATCGAAGTGGTCTTGCCCGCGCCGTTCACACCCGCCACCATGATCACGGTGGGCTGGTGGTCGCCAATGGCCAGCGGTTTTTGCAAGGGTTGCAGCAGGTCGGTGATGGCGTCGGCCAGCAGGGTTTTCACCTGTGAGGGGTCGGTGGCCTTGGCTTCTTTGACGCGGCGCTTGAGGTCTTGCAGCAAATGCTCGGTGGCTTTGACGCCGGTATCGGCCATCAACAAGGCGGTTTCCAGCTCTTCGTACAGTTCGTCGTCGATGCGGGTGCCGGTGAAGACGGTCGTGATGCTGGAGCCGGTTTTGCGCAAGCCCGCCTTCAGGCGGTCCAGCCAGCCTTGGCGGGCGGCAGGAACGTTTTCAGCGCCGTTTGGAGGGGTTTCTGCTTGGCGGGCAATGGCAGGGTTGGCAGCAGCCGTGGGCTGCACCGCTGTAGTGGAAACCCCGGCGTCAGGCGTTTGCGCGGGCTGTGGCCATGGCGCAGTAACGGATTGGGCCTCTGGGGCAGGGGATTTTTTTTTGAAAAAACTGAACATGGTGTGGATTTCAAGGATCATGCATTCTATGAAACCGAACTTTCTTCTGGATATTTCTCTGGCGATGGCCCTGCTGGCAGCCTCCTGGAGCGCTGGGGCACAAGTCTCAATGGGCCTTGCAAGCCCTGTAAGTCCGGCACCGGGGGCTTCGAGCAGTCTGACCACGCCAGTTCACACCTTCACTTTAGCCAACGGCATGACGCTGTGGGTCAAACCCGACCGCCGCGCTCCTACAGCGGTGCACATGGTCTGGGTGCGTGTGGGCTCGATGGATGAGGTGGATGGCACCAGTGGCGTGGCGCATGTGCTGGAGCACATGTTGTTCAAGGGCACGCCCAGTCTGGCAGCCGGGGAGTTTTCTCGCCGTGTGGCCGCTTTGGGTGGGCGGGAAAACGCCTTCACATCCAAGGACTACACCGGTTATTACCAGCAAATCCCATCCAAGAAGCTCGAAGCCGTGATGCGCCTAGAGGCGGATCGTTTTGCCAACAACCAGTGGCCCGATGCGGAGTTTGCCAAGGAGCTGGAGGTGGTCAAGGAAGAGCGCCGTATGCGCACCGATGACAACCCCCGTGCCCAATTGCACGAGATGCTGTCGGCTACTGCCTTGTCTGCGTCGCCGTACCGCCGCCCCATTGTGGGCTGGATGAGCGACTTGGACGCCATGACGGCACAAGACGCACGCGATTTTTTCCGCAAGTGGTATGCGCCAGGCAATGCGGTGGTGGTGGTGGCCGGGGATGTCGATCCGCTACAGGTGAAGTCGCTGGCTGAAAAATACTACGGCACCATCCCCGCGCGGCCCGTAGCCGATCGCAAGCCCCAGCAAGAGCCCGTGCAGCAGGGTGTGCGGCGTTTGGAGTTCAAAGCGCCCGCCGAGCAGTCTTATGTGGCGCTGGCCTTCAAAGTACCGCGCTTGGCCAGTCTGGAGGTCACGCCCGAGCACGACGATGCCCTGGCCTTGACGGTGCTCGCTGCCGTGCTGGACGGCTACAGCGGCGCACGCCTGGAGCGCAGCCTGACCCAGGGTGACAAACGGCTGGCCGACAGCGTGGGTGCGCACAACGGGCTGATGGGCAGAGGCCCGCAGTTCTTTTATCTGGACGGTGTGCCCGCCAAGGGGCAAAAACCTGAAGCGCTGGAGGTGGCCTTGCGTGCACAGGTCCAGCGCGTGGCGACAGATGGTGTGACCGAGGCGGAATTGCAGCGTGTCAAAACCCAGTGGGTGGCCAGTGAAATTTACAAACTGGATTCGGTGTTCAACCAAGGGCGTGAATTGGGCGTGGCCTGGACTTTGGGCTTGCCACCGGATTACAGCGCGCAATTGATTTCGCGTTTGCGTCAAGTGACGCCAGTACAGGTGCAGGCCGTCGCTCAAAAATATTTTGGAGACGACAGCCTCACGGTCGCGATTTTGCGACCCCAGCCTTTGTCAGGGCAGCCGCGTGCACGACGTGCAGTTCCCGGTGCCCGGCATTGAGCCACCGTTATTTCATGAAAGTCAAAAGCAAAATGACCTTGATTCCTTACCCGTCGGTCATGTCGCGTTTTCTGGTGCACTCGGTTTTGGCGCTCTCAGGCTGGTGTGCTGCTGGTTGGGCGCAAGCCGCTTTGCCGATTCAGCACTGGACACAAGCAAGCGGTGCCCGTGTGTATTTGGTGGAAAGCCACGCCATCCCCATGGTCGATGTGCAGATTGACCTGGATGCCGGCAGCCGACGCGATCCCTCCACCCAAGCTGGTTTGACATCGGTGATGGCGGGGCAAATTTCCAGCGGCATGCGTGCAGACCTTGCTGGCAAGGGCCCCTATGCACAGGCGCTGGATGAAAACCAGATCGGGGAAGCTTGGGCTGATTTGGGCGCCAGTTTCTCGAGCAGCGCCAGCGCTGACCGTTTGAGTTTTGCCTTGCGCAGCCTGAGTTATCCGGATTTGCTGGGCAAGGCGGTGGCTTTGGCTGCCCGGCAAATGGCGAACCCGTCTTTTCCCGAAGACGTTTGGCTGCGCGACCGGGAACGCATGTCCGCCTCCTTGCGCGAGTCTTTGACCCAGCCAGGCACGCTGGTGCAAAACAGCTTCGCTGCCGCGGTGTATGGCCTCCATCCCTACGGATACCGTGTCACCCCCGAGTCTTTGTCACGCATCGATGTGAAAGACTTGAAGGCGCAGCACGCCAGGTCGCTGCGCGCTTGTCGCGCATCGGTCAGTGTGGTGGGTGCGCTGACCCGTGCTCAGACCGATCAACTGGTTCAGCGTTTGTTGGCAATGTGGCCTGCCGACGCCGCTTGCCAAGCATTGCCAGCGGTGCCCGAGGTTCAGCCATTGGCTGAACCCCGAAACCTGAATGTGGTTTTTGATTCCGCCCAAGCCCATGTCTTGATTGGTCAGCCGGGCTACAAACGCAACGACCCGGATTTTTTCCCGTTGCTGATCGGCAACCACATTTTGGGTGGCGGCGGCTTTGTGTCGCGCTTGACCGAACAGGTGCGCGAAAAGCGAGGACTGAGCTACAGCGTGTACAGCTATTTTTCGCCGGGCTTGCATGCGGGGGCTTTCACCGTCGGCCTGCAAACCCGGCCAGACCAGGCAGCGCAAGCCGTGACCGTGGCCAAGGAGGTGGTGCAGGCCTTTGTGAGCGAAGGTCCGACCGAGGCCGAGTTGCAGGCTGCCAAATCCAATTTGGTGGGGGGCTTTGCGCTGCGCATTGACAGCAACCGCAAGCTGCTGGACAACGTGGCCAACATCGCCTGGAACCGTTTGCCATTGAATTACCTGGACACCTGGACCCAGCAAGTGGAACGTGCCACCGTGACCGATGTTCGCCGCGCCATGGCGCGGGTGCTGCAACCCCAACGCATGGTCACGGTGGTGGTGGGGGCACCCACGCCCTGAATGTCAAATATGGGTCGCAAAATACGGTACGTGCCGCATGTGCAAGGTCAGGCCCAAAGCAGCCATGTGGTTGTCGTTGCGCCCCAAAATGGTCTGAGCCAAGGGTAAAAAATCCTGCTCCTCCAATTTGGCGTGAGCTTGGTAGCGCTGAACCAGTGATTCCAGCGCCAACACGTCCAGCGTTGTGTCCTGGCCTTTGGCGACTTTACGCAAACCGGGCTCCAGCGACTCCCACAGTTTCTCAAGCGCTCTGTGGTCGTGCGTCAGTTGTTCCACCAAGCCTTCTACCCGCAGGCGTTCGACACCTGCGTCCGCGCTTTGGCGAACAGCAGGGAAAAGGTCTTTTTCTTCTTCGCTGTGGTGGCTGTACATGGCTTTACTGAAGAAGGCCAAGGAGTCTTCTGCGATTTTCCGGGCCTGGGCGGCAGGGCCCAGCAAGGCAGGCAGGTCCCCCACGCGCGACAGCTGGGCAAAAATACCCAAGTGGCAGTTGGAGAAGTGTGAAATAGGGGCTTCTGTATCAGATGTGTTCATGGGGGTTTCTCTTAAGCGTCTATCGATGTTTCACTTTAGATTCAAGCCGCAATGCGGCCAAGTAGCAGTTTCTATTTTTTTGATGTAAGTCATGTTGACTCATGCAAAAAAAGAGATGACACCTGTGTGGGATGGGGCAAGGAAGTTGTAGGGGGTGTTTGCACAAGAAACATGGCGTTACAACTGCACGTCTCTGGCGGTCATCAGCGCACGATCGGGTCGCGTTGTAGTTGCAAGTTCAACAAGGTGTTGAACTGAAAACCTGAATCAAGGACATCTCTCATGAACAAGCTGCTCGCCACCCTCGTCGCCGGTTTCTTTGCTGTCGGTGCATTTGCCCAAGCCCCCGCTGCTGCGCCCACTGTGGCCGCGACACCTGCTGCAGCTGTTGCGCCAGCCAAGGTCGAGGCCAAAGATGTGAAGGCCGACGCAAAAGCCGATGCCAAAGTCAAAGCCGAGAAAAAAGCCGCCGCCAAAGCGGAAAAGAAAGCGGCCAAAGCAGCCGCCAAGGCTGATGCCCCAGCGGCCAAGGCCGAAGCCAAAGCGGATGTCAAAACCGCTCAACCCAAGTGAGCTGAATGGCCAGGCCTCGGCCTGGACGCAGGCTTCAGAAAAAGACCAGCTGCGTGCTGGTTTTTTTCTGTCTGTGTGTCGTGCAGGGTGCGGGTCTTCGTGGATGAGCCGGCAAATCGCCTGGCTTCATGGCCTTTACACTTGCTGCCTATGCCCTCATCCAAATCTTCACGGCAGTCGCCCAGCGGCAATGCCCGCAAACCTGATGCCAAAAAGCCGGTGCACCGTGCGCCCAAAGGCCCACCTTCGCACGAGATCCGGATCATCGGTGGGCAGTGGCGCCGCACTCGGCTCAAGGTGATCGACAAACCGGGCTTGCGCCCCACACCCGACCGCGTGCGCGAAACTCTTTTCAACTGGTTGGGCCAAGACCTGAGTGGCTGGCGCTGTGTGGACGCGTTCGCAGGCACCGGCGTGCTGGGCCTGGAAGCCGCTTCGCGTGGCGCAGCCCATGTGCTGATGGTCGAGCAAGACGCTGTGCTGGTGCGTGATTTGCAAGAGAATGCTGCGCGCCTGAAAGCCGACAGGGTCAACGTCCAGCGGGGTGATGCTGTCACGGCTTTGGGCCGCTTGCCTGCGGGCAGCGTGGACCTGGTCTTTCTCGACCCACCGTTTGACGGACCCTGGTTTGAGCCCGCCCTGAAAGCAGCGGCCAAGGCCGTGCCTGCGGGGGGCTGGATTTATCTGGAAGCGCCTGTGGCCTGGACCGCTGAAGCACTGGGTGTATTGGGGCTCCAATGTGAACGCCACCTCAAAGCAGGTGCCGTGCATGCGCATTTGTTGCAACGGGCCGCATAATTTGCCGGCCAAGCTACCTAAAACCCGTCCCCGTTTTTCAAGGACCCCACCATGAGCCGATCTGCCAACGCCGCTGTGACCGCCGTGTATTCAGGCACCTTTGACCCGCTGACGCTGGGGCACGAGGACGCGATTCGCCGCGCCGCTCAGCTCTTTGACCAAGTCATCATTGCCGTGGCCCGGGCGCACCATAAAAACACGATGTTCTCTTTGGACGAGCGGCTGGCTTTGGCGCAAGCCGCGCTGGCCGATTGCCCCAACGTGAAGGCACTGCCATTTGATGGCTTGATTGTGGAGTTTGTGCGTTCGCAAAACGCCCAGGTCATCGTGCGCGGCCTGCGCTCGGTCACCGATTACGACTACGAAACGCAAATGTCGGGCATGAACCGCCATCTGGCCCCCGAGGTGGATACCGTGTTTTTGCACACCAGCGCGGGCGTGCAGCACATCAGCAGCACCTTGGTGCGCGAAATCGCCAAGCTCGGCGGCGATGTGTCGGGGCTGGTGTCGCCCCCGGTGCTCAACGCCTTGCAAGCCAAGGTGGCGACCAAGCACTGAAGGGGCATGTCGGGGCTGAAGCCGCCGACCTACCAGAGACGCTCCCTGTAGGTCGGACCTTCAGGTCCGACGTTCTTCAAAGCTCAGCGCCTTCCACCAAAAACCGCACCCGCTTTTGGCCCTGCCACTCGTCTGCGTCGAGCCGATAAGCCAGTTTCACACGCGCAGGCAAAGGCTCGGTGCGGCCGAACCAGATGCCGTCCACCGGCTGGCCTTGGTGCTTCATCTTGAGCGACAGGTGCTTTTCGCCCACCAGCCGCTGCGACACGATCTCGATCTCTTCGCAAAATACAGGTGGCGCAAAGCCCTGGCCCCAGACCTCGTGGTGCAGCATCTCGACCAGGTCCACCCGGCGGTATTCGGCAGGCAGCGGCCCATCCGTCTCCAGTCGGCGTTGCAGTGTGGTGGCGTCCAGCCATTCCAGCGCCACTTGGTTGAGCGTCTCCTCGAACACATCCAGATGCTCTTCGGCAATGGTGCAGCCTGCCGCCATGGCGTGGCCGCCAAAGCGCAGCAGCACGCCGGGCGCACGTTTGGCCACCAAGTCGAGCGCGTCGCGCAAATGAAAGCCCGCAATGGATCGGCCTGAGCCTTTGAGTTCGTGCTCTTTGCCCGGGGCGCTGCTGGCCGCAAACACAAAAGTGGGTCGGTGCAATTTGTCCTTGATGCGCGAGGCCACGATGCCCACCACGCCTTCGTGAAAATCGGGGTCGAACACGCAAATGGCGGGCGGCGGCTCGTCGCCTTCGTCAAACAGCGATTCGGCCATTTCCATAGCCATCTCACGCATGTCGCCCTCGATCACGCGGCGTTCGCGGTTGATCGCGTCCAGCTGTTTGGCCAGCTCGTCGGCGCGACCCGTGTCGTCGGTCAGCAGGCATTCGATGCCCAGCGTCATGTCGGCCAGACGGCCTGCGGCATTGATGCGCGGCCCCAAGGCAAAGCCAAAGTCAAAAGTCGTGGCCTTGGCGGTTTCACGGCTGGCCGCACGCATGAGCGCGGCCATGCCCGGGGGCAGCGCCCCAGCCCGCACACGGCGCAGACCTTGCGCCACCAGGCGGCGGTTGTTGGCGTCGAGCTTGACCACGTCGGCCACGGTGCCCAAAGCCACCAGTGGCAGCAGCGCGTCCAGGCGCGGCTGGTTGCTGGCGTCAAACACACCGCGCTGGCGCAGCTCGGCACGCAGGGCCAGCAGCACATAAAACATCACGCCCACACCCGCGATGGATTTGCTGGTGAAGCTGCAGCCGGGCTGGTTGGGGTTGACGATGACTTCGGCGGTGGGCAGTTCGCTGCCGGGCAAATGGTGGTCGGTCACCAGCACCTGCAGGCCCAGGGCTTGCGCCGCTTGCACGCCCGCCACGCTGGCGATGCCGTTGTCCACCGTGATCAGCACGTCGGCGCCTTGCGCGTGCACCCGCTGGGCAATCGGCGGCGTGAGGCCGTAGCCGTCGACCACGCGGTCGGGCACCAAGTAGCTCACGTTTTGGGCCCCCAGCATGCGCAGGCCACGTACGCCCACGGCACAGGCGGTCGCGCCGTCGCAGTCGTAATCGGCCACGATGCACAGGCGCTTGTTTTGCGCCATGGCGTCGGCCAGCAGCTTGGCCGCTTCGTGCGTGCCCAGCATGCCGGCCGGGGGCAGCAGCAGGTTCAGGGCGTCGTCGAGTTCGTCTTTGGA
>ERZ1034363.910-NODE-910-length-18282-cov-3.360341_pt1 | contig 18282 bp, 16 predicted proteins | sample MGYA00520616_ERZ1034363 | MGnify/ENA primary metagenome ERZ1034363 (study PRJEB33736, sample SAMEA104284506) | Azolla filiculoides | biome: Urban; feature: Water surface; material: Ditch water | place: Netherlands | collected 2015-10-28 | depth 0-0.1 m ...
GCCCCCGGCGACAACCTGGCCATCCACCTCGCCATGGAGCGCGCACCGCGTGGCACGGCACTGGTGGTGGGCACGGGCAACTTCGTCGCCGGCTATTGGGGCGAGGTGCTGACGGTGGCAGCTGAAGCAGCAGGCCTGGCCGGATTGGTGATTGACGGCGGCGTGCGTGACGTAACGGCGCTGGCGCGACGGCGGTTTGCGGTCTTCAGCCGTGGTGTCTCGGTATGCGGCACGGTCAAGGCCAGCGCTCCATCGGTGGGCCAGCCGCTGCGATTGACCGGCGTGCCGGTGGTGGCGGGCGACTGGGTGGTGGCCGATGATGACGGTGTGATCGTGCTGCCCGTCGCCGAACTGGAACGGGTGCTGACCGCTGGCGAGACCCGTGCCAGGAAAGAGAGCGAGATGATGAAGGCTCTGGCGCAAGGGGCGACCACGCTGGAGCTGATGGGGCTGACCGCCTGGAGGAACCACGCATGAACGCCGACCCGCGACGCCTGAACGCTCTGCTGGCGGCGGCAAAACCGTCGGCGACCTACCAAATGATCGACCGCGTGGCCGAACGCCGCGCGGCTGGTCACGTCGTGATCTCGCTGACCGCGGGCGAGCCCGACTTCGACACCCCGAAGCATGTGCGCGAAGCGGCCATGGCAGCGATCCACAGCGGCCAGACTCGCTACACGCAGGTCGCGGGCATGCGTGCTCTGCGTGAGGCGGTAGCCACCAAATTCCAGCGCGAAAACGGACTGGATGTCGGTTGGCAGGACACCATCGTCTGCAGCGGTGGCAAGCAAGTGCTGTTCAACGCCCTAGCCGCCACGCTGAACGCGGGCGACGAAGTGATCATCCCCGCCCCGTACTGGGTGAGCTACCCCGAGATGGTGCAGCTGGCGGGAGCGAACTCGGTCATCGTGCCATGCGGCGAGGCCTGCGGCTTCAAGCTGACGCCACAGGCATTGGACACTGCCATCACGCCACGAACGCGCTGGCTGATCCTCAATTCCCCATCCAACCCGACTGGCGCGGTCTACACGCACGCCGAACTGCGGGCACTCGCCGACGTGCTGCTGGCGAATCCGCACGTGCTGGTACTGGCCGATGACATCTACGAACACCTGGTGTTCGATGGCGGCGTGTTCCACACCCTGTCGCAGGTGGAGCCGCGCCTGCGCGAGCGCACGCTGACAATGAACGGCGTATCCAAAGCCTATGCCATGACCGGCTGGCGCATCGGTTTCGGCACTGGCCCGCGCTGGCTGCTGCAAGCCATGGAGACGTTGCAGGGGCAGCAGACCTCGGGCGCCTGTTCGATCTCGCAACACGCCGCACTGGCCGCGCTCAACGGCCCGCAAGACTTCGTGCGAGAAACACGGGCGGTGTTCGAGCGCCGCCGCGACAGGGTGATCGAACTGATCAACGCCACACCTGGCCTGCACTGCCCCAAACCTGGTGGGGCGTTCTATGCCTACTTCAGCTGCGAACCGCTGATCGGCAAACACAGTGCGGCGGGCACCGCTCTGACCTGTGACGGGGACGTGGCTCTGGCGCTGCTGGATGAAGCAGGACTGGCAATGGTACAGGGTAGCGCCTTCGGCCTGGGGCCTTACATCCGCCTGGCCTATGCGCTGGACGATGCATCGCTGATCCAGGCCTGTCAGGCGCTGGACCACTTTTGTCGATCCACCCATCAATGAAACGCCATGGGCATGCGAAGCACCTGTTCGGGTCACTGACGCGTGCAACGCCTGCTCCAGCGTCCCCCCTGACCGCATTTCGCTTCTGCTGCCGATCGCAAGCCAAAAGGCTGGACGGCAAGCCCTGGAAAGCGGTGGAGCCCCGATGCTCAGGCCGCCTTGGGCCGGATCCAGACGATGCAGCGCTCGGCGTCCAGCCCCGGCACCTGCAGCTGTTCCACGTGGAACAGCTCGAGTTCGGGCGCCAGCGCGGCGATCTCGTCGGCCGGATGCCTGCCCTTCATCGCCAGCCAGACCCCCTGCCCGGCCAAGGCCTGGCGCGACCAGTGGGTGAAGTCGGCCAGCGAGGCGAAGGCGCGCGAGCTGACCACATCCCATTGCTGCTTGAGGTTCTCGACCCGGGCGTGCAGGCCGTGCAGATTGGGCAGCCGCAGCGCCGCCGCAATCTGCTGGATGAACAGCGCCTTCTTGGCCACGGTGTCGACGCAGCTGACATCGAGCTCGGGGCAGACGATCGCGAACACCGCGCCCGGCAGACCGGCGCCGGAGCCGACATCGAGCAGGCGCGGCTGTTCCAGGCCCATCGCCGCGAGTTGGCGCCGCAGCGGCGCGACCGCCGCCAGGCTGTCGAGCAGGTGGTGGGTCAGCATCTCCTGCGGGTCGCGCAGCGCGGTCAGGTTGTAGACCTTGTTCCACTTGGCGACCCAGTCCAGATAGGACAGCAGCTTGTCGACCTGCTCGTCGCTGAGTTCCAGGCCCAGGGCCTCGATGCCGGCGCGCAGGCCGGTTTCCAGCGGATGCGCGCTCATGCCTGCACCTCGCCGCTGTCGGCTGCGACAGCCGGCAGTTCGGCGAAGCCCTTGAACTTGCCGCGCTTGAGGTGGATCAGCAGCAGCGAGATGCTGGCCGGCGTGATGCCCGAAATCCGCGAGGCCTGGCCCAGAGTCTCGGGCCGGTGCCTGGCGAGCTTCTGGCGCGCCTCGATGCTGAGCGCCGCGACCTGCAGGTAGTCGAGCTCGGCCGGCAGCTTGAGATGCTCGTAATAGGCCGCGCGCTCGACCTCGCCCTTCTGGCGCTCGATATAGCCCGAATACTTGGCCGCGATCTCGACCTGCTCGATCACCGCCTCGTACTGCTCGGCCAATGTTTCACGTGAAACAGGGGCCGGTGCGCCATCCTTGCCCCTGGCGGCAAAGCGGCCGCCTTCCATCGCGGTCAGCTCGGCGTAGCTGACACCCGGGCGGCGCAGCAGGTCGAACAGCTTGTACTCGTGGTCGATCGCCTTGCCGAGCACGCGCTCGGCCTCGGCCGCCGACAGGGTGGCCGGATTGGCCCAGGTCGACTTCAGGCGCTCGGTTTCACGTGAAACCGCATCACGCTTGCGGTTGAAGGCGTCCCAGCGCGCGTCATCGACCAGGCCCAGGCGGCGCCCGGTCTCGGTCAGGCGCATGTCGGCGTTGTCCTCGCGCAATTGCAGGCGGAACTCGGCCCGGCTGGTGAACATGCGGTAGGGCTCGGTCACGCCCTTGGTGATCAGGTCGTCGACCAGCACGCCGAGATAGGCCTCGTCGCGCTGCGGGCACCAGGCGCCCTCGCCGCGCACCTGCAACGCCGCGTTGATGCCGGCGAACAGGCCCTGCGCCGCGGCTTCCTCGTAACCGGTGGTGCCGTTGATCTGGCCGGCGAAGAACAGGCCGTTGATCTGCCGGGTCTCGAAGCTGGACTTGAGCTCGCGCGGATCGAAGTAGTCGTACTCGATCGCATAGCCCGGGCGCAGGATGTTGCAGTGCTCCAGGCCCTTGATCGATCGCACCAGCGCGAGCTGGATATCGAACGGCAGGCTGGTGCTGATGCCGTTGGGGTAGAACTCGTGGGTGGTCAGGCCCTCGGGCTCGAGGAAGATCTGGTGGCTGTCCTTGTCGGCGAAGCGGTTGATCTTGTCCTCGACGCTCGGGCAGTAGCGCGGACCGACGCCCTCGATCTTGCCGGTGAACATCGGGCTGCGGTCGAAGCCGCTGCGGATGATCTCGTGCGTGCGCTCGTTGGTGTGCGTGATCCAGCACGGCAGCTGCTGCGGATGCATCGCGGCATTGCCCATGAAGCTGAACACCGGCACCGGCTGGTCGGCCGTGCCCGAACCCGGCATGCCGTCGCCGGGCTGCTCGGTGCACTGGCTGAAGTCGATCGTGCGACCGTCCAGGCGCGGCGGCGTGCCGGTCTTGAGCCGGCCCTGCGCCAGCTTGAGTTCCTTCAGGCGCGCCGACAGGCTGACCGAGGGCGGATCGCCGGCACGGCCGCCGGCATGGTTCTCGAGCCCGACATGGATCTTGCCGTCGAGGAAGGTGCCGGCCGTCAGCACCACGCTGCGGGCGCGGAAGCGCACGCCGATCTGCGTCACGGCGCCGACCACGCGATCGCCCTCGACCATCAGGTCGTCGACCGCCTGCTGGAACAGCATCAGGTTCGGCTGGTTCTCGAGCCTGCGGCGGATCGCGGCCTTGTACAGGATGCGGTCGGCCTGGGCCCGGGTCGCGCGCACCGCCGGCCCCTTGCTGCCGTTGAGGATGCGAAACTGGATGCCGCCCTCGTCGGTCGCCAGCGCCATCGCGCCGCCGAGCGCGTCGACCTCCTTGACCAGATGGCCCTTGCCGATGCCGCCGATCGAGGGGTTGCAACTCATGGCCCCCAGCGTCTCGATGTTGTGGCTCAGCAGCAGGGTCTGGCAGCCCATGCGCGCGGCGGCGAGCGCGGCCTCGGTGCCGGCATGGCCGCCGCCGACGACGATGACATCGAATTCTTGTGGGTAGAGCATGGAAATAGCGGAAAGACAGGCAACAGATCTGCCTTGAAAAGATCAGGCCCGATTTTACCGGCGGGGTGCATTTTTCACACGGCAAGATCATGGATCCGACCCAAGCACCTCCGATCTTTTTGATGCAAAATGATGACATCATTGATGCCAAAGAAAGCCGACATGCGCACCACACTGACGATTGACGACCAGCTGTTTGCCAAGGCAATCGCACTGGCAGATCAGCCTGGCATGGAGAAATCCGAGCTGCTGAGGGAATGCGTGAAAGCGTTCATCCAGCGGCAGACGGCCCGGCGCCTCGCCGCGCTGGGGGGGCAGGCGCCCGAAATCGAACTCGTGCCGCGCCAGCGAGAAAGACAGTCGGCCACATGAACGTACTGGTGGACAGCTCGATCTGGGTCGGGCACTTCAAGCAGCGCAACGAACGCCTGGTCGCGCTGCTGGAAACAGGCGCCGTGATCAGCCATCCCTATGTGGTGGCAGAGGTGGCCTGCGGCACCCCGCCCAGTCGCCGCTCCATCATCGATATGCTGGGCGAGCTCGAACAGGCGCCAGTCGCTACACACGACGAGTTACTGACGCTGCTGGAGACAAGACAGCTGTATGGGCGTAGCTGCGGACTGGTGGACATCAGCCTGCTCGCCTCGACGCTGATCAGCGAAAGAACCTGGATCTGGACTGCTGACAGAAGGCTCGAGGCCCTGGCCACCGAACTCGGCAAGGCCTACCGCCCGCCGCTGCATGCCTGACACAGGGCTCGACAAATAGCATGTCACTCTCCTGCCGCCCCGGCTGCGCCGCCTGCTGCATCGCACCCTCGATCAGCAGCCCGATGCCCGGACTGCCGAAGGGCAAGCCCGCCGGCGTCCCCTGCCCCCATCTCGACGCCGAGTGGCGCTGCCGCCTGTTCGGCCAGCCCGAACGGCCGGCAGTCTGTGGCTCGCTGCCACCCAGCCACGAGATGTGCGGCGATACGCGCGAGCAGGCGATGATCTATCTGCAACGGCTCGAAGCTGCGACCCGACCGGACCCAGACTGAACCGGACCGAGCCAGAAGCGGCGGCTCGCAGCCAGCCGACCAGCCCGCCGCACCAACTTGCATCGCAGGCACCGATCCTGATCGCGGCGCACCCGGATGCGCACGAACCTGGTGAACCACGTACCCAATCATGTCCAGGATTGTGTACAAAGCTGGCATGGCGCTTGCGTAGTTGGGGCCATGAGCCTCACCAAGCCCCCCGCCGCTTCCGCACTCGAGCTGGTCGGACTGACCAAGCGCTATGGCAACGCCTTCACCGCGGTCGATGCGATCGACCTCAGGATAGCGGCCGGCAGCTACTGCTGCCTGCTCGGCCCCTCGGGCTGCGGCAAGAGCTCGACCCTGCGCATGATCGCCGGCCACGAGACGGTGTCCGAGGGCGACATCCTGCTCGGCGGGCGCAACATCACGCAGGCGCCGGCGGCGCAACGCGGCACCGCGATGATGTTCCAGAGCTATGCGCTGTTCCCGCACCTGAGCGCGCTCGACAACGTCGCCTTCAGCCTGAAGATGAAGGGCATGGCCAAGGCCGAGCGCCAGCGCAAGGCACAGGAGCTGCTCGAACGGGTGGCGCTCGGCGCACTGGCGCAGCGCAAGCCCGCTGAACTGTCGGGCGGACAGCAGCAGCGCGTCGCGCTCGCCCGCGCCCTGATCACCCAGCCCCAGGTGCTGCTGCTCGACGAGCCGCTGTCGGCGCTCGACCCCTTCCTGCGCGTGCAGATGCGGGCCGAACTGCGCCGCTGGCAGCAGGAGCTCGGCCTGACCTTCATCCATGTCACGCACTCGCAGGAAGAGGCCATGGCCCTGGCCGACCAGATGGTGGTGATGAACCAGGGCCGGATCGAGCAGGCCGGCAGTCCGCGCGAAGTCTTCAACCAGCCCGCGACCGAATTCGTCGCCCACTTCATGGGCGGCCACAACGTGCTCGACAGCGGCGGGCAGCGCATCGCGATCCGCTCCGACCGGATCGCCGTGCACCACATCGCCTCGACGGCGGGCAACCTGCCCAGCCTCGAGTGCCAGGTCTGCGACATCGAATACCAGGGCAGCCATGTGCTGCTCGGCGTCGAGCCCCTGGACGCCACGCCCGCGCCGCGCAGGAAGCTGATGGTGACCCTGCCGGAGGCCGAATTCCTGCTGCAGCCGCTGAGCCTGCAGCAACCGGTACGGCTGTCCTGGCGTCCCGAGCAGGCCCATGTGCTGGCGGCGTCCAGCGTCTGAAACCGTTCCCTGTCCCTGCCCCACTCCCTCCACTTCGATTCCGTTGCCTGACGGCCTCAGGCGCCCCCTTCCTCTTCAGGAGTTTTCGTCCATGAGCCACGACACCGACAAGACCCGCAGCGAACCCCAGCGCCGCCAGATCCTCAAGGGCGCCGCCGCCGTGCTGGCCAGCGGCATGTTCCCGGCCATCCACGCGCAGGAGAAGATCACGCTGCGCTACCTCGGCACGGCGGTCAACCAGGACAAGACCATCGCCGAGAAGTTCGAGGCCGACACTGGCATCAGGATCCAGTATGTCGCCGTCACCACCGACGAGGTGAGCAAGCGCGCCATCACCGCGCCCAACAGCTTCGACCTGATCGACACCGAGTATTTCTCGCTCAAGAAGATCATCCCGACCGGCAACCTGCTCGGCATCGACAGCCGGCGCATCAAGAACGCCGACAAGATCACCCCGCTGTTCACCCAGGGCACGGTGGCTGGCAAGCGGGTCGGCGACCAGGGCACGGCGCCGAAGAAGGTCATGTACCTGGAAAAGCCCGAGAGCAAGAAGTTCGCCAGCGCGCCGACCCCGTTCATGACGCTGATCCCGACCGTCTACAACGCCGACACGCTGGGCATCCGTCCCGACCTGATCAAGCGCCCGATCAACTCCTGGGCCGAGCTGCTGAATCCCGAGTTCAAGGGCAAGGCCGCGATCCTCAACATCCCCTCGATCGGCATCATGGACGCCGCGATGGTGGTCGAGGCCATGGGCCTGTACCAGTACCCGGACAAGGGCAAAATGAGCAAGGCCGAGATCGACCTGACGATCAAGACCCTGATCGAGGCCAAGAAGGCCGGCCAGTTCCGCGCGCTCTGGAAGGACTTCAACGAATCGGTCAACCTGATGGCCTCGGGCGAGGTCGTGATCCAGTCGATGTGGAGCCCGGCCGTGACCGCCGTGCGCACCAAGGGCATCGCCTGCAACTTCCAGCCGCTCAAGGAAGGCTACCGCGCCTGGGCCGCCGGCTTCGGCCTGCCCAAGACCCTGTCGGGCCGCAAGCTCGACGGCGCCTACGAGTTCATCAACTGGTTCCTCGACGGCTGGGCCGGCGCCTACCTGAACCGCCAGGGCTATTACAGCGCCGTGCTCGACACCGCCAAGGCCAAGATGGAAGCCTACGAATGGGCCTACTGGATGGAGGGCAAGCCCGCCGCCAAGGACATCAAGAGCCCGACCGGCGACGTGCTGGCCAAGGCCGGCAGCGTGCGCGACGGCGGCAGCTACGAGCAGCGCATGGGCAGCATCGCCTGCTGGAACGCGGTCATGGACGAGAACGAGTACATGGTGCGCAAGTGGAACGAATTCGTCGCGGCCTGATGGCCTGAAGGTCAGCCATGAGCACTGCCGCCCCCGTTTCCCCTCGCAGCGACCAGGGCGTCCATCCCTGGTGGCAGGCGCTGCCTTTCGCGGCGGTGTTCCTGGTGTTCTTCGTGATCCCGCTCGGGCTGGTCCTGATGGTCAGCTTCTGGGACTTCAACGAATACGAGCTGCTGCCGGCCTTCACCTGGCGCAACTATGTCTCGATGTGGGAGGGCTGCGGCCGTCTCAACGAGTACGGCGACTTCTGCGTCACGCTCTCGACCTACCTGTCGACGCTCAAGTTCGCGCTGCTGAGCTGGGCGCTGACGCTGCTGCTGGGCTTCGCGCTGGCCTATTTCCTGGCCTTCCATGTCCATTCGGTCGGCATGCAGACCCTGCTGTTCGTGCTCTGCACGGTGCCGTTCTGGACCTCCAACGTGATCCGGATGATCGCCTGGGTGCCGCTGCTGGGCCGCAACGGCCTGCTGAACCAAGGCCTGGCGGCGGCCGGACTGACCCGGCAGCCGCTCGAGTGGCTGCTGTTCTCGGACTTCTCGGTGCTGCTGGCCTATGTCCACCTCTACACCATGTTCATGATCGTGCCGATCTTCAACTCGATGATGCGGATCGACCGCAGCCTGCTCGAGGCCGCGCGCGATGCCGGCGCCAGCGCCTGGCAGACGCTCTGGAACGTGATCGTGCCGCTGTCGCGCACCGGCATCCTGATCGGCTCGATCTTCATCATCACGATCGTGATGGGCGACTTCGTCACCGTGGGCGTGATGGGCGGACAGCAGATCGCCTCGATCGGCAAGATGATCCAGGTCCAGACCAGCTACCTGCAGTTCCCGCTCGCGGCGGCCAATGCCGTGGTGCTGCTGCTGACCGTCCTGATGATCGTCTGGGGCCTGACCCGGGTGGTCGACATCCGCAAGGAGCTCTGACATGGCCGCGACCTACCGCGAACCCCGCGCGCCCGGCTTCTGGCCGCTGGCCCTGCTGTTCGGCGCCTTCGTGCTGTTCCTCTACGGCCCGATGCTGACCATCTTCGTGCTGAGCTTCCAGGGCCCCGAGGGCGGCCTGACCTTCCCGATGCGCGGCTGGTCGCTGCACTGGTACCGCCAGCTGGCCAACGGCCTGGGCGTGGTGGACATCGGCGCCGCCTTCCAGCGCTCGCTGGCCCTGGGCGCAGTCGTGATGGGGCTGACCGTGCTGCTGTCGCTGCTGGCCTCGCTGGCCTTTCGCAAGCGGCTGCGCGGCGGCAACCTGCTGTTCTACGTCACGATCGCCAGCCTGATCATGCCGTCGATCGTGGTCTCGCTCGGCATCGGCCTGCAGTTCCGCCTGCTCGACAGCGGCATCAAGCAGCTGGCCGCGGCCTGGGGCCTGCATGACTGGCTCGAAACCTTCACCACCAGCCTGGGGCTGTTCAGCTCCGCCCTGGGCGCGCACCTGAGCTGGACCCTGCCGTTCGGGCTGCTGATCATGTTCGCTGTCTTCAACCGCTTCAACCCGGCCTACGAGGAAGCCGCGCGCGACCTCGGCGCCAGCCCCTGGCAGACCTTCCGCCATGTGGTGCTGCCGCTGATCGCGCCGTCGGCGATCGGGGTCGGCATGTTCGGCTTCACGCTGAGCTGGGACGAGATCGCGCGCACCTCGCAGGCCATCGGCGATGTCAACACCCTGCCGCTCGAACTGCAGGGCCTGACCACCACCGTCACCACCCCAGCGATCTACGCGCTCGGCACCGTCACGACCGTGGTCTCCTTTGCCGTCATGGCACTGGCCATCGGCGCCACCCGCGCCCTCAAGCGGCGCCAGGGCGGCTCGCGCTGAAAGCCGCCACTCGACCACCATGCAGCAACCCCCAGCCATGAGCCACCCGCCAGGACGCCAGCGCCGGCTGCTGGTGATCAACCCCAACACGACCGGCAGCATCACCGAGCGGGTGCAGCAGGCCATCCACGCCGAATCGCCGCCGGATGTCTGGACCGAGGCCGTCACGGCGCGTTTTGGCGCGCCCTATATCGGCGACCCATGCGGCTACGCCGTGGCCGCGCACGCGACACTGGAAAGCTGGGCCCGGCACTCGAACCAGCGCGCCCTGGGCCCGGACGGCATCGTGATCGCCTGCTTCGGCGACCCCGGCCTGCTGGCCCTGCGCGAACTGGCTGACTGCCCGGTCACGGGCCTGGCCGAAGCCGCGCTGGCGCAGGCCGCCGGCTTCGGCCGCTCAGCGATCCTGACCGGCGGACAGGCCTGGAAGCCGATGCTCGAGCGCCTGCTGCCCGACCTCGCCCACGCCGACCGGGTCTGCGGCATCGAGACCGTCGAACTCAGCGGGGCCCAGATCCACGCCGACCCGCAGGCGGCCGAGGCCGTGCTGCTGCAGGCCTGCCAGCGCATCGAGCGGCTGTGGCCGGTCGACAGCCTGATCCTCGGCGGCGCGGGCCTGGCCGGCATGGCGGCACGCCTGCAGGGCCGGCTCGGGCTCAGGCTGATCGACAGCGTGGCCGCCGCCGCCCACCAGGTCTGGCTCGCACCGCCCAGCCTGGGCCATGGCACCCCACCCTGGCTGCTTCAGCCTTCCCAACGGAGTTCCTGACCATGAGCGCCCCACTGCACCTGATCGACCACCCGCTGATCCAGCACAAGCTGAGCCTGATGCGGTGCAAGGACACCAGCACCAAGAACTTCCGCCAGCTGGCGCGCGAAATCAGCGCCCTGCTGGCCTACGAGCTCACGCGCGACATGCCGACGCAGCTGGTGCGGATCGAGACCCCGCTCGAAGCCATGGACGCGCGCGTGATCGACGGCAAGAAGATCGTGCTGGCCTCGATCCTGCGCGCCGGCAACGGCCTGCTCGAAGGCATGCTCGACATCCTGCCGAGCGCGCGCGTCGGCCACATCGGCCTCTACCGCAACCCCGGGACGCTGGAGGCGGTGGAGTACTACTTCAAGATGCCGCAGGACATGGCCGAGCGCGACGTGATCGTGCTCGACCCGATGCTGGCCACCGGCAACTCGGCGGCGGCGGCGGTCGAGCGGCTCAAGGCCTGCCAGCCACGCTCGATCCGCTTCGTCTGCCTGCTGACCTGTCCGGAAGGCATCGCGCGCTTTCACCGGCAGCACCCGGACGTGCCGATCTTCACCCCGGCGGTCGACCGCGGCCTCAACGAGCACGGTTACATCGTGCCGGGCCTGGGTGATGCGGGCGATCGCCTCTTCGGCACCCAGTAGCGGCTGGCCGAGGCAAAAACCGGCGGGCCGGCAGCTTGTTCCACGTGAAACAGCAGCCCCGCAGCGAGCAGCTGGCGCGGAAACATCAGCGGCCACGACTAGGCAGCCAGCGCCACCCCTAGTACCATGACTGGCGAAGGGAGTGGGTGCATGACTGCCCCTGGTCCGGCGCCTGAGCAGCGCAACGGGAAGCCGGATCCGGCATAGACCCGAAGTGCAAATCAACGATGTCCATCCGGTTCACGCTATCGAATGTCGGGCGTCGACGCCTGCTCGCGCTCGGCCTGTGCTGGGCCGGTCTGCTGCTGCCGGTGGCCGATGCCGCGGCAGGCCCGCGTACCCTGCAGGTCGTCAGCGACGAGAACTACCCGCCCTACCTGTTCCGCGATGCCGACGGCCAGACTCAGGGCTATCTGGTCGACTACTGGCAGCTGTGGCAGCAGAAAACCGGCATCCCGGTCAAGCTCAGCGCCATGCAATGGGCCGAGGCGCTACGCCAGATCCAGCAGGGCGACGCCGACGTGATCGACCTGATCTACCGCACGGCGCCGCGCGAACCCCTCTACGACTTCTCGCCGCCCTACGCGCGGTTGCCGGTCAACATCTACAGCCATGCCTCGATCAGCGGCATCAGCAACGTGCAAACGCTCAAGGGCTTTCAGGTCGGCGTGCAAAAAGGCGATGCCTGCATCGACCAGCTCGCCGAGCATGGCATCCGCTCCTTGCAGCAATACAACAACTATGCGGAGCTGATCAACGCGGCCAGACGCGGCGAGATCAGGATCTTCTGCCTCGACGAGGCACCAGCCAACTTCTACCTCTACCGGCTCGGGATCGGAAACGACTTCCGCAAGGCGTTCGAGCTCTACGTCGGACTGGCCCATCGCGCGGTGCGCAAGGGTGATGCGCAGACGCTGGCGCTGGTCCTGCGTGGCACGCGGGCCATCACCCCGGAGGAAGACGCCGAGCTGCGGCGCAAATGGTTCGGCACCCCGCTGGATCCGGATCAGGCGGCCATGCTGCTCCACCTCAAGCTGGGCGGCGGCGCCCTGCTCGGCATCATGCTGCTGCTGGGCGCCTGGGTCTGGAGCACCCGGCGCACGGTCCGGCGCAGGACCGCCGAACTGGCCGAGAGCGAGGACCGCTTCCGCGCCCTGTTCGAGGACACCCGCCAGGCCATCGTGCTGATCCAGGAAGGCCAGATCGTATCGGCCAACCGCGCCGCGCTCGACATGCTGCGGCTGGAACGCCCGGAACAGCTGATCGGCCAGACGCACGCGCTGATTTCGCCCCCCTTGCAGCCCGACGGATCGGTTTCGATCGAGAAGGCCGCCGAGATGAGCCGGATCGCCCGGGAACAGGGCTTCCATCAGTTCGAATGGACACACCAGCGCGCCGACGGCGAGACTTTTCCGGTCCAGGTGCTGCTGACGGCGATCCGGCGCAGCGGCAAGAACCTGATGCATGCGGTGTGGCACGACATCACGCGGCAGAAACAGGCCGAGCGTGAACTGGCCGAACATCGCCAGGCGCTCGAGCGCCAGGTGGCCGAGCGCACCGCCGAACTGGCCGCGGCGACCGAGCGCCTGCGCAGCGCCAACGCCCAGATGCAAGCCATCGTCGATTCCGCCAGCGCCGCCATCATGCTGATCCGCAATCGCGTGATCGAGCAGTGCAATCAGCGCACCGAGGCCATCACCGGCTATGCCTGCGCCGAGCTCCAAGGCCGGTCGAGCCGGGTGCTCTACCGCGACGAGGAGAGCTGGCAGCGCGAGGGCGCAGCCCTCCAGCGCCGGATCGACGACGGCCGGACCAATGTGGCGGAGCTGCAGCTCCAGCGCAAGGACGGCAGCCTCTACTGGGCCAGGCTGTCGGCGCGGGCAATCGACCGGGCCGATCCTGCAGCCGGCATCGTCATCCTGATCGAGGACATCACCGAGGAGCGTGCCGCCAGCGAGGGACTGCGCCAGGCCAACGAGAAGCTGCGCGTGCTGTTCGAGGATGCGCCGGTCGGCATGTGTCATGTGAGCGGCAACCGGCTGGCGGCGATCAACCGACGCTTCGCCGAACTGTTCGGCTACGGACCGAGCGAGATTCCGACGCTGACGGACTGGTTGGTCAGCGCCTACCCCGACCCCGCCTACCGGGAGCAGGTACGGCAGCGCTGGGCCGCCTTGATGGAGCAGGCACACCAGGGCGACGGTCAGGTCAAGGCCAAGGAATACCGCGTCAGCTGCAGCAACGGCCAGCAACTGTGCCTGCTGATCGGTGGCCAGCTGGTCGAGGACGGCCTGATCGCGACCTTCACCGACATCAGCGCGCTCAAGCAGACCGAGGCCGAGCTCAAGCGCGCCAAGGAAGCGGCCGAGGACGCCGCACGCGCCAAGACCGACTTCCTGGCCAACATGTCGCACGAGATCCGCACCCCGATGAACGCGGTGATCGGCATGACGCAGCTGGCGCTCAAGGCCGACCCCTCGCCCCGGGTACACAACTACCTCAGCAAGATCCAGTCCTCGAGCCAGCTGCTGCTCGGCGTGATCAACGACATCCTGGACTTCAGCAAGATCGAGGCGCGCAAGATGGGACTGGACCGGACCGACTTCGAGCTCGGCCAGCTGCTCGATGACGTCACCGCGCTGATCGCCGAGAAGGCCGCCAACAAGGGGCTGGTGCTGATGGTCTCCACCGCCAGCGACGTGCCTGACCGTCTGATCGGCGACCCGCTGCGACTGCAGCAGGTGCTGCTGAATCTGGCCAACAACGCGGTCAAGTTCACCGAGCGCGGCGAAGTCGAGATCCGGGTCAAGCCGCAGCTGCGCCAGGCCGACAGCGTCGAACTGCGCTTCGAGGTGCGCGACACCGGCATCGGGATTTCGCCCGAGCAGCAAGACCAGCTGTTCCAGAGCTTCCAGCAGGCCGACAGCTCGACCACGCGTCGCTACGGCGGCACCGGACTCGGACTGGCAATCGCCAAGCGGCTGGCCGAGCTGATGGGCGGCCAGATCGGCGTGGAAAGCGTGGTGGGCCAGGGCTCGACCTTCTGGTTCACGGCCCGCTTCGGTCTGGGCGGCGAACGGCAGGCACTCCAGCGCAGCACCCTCGATCTCGGAGGACTCCGGGTGCTGCTGGTCGACGACGACGAGCAGGCGCGCGAGGTCATGTCGGACCTGATCAGCAGCCTCGGCTTCAAGTCCGCCGCTGCCGCGTCCGGCATCGACGCGCTGGCCGAGATCGAACGGGCTGATGCCGCCGGCCTGCCCTACGATGTCGTGCTGCTGGACTGGAAAATGGCTGGCATGGACGGCATCGCGCTGGCGCGCGAGATCCGGCAGCGCGCACTGCGGCAGACACCGCTGCTGCTGATGGTCACGGCCTACGACCGCGACGAGGCCTTGCCACTGGCCAGGGAAGCCGGCATCAGCGAAGTGCTGACCAAGCCCATCAGCGCATCGATGCTGTTCGATGCGCTGATGCGACAGATCGACGGCGGGGTCCAGCCGCTTCGTTCCAGACTGTCCGATGCCCTGCATCGGTCCGCCGAGCTGGCCGGTGCCCGTGCGCTGCTGGTCGAGGACAACGAGCTCAATCAGGAAGTCGCGGCTGAATTCCTGCGCACCCTGGGCCTGAAGGTGGACCTGGCACTCGATGGCGCCATCGCGCTGCAGAAAGTGCAACAGCAAGCCTACGACGTCGTGCTGATGGACATGCAGATGCCCGTGATGGACGGCCTGAGCGCAACGCGCGCGATCCGCCAGCTGCCCGGCCTGCAGGCGCTGCCGATCCTCGCGATGACCGCCAACGCGATGGCGGAAGACCGCGAGCGCTGCCTCGAGGCCGGCATGAACGACCATATCGCCAAGCCGATCGCGGTGCAGGAACTGGTCGACAAGCTGCAGCGCTGGGTCAGGCCGGCGGCAGGCAGCCGCCCGTCCACGGTCGCGGCCAGTCACGCCACGCCGCCCATCTCAGAGCCAGGCTGGATCACCGCCCTGGCGGATGTCGATGGACTCGACGCCAGGCTGGGGCTGAGCCAGGTGCTGGGACGCGAAGCGCTCTACCGCGATATCCTGACCCGCTTCGCCGCCAGCCAGCGCGACCAGGCAGCCGCCATCGCACAGGCGATAAAGACCGGGCAACGGAACGAGGCGCAGCGGCTCGCACACACGCTCAAGGGGCTGGCGGCGCAGATCGGCGCGCTGGCGCTGAGCGAGCAGGCGGCGCGGCTGGAAGCCGCACTCCGCGCGGGCGCACCGGACCCGGTGCCGCTGCTGGCTGACATCGGCCATGAGCTGCACAGGCTCAGCGACGCCATCGCGGCCCGCCTGCCACAGGCCTCGATGCAGCCGGCCGAAACCGGCTTCGATCCGGCGCAATGGCAGGTACTGCGCGCGCGCCTGCTCGAGCTGCTGCGGCAGGACGATACGGCCTGCGTGGCACTGCTCGAGCGGCAGCTGGCGCTGGCCCGGGCCGCACTCGGGCCGGACTTCAGGGTATTCGCCAACGCCGTCGCAGACTTCGACTTCGCGACCGCGCTGGCGCTGCTGGAATCCCGGTCCTGAGCCGGGGGCGCACCTGTTTCACGTGGAACAACGCCTGGCGAACGATGGCGGTTCCAGCTGCAGGCGCTGGGGGACAGTACGGTGCGATCCGATGCGATATGGACCGATACTACGCAGGCCATGAAGTTCACCTACCCGCTCATCGCTGCCACGCTGGCAGCAGCCGCCGGACCGGCCTTGGCCGCCGGCACCGACTGCCCGCAGCATTTTGCTGGCGGCCAGCCGCCGCAGGTCATCAACCCCAAGTTCAAGCCGCGCACGCAGGAGCTCTGCTTCGAGACCTTCGCGGTGCTGCACTCAGGCATCAGCCGCACGCCGCTCTACAGCGCCGAACACCTGACGCGCAAGAACCTCGAGGCTGCCAAGTCGCTGTCGCGCAAGGACAGCTTCCACGCCGAGGACCGGCTACCCGAACGCGACCGCGCCGAGCTGTCGGACTACGCGCGCTCGGGCTACGACCGCGGCCACATGGCGCCGAACGCCGACATGCCGACGCGCAAGGCGCAGGCCGAATCGTTCTCGCTCGCCAACATGGTGCCGCAGGTGCACGAGAACAATGCCGGCGTCTGGGCCGGCATCGAGGCCGCGGCGCGCCAGCTCGCGAGCGACGAGGGCGAGCTCTATGTGGTCAGCGGGCCGGCCTTCATCGGCAAGGACATCCAGCAGATCGGTCGCGTGCTGGTGCCGACCCATGTCTGGAAGGTGCTCTACAGCCCGAAGCAGCAGCGCGCCGGCGCCTACCTGGTCACGAACGACAAGACCAAGGAATACGCGGTGCAGAGCATCGCCAAGCTGCAGAAGCTCGCCGGCATCGACCCCCTGCCCGGCCTGCCAGCCCAGGCGCGCGAGCAGGCCATGAGCCTGCCGAAGCCGCAAGGCAATCGCGGCGGCGGCGGTGGCGGCAAGAAGACCCAGCCGCAGCAGGAAGATGAATTCATGCTGCGCGACGCCTCGCGCCTGCTGCTCAACCTGCTGCAGGGCGTCCTGGGCAAGTGAGGCCTGGGCCTGTTTCACATGAAACAGGCCATGGACGTTCAGAGACCGAAGCTGGCGCCGGCCCCGAGCAGGGTCGCCACGCCGAGGATGGCAAAGACCGCGGCCGCGATCGAGTGAACCAGCTTCATCGGAATCTTGTTGGCCAGCTTGTCGCCGACGAAGACCGCCGGCACGTCCGCGATCAGCATGCCGAGCGTGGTGCCGATCACGACCAGCAGCGGCGTGGCGTAATGCGCGGCCATCGCCACGGTCGCGATCTGGGTCTTGTCGCCCATCTCGGCCAGGAAGAAGGTGATCAAGGTCGCGCCGAAGACGCCGAAGCGCTTGGCGATCTGGGTTTCCTCTTCCTCGATCTTGTCCGGGATCAGGGTCCAGACCGCCATCGCGATGAACGAGGCGCCCAGCACCCAGCGCAGGATTTCGGGGCTGATCGAGGCGGTGATCCAGGCGCCGAGCGCGCCCGCGAGACCGTGATTGACGATCGTGGCCACCAGGATACCGAGGATGATCGGCAGGGGTTTCTTGAAGCGCGCGGCCAGGATGAAGGCCAGCAGCTGGGTCTTGTCGCCGATTTCAGCCAGGGCGACGACGCCAGTCGATACGAGAAGGGATTCCATGAAGGTTCCAAGGCCGGTACAGAGACGATTGACCACGACGCCTCCCCGGCCAGATCGGAGGCATCATGATCAAAGGTCTTGCCAAGCTCGGAAACCGCTTGCACCATGTCCTGCGGGACAATTGTGTTGATGCAAGCCTCTTCAGGCTGAAGAGAGGCTACTCCCCAATGAAGCCCTATTATAGAAGCTCCGCACCGGGCGGCGCAGTTGCAGCCCGAGCGGTTCCCGCGCATCATGCGCGGCAGAAGGAGGCCGACATGGACGATGAGTTCCAGCCCTATGGCAATGAAAGCGACGTGATCCGCATGGGCGGACTTGAAATCGAAAACCGGCTCGACCGCCTGGTGCTGACCGGCGATCTGGTGCTGAGCCGCGACCGCGCCGGCCTGGCACTGGCGCGCGAGTTGCACGCGCTGCTCGGGCGCGCGATCACGACGCTGGAGTCCGACCCCGGGCTGCCGGAGCGGATCGAGATCCTGCCCGCCCGCGTGGTACCGAACCCCTTCGCCTGAACGGAGCAGGCGTTCACGGCGCTGCCATCCTGTGCGGGATGACAGGAACTGGATCAAACAGGGTGGGGATTTGAGTCACGTCGATTCAGTGACACCCGCAGGGTGTCTGGCCTGGAATCGATGACCTTCGAGGACTCTTGATGAGTCCTGACAAGTCTAAGTCTTGACAATTGGTTGCGCGGGCAAGATTTGAACTTGCGACCTTTGGGTTATGAGCCCAACGAGCTACCAGGCTGCTCCACCGCGC
>ERZ1034363.911-NODE-911-length-18262-cov-4.411713_pt1 | contig 18262 bp, 18 predicted proteins | sample MGYA00520616_ERZ1034363 | MGnify/ENA primary metagenome ERZ1034363 (study PRJEB33736, sample SAMEA104284506) | Azolla filiculoides | biome: Urban; feature: Water surface; material: Ditch water | place: Netherlands | collected 2015-10-28 | depth 0-0.1 m ...
AGCAACTCGGCTACCGCATCAAGTTGCTCGGCATCGCAAAGCGCCGCGAAAAGGGCATCGAACTGCGCGTCCATCCGACCCTGATTCCGGCCAAGCGCCTGATCGCCAACGTCGAAGGCGCGATGAATGCCGTGCTGGTCAAGGGCGATGCCGTTGGCGCGACGATGTATTACGGCAAGGGTGCAGGTGCAGAGCCGACCGCTTCGGCCGTGATTGCCGATCTGGTGGATGTCACGCGCCTGGCTACGGCCGATGCGGCACACCGCGTACCGCACCTGGCCTTCCAGCCGGATGCCATGTCCAATCTGCCGATTCTGCCGATGAGCGAAGTCGAAACCGGTTACTACCTGCGTTTGCGCGTTGAAGACAAGCCGGGCGTGCTGGCTGACGTGACGCGCATCCTGGCCGACCAGGGCATCTCCATCGATGCCATGCTGCAGCGCGAGCCGGAAGAGGGCGAAGGCGAAACCGACATCATCATCCTCACCCACGTCTGCAAGGAAAGCGCCGCCGATGCGGCCATTGCCAAGATCGAAGGCCTCTCCGCCCAGAAGGGCAAGGTCAAGCGCATTCGTCTGGAAGAGCTACAGTGATTCCGGCTCGGTAATTCTTTGAAATGGGAGCTTTGAGCTCCCATTTTTTTGGTTATTTGCCAAAATTGCGTGGTGTCTGTGGAGATGCTCAGGGCGTATTATGAGTTGATATTGCTTCATATTTGGATTAAAATAAATCAATGAGACCTAGTCACAAGCGCCTCTTCAAGACTTTCGTCAAGAAGGCCCACAAGCCTCTCCAGTTGGCGATCAGCGATGAAGTTGACGAGGTGTGCGAGCGTCCATACGACGGCGAAGCCAAGGTCGGCGACCTACGTGGGTTTTATGTCTGGAAATTCAGATTCAACAGGCAGGAATATCTTATCGTCTACCGGCCGCCTCCTAAGGCGGTGGCTGATACCGTCAGCGAGCTGGAGATTGAATTTCTCGTGATCGATTTCTACAAGGTAGGGTCACATGAGAATTTTTACGAGGACTTGAAGCGTTACATCAAAGAGGAACAGCCATGAGTTCAGGGATTGCTACTGCGGAAGACCTCTTTGCGGCCATGAAGGAAATGCCGCCGACGGAACGCGTGCGCTTTTTTACCTTGCTCGGTGAGAGCGCCTTCGAGAAGGATGATTTTTCCTACACCGAGGTATTCAGCGATGTTCTGAGTGCTGAATTTACCGCTGAAGAGGCCGCTGAGTATCTGGAGGTATCCGTCTCGACGTTCAGGCGTTACGTCCAGGGCAAGAAGATTTTTCCGGTGCATGTGGTTGGTCGCAACCAGTTCTTCTCGACAGCAGACCTGAAGTCGTTCAAGAAGTCCCTGCGTGCAGTGAAGCGCCATTAATCCACGTTGGGCCTCGATCTTTGTGCCCAATTCCTGGCAATTTTGTTATCGAACCAGGCGCAGATAGCGCTTACTGATGCCTGTGATGTTTATCCGCACAGTGTTTTTCCCGGCGGTGACCGGTATGCCGCGGCGTGTCGGTAAAAACGGACCCATGATCGAGTCTGCCTGTTCCAGTCGCCAGACTGCTTTTTTGGGTGACATCAGGGTCAGTTGGTAGTTGGTTTCGTCGATTCTGCTCAGTGTCGGCGCGAACGGGCGGGCCAGCGGTTCGCCGATGAACAGGCCTTCGCCGGGCCAGGCGACGCTTTTCCAGTAGGCTTCGATGGCTGTTGCGCCGGCCAGATAGTGAAACATGGCGACGGCCGGTATCGGGAATTTCTGCTGATGGTTGCAAGGCTCGGTGACCGTGCCGTAACTGGCCGTGGCGCCCGCTTCCAGCCAGCGCAGGCTGCTCATCTGGGGCGAATCGGTGAGGCGGCCGCCGAGTGAGGTCAGGTGATCGGCCAGCGCGCCGGGCAGGAATTTGAGCGTGGCGAGATGCGGTACCTGGACGAGTCCGGTGAAATAGAACAGGACATCCTGACGATCCGCGATGGCATCGGCTTCGATGATCTCCATGGGCAACAAGGCGCTGAGCCTGGTCTGGGCGATGGCGAACTGACTGGCCCGAACGCTGCGCGCTGTGTCCGAGGTGTTGAGCAGATAGGCCGTGCCCTCGGGAAATGCATGATCGGCAGCGACACCGCGGTCGATCAGTGCCTTGACGTCGGCGAAATTCCTGCCGGCCAGCATCATGGCCGGGCGAATCTGGAAGTCGTCATGAGGATAAGCGCTGGCTGAGTCGAAATATCGGCTGGCGCTGGTCGGGGCACATTTTGTCGAACAGTATTTTTCGTCGTGGCCAAAGGCCAGCGCCGAGGTCATCGACATGCAGCCGACCTGAAAGGGCTGGGTCCAGGCCACGGCATAGGCCTGGATATGCGGCGGGGTGAGGCGGTCGATTTCGGCCTTGAGTGGCTCGAACTCCTGGCTGCTCAGTGCCGTCTTGCCAAGCGGCAAGCGCAGATGGATGACATTCTGCTCGGGAATCCGGCGGGTTCGCTGGTAATAGGCGCCAGTCTCGCGGGAGAGCGGATCGTTGTCGTTGATCAGCAGCGCCAGCTCATCGGCCGAAATGCCGGTGCGCGGCAACAGGATGTCCGGCGCCGCGCTGGCAGCTTCCGCCCCGAGCAGGATGCACAGGGTGAGAAGGCGAAGGAGGGCGGGAAGATACTGGGCGGACATGGCAATTCGCAGGTTCAACGGTGAGCCGATTGTCGCGCATAATCACGCTCTTGAATTTCATTGACTGGCATTCTTTCCGGACCATGCCCTCGCTTCACGATCAGCTTCGCCAGCGCCTGCCGAGATTGCGGATCACGCCGCTGTTGCTGTTTGCCAACATCCTCGTATTCGGTGCCATGCTGCTCAGCGGGGCCGGTCTGTGGCATGCGCAGAACGGCGTCCAGCTGGCATGGGGTGCCAATTTCGGCCCGGCCACCCAGGACGGTGAATGGTGGCGTCTGGGCAGCGCCATGTTCCTGCATTTCGGCCTGCTCCATCTCGGTTTCAACATGTGGGCCCTGTGGGATGCCGGCCAGTGGGTCGAGCGCATGGTCGGCCATACCCGGTTTCTGCTCATTTACTTTGCGGCGGGGCTGGCCGGCAATCTTATGTCCCTGGTCATGCATCAGGGGCTGGCCGTTTCGGGCGGTGCCTCCGGTGCCATTTTCGGTATTTACGGGGCTTTGCTCAGCTATCTCTGGCTCGAGCGCTCGCGTCTTCAGCCTGGTGAATTTCGCTGGCTGTTCTGGGCGGCGATCGGTTTTTCGGCGGCGACCATCGGTTTTGGCGTGATGGTGTCCGGCATCGACAATGCCGCGCATATCGGCGGCCTGTTTGCCGGAATCCTCATGGGGGTTCTGCTCAAGCCCGATCCGGACAGCATCGCCATGCCTGTGCGCATGCGCTGGGCTGCCGGCTTGCTGCTGGCTGCGATGCTCTCCACCCTGGTCGCCAATTTGCCGCCACGGGCCTATCGCTGGAGTGACGAACAGCAGGTCAGGCGCGAGATCGACGAGTTCTTGCAGAATGACGCGGCGATTTCCCGAGCCTGGCAAAGCATCATGCTCCAGGGGCAGAAAAAGGGAGCGACTTTTGAGCAAATGGCCGATGTCATCGAGTCGGTCGTGGCCGAGCGTTACGAACACAGTTTCGAGGCGCTTTCAGCTTTGCCGCAGGATGCCAATCTGCCATCGGCGCAGGCGGTTGAAAACCTGACCCGCTACGCCGAGCAGCGGCGCGATGCCTCGCGGGCCATGGTCGAAGGCTTGCGCACCAATGACCGGGCTCAGGTCCGCAAGGCTTTGGAGCAGGCGCGGCAATCGGGGAAACCTGAATGATTGCAGCCGTTCGAGTGGCTGCAGAGGGGGGAGATTGAGGACATTGACGCTGCAGCTTGACCAGACTAGACTAAGAGCTAACTTATGGAGGTTGCGATGCAAGCTGTCAACATGCTGCAAGCCAAAACGTCGCTCTCAAGGCTTGTCGAAGCCATTGAGCAAGGCCGGGAGCGAGAAATCGTGATTGCCCGGAATGGGCGCCCTGCGGCCAAGCTGGTGTCCATGGATGCGGCACCTGCAGGCAAGCGTATCGGCGTTGCCAAGGGGGTGTTCGTGGTGCCGGACAGCATTGATGCGCACAACGATGAAGTGTCCCGGTTGTTCATGGGAGGGGCGGCGGCTTGAATCTCCTGCTCGATACCCATGTTGCGTTGTGGGCCATCACGGATAGCCCGAAGCTGCCACCCAAGGCGCGCGAGTTGATAGCCTCGCCGAAAACGAATGTCTGGATTAGTGCAGCAAGTATTTGGGAAATCGCCATCAAACATTCGCTCGGTCGGGGTGACATGCCGATTTCTGCCCAGGATGCCCGGCGCTATTTTTCGGAATCCGGGTATCGACTGCTTGCCATTGAAGCCGAGCATGCCCTCGCCGTCGAGGACTTGCCCACACACCATGGCGATCCGTTCGACCGCATTCTTGTTGCACAAGCGCTTATGGAACCCATGCGTTTGATGACCCATGACGCGATGGTGGCGCTCTATAGCGACACCATCATCAAGATTTGAGGCCCATCGGAAACCCCCGATGCCCAAGGGTTATTCCGATCAGGATCAAGGAAATGGCGTGGCTGGCCGGGCAGAATCGACCTCGATTGCCATCCCGGCATGTCTTTTTCGGAGCTCACATGCAAACCATCCACGCCGTTCATTCCTGCGATCAACCGACTGCCGCAGCCCTCTATCCCTTCGATGCCCGCGGTATCGCCAAGCGTTTCCGTCATGCCGCCATCTTCGGCGCCCTCGATGCGCTGCAGGTCGGTGAAACCATGCGTTTCTGCAATGATCACGACCCCTTGCCACTCCTCGCCCAGCTTCAGGCCCGCTACGGCGCCCACCTCACCATCGAATACCGACAGCGCGAGCCGGGCGCCATCGTCATCGATTTTTCTGTCGTTGGCTGAGTGATCCATACCGCGAGCCTGACCCTCCTTTCATTGATCGGCAGCGCCGTCCTGGCGCTGAGCGGGATGGGTTCGCCCCTGGCGGTGGCGCATCTGGCGTTTGCCGTCGGCATCGTGCCCCTGATTTTTGCGGCGATGATGCATTTTGTCCCGGTGCTGACCCGTACCGGCGAGCCGGACAGGCGACTGGCAAAGCTGCCGTCGGCTGTTCAGGCGACCGGGCTGGTGGCGGTGGCCGCCATGCAGAACTGGTTGCCCTATAGCCTGGTTTACCTGGCGGCTGCCCTTGACCTTGTATTTACCGCCATCCTGCTCAACTGGATGGCTCTGCGCGTCCGCGCCACGCTTGGTTCGCCGCACCCCGGCTGGCGCTGGTACGCGGCGGGGCTGGGTTGCCTGATGCTGGCCCTCTCGGCCATCGTGCTGATTCCACTGTGGCCCTCTTATTGGCAGGCGATGCGAGTCTTTCACCTGCACCTCAATACCCTCGGCCTGGTCGGCCTGGCGGCGCTGGGTACCTTGCCCGTGCTGATGCCGACGGCGCTGGGGCAAGCCGACCCCGAAGCCGGCGGCTGGCTGCGCCGCCGCCTCTGGCTGGTCGCTGCAGGTGCCCTGATGGTGGCAACCGGTGCCGCCATCGCCTGGCCGTTCGCGGCGCCCGGTACGGCCCTCATGCTGGTCGCCGGGCTCGGACTGCTCGGGCAATGGGGGCGCCGTTTCGGCATCTGGCCCTTGCTGCGCGATGGCGTTACGGCTTCGCTGCTGGCCGCAGTTATTGGTCTGGTGCTGACGCTGGCCGCCGGTTTGCTGCATGGTGCCGGGATGATCTCGACACGGCCGTCCTTGCTCGCCTGGGGCAGCGGTTTCCTGCTGCCGCTGGTCACCGGCGCCCTGAGCCAGTTGCTGCCGGTGTGGCGCTGGCCGGGACCGCAGACGCCGGAACGCCAGCTCATGCGCCGGAAACTGGCGGCTTCGGGGGCGGTGCGAGCCGGGCTGTTCCTGGCCGCGGCGCTGGCTTGGCTGGCCGGACTGGATGTGCTGGGCGGCATCCTGGTGGCATTCGCCATGGCACTCTTTGTCATCGCCGTGCTGCAAGCCGTGCGCGTGCAGCGGTCGACGCGGTAAAATCACGGCTTTTCGCCTTTCAGGTTTTTGCCATGCGCTATCTCTCGACCCGCGGCCATGCCGTGCCCCAGTCTTTCTGCGACATCCTGCTCGGCGGCCTGGCGCCCGATGGTGGCCTCTACCTGCCGGAAAGCTATCCGCAGATCAGCCGGGCCGAACTCGATGCCTGGCGCCAGTTGTCGTACGCCGACCTGGCCTACGAAATCCTCTCGCGCTTCATCACTGACATCCCGGCGGCCGACCTCAAGGCCCTGGTCGCCAGGACCTACACGGCCCAGGTCTATTGCCACACGCGCAATGGCGGCGATGCGGCCGAGATCACGCCGTTGACCAAACTTGAAGATGGCCTGTATACGCAGGAACTGTCCAACGGCCCCACCCTGGCCTTCAAGGACATGGCCATGCAGTTGCTCGGCAACCTGTTCGAATACGTGCTCGACCAGCGGAAAGAGTCGATCAACATCCTCGGCGCCACCTCCGGCGACACCGGCTCGGCGGCCGAATACGCCATGCGCGGCAAGCACAACGTCAAGGTCTTCATGCTCTCGCCGGATGGCAAGATGAGCGCTTTCCAGCGCGCCCAGATGTATTCGCTGCAGGACGCCAACATCTTCAACATCGCTGTCACCGGCCTTTTCGACGACGCGCAGGACATCGTCAAGGCGGTTTCCAACGACGCCGAGTTCAAGGCCAGGTACAAGATCGGCGCCGTCAATTCGATCAACTGGGCGCGCGTTGCGGCGCAGATCGTCTATTACTTCCAGGGCTATTTCCTGGCCACGAAATCGAACGATGAGCAGGTCGCCTTCGCCGTGCCTTCGGGCAATTTTGGCAACATCTGCGCCGGCCACATCGCCCGTCAGATGGGCCTGCCGATTGCCCGTCTGGTGCTCGCCACCAACGAAAACGACGTCCTCGACGAATTTTTCCGTACCGGCGTCTATCGGCCGCGTACCGCAGCCCAGACGAGCATCACCTCCAGCCCGTCGATGGACATCTCCAAGGCATCCAACTTCGAGCGTTTTATTTTCGATCTGGTCGGTCGCGATCCCGCCGTGGTCAAGGCCCTGTGGGCCAAGGTCGACAAGGGCGAAGCCTTCGATCTGTCGGCCACCGATTACTGGAAAAACCTGCCGAAATTCGGCTTCGTCTCCGGCAAGAGTTCGCATGGCGACCGTATCAACACCATCCGTTTCGCCCAGGAGCGTTACAACGTGATGCTCGACACGCATACGGCCGATGGCCTCAAGGTGGCGCTGGAGCATCGCTTGCCGAATGTTCCGATGATCGTTCTGGAAACCGCTCAGCCGGCCAAGTTCGAGGAAACCATCCGCGAGGCGCTGGGCACCGAGCCAGTGCGTCCGGCCGATCTGGCCGGCATCGAAAAGCTGCCGCAGCGCGTCGTCGTCATGGCGCCGGATGTTGCCGCCATCAAGCAGTTCGTCGTCGAGCACGTGTGAGCTTCGACCACGAAGCCTTCTGGTCGGCCCGCTATCGCGATGCGGGCGATGACTACCTGTTCGGCACGGCGCCGAACAGCTTTCTCGCCTCGCAGGCGGCGTATTTTGGCGCCGGGATGAGCGTTCTTTCCGTCGCCGATGGCGAGGGGCGCAACGCGGTGTGGCTGGCCGAGCAGGGCTGTCAGGTTACCGCCACCGAGATTTCGCCGGTGGCGCTGGAAAAAGCGGCGAAGCTGGCGCGTGGCCGTAAGGTCGACGTCGATTTCGTCCAGGCCGATATCCTGAACTGGGACTGGCCGCAGGCGGCTTACGATGCAGTCGTCGGCATCTTCATCCAGTTCGCGACGCCGGCCGAGCGCCCGCGCCAGTTGGCCGGGATGAAGCAGGCGGTGAAATCGGGAGGTTTGCTGTTCCTGCAGGGCTACACCCCGAAACAGCTGGAATACAGGACGGGCGGTCCGTCGGCCGTGGAAAATCTCTATACCGCCGATCTGCTGCGCGAGATTTTTGCCGACTGGGAGATCGTGCTGCTCCGCGAGCACGAAGACGTCATCGAAGAAGGATCGGCCCACATCGGCCGATCGGCCCTGATCGACCTCGTGGCGCGCAAGCCCTGACGGGTTGAAGCCCTAGAGGTAAATGACGGCCGGGAAAACGGCCGCAGCCAGGACCAGGACCAGCCACTCCAGATTGTGTCGGGCCAGGAAGCCGGTGAAGTGCAGTACCAGGATCAAAATGGCGACGACGTAAAACAGCGCAAACAACATCTGAGATTCCCCTGAATATTTTTAGTACGTCGGACCCCGATTATGGCGGCAATCCGTTCGAATTTCTAGCCGACGAAGCGCATTGACAGATCAAGCGCCTTGACGTCCTTGGTCAGTGCCCCGACTGAAATGCGGTCGACCCCGGTTTCGGCGATGGCGCGGATGGTCTCCAGCGTGACATTGCCGGATGCTTCAAGCACGGCACGGCCGGCATTGATGGCAACCGCCTGGCGGAGCAGGGCGTTGTCGAAATTGTCGAGCAGGATCATTTTGGCGCCGGCCTGGAGCGCCTGATCGAGTTCGTCGAGGTTCTCGACTTCGACCTGGATGAACTTGCAGCGATCCGCTGCGGCTGCTGCCACTTGTTGCGCTGCCGCCATGGCTTGGGCAATGCCGCCGGCTGCGTGGATATGGTTTTCCTTGATCAGGATGGCATCCCACAGGGCAAGGCGATGGTTGCCGCCGCCGCCGGCCCGCACCGCGTATTTCTGCGCAATGCGCAGGCCGGGCAGGGTCTTGCGGGTGTCGACCACCTGCGCCCCGGTGCCGGCGATGGCGTCGGCGTAGATGCGCGCCTTGCTGGCGACGGCGGAGAGCAGTTGCAGGAAATTGAGGGCGCTGCGTTCGGCCGTGAGCAGGGCGCGGCCATTACCGTCGATTTCACAGAGCAGTTGATTGGCCGCGATGCGGTCGCCGTCGGCGGCATGCCAGGTGATGCGGGCGCTTGGGTCGAGGCGGGCGACACATTCATCAAACCAGGCGCGGCCGCAGAGGACGCCGGCTTCGCGGCAGATCACGGTGGCCCGGACCTGGCGCTCGCCGGGGACGAGGCTGGCGGTCAGGTCGCCGACGCCGACATCCTCGACGAGGGCGGTATCTACGTTGCGGGAAATCTCGGTGGCAAGCGGGAAATCGAATTCGATGGTCATTGCGGACTGGTGGCGACGGTGGAGGGGCGATTTTACAGGCTGTGCGGGCCGATCAGCCATTCGTTGAAGAGATTCCGGGCGGCGTCTATGACTTCGCCAGCAGTCAGGCCGACTGGCCCGATGCCGTTGGCGACCAGCCGATCGGCTGCAGCGCCATGCAGATGTACCCCTGCCAGCAGTGCTTTTTCGGCAGGCCAGCCTTGGGCGAGGAGGGCGACGATCAGGCCGCTCAGGACATCGCCCATGCCGGCCGTGGCCATGCCGGGGTTGCCGGTCGAATTCAGCCAGAAATGGCCTTCAGGGTTGGCTATCACCGTGCCGCAGCCCTTGAGGGCGACGTGGCTGCGATAGCGGCTGGCCAGTTCGCGGGCGGCCTTGATCCGGTCGTTCTGGATAGCGGCGACCGGGCAGCCGAGCAGGCGGGCTGCTTCGGCCGGGTGTGGGGTGAGGATGGCCGGGTTGTCGCGTTTGACGAGAATGCCTTCCAGACGGCGGTCTTCGGCCAGCAGGTTGAGCGCATCGGCATCCAGAACGAGCGGGATAGCGGCGTTCAGCACCTCTTCAAGCAACTGCAGCGCGGCCGCTGAACGGCCCAGGCCGGGGCCGCAGGCGAGGGCCTGGAGGTCGGCCTGGAGCAGCGCCTCGGCCGGACGCATCATGAGTTCCGGCTGGACGGGATCGACGGCCGGCGCAGAGGGATCGAGCAGGCCGAGATAGAGTCGCCCGGCGCCCAGCTTGAGCGCGGCGCGCCCGGTCAGCAAGGCGGCGCCGACCATGTTCTGGTCGCCGCCAAGAACGCCGGCGCTGCCGAAACTGCCCTTGTGCGTATTGCGGCGGCGCGCTTTGAGATGGGAGGCGAAGTCGGCGAGACTCACCACGTGGCCATCCGGCGCAATGTCGTCGCAGGGGGGCAGGCCGAGGTCGGCGACCCGGACTTCGCCACAGAAATCGGGGCCATCGTTGGTCAGCAGACCCGGCTTGGCGGCAATGAAAGTCAGCGTATGGCTGGCCTCGATGCACGGGGCGAAGCAGGTGCCAGTGTCGGCATTGAGCCCGGAGGGGCAGTCGAGGGCGAGCAGCGGACAGTGGTCGCGCCCGGCCAGGTGGTTGGCTGCGACGATCCATTCGGCGTAACGGCCATCCGGTGCACGCGTCAGTCCGATGCCGAACAGGCCGTCGATGATCAGCGACCAGCGGGTGTCTTCCGGAATGTCGGCAAGGCTTGTCCCGCCGGCATCCAGGAAGCGCTGGCAGGCGGCTGCCGCATCGGCCGGCAGCTTGCCCGGATCACCCACAAAAACCAGGCGTACGTCGAAGAAGCGTTGGCGCAGCAGGTGTGCCGCCTCGAAGGCATCGCCGCCATTGTTTCCCGGCCCGGCCAGAATGAGGATGGCACGGTTGCGCTCGCCGGCCAGTGTTGTCGCCCAATCGGCCGCGGCGGCGCCGGCGCGTTGCATGAGCGGCTCGTCGGCATGCGCCGCCTCGATATGGCGCAAGCTTGATGACAGGTAAAGCGTCTCGGAAATCATGATCCGATTCTATCGCCGGACGGGCGTTTGCCATGCTTGATTATCATCGCGACCAGCGCATCCGGATCAATCGGCTTGGTGATGAGATCGACCATGCCTGCGGCCATGCAGGCACTGCGCTCTTCGAGCATGGCATGGGCCGTCTGGCCGATGACGGGAAGCTCGGGCGCCAGGCTGCGGATGGCACGGGTGGCGTCGGTCCCACTCATGACGGGCATCTGGATATCCATGAGGACGGCATCATAGTCCTGGCCGCCACGACGACGAACGGCGTCAACGGCCTGGGCGCCATCCTCGGCAAAGCTGACCACGGCGCCTGCATCGGTGAGGATTTCACCCATGATCTCGCGGTTGATGTCGACATCTTCGGCCACCAGAATCCGCCAGCCGGCCAGTGCTTTTTCGGGCCAGGCTTGCGCCGATGGCTCGGGGTTGGCCGGGTGCCTGGTGTCAATCGCCGCATAGGGTAACCGGACCGTGAAACAGCTGCCGATGCCGGGCGTGCTATCAACGCTGATCGTGCCGCCCATCAGATGAACGAGATGATCGGTGATGGCGAGTCCGAGACCGGAGCCGCCAAAGCGCCGGGTCGTCGAATTGTCGCCCTGCACGAAGGGATTGAAGATGCTGCTCAACTGTTCATTGGAAATGCCGATACCGGTGTCGGTAATCCGGAAACGCAGATGCGCGTCATCAAGGTCGGCTTCCAGGCAGACCGAGCCGCTACTTGTGAACTTGACGGCATTGGAGAGCAGGTTGAGCAGGATCTGGCGCAGACGCAGCGCATCGCTGCGACATTCGGCGGGCAGGTTGTCGGCGCAGATGAGGCGAAGTTCGAGGCCTTTGCCGGTCGCCCGCTCCTCCATCATGCCGACCGTTTCATCGAGAACCTGCTTGATGTTCACCGGCAGGCGCTCAATCTTGAGCATGCCGGCTTCCATCTTCGAGAAATCGAGGATGTCGTTGATGATGCCCAGCAGCAAGTTGCCCGAGTTCTGGATCTTGATCAGGGCATCATGGACCTTGCTGTCCTTGTCGCAGGCACGCAGGCCGATGTACGTCATGCCGAGGACGCCATTCAGCGGCGTGCGGATTTCATGGCTCATCTTGGCCAGGAATTCGCTCTTGGCCATGGCCAGGCGCATGGCGTCGGCGCGCGCCAGTTCGAGATCGGCGGTACGTTCTTCGACCAGTTGTTCGAGGTGGTCGCGGTAGCGGGCGATCTCGGCATCCTTGCGCAGATGGTCGTCGAGCGCCTCGCGCAGTTCGCCCTCCATTGACTTCATGTCGGTGATGTCGGCGACAAAGCCGCAGAAGGTGATGCTGTTGTCGGCCGTTGCCTCGGGAATGGCCCGAATCAGCAGCCACTTGATCTGGCCATCGAGGCAGATGCGGTACTCGTGCCGCCAGGGGGTGAGGGTCTGTGCTGCGGTATTCAGGGAGTTTATGTAATCCACGTAATCGTCGGGATGCACCATCTGGCGCAATAGCTCGGTGCTGTCGCGGACATTTTCCGGGGTGACCCCATAGAGCGACTTGATGGCATCGCTGGCAAAGAGGAAGCCACCGTGGCCATCGGCGTAAAAGCGGTACTCGAAGACCACACCCGGCACATCCGCGACGATCTGGCGCAGCCGCTTGTTGGCCGCATTTTCAGCAGACTTCGCCTCTTCGGCATTGATGACTTCCTGCAAGCCATTGAAGGCGCTGACCAGTTGGCCGATTTCGTCATTCTTGTGCACCGGCAGCGCCTGGCGGGGTATCTCGGTATTGCGCATGCGCGTCAGCAATTGCGAAGCTTCGGCCAGCGGCCGGAACTGTTTGCGCAGCCACCATCCGCACAGGATGGCGAGGACCAGGGTCAAGGCCGAAGAGACCATGACGAGGTGTTGCTCGACTGCATCGATAGGCGCGAAGGCTTCGGCGGCGGGCAGGACCGATTGCATGAGCCAGCCGGTCGCCGGAATTCGTTTGCTCGACGACAGTTCGAGAACGCCGCGGGAACTGCGGGCCAGGCCGGAACCTTCGTAGCCGTCGATGTAGCTGTCGTACACTGGGTTGATGCCACGGGGCGGGCCGCTCTTGAGCAGTCGCGCCTTGTCGGAAGCGATGACATAGCTGCGCGTCTTGGGTGCGGTGATCAGGAAATCGCCGGTCATGCCGTATTTCGTCGCACTGATCTGATCGAGGAAGCTGGGCTGGCTCAGGTTGGTGACGCCGACGACGAGGCCGATTACCTGATCGCGTTCGTCGTGGATGGGCGAGATGATGGCGAATACGGGTTGCTGGCTGTGTTCGCTGAACAGCGGGTCAGTGATGATATCGCCGGCTCCGCCGAGTGCCATCCTGATGCCCGGATAGTCATGAAAATCGACCCCGGTCCGCTTGAGCCGGGAGGGAATGCTGGCCACCGCATTGCCCCGGCGATCAATGACGATGACCCCCCAGTTGAAGATGCTCTCGGGCACCGGGTGGCTTTCAAGCGAGGCCTGGGCATCCCGTGCATTGGTCAGCTGGCTGTGATGATAGCCACCGGCGATGGTCTGGACTATCTGCTGGCGTTCGCGGATGGAGCGGTCGAGTTCGCCGGCGATCAGGGACACCGTCGAAAACTGCTGCCTGGAGATGGTTTTCTCCATGTCGCTGCGCAACGTGTGGCCGAGTGCGAAAAAGGCACTCCACAAGACGAAAAGGCCCAGCAGCAGGACGCCGATGGTGATGCGCACCTGTAGCGACTGCAAGTCGAACAGTGCCAGCAATTTCTTCATTGCACTCTCTGGATACCCACTGTATTTCCACAGCTTAAGGCGTCAGGAGAGATTTCGCCAGAAGGATGGTCTGACGATGAATGCTAACGGTATCTTCTATTTGTCGGGCATAACCGCCGGCCATGGCGATGGCCACCGGGCTGTTGATTTCACGGGATTTTTCAAAGACCAGGCGGTCGCGCTCGGCGAGGCCGGAAAAAGTTAGCCCGAGGCGGCCAAGACGGTCATCCAGATAGGGATCGGCGCCGGCCAGGTAGATGACGAGGTCGGGGCGGGCGAGGTCAAAGGCTGTATCCAGACCGTGTTCCAGTTGCTGCAGGTAAGCGTCGTCTGTGCAGCCATCGGGCAGTTCGATGTCGAGATCGCTTTGTTCCTTGGCAAAGGGGAAATTGCGGGCGCCGTGGATGGAGAAAGTGAAGATGCTGTCGTCGCCGCGCAGGATGCTGGCCGTGCCGTTGCCTTGATGGACATCGCAATCGACGATCAGTACGCGTTCAACACGGCCTTCGGCCTGCATGGCGCGGGCGGAGACGGCGGCGTCGTTGAAGACGCAGAAGCCTTCGCCGTGATCGCGAAAGGCGTGGTGGGTGCCACCGGCCAGGTTGGCTGATACGCCGTCTTCGAGTGCGGCACGACAGGCACAAAGGGTGGCGCCGGCCGAGCGTCGTGAGCGTTCGACCATGCCGGCGCTCCAGGGAAAGCCGATCTGTTTTTGGGCTGCAGCGTCGAGTCGCCCGTGTGAGACCGCTTCGATGTAAGCCGAGTCGTGGGCGCGGACCAGTTCTTCGTCGGTGGCGGCGGGCGGTACGTGGAAATCAGCAGGAGTGAACTCGCTGCTTTCGAGCAAGGCCTCGCGCAGCCGGGAATATTTTTCCATCGGAAAACGATGCCCGGCCGGGAGTGGCAATACAAAGACGTCGGTGTAGAAGAGCTTCACGACCGATGTCTGCGGGAAAAACTCAGTTGAGCGCGGCCGACATCTTGCGACGGAATTCACGGATCAGGTCGTCGTACTGATCGCTGCCGGCGAGGGCTTCAAACAGGGTGAGCAGGGCTTTGCGACCGGCGCCTTCGTTGAAGAAGCGGTCGCGGCTGACGACCTCGAGGGCGGCTTCCATGGCGGCGCGGAAGTTGCCCTGGGCGGCGTAAGCGCGCGACAGGTCGAGGCGGATGGCGTGATCGGCCGGGTTGGCCGCCAGTTTGGCTTCCAGCTCGGCCGTGTCGGCGGCGCCAGCGGAGAGGGCGAGGCGGGCGCGCAGGGCGTTGGCGCGGTCGGGCTCCTGCGTGTAGTCGCCGGACAGCAGCTGGCCGGCTTCGTCGTTGCGGCCGAGTTGCATCATGACATCGACTGCATCGAGCTGGATGGACTGGTCGTCCGGCTTGGCCTGGCTGGCTTCAATCAGCTTGGCGAGGGCTTCGTCGAGCTTGCCTTCGAGCACCAGCGCGGCGGCTTCCTCGCGCAGGTTGCCGCCGGGACCGGCGGGCAGGGCGATGCGGTCGAGGAATTCGCGGATCTGGGCTTCGGGCAGCATGCCATTGAATTCATCGACCAACTGGCCCTGGAACAGGACTTTCACCGACGGGATGCTGCGCACGCCGAAGTGCTGCGACAGTTCCGGGTTTTCGTCGGCATTGACCATGGCCAGCAGGAAGCGGCCCTGATATTCCTCGGCCAGTTTTTCGAGCAGCGGCTTGAGCGTCTTGCAGGGTTCGCACCACGGCGCCCAGAAGTCGACGACGACCGGCACGGTTTCAGCCGGCACAATAACCTTGGCTTCAAAATCCTGGATGGAAACGTCAAAAGCAAATTCGGACATGGCAGGGCCTGTAATAATTGGAGTCGGGCGAATTCTACCGCCAGCCTCGGCTTGGCGGGAGATTGGCCTGCGGCTGATGGGGATTTTGCGCGACAGGCTTGGGGATTTCTCTCCTTATCGGCTATCATTCTGCTTTCCCGCAGCCTGTCTTTCCATGACCAAATTTGTTTTCGTTACGGGTGGTGTCGTGTCCTCATTGGGCAAAGGCATCGCCGCCGCGTCGCTCGGGGCCATTCTGGAATCCCGCGGCATCAAAGTCACCCACATCAAGCTCGACCCCTACATCAACGTCGACCCCGGCACGATGAGTCCCTTCCAGCATGGCGAAGTTTTCGTCACGGAAGATGGCGCCGAAACCGACCTTGACCTTGGCCACTACGAGCGCTTCACCAGCGCCAAGATGGCCAAGCGCAACAACTTCACGACCGGCCAGATTTACGACTCGGTGATCAAGAAAGAGCGTCGCGGCGAGTATCTCGGCAAGACCGTGCAGGTCATCCCGCACATTACAGACGAGATCAAGGACCGCATCAAGGCCGGTGCCGAAGGTGCCGACGTGGCGATTGTCGAAGTCGGCGGCACGGTCGGCGACATCGAGTCGCTGCCCTTCCTTGAAGCCATCCGCCAGATGGGTATTCAGGAAGGCCGCAATAACGTCTGCTTCATGCACCTGACGCTGCTGCCCTACATTCCGACAGCGGGTGAACTGAAGACCAAGCCGACCCAGCACTCCGTCAAGGAGCTGCGCGAAATCGGTATCCAGCCGGACATCCTGCTCTGTCGTGCCGACCGCTCGATTCCCATCGAAGAGCGCCGCAAGATCGCGCTGTTCTGTAATGTCATGCCGGAAGCCGTCATCGAATGCCTCGATGCCGATTCGATCTACAAGATTCCTGGCATGCTGCATGAGCAGATGCTCGACGAAATCGTCTGCCACAAGCTCAATATCCTGGCCAAGGCAGCCGACCTGACCGTCTGGGAAAAGCTCATCGATGCCATGGAGCATCCGCAGGGCGAGGTCAAGATTGCTTTCGTCGGCAAGTATGTCGACCTGACCGAGTCCTACAAGTCGCTGATCGAGGCGATCAAGCATGCCGGGATTCATACGCGCAGCAAGGTCAATATCGTCTATCTCGATTCCGAAGATATCGAAAAGAACGGCACCGCCGTGCTCGAAGACCTCGACGCCATCCTCGTACCGGGCGGTTTCGGCCGGCGCGGCACCGAAGGCAAGATTGCCGCCATCCGCTATGCCCGCGAAAACAAGGTGCCTTATCTCGGTATCTGCCTCGGCATGCAGCTCGCCGTCGTCGAGTTTGCGCGTGACGTGGCCGGCATGGCCGACGCGCATTCGACCGAGTTCGATCATGACACGCCGTACCCGGTGATCGGTCTGATTACCGAGTGGCTCGATGCTTCCGGCAAGATCGAGAAGCGCAGCGAAGATTCCGACATCGGCGGCACCATGCGCCTCGGCGGCCAGGTCTGCAAGCTGGCCGAAGGCTCGCTGGCACGCCAGATCTACGGTGCGCCGGAGATCACCGAACGTCACCGCCACCGCTATGAAGTGAACAACACCCTGCTAGCCCAGCTCGAAGGCAAGGGCCTCATCGTCGCTGGTCGCGCCCCGGGCACCGAGCTCTGCGAAATGGTCGAACTGCCGGCCGATGTCCATCCGTGGTTCGTCGGTTGCCAGTTCCACCCGGAATTCACCTCCAACCCGCGTCAGGGTCACCCGCTCTTCACCTCATTCGTGAAGGCAGCGGTGACCAGTCAAAAGGGCAAAGGCCAATGAAGCTCTGCGGTTTCGAGGCTGGTCTTGACCAGCCTTTTTTCCTGATAGCCGGTCCTTGTACGGCTGAATCCGAACAACTGTGCCTCGATGTCGCCGGCCACATGAAGGAAGTCTGCGCCCGGCTCGGCATCCCGTACATTTTCAAGGCCTCCTACGACAAGGCCAACCGCAGTTCCGGCAAGTCGGTGCGCGGCCTGGGTCTGGACGAAGGTCTGCGCATCTTCTCGGAAGTGCAGCGCCAGATCGGCGTACCAGTTCTGACCGATGTGCACACCATTGAAGACATCCCCGCCGTGGCGAGTGTCGTCGATGTCCTGCAGACGCCGGCCTTCCTCTGTCGCCAGACCGATTTCATCCATGCTGTTGCCACTTGTGGCAAGCCGGTCAATATCAAGAAGGGCCAGTTCCTGGCGCCGGGCGACATGAAGAACGTCGTCGACAAGGCGCGCGAGGTCAACAACGGCGCAGACAACATCATGGTCTGCGAGCGCGGCGTCAGTTTCGGTTACAACAATCTGGTGTCCGACATGCGCAGCCTGGCGATCATGCGCGAAACCGGCTGTCCCGTCGTCTTCGACGCCACCCACAGCGTGCAGCTGCCGGGCGGGCAGGGTGCCACTTCCGGTGGCCAGCGCGAGTTCGTGCCGGTGCTGGCGCGCGCGGCAGTCGCCGTCGGCATCTCCGGCCTCTTCATGGAAACCCATCCGTGCCCGGAGAAAGCCTGGTCCGACGGCCCCAACAGCTGGCCACTGGCGCGCATGGAAGCCCTGCTGACGACCCTGGTCGCGCTCGACCGGGCAGTCAAGGCAGCCGGTTTCGAAGAACTCAAATAAGCGGTTCTAGATTCATATTCTGGTTTAAGTTTGTATCTCATTTAATTGAAAAGTAAGGAAAATCATGAGCTCAATCGTTGATGTTGTGGCACGCGAGATTCTCGATTCCCGCGGCAACCCCACCGTCGAAGCCGATGTGCTGCTGGAGAGCGGCGTCATGGGCCGCGCCGCGGTGCCGTCCGGCGCGTCCACCGGTTCGCGCGAAGCCATCGAACTGCGCGACGGCGACGCCGCCCGCTACCTCGGCAAGGGGGTCATGCAGGCCGTCGAGAACAACAAAACC
>ERZ1034363.913-NODE-913-length-18224-cov-9.945556_pt1 | contig 18224 bp, 16 predicted proteins | sample MGYA00520616_ERZ1034363 | MGnify/ENA primary metagenome ERZ1034363 (study PRJEB33736, sample SAMEA104284506) | Azolla filiculoides | biome: Urban; feature: Water surface; material: Ditch water | place: Netherlands | collected 2015-10-28 | depth 0-0.1 m ...
ATAATTTTCTTTCTTCCAAATTTGTGAATTTGCAAATCGCCACGTTTTACCATTCTATTAATAGTCCAACGACTTACACCGATGAGGTCGGCAGTATCTTGGATTGATAAATAGCTTTTAGTTAGTAAAGAATTTGGATTTAAGATTTGAGTATCATTCTTTGAAACAATGATGTTTTGTTGTTCCAGTAGTGTTTGTTCAATCTTTTGCTGTTTGGCTTTTAATTTGTAATCACGTTGATTGCATTTGTGACTGCAATATCTTGTAGTGGTTTTGTGGGCAATATAAGTTTTGCCACAATGATTACATACTTTTGGAATAGAAATATTACTGCTCATGAAATGTTGCTTTATGTTGCAATAGGTAGCGAAGTGTAGCAATATGTAGCACTATTTCTCTACTTTATATCATTTGGTTATTTGGGCAACAAAAATGATATTATGGCAACAATTGAACAACAAATATATTTAAAAAAAGGCAGTTTGGCAACAAAAAAAGGAAGAAAAAAATCCGTAAACCCAACAAAAACAGATGCTTAACAAGAAAAAGAAGTATAGTTACTTCCCGATACAGAAATTAGCAAAAATATTACCCAAGAGCTCATCATTTGTAACCTCTCCAGTAATCTCCCCAAAGTAGTGTAGGGCAGAGCGAATATCAATCGCCATCAAGTCAGAAGAAAGCCCTGAGTCCAAGCCCCATTTCACCTTCTGAACCTCTTCCAAAGCTTTCAATAACGAATCATAATGACGTGTATTGGTTACAATAGTTTCGTTGTTTCGCAAAGCACCCGTATTCACAAAAGAAAGCAACGTATTTTTAAGTTCGTCGATACCTTCTTTCTGTTTAGCACTCAGGAAAAGTATATTGTCAATGGTAGCTTGAATATTGTTTCTTTGTTCAGCCAAAAGTAAATCAGATTTATTAGCCACAACAACTAAAGGCTTTAAAGGAAATTTGTTTTTAATTTTCTCAATTTCTATTTTTAAACGGTTCAAACTGCTTTCTGAACACTGAACACTGTCGACTAAATATAACACCACCTGCGCTTGCTCAATCTTCTCAAACGTCTTCTGAATCCCGATACTTTCCACCACATCTTTCGTTTCACGAATCCCTGCTGTATCAATAAATCGGAAACCTATGCCCGCTATTACCAACTCATCTTCAATCGTATCACGAGTCGTTCCCGCAATGTCAGAAACAATAGCACGCTCTTCATTCAATAAAGCATTCAATAAAGTCGATTTCCCAACATTCGGTTCGCCCACAATCGCAACTGGAATACCATTTTTGATAACGTTACCCACTGCAAACGAATCAATCAAGCGTTTCAAAACAAACTCGATACGCTCTAATAATTCATGAAATTGCGTTCTATCGGCAAATTCCACATCTTCTTCGGCAAAGTCAAGTTCTAGTTCAATTAAAGAAGCGAAATTCAGTAATTCTTCACGCAATTTGGCAATCTCGTTACTAAAACCACCACGCATTTGTTGCATCGCAATTTGGTGACTCGCTTCATTATCCGAAGCAATTAAGTCAGCCACCGCTTCCGCCTGCGATAAGTCCAATTTCCCGTTTAAAAAAGCACGCAAGGTAAATTCACCTGCCTGAGCCATTTTTGCGCCTCTACGAAGCAATAATTGAATAATTTGTTGTTGAATAAAAGTAGAACCATGACACGAAATCTCAATCACGTTTTCACCTGTGTACGAATTCGGCCCTTTGAAAATAGAAAGCAACACTTGATCGTATACCTTGCCAACCTGTCCTGAGCTTGTCGAAGGGTCTACGATATGTCCCAAATGAATTGTATGTGTCTTCTGTTTCGTAATATCCTTCCCAGAAACCGATTGAAATACTTCAGCCGCTATCGCAATAGCATCTTTACCAGATAATCGAATAATAGCAATCGCACCCGCTCCAGACGGGGTCGCCAACGCAACTATAGTTTCTTGTGGAATCATGTTCTAATTTTAATCCTGCAAAGATAAATCAAAGTCAGAAGTTAGAAGTTAGAAGTTAGAAGTTTTTTTAGTAGCACAAAGTCTCACGAAGTTTTTCTTTTAAATAAAAATCCGCGAACATCAGTCAAATCCGATTCATCCGCGTGCTAATTTTTGCACAAAGTCACAGCAGCAATTATCTATAAAAGTTTATGCTGATTACTTAAATTTCTTTAATCAGTGTTCCAAAGAATCTTCTCGCTTTTTAGGACTTCAATTTACACTTGGATTATCAAATACTTTCTAAGTGATAAATCTGTGTTAAATTATTGTAAATATGATAGTTATCATTCTTTTTGTGGTTTTAAAGAGTTAACTTTATAGAACTAAATTAATAGTTATAGTCATGAAAAAAATTCTTTTCCCAACTGATTTTTCTGAAGCAGCAAATAGTGTATTTGTGCATGCTTTAGAATTGGCTAAAATTGTAAATGGAGAGATTATTCTTTTGCATTCATTTGAACTACCCACACTTGATAATCAGTTTTTTCCTCAAAATTATGAAGCTGTTTTTGAGTCTGTAACTCTTTCAGAATATGGAATGTTTAAAGACGAAGTTCCAAAACTGAGAGCCATTGCAGCGGAAAGAAATTTGGAAAACATCAAACTATCACACCGATTAATCCAAGGCGACGTAATCGATTGTATTAAACAAGCCGTTGCAGAAGATGCGATTGATTTTGTAGTCATGGGAACTTCTGGCGCAACAGGCTGGAAAGAACTCTTCTTAGGGTCTAAAACTGGCGATGTGTTAGCAGCAATCAATGTTCCCGTATTAAGTGTACCATTTGGCGCAAATTATGCCCAAATCGAAACCATTGGTTTTACCACCCGATTTAGAGAAAAAGACAAAGACGCTTTAAAGAAAGTGATTGGGATTGCTAAAAAAACAAAAGCAAAAGTGAAATGTCTATATGTAAAAACAAACACTTCAGACGTAAAAGAAGCCACTATGACCGAGTGGAAAAATGAATTTATAAATGAACCGGTACAGTTTTTTATTATTCCAAGTGAAGATATTGAAGAAACAATTCTAGATTTCATTGACAATCAAAATATAGATGTTCTGGCAATGCTAACGTATAAAAAAAGCTTCTTTACCGATTTGTTTACTACAGGTTTTGCCAAGAAAATGTCCTATAGTACAGCAATACCCGTACTAGTATTGCATGAATAATGAAAATTAAAAAACCACTTTCGCAAATTAGCTAAGTGGTTTTTAAGTTAAGGGTTGGTATAGTTATTTTGAAAGCCTTAATAACTTGTATTTGATACGGCTTTTAATTACTTAACATTACAGGCATTACAAGCATTGTTACTGTTTCGCCATCGTCTAAGCCATCTACTGGAGTTAAAATCCCAGCACGGTTTGGCATTGACATTTCCAATTGGATTTCATCACTTGATAAATTATTCAACATTTCGGTTAAGAAACGTGAGTTGAAACCAATTTGCATATCGTCTCCTTGGTAGTCACAAGTCAAACGTTCGTCTGCTTTGTTTGAATAATCAATATCCTCTGCAGAAATATTCAATTCGGTACCAGCAATCTTTAAACGGATTTGGTGCGTAGTCTTGTTAGCAAAGATAGCCACACGACGCACTGAATTTAAAAACTGAACTCTGTTGATTAATAATTTGTTTGGATTTTCTTTAGGAATAACCGCTTCATAGTTAGGATATTTCCCATCAATTAAACGACAAGTCAATACATAATTCTCAAAAGAGAACGTAGCATTAGAATCGTTATACTCGATTGAAACTTCAGCGTCTGATGCAGCTAAAATCCCTTTTAAAATGTTTAAAGGTTTTTTAGGCATAATAAAATCGGCTACTTGAGAGGCTTTTACATCAGTGCGTGCATATTTTACTAATTTGTGCGCATCTGTTGCAACAAAGATTAAACCTTCTGGTGAAAATTGGAAGAAAACACCACTCATCACAGGGCGTAAGTCATCGTTTCCAGCAGCAAAGATTGTTTTGCTTACTGCCGTTGCTAATACTTCAGCAGGAACTAACGTTTTTGAAGGATCGTCTAAAACAACTGCTTTAGGGAATTCTTCTCCTGGAGCGTAAGCAATGGCATATTTACCTGAGTTTGAGCTAATTTCTACGGTAGAATTATCTTCTACTGTGAACGTTAACGGTTGCTCAGGGAACGTTTTTAAGATATCTAACAAAAGTTTTGCAGGAATAGCCACACTACCTTGACTTGTAGAATCAATTTCTAAGGTTGCTGTCATGGTGGTTTCTAAATCAGAAGCCGAAACTTTTAATAAATTATTGTCTAATTCAAAAAGGAAATTGTCAAGAATAGGCAAAGTGTTGCTACTATTGATAACACTACCTAAAACTTGTAATTGTTTTAATAAATACGAACTCGATACTATAAACTTCATCATCTTGTATTTTAAAATCGTTAGTTAGATTTTATATTTCACAAATATATTCTAATTCTGCTCAAATGCAAAAACATTTTTATTAACAACTAGCGACTGTATTTTCTTTTGCGTAAGAACGTAAATAAAAAACCAAATATAGCTAAAATAACTATTGGTAATCCGACAGTTACCATTTGTGCTAGGGTATAATTTTTATAAACTTCTTCTTTGTTTAATAAGGGTAAATCAACATCTTTACTTCGGATGTTAATAAGTCCATTGTCATCTAAAAGGTAATTTACACAGTTCATTAAAAACTCTTTGTTTCCATAGAGTTGGTTGGTCCATTTGTCAAAACCTAATTCTAGTGGCGTTCCTTTATCCAATTGGTTTTTAATAACGTCACCATCAGAAATCACAATCATTTTATTGTCTTTACCAACCGCTTGAAAAGTATTGTCGCTAAAAGGCAAAACTCTGTTTTGATAAGCCGATTTGAATTTACCTTCTAACAGCACAGCTACAGGAAGTAATCCTTTACCTTCATATTCTTCAGGTGTGGTTTCTTCGGTTACCATGTCTAAAGAAATTGGTGTAGGCGTACCTATTGGTTTTGAATATTCAGACGAACTCAAGAGTACTGTTTTCTTTAAGTCGTTTTTTAGTAATTCAATCGGGGAAGCAAATTCATACTTGATCCCTTCCATATTTTTAACAATAGGATTAGTAGAAGAAGGATAAATAAATGGCGAAAATTTCCAAAAATATTCTTGCAATTGGGTTTCGCTTCCTTGATTTCCAGAGGCAATTTTGATAGGTGTTGCTTGCTCGTCTTTAATCAATAACGGATTCATACGAATACCATATTTGAAGAACATATCGGTTAAATTCAATTCGCGTTGGTGTGCTAAAATAGTACCGGTTTCGTTGTACATGCTGTCCATATCTGCCGAAACCGCATCAACTAACCAAAGTGTTTTGCCGCCATTAACAACAAATTGATCCAGTACTTGCTTTTCAGCTTCTGTGAATGCCTCGGTTGGTTTTGCTATTATCGCTAAATCATATTTTTTTAAAGCTTCTAAACTTTGATTAGGCTGTTTGGCTACAGAATCTAACGTAAATGTACCAATGTAATAACTCTCACGAACCGACTTCACAAAATCAGCGATAAAGGCATCATGCAATTCCCCATTTCCTTTGATAACGGCAATTTTCTTTTGCTTGTCTTTTGAGATTTTATTGATAGCTTCTGCAAAACCAAATTCTAAATGTTGTACCGAACTGATTACTTTTTCTTCAGTAGAAGCGCCCATAAGGTTTTTCAACAAACTTACTTTGGAGAATTTTTCACCATAAGTCGCTTGCGCCCAAGGAAAAACAACTTCTTGCGATTGCTTTCCTTTGTCTTCCACAGTGATGCTCAACGGTTGCATGCCTCTTTCATAGAATTGCTTCATAACTTCCACACGCATTTCTTCCTTCTCAATTGGATTTTTGAATTGGAAAACTATGTTTGAGTTATAAGCCGAAAATTCCTCTAACAGTTGTTTGGTTTCATTTTGCAAACGCTTAAACTCTGGCGGAAAATTCCCTTCTAAATACACATCAATATACAACGGACTATCCACTGTTTTGATAATGTTTAAAGTCGTTTCGGATAAAGTATAACGTTTGTCTTGCGTTAAGTCAAAACGCTTGAAAAAGAAGTTGCTGATTAAATTGATAACGATAACTGCTAAAAATACAATTCCGAATTGCTTTAAAGCTTTTGATTTGTTTGCTGCCATTACCATTTCAAAGATTTAAGTTGATAAACCGTTGCCGATAAAAAAAGAAATGTTACACTTATGAAATAAATAATATCACGTGTATCTAACACACCGCGACTCATACTCTTAAAGTGAAAATCCATCCCTAAACTCGCAAAAACTGAATTATAGCTTCCAAAGAATGAACCCAAACCATCAAACCCAAAATAGAAAAAGAAACAACAAAAAACAGCAATTATAAAAGCCACAATTTGATTGTCTGATAAGGTTGAGGTAAAAATTCCAATCGCTGTGTAAGCCGCAATTAAGAACAATAAGCCAAAATAAGAACCCAAAGTACTACCCATGTCAATATTGCCTTGTGGGTTTCCAAAATGTGAAATCGTTAACACATAAATTATAGTAGGAACAATAGCCAAAACAATTAAAATAAAGGCACCAAAGAATTTTCCGTTGACGATGTCCCAATTGGAAAGCGGTTTGGTAAACAACAATTCAATCGTTCCTTGCTTTTTTTCATCCGAAAAACTGCGCATAGTTACGGCAGGAATTAAGAAAATTAAAATCCAAGGCGCTAATTTGAAAAACGGACTCATATCGGCAAAACCCGAGTTTAATATGTTGAATTCGCCTTCAAAAACCCAAAGAAATAATCCGTTGAGTAAAAGAAAAATCCCGATGACTAAATATCCTATCGGCGAACCAAAAAAGGATTTTATTTCTCGTAATAATAATGCTTTCATTTTTTATTGTTTGTTTCAGGTTTCAAGTTTCAAGTTTTTTTAACTCTCAAATCCAACTTCTAATTTCTAAATTCTAAATTCTAAATTCTAATTTAATGTAACCAATCTGTCTACACTCCATGCTTCTGGTTTGTCGCTGAATAGTGTTTTAGTATAACTCCAAACTTCGTTAAATAGTGTAGAGTTTCTATACTTTTCTAACGCAGCTTCGTTTTCCCAATAGCTGTAAGTAAAAAAAATGCGGTTATCGTTCTTGTCTTGATACAATTCTAAAAACTGATTGCCTTCAAAATTTCGAATATGCTGTTTCACTTCTTCAAAATTATTTAAAAAAGCTTCGATTTTATCTTCGTGGAAGCGCATTTTTACAATTCTTATAAACATTTTTCTAATTTTTAAATTCGATAGTAATCATGTCTCTAAATTTCAAGCCTAATAGGGTAGAGGCTGAACCCACGGTTTTAGGATTGCTTTTATAAATTGCGATTTCAAGGAAACCATTTTCGTTGAACAATGCTAAAAAATCACCTTCAAAATCTTTCAATTGCTTGTTTTCTACTATTGGAAAATCGGAATAGTTTTTATGAATTCGGTTGATTTTTTTATTCTTTACCTGAATTTCATAGGCTCTATTTCGGGCTACATCAATAAATTGTTTTTGCGAAATATTGGTTACACAATTTCCAAACGAGTCAATATAAATAATTTGTCCTTTTAAAGTGGTTAAATCATTCGAAACAATTGTGCTTGCAGCATTCACGTTTTTCAATTCGGTTATTTCTTTTCCAATGACATTCAATAAACCACCGCGCGCAATATGGCAAGCAACCGCTACAAAAACATCCATATCACTTGCATTATTATGCAACCTGTCGTGAATGTTGATGGCAACTATTTTTTGCGCTACTTTTTTCTGTAGCAAAGCATTCAAAATTCCGTTATCGGCACAAATAAAGAAATGATCGTCCCATTGCAAGGCGATATGTTGGGTGTCGGCAACTCTTTCGCTGTCAACACCTATAATATGAATGGTACCTTTAGGAAAATTAGAATAAGCCGCTTCAATGCAGTAACTAGCTTCTAATGTGTTGAATAAGTCAATGTTATGCGAAATATCAACAATAACAGCTTCTTTTAATTCCGATATAATTTTTCCTTTCAAAGCTCCTACAAAGTAGTCTTTGTGTCCAAAATCGGTTGTTAGCGTAATTATTGACATTTTTTTGTTTATAACTTATTTGAAAAGCAACAGTAGTTTTTACTAAATTTGATTGCAAAGCTACTATAATTTTAGCGTTTCAAAAATAATTAAAAAAAGAAAGCCCTTGAACGAAAGAGTCATTGAATTAATCGACATCGCTCCAAAAGAATTTTGGGGTGCGCAAGACACTCATCTTGAGACTATTAAGAAGTATTATCCGAAATTAAAAATTGTAGCCAGAGGCACTACTTTAAAAGCTTTTGGTGAAGCAGAGATTTTGGATGAATTTGAAACGCGTTTCAGGAGATTGATGCATCACTTTTCTAGATACAACAGTATAGATGATAATGTTATTCTAAGAGTGCTTGAAACCAGTCATCAACACGATGTACACCACATGCACGATAGAGATAAAATCTTGGTGCATGGAATAGGAGGTAAGCTTATTAAAGCAATGACGCCTAACCAGCAAAAACTAGTAGACACCATTCACAAAAACGATATGGTATTTGCTATTGGTCCTGCCGGAACAGGAAAAACCTACACAGGTGTTGCTATGGCTGTAAAAGCATTAAAAGAAAAACAAGTCAAACGAATTATTTTAACGCGTCCAGCAGTAGAAGCGGGAGAAAATTTAGGCTTTCTTCCAGGGGACATGAAAGAAAAGCTAGATCCATACATGCAACCGTTATATGATGCGTTGCGCGATATGTTGCCACCACAAACTTTGGAAGATTATATTTTAAAAGGAATTATCCAAATTGCTCCGCTGGCTTTTATGCGTGGTCGTACGTTAGATAATGCCTTTGTAATTTTAGATGAAGCGCAAAATACCACCCATTCGCAAATGAAAATGTTCTTAACGCGTATGGGAAAAAATGCCAAATTCATGATTACAGGCGACCCAGGGCAGGTAGATTTGCCACGAAGAACAATTTCTGGTTTAAAAGAAGCCATCCTAATCCTAAAAGATGTAGAAGGCGTGGGAATTATCTATTTAGATGATAAAGATATTGTCCGTCACAGATTAGTGAAGAAAATCATCGATGCTTACAAGAGTATTGAGAATAATGATTAGAAATAAAATAATTATACAATTGAAAAACAGCTATTTAAGGCTGTTTTTTTGTTTTTATAGCAATTCTTTAAAAGTTGGGTCTTTTAGTTCTTTATTTTTAGTTTATATTTATCTAAAATGTTAAATAAATGAATAATATTAAAAAATAAGTAATATTTGATAAAAAATGTTTTCAATATCGATAAAAAATATAAATAAATGTTAAATTTGAAATATTAAATCTTAAATAAACTAAAAATGAACCTAATTCCCCTTTTTTATGAAGAAAAATTACTTAACACTAATAGCGTTACTATGTTGCTATACGATTAACGCTCAGGTGGGCATTGGCACAGTTACCCCACAAGCTTTTTTAGACATTAATTCAAATACACAAGGTGTTTTAGTTTCCAGAGTAGCGCTAACAGCTCGAAATGTAGCTTTGCCTGTTGTAAATCCGCAAGGAGGTGCTCTTGCAAACGGAACGCTGGTTTTTAATACGAATACAAGTGGAGTTGCTCCGCTAAATGTATCTCCAGGTTTTTACTTCTGGGATGGAACACAATGGGTTGCATTAGATGGTACTGGAGGACGCGATTGGTCTTTATTAGGAAATTCAGGTACCAATCCTGCTACAAATTTCTTAGGAACTACAGACAATCAAAATTTAATTCTTAGAACAAATAATCTTCAACGAGCTGTTGTTCGCTCAGATGGAAATGTTGCCATCAATACTGCAGGTGACGCATTTACAAAACTTTATGTTTCAACTACTGGAGCTGGAAATGATGCCGTTCATGGCGCCAATAATGACAATATAGGTAATGCCTTTTGGGGTACCAATGTTAATAATGGTGGAACAGCTATTTTAGGTGGTGCGGGTCCAGGCGCAAGTATTTTCCCAAGTACAGGTGCTGGAGTTGCAGGTTCAGGACCTTTTGTTGGGGTTTATGGCTCAAATGGGTTTGGAAATCCTAATAATGCCGCACATTATACCAATTGTGCAGGAGGTTTTGGACTAGATTCTGATAATAACGTTGCTACTTTAAATTCAAGTGCCTTTGCTAAAATAGCTGGAATCGATAACATTTCTCCCGATGGTGTTTTGGCCAGTCGTAGAAGTTTGTATGGCGGTTATTTTAATGGCGGTGTTGGAGCAGGTCAATCGTATGCTTATGTCGGAATAAAATACAATGCAACGGCTGCTGGTGGCGGTGGAACCAATTATAAAATCATTGGAAACGGAACCAATTCTACCATGATAATGGACAAAGAAAACAAACCACGCGTACTATTTTCGCCAGAAGCGCCAGAAATTTTATTTGAAGATTACGGAACTGCCGCATTAGTCAATGGGGAAGTTTATGTTCCAATTGATGAGGTTTTAAAAGAAGCTTTATTTATTGATGACAGCCATCCGTTGAAAGTGTTTATCCAATTAGAAGGCGATTGCAACGGCGTTTTTGTTACCGAAAAATCAAGAAATGGCTTCAAAGTAAAAGAATTGGCTGGTGGAACAAGCAATACCAAATTCTCATGGCACATTGTTGCCAACCGTGCTGACGACAAAGATGCACAAGGAAATATCACATCAGAACACGTAGGACTTCGCTTGCCTTATGGTCCTGTGGCAGCAAAAGAAACTCAATTAGCAACCAAAAGCAATGAAAAAAATATAGTTGCACCAAAATAATAATATGAAAACATTTTTAACGTAAAACCCATTGATTACTAGTTTGAATCAATGGGTTTTATATTTTCTAATTTTCTTGTTTATCTCTTCATAACAAATTACTTTTGCACCACACAAACAACAACACAACATAATGAATACAATTACGACTACCCATTTCAATTTTCCAGGTCAAAAATCGGTGTACCGTGGAAAAGTTAGAGAAGTTTACAATATTAACGATGACTTATTAGTGATGGTCGCTACCGATCGTCTTTCAGCATTTGATGTGGTTTTGCCTAAAGGAATTCCTTACAAAGGTCAAATCTTGAATCAAATTGCAACGAAGTTCATGGAATTAACTGCTGATATTGTTCCGAATTGGTTAGTAGCTACACCAGATCCAAACGTAGCGGTAGGACATTTATGTGAGCCGTTTAAAGTAGAAATGGTAATTCGTGGGTATTTATCAGGACATGCTGCACGTGAATATGCCGCAGGAAGAAGAACTCTTTGTGGTGTAGAAATGCCAGAAGGTTTAAAAGAAAACGATAAATTCCCAACCCCAATCATCACGCCAACAACTAAAGCCGACAATGGTTCGCACGACGAAGATATTTCGCGCGAAGCTATTTTAGCTAACGGAATTGTTACCGAAGCAGATTACCTAATTTTAGAAAAATATACTAGAGCTTTATACCAAAGAGGAACTGAAATTGCAGCCTCTCGTGGTTTAATCTTAGTAGATACGAAATACGAATTCGGGAAAACAAAAGACGGGCAAATCGTGTTAATCGATGAAATCCACACGCCTGATTCTTCGCGTTATTTCTATGCTGAAGGGTATCAAGAAAGACAAAACAACAACGAAGAGCAAAAACAATTGTCAAAAGAATTCGTACGTCGTTGGTTAATTGAAAACGGGTTCCAAGGAAAAGAAGGGCAACAAATTCCGTTTATGTCAGACGAATACATCGAAACAGTTTCAGAACGTTACATTGAGTTATTCGAAAACATCATTGGAGAGAAATTCGTAAAAGCAGATATTTCAAACATCAACGAAAGAATCGAGCAAAACGTTTTGAATTATTTACAGAATAGATAACATAAAAAATCCCAAATGTTTCATTTGGGATTTTTTTATTAAAGTACTTTCTCTACCGAAAAGCTTGTGGATAATGATGTTCCAGTAGAACCACTATTTTGAAATTTTAATTTCGCATCTCTAGTTACAAATGACGCATAATCGGAGAAAATTCTGAAGCCGTAGGAATGTCCCACTTGCAATTGCAAATAATTTGAAATACCATAACTTTCATTTCTTCCTGCCGTCATTCCCGAATTGTTATTGTCGCGGTGTTTGAAGGTTCTTCTTAACACCCATTGATTTGCGGTGAAATCCCACAAACCTATCAAAATATCCAAATCATCGGTATCGCTAGAATAATCGCCAATATCAAAATCCATAGAGATTTTATAATAACCCGTAACTATGGGAGAATACCTTCCAGTAGTGTTGTTGTATTCGCTCAACACATCAATAAGCTCTGTTGATAACACAATATCTTTGAAGCCAAAATCAGTGTCAAGTGCAATATCAGAAGCTAAAAAGCCTACGAATTTTGTGCCAGGTGCTGTGTTACTTGTAAAAGTGGTAACTAATGTTCCGTCAGGTAAAACCGAAACAGGCGTGGTCATTCCTGAACCATTGGACAAGCCTCTTACTCTTAAATCACCGTTAACGTCTAATTCTTCGGTTGGTGAGGTAGTTCCAATTCCTACTTGCGCATGTAAAAAAATTGAAAAGAAGAATACAATAAAAAGACAACTTGTTCTCATAACTAACATTAAGATTTTTTTGAATGGATTAAAACAAAATCTTAGCGTTAAATTCAGGTAGGTAGGGGTTATTTACAGCACGAATTTTAGAACTTTTAACAGAGTTACAAAAACAAATCGATGAAATACCATAAAATCTGTTGACTTTGTCAATTGTAGGAAAATAGAAGTTAAAAAAAAAACAGCCAATACTAAATTGGCTGTTGAATAGGGTGTGAGTGGGTTATTTAATAACAAAACAAGCCTAATTTCTTTTCCTTGCTTCAAAAATTTGTTCAAGAGTATCTTTTAATTTCGTGTATTTATATAGATTACTCTCTTTTAAAATAGAACCAAGTAATAAATCATTCTTTTCTTTTTCTGTACTTTCTTCTTTGACCAAGCAAAACAAATGATTTAATAAGGTTTCATAATATTTGTCTATGTAATATCCTTTATAACTTTCATTTCCATTGTCATCTATAATTTTCATTTCAAAATCTGTGAAATAAAAATCAGAATATTGATAATAAGGTTGACCATTAAATTTTGGAAATTTATTAATGTATTCAAGTGCCGTTTTTGTGTTAGCAGGTTTTGGAATATTGATGTAACCCCAAATCGAAGTCCCGCAATAGCTCATGCATTGTAAGAAGAAAATTCCTTTTTCAGTTTCGTCTTTTAAATTATAACTGTTTAGTTTAAAATCAGTTTTAGAAAGATCAAATGGTTGGTTTTTATTTCCTACGGCAGTAAATAACATATCATAATAATTGTCAACTAATTCGTAAGTAGGAATTTCTTTTGATTGCAAACTATCAATCAATTTGCTATTATCGATTTGATTTTCTCTTCTAAAATTTTGATTGATTTCTTGAATAATGAAAATTTGTTTTAAAATAACATCATCAGGTCTTGAAATATAAGGCTGACCAAGTATTTTGTTTTTTGGTGTTATGGTTTGAACGATAAAATCATTTGCCATTTTTAAATTTTCAGGAACGTTGGCTTTTAATTCTTTAATAAATTCTTTGTTCGGTTCATTACGAAACATGTAATCTTTATAACTTTTACCAAGTTGAATAAGTTGATTGTTGTAATTATTTTGTCCAAATGACAAGCTTGCCATTGTAAAGGTTAAAAGCGTAAAAATTGTTTTTTTCATGTTTCTATTTTGTAATGATGAGGTTTATTGCCAATAAAAATAATGATTCTTTTACAAATTCCTACAAATTAACTTTTCAATTTTAAAAATCAGAAGAAATTATAAAAGAGTTCAATAACATTCGTAAAAGAAGATAAGAGAAAATCCCGCGAAAGCGGGATTTTTTGTTTTGTTTTGCCACGCGAAGGGATTCGCGCGGGAGCGGGGTTCGGACGGGAAATCGAAGCACAAAAGTTGATGTAATTACTAAAGTTCAATTGAAAAACTGATGTTGAATTTTGCACTTCAGCCCGCCTGACGCAAAACCCTTGTTAGCAGAAGGTTTTTTGTTTTCTCAATTCTTTTTCTGCAATTAGTTCATTCATTAAGTTTCGTGACATTTTTCGTCCTTTTAAAAATCGTCCATTTATTGAATCTTCTCGATAATACTCAATAAAGTATTCTATTTCTTCATCATTCATTTCGCTTGGTTTTAAAAACCTTTTGTCAACATTAATTTTTGATTCGGATTCAAATTTTTGGTTTTCTATCTCATTAACTCTTGCGGTAGGAATTTCTTCATTTAGTTCAACAATTTCGTAAAATTTAAGGTTTAGAGTTTCTTCATTTATGGATTTAAGGTATTCCATTAAAATTCTTTTTTCAACTTGAATTTTTCCATTTCCGTAAATGTGTCTGTCTTGTTGATTTTTCTTTACTCCAGAAATCCAATATTCTTCTCCAGTTTCAATGTCATAAAAATTCCCTCTCATTCTGTCAGAACCAATTCTTTGAAATGCTTTTCCGTCAAAATAAATTGTTTTCCCACTTTTTGAGTAAGATACAAGACCAATCCAAGCAGGTCCGTTATGACTAAATCCAGATTTAAGTTCAATATATTTTATTTTTGTTTTCATTTTTGCGGTTTTTTGACAAACTTTCTGCTAACGTCCCGCCGGCTTTAAGAAGTTGGGAATTTTTGTTCCCAAATCATTCCGCTAAGACTGAAGTCAAATATATAAAATTGCCTTTAAATTATGCCTAAAACCCCAATTTCTTAAAACCGCTGTTATGCACAGTTATAATTTTATATGCTTTTTTACTTCTTCATAATCCAGAACTGTAGCTTTGTCTTTTTCTTTCCATTCAATATTTTTGGATTTATCAATACTGTCACAATAGTGTTGACCATTAGCAATTAATGTATTTTGTCCATTTTTATAAACAATCTGAGTGCTACAAACTGTAGGTTTTAGATATTTTTCCACGGCTTCTGGTGTTAAAACTATATTTACACCAAAATATTCCGTTTGCACACTTGGATAAGATATACCATTTACATCAGGATGTGTCAAAACTATATTTGTGTATGCAGCACTTATCTTGTAGTCATCAGAATTAATAACCTTTTTTGAAAACTCTTCGCTGATAAATTTCAAAAACTCTAGATGAAACTCCATTTCTTTTTGGTCTAAACCATGATCTTTCAAGAGCTGTTTTTGTTTCTCAAATGATGTCTGAATATCAGGATTGTTTTTTAAAGCAAATTCAGAAAACACAACTTCTACTACTAAAAATTCTTCCTGAGTTTCCCATCTACTTACAGTATAGTGTTCGCCTTCAATACAATCTTTGTTTTCTCTAAATAAATGTGATGTTTCTGCAATTGCAGTAAGTCTTTGTTTATCAATTAGAGAAGTTTCCAATGCGCCATAAAACATTACTTGGTGCGGAAGGTTCGCTCGGCCAAATGATTTTAATTTTTCAATTATATCTTTGTCTTTAATATATCCTAGTTTGTCTATATGATCGTAAAGAACTTCTCCTTTGTTTGGTCTTACTCTGTCAATGTGGGCTTTCTCTCTAACTTTTGCTAATGGAATTGGAATATACTTAATGCCATTTTTTATTAAATCTATTATTTCTTCATAAGAGACAGAAGATAAATCTTTTGAATACTCTTTTAACTTTTCAAATGCTTCGTATTTATCCATAAAGTTGTGATATAATTGTGCATAACTAGTAAATATCATCAATAATTTACTGTTTTTTCAAATTGCAATTTAAAAATTCCCCACCGATAAATTGCTGTAGATTTTCTGTAGCAAATGTTAAATTTTAGAGGTATTGCAAAAAAAAATCCTCAAGCAAATGAGGATTTTAGGTTTTATGTAAAAAATACTATTTCTTAAAATAACTAAACGTTTCGTTATTTTCAATTTTCAATAACGTTTCGTAAATCAATTTAATTACATTTTCTACGTCTTCTTTGTGTACCATTTCTACCGTAGTGTGCATATAACGCAACGGTAACGAAATCAAAGCTGAGGCAACACCACCATTACTGTAAGCAAACGCATCGGTATCGGTTCCTGTTACTCTAGAAGTCGCATGGCGTTGGAACGGTATTTTGTTTTCAACTGCTGTGTCTACAATCATTTCACGTAATACGTTTTGTGTCGCTGGTGCGTAGGCAATCACAGGGCCGCGTCCCATTTTTAAATCGCCTTCAATTTTTTTGTCAATCATTGGCGTAGTGGTGTCGTGGCAAACATCGGTTACTATGGCAACGTTGGGTTTAATGCGTTGGGTAATCATTTCGGCACCACGCAAACCAATTTCTTCCTGCACCGAGTTCACGATGTACAATCCAAACGGTAATTTCTTTTTGTTCTCCTTTAGTAAACGTGCTACTTCGGCAATCATAAAACCACCCATGCGGTTGTCAATGGCTCTACATACAAATTTGTCGTTGTTCAATACCTCAAAATTATCAGGATAAGTAATCACACAACCTACATGAATGCCTAATGCTTCAATTTCGGCTTTCGTAGAGCAACCACAATCAATAAATATGTTTTCAATTTTTGCGGTTTCTTCTGCTTTTCCACTTCTGCCTCTAGTGTGAATCGCTGGCCAACCAAATACACCACGCACAATACCTTTCTTCGTATGAATGTTCACACGCTTCGATGGCGCAATCTGATGATCTGAACCTCCATTTCTAATCACGTAGATTAATCCGTCATCCGTAATATAATTCACATACCACGAAATTTCATCGGCATGTCCTTCAATCACAACTTTATAAGGCGCATCTGGATTAATAACACCAACGGCACTTCCGTAGGTATCTGTAATAAAGGTATCTACATAAGGTTTTAAATACTCCATCCAAATTTTTTGTCCTTCCGATTCATATCCTGTAGGCGAAGCATTATTCAAATAATTTTCCAAAAAAGTCATCGACGACTTCTTTAATATCGATTTTGTACTCATATTATAATGTAATTTTTTGCTAAAATAGAAATAAGTCTTTAGAGTTACATAATATTTCAATATTTTTGGTTTACTTTTTGATATTGGATTAGGTATAAGGAATTAAAAACAATCAAAAAGACCATTTATGAAATATTTAGTAAGCATCCTTTTAGTATTCACCGCTTTTAACAGCAAGGCACAAACGCAGCAAGACACTATTAAGTTAACAGAGCAAGATTCTGCCATATTTTATTCTATTGATTTGAATGAAATCAAAATTTTACCCAATGGAGAATATAGTGTTAGCGACGATAGAAAGAATTTTTTAATTCTAAAAAGGAGAGTTTATAAAGTATATCCGTATGCAAAGTTAACCGCCGATAAGCTGACGCAGTTAAATGCTACAATGGCTAAACTGAAAACCAATAAGGAAAAGAAAAAGTATTTTAAAATTGTAGAAAAGTACTTAGAAGAAGAATTTGAACCAAGATTAAAAAAGTTATCCCGTAAAGACGGACAAATTTTGGTGAAGTTAATCCATAGACAAACAGGACAATCTACATACGATTTGATAAAAGAATACAAAAGCGGCTGGAAAGCTTTTTGGGCAAACTCAACCGCCAGATTATTCGATATTAACCTCCGAACCGAATACAAACCATATACAGTTCAAGAAGATTTTCATATCGAAAACATATTAGCAACCGCTTTTGAACAAAAAATGCTAACCAAGCAAGAAGCTTCCACACCTATAGATGTACCCGCACTAAACAAGTTGTGGGAAGAAAAAGCCAAAAAGCAAGATTAGTTATAGAACCCTTGTCCTTGTCTTTGAACTTGCCCTTGAACTTGAACTTGCCCTTGAACTTGAGCTCGCCCTCTCACTTGCGAGCTGTCATTCCGCCGAAGTAGGAATCTCCTGCGCAGCAGGCTATGGCTTAACGCAGTTAAGCCCATAACCTTAAACATGAAACTTGAAACCCATCCAACCACTTCTATGAACTTTTCACCCACTATATATAAGTAAAAAAAGCTTACATGACTTATATGTTTAACAACCCCTTCGCGATCAATGCGCTTAAACGATAAAAAAAACTTTCTTGTATTAAATCCTTGTTATCAGTGAGTTAAGAAAAACATCAGAAAAAAGGCAAAAAAAAGATTAC
>ERZ1034363.914-NODE-914-length-18176-cov-4.105475_pt1 | contig 18176 bp, 23 predicted proteins | sample MGYA00520616_ERZ1034363 | MGnify/ENA primary metagenome ERZ1034363 (study PRJEB33736, sample SAMEA104284506) | Azolla filiculoides | biome: Urban; feature: Water surface; material: Ditch water | place: Netherlands | collected 2015-10-28 | depth 0-0.1 m ...
AGCTCACTATATTGAAAATGAGACTGTCACTCAGAATGAGGATGGTTCATACACCCTTAAGGATTAACCTATGACAGCACCAACCGATGTTACCTTTGTTTCTGGTACAACCATTACCTCTAATTGGCTCAATGGTGTAAACGATCATGTGAATGAACTTGAAACTTTTGTACATACCTCAGATAAGATTGAATTTACTCCTGCTGGTGCTGGCGCTGTCAATCGAGGTGTTCAAAGTAAACTAAGAGAGTCTGTAAGTGTGATGGACTTTGGTGCAGTTGGGGATGGGGTTACGGACGATACTGTAAATATTCAAGCAGCCATTGATAGCGGAGTATCAAAAATATTTGGTGTTCCCGGAGAAATTTATAAGATTTCCTCGCAGTTGCTCATAAACATAAACAACGTAGAGATAGATTTTCAGCACGCCCAACTATTGCTTGATGATGCGACTGGCTTGAAAAACCACATAAAGCTCGGTGATGGCGTTACCCAAAGAACAGGCATTCGACTAAAGAACATTGCATTTGCTCGTCAGCAGGTAGCAACAGCAGGATATGCAATCGACTCTGACTTTATCGGTGTTGTCGATATAACTGGTTGTCGAATCTACGGTAACAACAAAATTTACAATGGCATCAAAATCCGTCGTGGGATCATCGTCAACATTAAAGATAATTACATCGACAACTGTTTAAATCTTGGCATCTATTTAGAAGGCACAGACGCAACGACCAATCGAACCATTGACGTTAGCATTCTAGAAAACAGAATTGAAGGCGGCATTTCTGCGCTTTCAACATGGGATTTTGTGGAGGGTGTTTTCTGCCACGACAACATATTTTTTAATACGTCAAGCGCGGCAGTCACTTGTTCTGCGTCAAGCAATGTTAACGGCTTGTCATCCTTCAAGTTCAAGGATAACGATTTTGACACGGCAGCAGCAGGGCTATTCGTCAACAACATCTCTAACATTCAGGTTAACAATAACTGGTTCAGTGCGATTACAGGGATTGGTGCTGATTTCGGGGCAAACGTTGTTGCAACGGTTATTGCTGGCAATCAGATGTACCCGACTAGCCACGGCATACGCTATGCAGGACTAGACGCAAGAATCAACGCGAACATTATCTCAGGTGGGGATGCTTGCGTTTATCTTCGATCTACCGCAAGTCGTTGCAGCGTCGTTGGTAATACGCTTCAGAGTGCTGCTTATGGTGTGAATATGGCAGAAGGCGCGACGAACTGCCATATCGCCGGCAATCACATTTATAGCATGTCGTCAGGGATCATCTCCGGCGAAACGGTTGGTGCAGGGAATACGGTACAGAGCAACAAAGGGGATTCCATTGTTGGCGCGTCAAGTTTCATTACTGTCGGTGCTTCGCCATTCACCTACACAGCAGGGGTTCGGACTGAGTATGTTTCAGTTTTTAGTGGAACGGTTTCAAACCTTCAGCTAGGAGCAAGCTCTTTCGGTTTCGGTACGAATAGGAGCATCGTATTAGCTCCGGGGCAATCGGTTACTGTTACATATAGCTCTGCTCCTACCATGCTAAAGAATGTTCTTTAATCATGGAAAACCTAATTTACTGGAAAGGCGTAGCAGTTGGCATTGACTGCGGAAGCTATATTTCTTGGTTCTGCTCTGCTCCACAGGAGGCTAGACAATGCCTTTCATGACTAATGGGAAAAGGGATTACAAAAAAGAGCTTAATTGGGAACATACTAAAAAGAAGTCTCGTGTTAAGGATCGCGCTCAACGCAATGCTGCAAGGAGCACAGTGGCTAAAGCTAAAGGAACTACCCCAACAAAACTTAAAGGTGATGTGGGTCATAAGAAAGCAGTCAGCAAGGGTGGTCAGAATGGCCTTGCAAATTTATTCTTACAAAACCCCGGAGAGAATCGGAGTTTTAGTCGTAATGCTAAAGGAGCGATGACTAATGAGCGAAGCAAGCGAGAACGTAGCAAAAAAACCTGAATGGCCTAAGCTAACTAAGGAAATTATTGAGGGTTTTGCTACCTCTTGTTTGACTAAATACTATGATGAAGCCTCACAATTTGCGGATTTTCACCGTGAATGGTGGGGACTTTGTTGTAGTGATGATAAGTTCGTAGCCATCTGCGCCCCGCGAGGTCACTCTAAATCAACTACTATAACTATTACCTACACTCTTGCTGCTATATTGTTTAGACAACGTAAGTATGTTATAATTGTAGCAGATACAGAGACACAAGCTGCACTGTTCCTTGGTCAGATCAAACAGATGCTCTATGACTCTAAAGAGATACACACACTGTTTGGTCTAAAGACTAATGAAAAGGGTGTAGCCTTTGTTAAAGATACTGAGACTGACGTTATCTGCTCCTTTAACGATGGTACTAGCTTTCGTATTGTGGCTAAAGGTGCGGAACAGAAGCTACGCGGAATGTTGTGGAATGGTAGCCGCCCAGATCTTATAGTCATTGATGACTTGATGAATGAAGAGTTGGTTGCTAACAAGGATCGTCGTGATAAACTACGTCGATGGGTAGCTGGTTCTTTGATCCCCTGTCGCTCAGAGAGGGGTATCATTCGCTTTGTAGGTACTCCGCTTAACCTAGATGATCCTCTTGAGTCTTTAATGCCTAGAGAGAACGCTAGAGGTACTGTAGTAGAGGATCTTAAAACATGGTCTAGCAAGAAGTCTGGTATGTGGGTAGCTGTCAAGTACAGAGCGCATAACCAAGACATGTCTAAACTACTCTGGCCTCAACGCAAAACTAAGGAGACTTTCCTAGAGCTACGTGAGGACTACACATTACAAGGTATCCCTGAGATTTACTCTTGTGAGTACTTATGTAACCCTGTTGATGACTCTATACGGTACTTCCGTAATGGTGACTTTCTTCCTATGACTGTTGAAGATCATAAGAAGAATAAGACATTCTACATTACGGCTGACTTAGCAATCTCGCAGAAAGATCGTGCTGACTACACAGCTATTGTTGTAGGAGGTATGGATTCTACTGGTCAATTACATATCGTTAATTGTATCCGAGAGCGTCTAGCAGGTGATGAGATTGTAGCTACATTACTTACTCTACAGAAGGTGTATAACCCTATTGTAGTTGGTATTGAGGATACACAGGTATCAAAGTCTATCGGACCTTACCTAAATCGCGCTATGCAAGACTCTGGTGTATTTATGAATGTTATGATGCTTAAGCCTCATAGACAGGATAAACTACAGCGTGCTAGGTCTATCCAAGCACGTATGCGTGCAGCAGCAGTCAAGTTTGATAAGCAAGCCGATTGGTGGCCTCAGTTTATTGATGAGTGTTTAACATTCCCACGTGCGAAGCATGATGACGTTGTTGATGCTCTGGCTTATCAGGGTATCTTGATTGATAAGATGGTTGAGGGTTTGACTCAGGGTGAGGTACTTGATGCAGAGTATGATGAGGAATATCAGGATGCTCAATCAGATTATGATGGGCGTTGTTTGGTAACAGGTTATTAGAAAGAGGTTTATGTTTAAACTAGAAGAAGCTATTGATTCAATCAACATTGCAGAAGATTTAGATGAAGAACAACTAATTAAGATTGGTAATGCAGTTGGTGAGGGTTTTGATACTGATCTAGATTCTCGTAAGCCTTGGGAGAAAGACCTTGAGGAATGGACCAAACTAGCACTACAGATCTCTGACAAGAAGACTTTCCCTTGGGAGGGTGCTGCTAATATCAAGTATCCACTATTGGCTACTGCTGCTATGCAATTCGCTGCACGCGCATACCCCACATTGGTTCCTAGTGATGGTAAGGTAGTTAAGTGTCGAGTAGTTGGTTCTGATCCAATGGGTGAGAAAGCAGCACGCGCTAAGCGCATTTCTACACACATGTCTTACCAAGTACTAGGTGAGATGGAAGAGTGGGAAGAGGATATGGATAAACTCCTAATCGCTCTACCTATCGCCGGTTGTTGCTTTAAGAAGACATATTGGGATTCAGGGAAACAGCGTAATTGTTCTACGCTTGTTCTACCTAAATATCTTGTTGTGAATTATAATACTAGGTCACTCCCGGAAGCAGAGCGTGTAACCGAAATTATCACATTATCACGGCGCAAGATGAAAGAACGACAGAATCTGGGTATCTATCTAGACGTTGTTCTCCCTGAACCAGACGGTGCAGAAGTTCTAAACGATGTTGGTGTTAATAACGCTTTCCAGAATTCTGCTTCTGAAGATATTACTACACCATACACCTTGCTAGAGCAGCATACGTTCCTAGACCTAGATGAAGATGGTTATGCTGAGCCTTATATTATTACAATTGAGGAGCAGTCTAAGAAGGTACTTCGCATTGTAGCTCGTTACACCAAAGAGGATGTAATCATCGGTGAGGATGGTAAGAAAGTTATCTTTATCAATCCTGTTGAGTATTACACGAAGTACGGTTTTATTCCTAACCCTGATGGTGGCTTTTATGATATTGGATTCGGTCGGCTTCTCGGACCTATTAACAACTCCGCTAATACTATTATCAATCAGCTTGTTGATGCTGGTTCATTATCAAACCTCCAAGCTGGATTCATTGGTAAAGGATTGCGTATCAAAATGGGTCAGGCCAACTTCCAGCCGGGAGAGTGGAAAGCAGTAAATGCTATTGGCGATGACCTTAAGAAGCAGATTTTCCCACTACCAGTTCGGGAACCTTCACAAGTACTGTTTAATCTACTAGACCTTCTGTTGAAGTCTGGTAAGGAACTTGCTTCTGTTGCTGAGATCTTTGTTGGTAAGATGCCGGGACAGAATACACCTGCTACAACTACAATGGCTACCATTGAGCAGGGTATGAAGGTATTTACAGCAGTGTATAAGCGTGTGTATCGTAGCTTGGCTAAAGAGTTTCGGAAAATGTACCGTCTAAATAAGATGTACATGAATCCTGAAGAGTATGTTGCAGTGCTAGACGAACCTGTACCACAGTCCGACTACCTCGGTGATCCTAATGATGTTATCCCCGGCGCTGATCCTACAGCCGTTTCTTCACAAGAGAAGCAAGCTAAGGTTCAGGCACTAATGCAACTGCTCCAGCTAGGCACGATTGATCCAATGGCTGTCACTAAGTTGTATCTAGAAGCGCATGAGATTGCTAATCCTGAGTCTTACATGAAGCAACCTTCACCTCCACCACCTGATCCTAAGATGGAAGAGATGAAGATGAAGGCACAGCTAGAACAGCAAAAGGCTCAGATGGGTATGCAGATGGCTGGTGCTAAACTTCAAATGGAAGGTGCAGCACAGGAACAAAAACTGGCTATGGAAGCAAGGGCTACAGAACAACAGCTTAAGATGAAGCAACTTGAAGCAGTACTCAAGGCACAGCACTCGCAAGCTGATCTACGTGCTAAGGCCATGCAGAATCAACAGCAGTTGAGTCAGCAAGCATCTAGCCATCAGTTAGGTATGGTTACACAAGCACAGAAGCACCAGCAAGCATTACAGCAGCAGAAAGCAAGTCAGCAGCAAAAACCCAAGTGATATTCTAAGGAGAATACAGAAACATGAGTAACATTACTAAAGCAGATTTTACTGACTGGAAGAATCATCCTGTTACACAGGCATTCTTCGATGCAGCCCAGTTCCGTATTGATGAGTGTAAAGACATTCTATCATTTACGGCAGGACAGGACTACATGCAGGATCGACTGTTAGTTGGTATGATTCAGGCTTATCGTGAGGTACAAGACTTCCGTGTTGAGGATGATGAGGTAGCAGATGGCAATTGAGCTTCTGTTACACCATGTTCTCGTTAAACTAGATGATGCAACTGATACTGATGACGTTTATCGTCGTGCTAAAGCAGCAGGTATTGAGTTGTCACTAGACAAGCGTGAAGCCAAGGGTGTTGAATATGGTACTGTTGTACAAGTAGGACCAACGGCATTTAATGACTATGGCCGTAGTCCTGAGATCTTGTCAAAGGGGGATCGTGTTTCAATTACTAAGTACTCCGGTAAAGAAGTAGTCGATACTGACAACACAAAATACGTTGTTGTTAATGACTCAGATGTTATCTGTATTATCCGATAGAAGGAATAAATATGTCAGAAGAAGTAATTGCTCAAGAAGCTGCTGCACCAGAACAAGTTAATGAAACCCCTGTTGAGGTTAAGGTTGATCCCTACGAGGAACAAGCACGCTCACAGGGTTGGAAACCTAAAGAAGAATATGAAGGCGATCCTGAGAAGTGGAGGCCAGCTAAGGAATTCTCTGAGCGCGGAGAGTTGTTTGGTAAAATTGATACAATGGGGCGAGAGTTAAAAGAAACTCGCAAAGCTCTAAAGATGCTACAAGAGCATCACAGTAAAGTCAAAGAGACTGAGTATAACAACGCACTACGTGAGTTGAAATCACTACAGAAGAAACATCTTGAGGATGGAAATTCAGACGGTTATCTAGAAACCACTGAGCTACTAACAGACCTAAAAGCCGAGCAGAAGGCACGCGAAGTTGTACAGCAGAATACTCCTAACACACCTGATCCTCGGTTTGTTGAGTGGGCTGGTGAAAACAAATGGTATCAAGCAGATCCAGAGATGCGTAGCTTTGCAGACTCTATAGGTCTAGGTTATGCTCAGCAGAATCCGAATCTTGATCCTGAAGAAGTTTTGATGTATGTGACTACACAAGTCAAGTCTCGCTTTAAAGAGAAGTTCGTTAATCCTAATCGTGCTAAACCAAGTAGCGTTGAGGGTGCTAGTACCCCTGCTTCCAAGAAAGGCTCATTTGAGATGAGTGAGGAAGAACGCAAAACCATGAACACATTTGTTCGTGCCGGTGTTATGTCTAAAGATGATTATATTAACGAACTAAAGAAAATGAAGGGCATTAAGTAATGGCTAAAGAAATCGAAAAACGTGTTACCCGCAAACCACTATTCAACCGTGGTCCTCAATCCGTTAGTGGGGAGAAAGATCCTAACTATCACTATCGTTTTGTTAATGACACCGGCAGTCGTATCCAGAACTTCAAGGAAGCTGGTTATGAACTAGTAACTGATAATGAACTATTGGTGGGTGATTCTAATGCTGTTGATATTACGGGATTTGGTTCCGCTAAGCGTGTTATTAGTAATGATGGTACTGTCTCATATCTGATGCGTACAAAGAAAGAATTCTTTGCAGAGGATCAAGCAGCCAAAGCACGCCAAATTGATGAACTAGAAGCCTCTACAAAAGAAACCAAAGGAATGTACGGCTCTATTAAGATGTCGTAATTTTAATTTAAAGGAAATAAAGTATGGCAAATACTTCACGTGTTTCTGGCTTTAAGCCAGTAAAACACTTCACTGGTGCACCGTATAACGGCCAAGCCAATATTTACGAAGTCTCTGTTAGCGAAACCGTTCCGGTCTTCGTTGGTGACTTGGTTGTTCGTTCTACCAATGCTTCTACCTCTGGTCTAGTTACTGTCAAGTCCTTGTCAGCCGCTACCACCGCTAATGATGTGGTTGCTGGTGTTGTTATCGGTGCAGTTGTTGGTGTTGTTAATCCTAAGCTAGATCCAGTTGATGGTAAGATGACTGCTGGTTCTATTGCTCTGGATACCCCACAGTATGTTCCTGCTGCTACCAAGGCTTATGTCCTAGTTGCTGATAGTCCTGATCTGATCTTTGAAGCACAGGCTACTGGTTCATATGCTCTAGCCGATATTGGTCTGAATGCTGACGTAGGCTGTCTTGCTTCTTCTGCATCTACCTCTACTGGTACTTCTGGTATGTATGTTAATGCTACCGCACCCACCGCTTCTGCTTCTCGTCCTCTTCACGTTGTTGGCTACGTCAAGCGTGTTGATAACGAAGCTCCGGGCGCTTACAACAAGGTGCTTGTACAACTAACTACCCATGCTCAGGGTAACGCCATCGTTGGCGTATAAGAAAGAGGAATAGATTATGTCCGCAGGTATTATTACTAGTTCCAGCTTTGCCAAGCTACTCTGGCCGGGGCTTAACGCCATTTATGGTAAGTCTTACAATGACTATCCTGAAGAGTGGTCTAAGCTGTTTGAAAAGAACACTTCTGATCGTGCATACGAAGAGGATGTTGGTCTTAGCTCATTCGGTCTAGCTTCTGTTAAAAACGAAGGCGCACCTATTACGTTCGATACTGAGCGTCAGGGTTTCACCTCACGTTACAACCATGTTGTGTATGCTCTTGGTTTCATGATTACTCGTGAGATCTATGAGGATGACCAGTACGGTAAAGTAGGCGCACAGAAGGCTAAAGGTCTTGCTCGTTCAATGCGTCAAACCAAAGAGATTGTTGCTGCTAACGTCTATAACCGCGCCTTTGACACTGCCTACACTGGTGGTGATGGTGCTTCTCTAATCGCCTCCGCAGGTGGTGGTTCAGCTTCGCACGCAACTGTTTCTGGTGGTACTTTCACCAACGGTCCTGCTACTGCTGCTGATATGTCAGAAGCTGCACTTGAGCAAGCCACTATCGACATCGCTGGTTTCCGTGATGATCGTGGTCTGTTGATTGCTGCCAAGCCACGCAAGCTCGTGATCCCTTATCAGCAACAGTTTGAAGTCAAGCGTATCCTCGGTTCTGATGGTCGTGTTGGTACTGATCTAAATGATCCTAACGTCCTTAAAGACATGGGTATCTTTAGCGAAGTAGTTACCAATCACTACCTAACCGATCCTGATGCTTGGTTCATCCTTACCGATGTCAATGATGGCCTCAAGTACTTCGAGCGTCGTGCTGATGGTTTCGAGATGGATAATGACTTTGATACCGAGAACGCAAAGTTCAAGGCCACTGCTCGTTACTCCTTCGGTTGGTCAGATCCGCGCAGTATTTATGGCAGCACCGGAGCCTAATTAATCCTCTAGCCCCTTCGGGGGTTAGTACTATCTTTAAGGAGATATTATGGCAGTAGGTATTGTAGGCCCAGCAGGTGTAACTCAAACCACACCTAGCTCACGCGAAACGTATGTCAAGATGGGTAAGTTGGAAGTAGCAGACGGTTCTACCGGCTTTGCTGCTTTCGGTCTTCCTAAGTACGCAGTTGTAACAGGTGTTTATACAATCTGTGGTGGTGCTAATGCTACCCAGACTATCAACGTTGGTTTCACCAATGGTGGTATTGAACTGGTTAGTGCTTTTGCTCCAAACTCAACTGGTTACGCAACCGCAGGTGCACAGACTGGTGCAAGTGTTGGCGCTCAGCTAACAGAAGATAAACTGGTGTATCTAAAGGCTAGTGCAACGCTAACCACTCCAGTAATCGTTAAGGTGGAATACACAATCCCACCGCAAGGTCTAGCACTCTAAGCTAGATGCCCATAGGGGAGTAGAAACTAACAAGAATCTACTCTCCTATTTTTTTAAGGAAATATTATGCGCCCACAAGTAATTAAGAAGTCACTCACAGGAACTACGGCGTGGATTCCTATGGACTATAAACAAAGTCCATTCAACGTCAGTTTTGCAGTCGTTGTGAATGGCACAATCACATATGATATTGAACATACCTTTGATGATGTGTTTGATACCTCTGTTACACCAGTTGCCTTTAAACATGCATCTGTTGTTTCACAATCAGCTAACAAAGATGGTAACTACTCAGCACCGATTCGCGCTATGCGAATTAACAACACTGCTGGTACTGGTGATACCACACTTACAATTCTACAAGGACTCCGATAATGAACATCCAAGATATTGCTGACTTTATTGACCTTGTTAAGAATCCAGCCAAGTATGAGAAAGTACTACAGAATCTTAAAGATGAACAGGCACGCCTGAATGCTGTTATCGCTACTGTTGGTAAAGTATCCGAGATTGAAAAGATCCGTAAGGAACTAGATACTAAAGTTGCATCACAAGACTCAGAGTATAAAACACAGAAAGAGTCACTAGAAGCTACCTATGTAAGCAAGATTGCTAAAGTAGAAAAACTACAGATTAAACTTGAAGCTGATGTTAAGAAAGTAGTTGATATGGAAACGGCTGCTGCTTCTAAAGAACAAGCTGCTAAGGATCTTGCTGCTTCTTTTAATGGTCGTGAAAAGGCTATCACTGCTAAAGAGAAAGAGCTACAAGAACGTCAAACCTACCTTGATTCTCTGGTTGCTGAGTATGTGGAGAAGGTAGAGAAGCTACGCGCAGTCATGGTATAATATGAGTGTATCCTCTGTTGTATCATTTGATACGACATACGCTATTAGAGTTGATGATGCTTCACCTACGGTAACATATGTAGGTGAGGCAGCTATCAAAAGCTCTGAAGCTGCACCTGTATGGCGCATCAAGAAACTAGAAACAGTTGGTTCTGTTTTCTCTATTACATGGGCAGATGGCACTATGTCATTTAATAATGTTTGGGACAACAGAGCAGCACTTTCATATTCATAAGGATTTACTATGTCAATGTCCAATGCTTCAGAAACAAACCTTCTGAACTTACTCTTTAATAATGTCGATTGGCCTAATGTTGGTGATGCTGGCGGTCTGCAAAACTCAGCTACGGCTGGTAGCTTTTATGTAGCCCTACACACAACGGATCCCGCTGATGCTGGTAATCAGACAACCAATGAGATTGCTTATACTGGCTATGGTCGTGTAGCAGTAGCCCGTTCTGCGGGTGGTTTTACAGTATCTGGTGCTAACGTATCCAATACTGCTACTGTCCAGTTTGGTGAATGCACAGCCGGTTCTGCTAGTGCAGGTTTCTTCTCTGTGGGTCTTGCTGCATCTGGTGTTGGTGATATTCTATACTCTGGCTCATTAAGCGCAGTTCGCGCCATCTCTGCCGGTATTACACCTCTGTTCAATCCGGGCGCATTGGCTGGTACGGTGGATTAATGATCCGTAGCCTGAGCGACATTAACGCCTCGTTTGATGCGGGGCGGTTTCATGTTCAGCGCTTTACAAAGAATGCTGGTACTGCTCATGCTAAGGTATGGGCAGATCCTTCTTATGCTTCAGGCCAACCACCTTACGATGCACGAGTAGGAACAGCAGCAACCTTTACACCAGCGATTGCACAGAAGAATGATGCAATTTACTTCCCTAGTATTGCTGCTGGTATGGAGAGGTATCTTGTAGAAGCTCAAGTCTGGACTAATCAAAATACCTACAATGGCCCTTGCAATATACAGTTCTTTGATCTTCTCGGTTACTATCCACTAATTGATGGTGACTCTAACGATCTACAAGCCTGCACTAATGATCTAACCTTACCACGTTACACTGATGGTGTTGGTGTTCATATGGTTATGGTTAATCACATTGCACCAGCACTGGCTAATGGCCTGACAGTAATTAACTACACAAACTCGGATGGTGTGGATAAAACAATCACTGTTGATATACCTAACAACGGACAGAATATTGTTTGTTCTGGTTGTACTAATGTTGTAGGTAATGCATCAAGCACAATCAACATCCCACTAGCTGATAATGACAAGGGTGTGTTAAGGATCAACTCTATTCAACATACTACTGCTCCGGGCGGTCTTCACTGTATCTACTTGGTTAAGTTTCTAGGCTCAATGGTGCTTGGTGATAACTTAGTAACAGCAGAAAAGTCTTTCATCACTGGCAAAGGGTTTGCTCCAATTCGGGTATATGATGGTGCTTGGATTAATTGGTTCGACTCACTAGCATCAGGAACCACAGCTAGAACTGTAGCATGGTTTGGTAATCTAACTTTCGTTTGGGGCTAACATGGCTATACAATCAATTGATAATTTAATCTCTTCAATCTCGGCAGGACAATCTACACGATACGACTGGAACAAGGTAAGCACCGTTGCTGCAACTCTTGGTGGTTCTTTCGACATGTCCGGTCAAGCTGCACTACCTGTAGCAAATGCGTGGGCTGGTACTGCACTTAACTGGGTAACATGTACAGAGACAACTGGCAACGGCACACAAATCTTCGGTATGCCTCACGGCGGTAACGTAAGTCCTAGTGTCAAGCATCTATTAAACATGAATGCTTGGGGTACAGCAGCTACAGCAGTTCCCGGTACGCTCACTCTTGTTGACATGCAAGGTTACTATCCCGGTCTTACCAACAACAGTGCTGTTGCACAAACTTTAGTCGGTACGCCAACTTTACGCTATACCAACGGCGAAGGTGTTCGTGCTTATATGGTACAGACTGCAACTGGCGGCGCTGGAGCACAGAACTTTAACATGAGCTATACCAACCAAGCGGGTACGGCAGGACGCACCATGCCAGCAACCGTTGCTTGTACTGCATCATCTGTAGTTAGTCGTATTAATCCAAGTGGTGTTGCTGCTAACAACTATGGCCCATTCCTACCACTAGCTTCTGGTGATACGGGTATTCGTAGCATCCAGACTGTAACACTCTCTGCTGCAACTACGGGTACATTCGCTATGGTACTAGCCCGTCCGTTAGCTTCAATCACTCTATCTGTTGCTGGTCTAATGACTGAGAAAGATCTACTTAACCAGATCCCATCACTACCAGTAATTAAAGACGGTGCCTGCTTGACTTGGATCTGGAATGCTGGTGCGGCAACTGCCACTGCTACAACTCTGGCTGGTGGTATTGAAGTAGTCTGGGGGTAATCATGGCACTGTGGCCTAATGGTCGTTACATGACTAGAAGTACATATAAAGGATTAGGCGTTGCTCCGGGCCTTGATGCACGCATCAAGAGTTTGGGGGATAGGATGAATCGCTTTATTGGTACATCCAACGCAAGGACTGCAAGTACGCCTGATGGCTATGGTATGCGTGGTTATGTACCTCCTGTTAGGGCTGGTAGCATGTCAACACGGACTACTGCTGTAACTGTATCAGGCACTAGCAACCTACTCTCTGGTGGCCCCATGACGGCTGCTGCTACAACCGTATGCACAATCACTGGTGATAATAATAACCTCAGTATGATTGTTAGCATGTCTGGTACTAGTGCCGTAGCAACTCTTACGGGTAACAACCTAGTTCTGGCACTGACTATTGGGCTTAGTGGTACTGCTGAATGGACACTGACAGGTACTAGTAGTCTTAGTATGGTTGTTCCTATTGAGGGTACTGGATCTGTGACCAGTCTAACAGGTACTAGTGACTTGCGTGGCTTGCTTAGTCTTGAAGGTGAATGGACACCATTTACTGAATTGAGTCCAGAAGGTCTTGCTGCTGCTGTGTGGAACTCGCTTGCTGCTAACTTCAATGAGCTAGGTACTATGGGTAATAAACTTAATACGGCTTCTAGTGGTGGCGTTGATATGAATGCATTAGCACAAGCTGTGTGGGAATATACAACAAGGGAACTTACTGGTGGTTCTGGTGGAGATCCTTGGACTGATCCTAGAGCATTAACAGTAGCAAAATTCTTAGGACTTAAGTAATGAGTAAAAACTATTTCACCTCTGGTCGCTCGTAAACTCGCCTCGTCACTACGTTCCTCGAAGAAAGGGCTTTATGGAAATACAAGAAAAGAAATGTTCTAGATGTAAAGAAGTAAAACCTCTTTCTGGATTTTCAAGGGATAAACAACATTGGTCTGGGCATAAATCTGCGTGTAAGGTTTGTGCTAGTAAAGACTTTTCCAAATGGAAAGCCAAGAACCCAGAAAAAAACAGACTAGAAGATAGAAAAAGACACTACATTAGAAAATATAATCTTACCCCTGAGTTAGCCGAACAACTTGTTCAGAATCGAATTGGTGAGTGTTGTATATGTGGTTCTGTTTCCCCGTTAGTTGTAGATCACTGTCACACATCAGGTAAAGTTCGTGGTTTAATCTGCTCAGCTTGTAATAGTGTTCTTGGGTATAGTAAGGACAATATAAAAACACTAGAGAACTCTATTGCATATTTAAGGAATTTTTATGGGTAAGAATTTCTATACATCAGGGCAATTTAACTTAGTATGTGATAGATGCAGTAAAAAAATAAAGGCTCAAGAGGCTAAACACGAATGGACTGGTCTTATTGTTTGTGGTGACTGTTGGGAGCCTAGACACGAGCAGGACTTCGTTAGAGCTAAACAAGACAAGATCACTGTCCCATTCTCTAGACCTATCCCTGAACTTGTATTTACTAATGTAAATTTCTGCACACTTTGGACAATTCAAGGTGTAGCAGACCAAGGGACTGCGGATTGTTCTCAAGCTGATTTAGATATAGATTTAAACTGGAACGATTGGATTCAAACCTATTGTTCAATAGAAGCACAATCTGGTATAACACAAAATGCAATTGCCGGTTGTGCCATTGCAGGTAAATATTCAAATGGACACCTATAATGACGACAACTACTTTTGTAAATGGACAGACTCCTATCGTAGCAGACTGGCTTAATGATGCTAATGGTCATGTATATGATGAAGTAGCTCACGCACATAACTCAGATAACATTGACTTCACCCAAGCAGGCACAGGCGCAGTAACTCGCAATGCGCAGGACAAGATGCGGGAGAGTGTTAGTGTTAAGGACTTTGGGGCAGTAGGTGATGGGGTTACGGATGACACTGCTGCAATTCAAGCAGCGATTGATTATTGCACAGACTTACTGAACAGAAAACAGACATTGTATTTTCCCGCCAGCAACGCGGCCATGTCATACAAAGTGACTGCTCCGCTTACTGTGATCGGTAGGCTCAATATCGAAGGGGACGGCATATTCTCGACTGTGATTCAGGGCGTAGGACTTTCTGCCAACCGCGCAATTATTGAGTTCAATAACCCTGCCATAGATAACGCGTACTTCTCCTCCATCGCAGATATAAATATTGTCGGCGATGGTGTTTGCGACGGTATCCATATCAACAACACTCCAAATTTCAATGTGCGTACAGTCAATGTTTCGACAGTTGCTAACGGGTTAGTGTTATCTGGAACAGTCAATTTTACTCACGCTTATTCAAGCTTGTCATTCCACACGGTCAGTGACTCGTCCGTATCTTTTGACTCTTTTTCTGGAGGGGGGCAGTTCTCATTTTATTCTTGTACCTTCACAGGAGATAATGGATTCGTAGTCGACTCAGCGGCCGCAACCGATTCTGTGGCGCTGTATAACTGCAACTTCGAACAGTGTGTTATTGTAGATATGTATGTGGCCGGTAACGTAGCTGGGCTTACATTAAATGCGTGCCGTTCCGAGGGGCTGAATGGTGCGACTTCAATTTTAATTTCCCCTACCGTTGGAAACTATGTTCGGGGGCTGAGCATAACAGGGTGTTTTTGGCAAACTGATTTCGGCAACGCTGACCCGATTATGATTTCCGGAGATGTTTCTGGGTTTTCAATCACCGGAAACTATGCCAGCTATGCTGGCTTCTTACAGTTCGTCAAATTAGATGGCGCTGGGTCTGCTGGTGTTATTTCCGGCAATCACTGCGAAAATTCTCCACAAGTGGTTAATGTCCCTCGCGCTGGCGTGCTGATTATGAACAACAGAAACGCAGCTGGGATGCTTCCCGAATACTCTGGACTTACACCAATCACATGGGAGTTCCCATCATCCGGAATTTGGAATCCTGTGATTACCAGCGCGGCTGGCGTAATCACACAATCCGCAGCAGTTGGGAACTATACAAAAGTAGGCAAGCAGGTTAATTTGGAATTCAGCATTTCAATGACTACTGATGCCTCTGTTGGAACCTCTAATCTAACGATCACCGGATTGCCTTTCGCAGCAGGTCTAACTGGAACTGCGACAATTTGCGAAAGTTCATATTCATCTAGCGATTTTGGTACTGGCGGCGCATGGGGACATGCTTATGTTATAGGTTCTGAGATAAGAGTTAAAAACAGAGCCATTAATATCAGTAGTCGTGCAGCGACTTTTGTTTGGTTTTTTTCTGCCGCCTATCAAGTTGCTTAATAACAACCTAATAAAAATCTCAGATAAATAGGAGTAACAAAATGGCATTAACTAGAGAGAAGCGGATGTGGTCTAAAAAAGAAAAGGGCACACCCGCTCGTCTAGATATTGCTTTTGGGGATTTACGTGAAGATGGGTTTGTGTTTCAGTTTTATGATAGACGTGGTAATGAATCTTGGTTGTCTCCTGCCGCAATCTTAAAGAGAAAAGAATCTATTAAGAAGTATCATTGGGATCACAAAGGTCGTATTACACTATACAAATCTGAGTGGTGGAAACAACAAGCTGATCGTGCTAAAAGCAGAATGAGAAAAAGACTATACGGTATTACAGACGAACAGTTTATTTCTATGTGGGAAGAGCAAGACGGTAAATGTAAAATATGTTATACTGAATTAGAGATAACAAGATCTGGATACGCAATAGACCATTGCCACACGAGTAAGTTAGTTAGGGGTATTCTCTGCTCTCCTTGTAATAAAGGTCTTGGTCACTTTAAAGATAATATTGAGGTTTTAAATAAAGCTGCTAGTTATCTGAATGAAGCTAAATTAAAGGAAAGAGAATTAACATGCTAACGAAAATCACAGACCGTCAGGTCACCTACAAACAAGGGGCCACTGGCTCAGTAGTGCGTAACCTTGGGGATAAGCTGAGGGAGTCTGTATCGGTATTGGATTTTGGGGCTGATTCTACTGGCTCCGTAAATTGCTTTACTGCAATGACAAATGCTTGGAACGAGTGTCTAGCTACCGGAAAAGACCTTTATATCCCTGCTGGTCTTTATGTAATCACTAGTGAAAATAGCTTCCCGTTTGGGCGCGTAAACGGGTTACCTCCGGCGGATCTCCTAGACTGTAAGAACATCACAATTTACGGAGATGGGCCAAATACAGTTTTAAAAACATCCACTATTGGTGGTGGGGACGTATTGCAGATCAATGGGTCAAAGAATCTGCACTTCAAGAATCTGAAAATTGAATCTGTAATTAGTGGTAGTGCCTCAGGCAGCAATGGCGTTTCAGTCACTGGCGGTTTTGATAACCTTACATTCGACAACATCTGGTGTGAGAATTTGGCATTCGTTGATAAAGGCACTTACATTGACGGGGGTTCTGCACTGTCAATTCAAACTCCAGATGTATCAACTGTAACAGAGTGTGGGACAATTAAGGCAACTAACATATTTGCTAAAGGGTGCGCCATTGGGTTTGGCTACTCGCTTGATCTTGTTAAGTCATCAACCAACGCCACGTCTATAAGCGTGGATATTGTCGCTGAAGATTGTAGGGAAGCAGTTGTTGTATCTGCTGGTGAAGCTACTGCCGCAATCTCGGCAAGCTGGACTATGGGTTTATCAGTTAAGGCTCAGGCAATTAACTGTATGCAAGATGTTGTAGCTGCTAGGGCGCATGGTGTTGATATTGACTGCCAAGTTATCACCACAAAAACATCTGCTGCGAGAATATTGAGCTATAAAGGAACTAAGTGGTTCGCTACCGATACGACTGATGACGTAAGCGGGTTGCAATGTATGTACGCTCACCTATCTCACATTAAATTGACAGGTAACAAGGGAGAGTGCGGCTCCAAAGCGCAGGTTGGAGGTGCTGGGGCTGGTAGTAGTGGGCTAACTGGCGCTACGTACAAGTCAACTATTAGTGTCGATCTAGCAGGTACGTCCGTTTATGGTGATTTCGGCGAAATTAACTCCGGTGGGGATATCACTTCCACCTGTGTTCTCATTGCGGGACCGAATACTGCCGCGCCTTCCAACGGTCACTATCTACCTAGTAGAAATAACCTGATTGTATATGGTCAAACAAACGTGCTTGATGAATTATGGGTAAGAGGGGCTGTTAAGTTTTCAACCGCTGATGGGCTGGTGACGTATGGCGGCGAAGTTGATTTTGATGATGAGGGTATTATCGTAAAGCAGAAGAATGCGAGTAGCACTGACACCAGAGTCCTCAAGGTGATGAGCAACGCTGGAACGCTGGTTGCTGGATTTAGAAACGATGGTGGGCTTGTTTCTCAAGGGCGGAGCACTGCTGCATCTGTCGCTACGGTTAAACAAGTAATGCCGGTTTACGACAATGCGAATACGTTGATTGGTTATATTCCAATTTACACGAGTTTTGCATAACGACACACTCAATAAAAATCTCAGATAGATAGGAGTAACATGACAGATAACCGACGACAGCCAGACATAAACCTACTAGAGCACCAACTGTATGAGGAAAAACGCTTGCTTGAGATTGAAAACAATATTAAGGGTCTTGAGAAAAAGATTGACACTTTGACTGATA
>ERZ1034363.919-NODE-919-length-18114-cov-6.018961_pt1 | contig 18114 bp, 17 predicted proteins | sample MGYA00520616_ERZ1034363 | MGnify/ENA primary metagenome ERZ1034363 (study PRJEB33736, sample SAMEA104284506) | Azolla filiculoides | biome: Urban; feature: Water surface; material: Ditch water | place: Netherlands | collected 2015-10-28 | depth 0-0.1 m ...
GAGGGTTCTGCCGACGGTGAAATCCCGCCACGAGATCAATCACGAACAGTCGGCATTCCAGTGCGCCGTTCTTGAGCGGGAAGCGGCGACGTGGTTTGAGCCCTAGGCCTTTGGTCAGTTCCAGGTCGGCTGTGAATAGTGCGGCTGTCCAACCGCTGAATTGTTGTTTCAGTGTGCGGCCCCATTCCGGGTATTCGGCTTGGAGCTCCTCTTGTTCCGAAAGGCGCACGCCATAAGGCGGGTTGCTGACCAATAGACCCGTGGTGGCGGGGGCACCGCGACCCACAAAGTCGGCTTGGTCGAGGGTGACGCTATTGGATAAACCCACTTGCTCCAGGTGACGGCGCGTGGCGGTAATGGCACCCGGGTGCATGTCACTGGCAAAGATGGTCTGTGGTTGCAGCGGGCGGATTTGTGCACGCGCTTCGGCACGTAGTTTGGTCCAGAGTGAACGGTCGGCATCCAGCCAGCGCTCACATGCAAAGCGGCGGTTCAGGCCCGGCGCCATGTTGGCGCGCATCCAGGCGGCTTCAATCACAATGGTGCCGCTGCCACACATAGGGTCCAGAAAGTTCTCGTAAACTGGTTTGCCGGTTTCGTCCGTATTGTTCCAGCCGGCCAGTGCCAGTAGGCCGGCGGCTAGATTCTCTTTGAGGGGTGCCGCGCCGGCGGCACCACGGTAGCCTCGCTGCCAGAGCGGGCTGCCGGAGCTGTCGATATAGAGCGTGGCCGTGGTTTCGGTGAGAAATAGCTGGACACGTTGATCAGGTTGATCGGTATTCACGTTCGGGCGGCCGCCACGATCGGCACGGAATCGATCGCATACCGCATCTTTAATACGAAGGGTCGCAAAGTCCAGGCTGCGCAGGGGTGATTTCACGGCGGTGGTGCTGACCTTGAAGCTCTGGCTCACATCAAACCATTGATGCCACGCAATTTTGCGCGCCATTTGATAGAGATCTTCTTCTTTTTGATAAGCACCAACGGCCAGGCGCACCAGAATGCGAGAGGCGTAACGCGAGTGCAGGTTAGCGCGATAGAGGCTTTCTTGTGTTGCGCGTGCACGTACGCCGCCCCCTGTTTGCTCCACCTGAGTGAGGCCGCATTGATTGAACTCGGTAACCAGGAGTTCTTCTAGGCCGCGTGGGCAGGGGGCAAAAATATGCATGAAGTGCTTTCGTTAAAACGGCTTGAGAACGACAAGAAGCGTGATGATGGTGAGGATCAGTACCGGAATTTCATTAAACCAGCGATACCAGACGTGGCTGTGTGTGTTTTTGCCAGCAACAAACTGGCGGTAGAGGTGGCCACAGTAAAAGTGATAGCCAAGCAAAAAGACGACGAGCAGGGTCTTCGCGTGCAGCCAGCCGCCGGTGAAGCCATAGCCAAACCAGAGCCATAGGCCGAGCACGACGGCACCGATGCCGATGGGGGTGACAAATTTATAGAGGCGGCGCGACATGCCGAGCAGGCGTTGGTATTCAGCGGACTGTGTGTCGGGCACTGCTGCCAGGTTGACGAAGATGCGCGGTAGGTAAAACAGTCCGGCGAACCAGCTGACGACCAGAATGATGTGAAACGCTTTAATTGTTAGCATGCGGAAGCCTTCAGCGTGGCAAGAAAATCGTGAACTGTGGGGTAACAAAGTTGAATGCGCAGCTCTCTGCGCAGTCGTTCGTTATCGAGTCGGCGCGATTCTGACATGAATGAGTAGAGCATGGGGGAAACCAGCGATTTCAATTGTTCGCGGGGTAAGCGTTGCGGACGCGGTAAATGGCAGGCATCCGCCACAGCATCAAACCAGTCGCCCATTTTAAGGGCGCTGTTGTCACTGGTGTTGTAGGCACGGAGTGAGCGGCCTCGAGTCAGGCTGAGCCAGCAAATCCGGGCGAGATCATCGGCGTGTATATGGTTGGTCCAGGTGTCGTCTTCCGGACGCAAGGCTGGTGTGCCTGTGCGTAGGCGATCAGCGGGAAGCCGGTTGCCGGCGTAGATACCGGGAACGCGCAGGATGCTGCCGGCGTTAGTGGCGATTCTTGTGGGATCCGTACGCAAATGGGGTGCGACTGAAGCACGGATGCGGGTACGTGCCCAGCGTCGGAGGGTGGCCTCGGCCGCAGCGCGCCGTTGGCCTCGAGCAGTTTCCGGTCGCACGGGTCGGGATTCATGAACGCGGGCGCCCTGGCAGTCGCCATAGACGCCGCTGGTGCCAATGTAGACAAGGCGGCGTGGTAGACTTGCACCACCATTAAGGGCAGCCAGAAAGCGGTTCAGGCGTGCATCGGTGGGCACTTTTGCCGGGTCGTTGTCGGCTGGTGGGGCAAGGTAAATAATATGCGTTGCCACCCCGCGTATGCGCTGCAAAGTGTGAGGTTGATCCAGATCGGCCGCAACAGGGGTTGCCCCGAGGGTGCGCCAGGTTTGCCAGGTGCTGCTGTCGGGCTCATGCCGTAGCAAGGCGCGCAGCCGATAGCGAGACCTAATCTGCCCTGCAAGCCGTGCTGCGACGTCACCGCAACCGACCAGCAAGAGCCGGGGTTGCCGGAAGCGGCGTGGCAGAGCGCGCGGTGGGTGCGGCATGGGTTTCAACATGCTGACATTGTACGGTTTTACAGGTTTTGGTTCTTACAGGATTCAACATGACGCATCAGGTAACGCTTAATCCGATTAATGCCACGTTCCGGGCCGATGGCCATGAGACCGTGCTTGAAGCTTCTTTGCGCCACGATCTGCTGGTGCCTTATGGGTGCCGTACTGGCGGCTGCGGTGCGTGCCGTGCCAAGATTACGTCGGGGTCGGTGGATCATGGCAAGGCCAGTGAAACCACGCTGACACCCGCTGACCGCGAGGCCGGATTTGCCTTGTTGTGCTGCGCTGTGCCGCAGACGGATGTCACGGTGGAAGTGAAAGACGTACGTCGCGCGACGGATATTCCGGTGAAAACATTGCCGAGCCGTATTGAGGGTCTGGAAAAGCCAGCCGCCGATGTGGCGATTTTGACCTTGCGCTTGCCAGCAACCGAGATGTTCCAATTCCATGCCGGGCAGTACATCGATATTCTGCTTAAAGACGGCAAGCGTCGTAGCTTCTCGATTGCTAATCCACCGCACGATGCCGCGACGATTGAATTACACGTGCGTCATGTGGCGGGCGGTTTATTTACCGACCAGGTATTCAGCACGATGAAGGTGCGCGATATCCTGCGCTTCAATGGCCCGCATGGCAGCTTCTATTTGCGCGAGTCAGACAAGCCGATGATCCTGCTGGCTGGTGGTACGGGCTTTGCGCCGATCAAGTCGATCGTGCTGGAGACGCTACATCTGGAATTGCAGCGCCCGATCCACATTTACTGGGGCGCTCGTGATCGCGCGGGTCTCTATCAGTATGAAGTAGCTGAAGCCTGGGCGACGCAGTACCCGCATATTGAATTTATTCCCGTGTTGTCCGAGCCTGAACTAACACCAGGTTGGTCGGGTCGTACCGGCCTCGTGCATGAAGCCGTGCTGGCAGACTTCCCGGATTTATCGGGTCATGAAGTGTATGCCTGTGGTGCACCGGGCATGATTGCGGCAGCGCGTTCGGATTATCTGGGCAAGGGTAATTTGCCCGACGATGCGTTCTTTGCTGACTCTTTCGAGTTCGCCGCCAATTAGTGTGCGTCGTCCCAATTGGGGCCGATACCGACATCAACCACCAGCGGCACTTTCAATTTAGCCACGTTGGTCATGAGTGGACCCAAGGCTTCGCTAACGCGGGCCCGTTCACGATCCGGCACTTCGAGCACCAGTTCGTCATGCACCTGCATGATGAGGAGCGTTTCGAGTTTCTCCTGGGTGATCCAGTTTTGAACAGCGATCATGGCCAGTTTGATCAGATCAGCGGCCGTTCCTTGCATCGGTGCATTAATGGCGGCGCGTTCGGCACCCTGGCGGCGGCCCTGTTGACCGGCTTTAAGGTCGGGTAGCCAGAGGCGGCGGCCAAAGACGGTTTCGACGTAACCATTCTGGTGCGCGTTCTGACGCGTTTCTTCCATATAGCGCGCAACACCCGGGTAACGATCAAAGTAACGATCAATGTAGGTTTGTGCTGAACCGCGGTCTATATCGAGTTGCTTGGCTAAGCCGAAAGCGCTCATGCCATAGATGAGACCGAAGTTAATGGCTTTGGCTGCGCGTCGTTGGTTGTCGTCGACTTCCAGTGGCATGACGCCAAACACTTCGGCCGCCGTTGCGCGGTGAATGTCTTCGCCTTGTGCAAAGGCATCAAGCAGCCCTTTGTCTGCCGACAAGTGCGCCATGATGCGTAATTCAATCTGCGAGTAGTCGGCTGAGAAAATGCTGTGACCGGGGCGCGCAATAAAGGCGGCACGAATCCGGCGACCTTCCGGTGTGCGCACCGGAATGTTTTGCAGATTGGGGTCGGAGCTGGCCAGGCGACCGGTAACGGCGGTGGTTTGCGAGTAATGCGTGTGAACCCGACCGGTAGCCGGATTGATACGCTGAGGCAGTTTGTCGCAATAGGTGTTTTTCAGCTTGGCGATGCCGCGGTATTCCAGCAGAACGCGGGGTAGCGGAAAGTCGAGTGCCAGCTCGGAGAGCACTTCTTCATCGGTTGATGGGGTGCCCGAGGCGGTTTTCTTTTTGACCGGGAGTCCCTGCTGAGTAAAGAGAATCTCGGCGAGTTGTTTGGGAGAATTGAGGTTAAAGCTTTGTCCGGCCAGGGTATGGGCTTCGGTTTCCAGCGCCAGCATGCGTTCACCCAGCGCATGGCTCTGGTCTGCTAATAGCTGGTTGTCGATGAGCACGCCGTTCTGTTCCATGGTGAACAGCACTTGAGCGGTAGGGAGTTCCAGATTGCGGTAGGTGGCTTCCAGACCCGGCTCCTGGGCGAGGCGCGGCAACAAGCGTTCGGCAATGCGCAGCGTAATGTCCGCGTCTTCCGCTGCATAAGCGGCTGCATCGGCAACAGCCACCTGGTTAAAGCCGATCTGGGTAGCGCCCTTGCCGCAAATGGCTTCGTATGGAATGGTCGGCATGCCCAGATGACGGCGGGCCAGCGTGCCAAGTTCGAGTGCTCCGGGACTGACCTGTCCGGCTTCGAGCACATACGCAGCGAGCAGGGTGTCATCGACAATGCCGGCGAGTTGAATGCCATGATTGGCGAATACGTGTTGATCGTATTTGGCGTGTTGCAGAACTTTCTGGGGTTGCACACTTTCAAGCCAGGGTTTCAATCGGGCGAGTGTGTCTTCAAACGGTAACTGGTTGGGTGTATCCGGGCCATCGTGGGAGAGCGGTAGATAAGCTGCTTCGCCGGGGGCGACGGCAAAGGAAATGCCGACCAGGCGTGCCTGTTGTTCGTCCAGACTGGTGGTTTCGGTATCTAGCGCAACGCGTGGCGCGTGCTCGATTTTGTTCAGCCAGCGTTCTAGTGTCGCCTTATCCAGAATGGTTTCGTAATGGACGCGGTGTGCGCCGTCGTCCGGCAAAAGGGTCGGCGCTGCCTCGGGCTCAGTTTTGGCGCCCGCCTTGGGAGCTGCGCCAGGCTCATCAATGGCTTTGAGCCAGGTTTTGAAACCGTTGTGGCGGAATACTTCGCGCAGGGTGTTCTGATCTTCCGGTGTGGCGAGGAGCTCGGTAATCGCTACGGGGAGCGCGACATCGGTTTTAACGGTGGTGAGCGTGCGGCCCAGCGGTAGGAATTCGAGATGGCCACGCAGATTCTCGCCAACCACGCCTTTGATATCGGCGGCATGGCCAATAACACCATCCAGATTGCCATAGGTCTGTATCCATTTGGCAGCCGTTTTTGGCCCGACCTTCGGTACGCCCGGTATGTTATCGGCGGTATCACCGACCAGTGCCAGGTAGTCGGTAATGCGGTCTGGCGTTACACCGAACTTGGCTTCTACACCGGCTACATCCAGACGTTCGTTGCTCATGGTGTTGACGAGGGTCACCTGCGGCGTCACCAGCTGCGCCAGATCTTTGTCGCCAGTGGATACGATTACCGAAAACCCCGCCTGCGCGGCTTGTTGAGCAAGTGTGCCAATCACATCATCGGCTTCAACACCGCTTTCCATGAGCAACGGCCAACCGAGTGCCCGCACGACGGCGTGAATCGGTTCTACCTGTTTGGCCAGATCTTCAGGCATCGGCGGCCGATGGGCTTTGTATTCGCTAAACAGGCTATCTCGGAAGGTAGGCCCGCTGGCGTCGAAAATACAGGCGCGGTATTCTGCGTCAATGTCGCTAGTCAGCCGGCGAAGCATTGAGATCATGCCGTAAAGTGCACCCGTCGGATCGCCTGATTGATTGCGCAGGTCGGGTAGTGCATGAAATGCGCGGTACAGGTAGGATGAACCGTCGACAAGCAGTAAAGTAGGCATAGTGAACCGAGGGGCAGACAGCGTGGAAAATCATACAAAACGATTCAGATTCCAGACATCGGAAGCTTCCGATGGCCATGATGCCGAAACGCTAGCCGAGCGTGAAGCCTGGCGACTGTTCGGAATTATGTCAGAGTTCGTGGAGGCCACGGATCGTCTGGCGGAGGTGCGCCCTGCAGTTTCGATATTCGGTAGCGCTCGGGTGTTGCCAGATAGCCCCTATTACGCGCTGACAGAAACTATTGCCCGTAAACTTTCAGACGCCGGCTTGGGCGTGATTTCAGGGGGTGGCCCCGGTGTGATGGAGGCGGCCAACAAAGGGGCTTTTGGCGGCAATGGCCCGTCTATTGGCCTGAATATCCAGTTACCGCACGAGCAGCATACCAATCCGTATCAGGATGTATCGCTGGGGTTCAGACACTTCTTTGCCCGCAAATACATGTTTGTCCGTTTTGCGGTGGCTTATGTCGTGATGCCCGGTGGCTTTGGTACGCTGGATGAGCTGATGGAAGCATTAACGCTGATCCAAACGCGTAAAAGTCGGCAGTTCCCGGTGATTCTGGTGGGTGCGGCATTCTGGGGTGGGCTCATCGACTGGCTTAGAGACCGGCTGGTTGGGGAAAAAATGATCAGTCCTGAGGATATGGATCTGCTTCAGATTATTGATGACCCGGATCAGGTGGTTGAAGCAATTTTCAGCCATTACGAAACCCGGGGCTTTGCGCCATTACCCGGCGAGCGCGAGCTTTTGCTCAACCTGTAATAAAATCCGTTTATTACTCCGTCTGGAATCCGGCATGTCTCTTATATTTAAACGCGCGTCTTCTATTTTGTTGAAGCGTGCTTGTCTGGTGGCGCTAGGCATGGGCTTCTCATCCATGGTTTTTGCGCAGGTTTCTACGTTGCCACCACAAGTGGTGACGAATGATCCTGCGTTGCTCAGCCCGCAGGCAGAAGCTGAGGAAGATGCCAGCGTGACGATTTCGCCCGATGATCGCAGCACGAGCGTGCGCACTTATGGCCGTGGCGGCCAGCCATCGCGCGAAGTGGTGGATCCACCGATTCTGCCGTCTTATTCAGAGGCACCGCCTGCTGAGCCTCAATCAGTTATTCCGGATTCAGATCCGGTGCGTGGCGACATGGTGCAGCCGCCCATGTGGACCCTCTGGAGCTGGTGATGCCGGAACGTCATATGCGTCATCATCGTCAGGGCCCTTGGCAGGATGCTCATCCGGCGGATCACTTGCCGCAGATTCGTCATGTAGGCGTTGGCCATGGCGTCCGTTGGATTAGCGAAGGCTGGGCGTTATTTTTGCGCCGTCCCGGGCTCTGGCTGATCACGGCGTTTCTGCAAACGCTTTTAATCATGCTGGTACTGCTGGTGCCGTTGTTAGGACAGGTGGGCGCCCATTTGTTGATGCCGGTGCTATCCGCTGGACTGATGGTAGTAGCACACCGGGTTCAATATAACGAGCCGGTTGCGGTTGCTGATGCGTTTACGGGATTTAAAGAACATGCGCCCGCAGTCGTTAACGTGGGTGTCTGGTACATGCTAGGTTGGATGCTGATTGTGGCGCTGGGCTTGTTGCTGGGCGGCGGCGCTGCATTGTCTGGTATGGCAGTGGGTATGGAAACCCAGTATGAGTGGCTGGGTGTGGTGATTAGCGTGTTCGGCATTATTCTGGCAGTAACCATTAGCCTGATGCTGGTCTTGCCGTTGGTGATGTCAGTCTGGCTGGCGCCACCATTGGCCGTGTTTCATGACATACCCGCTATCGCTGCAATGAAGCATTCTTTTGTGGCGAGCTGGCGTAGCTTGCCAGCATTTATCGTGGCTTTCTTTCTGGTGGCGCTGATGCTCTTCCTGACAGCGTTGACGATGGGTCTGGCGCTACTGGTGGTTATTCCCATCATGGCTGGCGCAACGTATGCGGCCTATCAGGATATGTTCGAATTAACGCAGCCAGATGCTGCTCAGCCAAGCGGCGCTGAACCAACGGATGTCTGATTCAAGCAAACGCATCGGCCTGGCAACAGGCTGGCAGTGGTTTCGTGACGGCTTTGCCCGTTACCGGCGTAATCCTGTGCTCATGGTTTTCTGGGTGATGTCCTATTGGACGATGTTGGGCATGGCGGGTCTGGTTCCCGTGATCGGTGATCTGCTGGTGGCTGCTTTGGCGCCCGTGTTGCTGGTGGGGGTGTTGGCAGGTTGTCGTGCGCTGGACGCTGAAACGATGCCCAGTTTTACGTTGATGTTTTCCGGTTTCCGTAATCGCTTGCAGCCCTTGATGGCTCTAGGCGTGCTGCACTTTCTGCTAACGCTGGGTGTGCTTGGTCTGACAGCCGCTTTTGATGGCGGTACGCTCTTGCAGTTTATAGCCCGATCAACTTTAGGTGCGGGTGCCGATGCAACGACACTGAACCCTGACAACCTGTCTCTCACTGCCATGCTAGTGGCGCTGGCGGTTTATGTGCCCGTGATGTTGGCCTTTGCCTATGCGCCATTGCTGGTTGCCTGGCGTGGCTTCGGTGTGGGCAAGGCACTCTTTTTTAGCCTGGTGGGTTCATGGCGAGCCTGGCAAGGCCTGATGGGCCTGTTTTCTGCCATTCTGGTTTTTGGTGTGCTGGTTCCGTCCGTGGTGATGATGTTGCTGGTTGCGTTAGGCGTGGGGGATGCCGTCGTGACGTCATTAGTGGTGGTGCCACTGATGGCCGTATTGGCGCCGACCGTGGTTTCAGCCTTTCTTAGCAGCTATCGTGATGTATTGGCCGATAACGAGGGCGCCGCCCCGGCGCAGCCGACCTGAAACTGACCGGTATTCTTGGTGGTACGTTTGACCCGGTGCATATCGGGCACCTGCAGCTAGCAGAAGAAGCCATCGCAACGTTTCATCTGGATGAGCTGCGCTGCATTCCAGCCGGACAGCCACCGCATCGTCAGCCCCCTCAGGCAGCCCCAAATCATCGACTGGCTATGGCGAGATTAGCCTTTGCAGCGTACAGCACATGTCGGGTTGATGATGCAGAAATTTTACAAAATGGGCCTTCCTGGACAATCAGCACCCTGGAAAGAGTGCGTCAGAGTGAACCGGCTACGAGCCTGTTGCTCATTATGGGCGCGGATGCATTGTTAGGGCTGACTACCTGGCATCGCTGGCAGGAATTGTTGGACTATGCCCATATTGCAGTGGCGAATCGCCCCGATTCCGCGCTGGCGCGCAATGAGATGCCCGAACCCTTAAGAACTTTCTGGGAAAAGCATCACACCACCGATCTGGATCGGCTGCGGGAACAATCCGCAGGATGCCTGGTTTCGTTTACCATAACGCCCTGTACGGTATCGGCAACGCAAGTGCGTCGTGCCGTTGGGCAGGGACAATCAATTTCTGGCCTGGTGCCGCAATCGGTTGAAAATTACATCGTTCAGCACCATCTCTATCAGCAGACCGCGCATTGACGGTCATTACCGCATCAAGGAATAGCATGCCTAAAGAACTCTCGATCAAAAAGCTGGAAACCATTGCCGTTGATGCGCTGGAAGATATCAAGGGTCGTGACATCATCATTGTTAACACGACCAAAGTGTCCCAGATGTTCGAACGCATTGTGCTGGCCAGCGGTGAGTCGAACCGCCAGGTACGCGCTTTGGCACGCAGTGTGGCCGATAAGGTACGCGAAGCGGGTGGTGAAGTGCTCTCGACAGAGGGTGAAGAGACCGGCGAATGGGTGCTGGTTGATCTGGGCCCGGTTGTGGTTCACATTATGCAGCCGACGGTGCGCGCCCACTTTGATCTGGAGGGTCTATGGGGCCAAGGCAAGCCTGCCGGCCATGCCGCTGAGAAAGCAGCGAAGAAAGCCAGCGTTAAAAAAGCGCTGAGCAAATCGCCTGCTGGCGATGCGACAGAGAAGACGCCGGCCAAAAAGCCAGCCGCTAAAAAACCAGCGGCAAAGAAACCAGCGGCAAAGAAACCAGCGGCAAAGAAACCGGCTGCTAAAAAGCCGGCAGCGAAAAAACCTGCCGCCAAGAAGCCTGTCGCACGCGCTAAAAAATCGACTTAATGAAGCTGCATCTGATCAGCGTTGGTCAGCGGTTGCCAGATTGGGCCGCTGACGCCTGTTCGGATTACCTGAAGCGCTTTCCCCGTTCGCAGCCCATTGTGCTGCATGAGATTAAAGCGGAGCCCCGAACGGGCAACCGTACGGCACAGCAGATCATGGATCTGGAAGCGGCTCGTATTGAAGCGGCTATTCCGGCGGGTGCGCGTCGTGTCATGCTGGACGAGCGGGGCACAGATCTCACCACCATAGCGCTATCTAAAAAGCTGGAATATTGGCAAGGTGAAGCGCAGGATGTGGCCCTGGTGATTGGGGGTGCAGACGGGATTGCGCCCGCACTGAAGGCGACTGCGCATGAAATGATCCGGTTGTCGTCATTGACGTTGCCGCATGCCATGGCGCGCGTGTTGCTGACCGAACAGTTATATCGTGCCATTACGGTGCTGGCCGGGCATCCCTACCATCGTGAATAAACCTATGCAGCCCATCTGGCTGGCTTCTAAAAGCCCACGTCGCGCCGAGTTGTTAGCGGGGATGGGGGTGCCGTTTGAAGTGCTGCAGTTTACCGATGATGCAGGTGCGCAGTACGAAGTCGATGAGTCGGTGTTTCCGGGTGAATCCCCTCGAGACTATGTGCGCCGTGTCGCCTTTGATAAAGCCTTACATGCTGTTTCCTACGTACGTGATCGCGGGTTGGTGGAGCGCCCCTTGTTGTCTGCTGACACAACCGTTGCGTTGGGCGACCGTATTTTGGGCAAACCTGCGGATGCTGATGAAGCACGCGACATGTTGAAAGTGCTTTCGGGTCAAGTACATGAAGTACTAACCTCAGTGGTGCTGGCTCATGGACATGATATCCGTCAGCTGCTATCGGTTAGCCAAGTGCGTTTTATGAGCTTGAGCGATGCAACGATTGAACGCTATATAGCCAGCGGCGAGCCTTTTGATAAAGCAGGTGGCTACGGCATACAAGGGCATGCAGGTATTTTTGTGGCAGAGATGCAGGGCAGCTTCACCGGCATTATGGGGTTGCCCGTGCACGAAACCGCTTGCTTGCTTGAGTCTTGCGGTTACGCTTTCTGAAGCGCTATCGATCCAACCAACTTAAGACTTCTAGTGCAGCGATGGTTGCGCCATTTTGTTGAATGGGCGTTGTAGCGGGTTGACCGAGTAGGGATGTAAACGCTTCGATAAAGAGGCCTTGTCGCAATACTTCTGGTGCCAGCGTGGCGCAACGTGCGTGTTCTTTGAGCCATGCCACGAGTACCTGTTGCTCTGGCCAATCATCCCGCTCGACATACATCACTGGAATGCCGGCGAGCGCTGACTCTACAAATGTGCCGTAGCCAGGCTTGCAGATCACGGCGTCACAGCAGCCCAACAGATCCGTGAAGACGAGGCCGGTTGCTTCACATAGCCTATCGAGGTTGACGATCCCCTGAGCGGCATAGCCTTCGGCAGGCAAATGGGTTTGGTTGGCAACGAGGAGCGCGAATGCCGATTGTGCGGGCCATTGCGCGTAAGTGAGTTGCGTTTCGATGCCACCCATGCCGATGAGTATGCGTGGCCGACTCATCAGGGATGGGTCTATATGCTTAGCCAATAGGGCTTCGAGCGCACTTCTGGTGTGGGCAATGCGGGCGCCTACGGGCGGCAGAATGTATTCTGTTAAACCCCGCATGGGCATGCCCGGCGTGAGTCGTAGCGCGGCGGTTGCCTGGTCGTAAATGCTGGTGATTCGGTTGAGCACAGCCGTTGAGTCTGGCAGCGCTTCAAAGTAGAAGCGTGCGGTATCGGCCCAATTGAGTGAACTCATGGCGAGGCCGGGGATGCCCAGCTTTTGTGCTGCAGCCAAAGGCATGTCGCCAACGTCACTGAGAATCAGATCGGGGGCTGCGTCACGCACTAGCTTGCAAGCAGATTCCAGGTGTGACGACCAATGGGTTTCCCGATCGGCATAAGCCGCCCAGCTGGCTGCAACGTTGACGCGCATGGCATCGTGCATGATGAGCCCAAGATCGCAGGGAGCAGCGATGTGCTCGAAATGGCCGAAGATGCGGGTGTTGAGCACCTGGGTTGGCAGAGCGCTCCAGAGGGTGAGCGACAGATCCGGCCGGAGTGACGTAAGCTGGTTACAGATAGGGGCGACCTGTCCCAGGTGCCCCAGACCATGCGCGCTAATCGCCACCAGTAGGCGAGGCATGCTTTAAGCCTTGGGATGTGTCGCCGATGCTGATGCCGCAATCATTTCGTCAGTCGGTACATCATGGAGACGTGCCAGAAATGCGCCATCGCAATCAGCAGGCCATTCAGCGTCTTTCACCCAGACGATGTGACCATCGCCGCTGGCGACATCTACCGATTCCATCTTGCGGCCTTCCAGGGCTTTGATTTGCACAATGCGGTTACCGGCCGGGTGAATAATTTCCACCCAGTCACCCACAGCAAAGCGGTTTTTGACAATCACACGGCAGGCATTGCGTTCGCTATCCCATTCGACGTTGCCCACATATTGGCTGCGGCCAGATTCGGAGTAGCCGCGAAGATAGTTCTGGGTATCTGAATCATGGTGACGCTGATAGAAGCCATCGGTGTAGCCGCGATTGGCCAGGCCTTCCAGCTCGCCAATGAGTAGTGGGTTAAAGCTGCGTCCGGCTTGGGCATCGTCAATCGCATGGCGGTACGCCTGGCAGGTGCGTGCAACGTAATACGGCGATTTGGTGCGGCCTTCGATCTTCAGCGAATCGACGCCAATCTCGATCAGACGCTCAACGTGTTCAATCGCACGCAGATCACGGGAGTTAAGAATGTAAGTGCCATGCTCATCTTCTTCGATGGGCATCAGCTCGCCAGGACGCTTGGATTCTTCGACAACCAGCGGCGGGAAGTTGCTGCCCGTCATGCCAGGGGTGGCTTCTGCCTCTGTATCCGGTTTGAGCTTGTAGTCCCAGCGGCATGAGTTGGTGCAGGTGCCCTGGTTCGGGTCACGGTGATTGAAGTAGCCAGAGAGCAGGCAACGACCGGAGTAGGCGATACACAAGGCACCGTGAACAAAAACCTCCAGTTCCATCTCCGGGCACTGCTGACGAATTTCAGCGACTTCGTCGAGGGAGAGTTCGCGTGACAGAATCACGCGTTTAACGCCCATCTTGCCCCAGAAGCGAACGCTCGCCCAGTTAACGGTATTGGCCTGTACGGAGAGGTGGACGGGTACTTCCGGGAAGCGATCCCGGATCATGTCGATCAAGCCGGGATCTGCCATGATGAGGGCATCTGGGTTGAGAGCGACGACCGGTGCCATGTCATCCAGATAGGTTTTTAGCTTGGCGTTATGCGGCGAGATGTTGCTGACGATGTAGAACGATTTCTGCTGGGCATGGGCTTCGTCGATACCTTCTTTGATGGCATCTAGCGTACTGAATTCGTTGTTACGGACTCGCAGGCTATAGCGGGGCTGGCCGGCATAGACGGCATCGGCCCCAAAGGCAAAGGCGGTACGCATCATTGCGAGGGAACCAGCAGGGGCGAGAAGTTCAGTTTTCGTGGGCATAGTAGAATTCGGCTATCAAGCAGCAGTAAAAACAGGCAATAAAAAACAGTCAGGCGCACATTCTACCTATGGCCGAAAGTATCCTCATTAATTTCACGCCCCAAGAGACCCGGGTTGCCATCCTCGAGCAGGGGATTGTCCAGGAGCTCCACGTTGAACGTCATACAACCCGGGGGTTGGTAGGCAACATCTATCTGGGTCGCGTGGTCCGGATTTTGCCGGGTATGCAATCGGCATTTGTCGATGTAGGGCTTGAGCGCACGGCATTCCTGCATGTGGCCGACATCTGGCAGGCGCGGGTGGGCGATGTCGCGAACCGTGAATACCGCCCGATCGAAGAGGTGATTAGCGAAGGTCAGACGCTGCTGGTACAAGTGATTAAAGACCCTATTGGCACCAAGGGCGCGCGCTTGTCGACCCAGGTGTCGATTGCCGGCCGCATGTTAGTGTATTTGCCGCAGGAAAAACATATCGGTATTTCCCAGCGGATCGATGAAGCCGAGCGCGAGGCGTTGCGTGAACGTCTAACGCGATTGGTGCCGGAGGACGAAGCTGGCGGATTCATTCTGCGTACGATTGCCGAAACCGCCGATGAGAAATCGTTGCAGGACGACATTAACTATCTACGTAAAATCTGGGCAGGCCTCAAGCAGCAGATTTCGACATCAGCTGTGCCTTCCCTGATGTATCAGGATCTCTCTCTGGCACAGCGAGTGCTACGTGACTTTGCTAATCCGGAGACCGAACGCATTCTGGTCGATTCGCGAGAGACTTTTCAGAAACTCAAGGATTTTGCAGCGATTTACGTGCCGGGCATTACCGGGTTGCTGGAACATTACAACGAAGATCGCACGCTCTTCGATTTGTATGGTGTCGAAGAAGAAATTCAGCGGGCACTATCGCGCAGGGTCGATCTCAAATCGGGCGGTTATCTGATTATCGATCAGACCGAAGCCATGACCACCGTCGATGTGAACACGGGGGCATTTGTCGGCGTGCGTAATTTCGATGAAACCATCTTCAAGACCAATCTTGAAGCGGCGCAAGCCATTGCTCGCCAGTTACGGCTGCGCAATCTCGGTGGCATCATCATTCTCGATTTTATCGATATGGATCATGAGGCGCACCAGGAGGCGGTGCTGGCTGAGTTACGTAAGTGCCTAAGCCGTGATCATATGCGGATGACGGTGAATGGCTTCACAGCACTGGGTCTGGTTGAAATGACGCGTAAACGCACCCGCGAATCGCTGGCCCGTGTTTTGTGTGAAACCTGTCCAACCTGCGATGGTCGGGGTCAGGTGAAGACTGCGCGAACTGTGTGTTACGAGATTCTGCGTGAACTCGTGCGCGAATCCCGTCAGTTTGAAGCGCGAGAATATCGCGTCATCGCGAGCCAGAAGGTGGTAGACCTCTTCCTTGAAGAGGAAGAACAGGCACTGGCGATGGCTTCAGACTTTATTGGCAAGCCGATCTCGCTGCAAGGAGAGTCCGGCTATGGGCCCGAGCAGCACGATATCGTGCTGCTCTAGGCTTTATTCCTTAGGACGAGCGGGCGCCAGAACCAGCGCTTCACCTTCCACCACACGTTTGTCGCCAACCGTGCAAACAGTTTCGATGCGCACTTTGTTCTTGACGTAGTCGACTTCAAGCACCGTGAGGGTAGCCGTAACGGTATCACCCGGATGCACGGGCGCCAGGAAGCGCATATTTTGCGCCAGGAAAATCGTGCCAGGTCCTGGCAGACGGTTAGCCAATGCCGAAGAAATGAGGCTGGCCGTCAGGAAGCCCTGAACAATGCGTGTGCCAAAACGTGTTGTTTTAGCGTATTCCTCGTCCAGGTGAATTGCGTTGGTGTCAGTGGATACAGCCGAGAACAGAATGATGTCTGTTTCGGTGATCGTCTTCGACTGAAAAGCCGTCATGCCGACTTTCAGTTCATCGGTGTAATAAGCGGGACGGATGATGCCCATAACTAGCCTCTAGCTTTGCAATTAATCACCCTGTCATCATAGCAACTTATGCTGCGATGCGTCATGAATCTTTAATGACAGAGAAATTACTCGATAGCCAGACAGGTGTATTTGGTGCTCAGATATTCATCGACCCCATGCTGAGAACCTTCACGGCCGAAGCCGGATTGCTTGATGCCGCCAAAAGGCGCCACTTCATTCGACATCAGTCCGGTGTTGGCGCCGACCATACCGTATTCTAGGGCTTCCGAGACACGGAAGATCCGATTGACGTCGCGGGTGTAAAAATAGGATGCAAGCCCAAATTCAGTGGCGTTGGCCATCTGTATTGCCTCCGCTTCTGTCGAAAATGCGAAGAGCGGGGCGACTGGGCCGAAAATTTCTTCATGCATCATGCGCATGTCAGTAGTAACGCCTTTAAGCACTGTCGGTTGAAAATAAAGCCCACCTCGTACATCCTGACTGCCGCCCGTCAATATAACAGCGCCTTTATCAAGGGCATCGGCAACCAGTGCTTCAACTTTGGCAAGACCACTCCTGTCGATGAGCGGGCCGACTTGTACGCCGTTTTCGAAACCATGGCCTAATTTAAGTGCGCGGACTTTTGCCGTGAGTTTCTCGGCAAAGGCATCCAAGACGTCTTTGTGTACCAAGAAGCGATTGGCGGAGACACAAACTTGGCCGCTATTTCGAAACTTGCAGGCAATAGCGCCATCTACAGCGGCATCCAGATCGGCATCTTCGAAAATGATGAACGGCGCATTGCCGCCCAGCTCAAGGGACAGGCGTTTTAAATTGGGTGCCGACTGCGCCATGAGCAAACGACCGACTTGTGTTGAGCCGGTGAATGAGAGTTTACGTACACGAGCATCACCCGTCAGTGCGCCACCAATTGCAGGTGCGGCATCAGCATCACCCGTCACGACGTTAAAAACCCCCGGCGGAATACCAGCGCGGTCAGCCAGAACTGCTAGCGCCAACGCAGTCAGTGGTGTTTGCTCTGCCGGCTTAACCACTACCGTACAACCCACGGCGAGCGCTGGCGCTACTTTACGGGTGATCATTGCGGCAGGGAAATTCCAGGGCGTAATCGCGGCGCAGACGCCGACCGGTTCGCGAGTGACCAGAAGACGTTTGTCGGCAGTGTTGGAAGGGAGAATCTCGCCATTAACGCGACGAGACTGCTCTGAAAACCACTCAACAAAAGAAGCCGCGTAGGCGACCTCGCCCAGGCTTTCTGTGTAGGCCTTACCGCCTTCGGCCGTAATGAGTGTGGCCAGATCTTCTTTGTTTTCCTGAATCAGGTCGTACCAGCGACGCAGGATCGTGTCACGGGCACGTGCAGTCTGATTGCGCCAAGCGGGAAATGCTGATTCTGCAGCATCAATGGCCATGTTCGTTTCGCGAGCGCCAAGATTGGCAACTTTGGCGATTGGTTCGCCGGTACCGGGATCGACGATGTCAAAAAACCGTCCAGCCTCATGCCATTGGCCGTTAATATAGGCGGCAGATTGTAGAAGGCTAGTATCTTTGAGACGTGTAATCAGCATGACAAAACTCTTGGTCGTTGGGCGGGTTTGTGACGCTTACGGGCTTGCCTGCTTTTTTGGATTGCGCCACACTGCACATCATATGACGAACAGCGTTTTGTCGCGACCCTCCCTCTGCCATGGTTTCTTAACAAGGCGGGTTCTGGCCGTCTTTTGCAACGTCGCACTGACCTTACTCCTGATTGCTGGCTGTGCAAGTACTGGCAACAAAGGGATTACGCGCTTTGGCGCAGAAAACCTGCCGCCTACCATGCAAGGCCAGGAAGTCACCATCATGGCCATGCATCTCATTGATACGGGCTACCAGTTTGGCGGCAAGAATCCGCAGGCAGGGCTGGACTGTAGCGGCATGGTAAGTTGGCTGTACGGACAGGCGGCTGATTACAAACTTAAAGGAAGCGCAAAAGACATCGCCTCTCGCGGTCGCCCGATTACGCCTGCGGCAGTAAAACCGGGTGACCTGATCTTTTTCAATACGCGCGGGTTCAGCTACTCCCATGTCGGTATTTATATCGGGGATCAACGCTTCATTCATGCACCCAATAGCAAAGGCAAAGTGCGCATCGATCGATTAGATCAGGGTTGGTTTGCTACCCGTTT
>ERZ1034363.920-NODE-920-length-18079-cov-2.986946_pt1 | contig 18079 bp, 14 predicted proteins | sample MGYA00520616_ERZ1034363 | MGnify/ENA primary metagenome ERZ1034363 (study PRJEB33736, sample SAMEA104284506) | Azolla filiculoides | biome: Urban; feature: Water surface; material: Ditch water | place: Netherlands | collected 2015-10-28 | depth 0-0.1 m ...
GGCCCCCAACCCGGGGCGGGAGACCCGGCGGGCGCCGCCTTCATCGTCTAGGCGCGGGAGCGCACGCCGGGTCTGGGGGGGCGCATCCCCGGTGGCGCTCGTGAACATGAACAGCTTGCCCTGCGGGCTGGCCCAGGTCAACTGCGAGCGCGACCACGCCCCCTGCCCGAGAAACTCGACCCATGCGCCGGGTTTCAGCAAGGATTCAAACCCGGCCGCGTCCACCGGGTGCATCGGCGCGGCTTCCGGGCCGGGGAGCGATGGCAGGTCGGGAAACAGGTCCATCGGCTGGGTCGGGTCGAACGGCGAACGCGAATCAGATTCCAGACGCGCTTCGAGAAATGTCTCCGCAGGCATCACCAGCCCCTGGCTGCTGCCACCGGTCGGGCCGGCGCTGTCCGGGGCACCGTCAATGGTCGGCAGCGGCGTCATCACCTGGGTCGGATCCGCCACGGATGCGACGGCCGCAGGCTGGAGCGTCTGCTGGTGCAGCCCCATCAGCACATCAAAAAACTCTTCCGTGCGGGCGGGCGGAAAGCCGATGCCATCGAGGCCTTCACGCACCTTGCGGATCAGGCCGGGAATCAGCCGGACGAGCTGGTCCCTGTTGCCCCGGGTCTGGTCTGGGCTGGCACTCCAGATCAGATCGGCCACCAGCCCATCGTATTCCCCGGGATCGCCCCCTTTGCTCTGGCTGTTCAGGCGGGCCTGGGCCATGACCAGGGACCAGGGGCCCAGCAGCATGGCGACAACCGCAGGATGCAGCGACGTGAGGTCATGGCTCTCGCGAATTTCACGCGCGAGCCGGTCGGCCAGCAGGTTGCGTTGCTCTGCATACAACAGGGCCTGCACGGCTTCTTCGCGCTGGGCATTCTCCCTGACCTTGCGTTGGTCCCATTCGCTGCGCAGCGCATCCAGGGCCACCTCGAAAGGCTCCGGGCCTTCCACCGGAAGCGACGCCAGCGCTTCCACGGCACTCTGTACGGGGTGCATGAAGGCGTCGAACCCTTCTGCGGTCACTTTGTCAAAACCCAGGCTGCGCTGGGTGATCTCTTCCAGCAGGCGGCGCGCCGGATGCTGGCGGTCACTGAAAAAACGGGGATCCTTCAAGACCAGACGCAGCAACGCCGGCTCCAGCATCTTGACGGCCTCCCGCACCGGCTCCAGGAGCCGGCCATCCGCCGCAATGTTGTCCACCATCAGCCCCACGACCTCCAGGCCCAGCGCCTGCCCCATCCCGCGGGGGTTGCCCCGCAACTGGTGCCGTGGATCGACGGTGCTGCCGGCCGGCGACCCGGCATCGGCGGGTCCGCGCCGGCGGCCGGCGAGACGCCGGATCACGGTCTCCACCTGCTCCATCTCTTCGAGCGCCTCGAAAGCAGCCGGTACCGTGTGGGCGTAGGCCTGCCGGGGCGTGGCCTGCGCCCCCCCACGGTCCCCGCCCCAATCCGCGGCCCCGTTGTCCTCTGCGTCGTCCAGCTCCCCTGCCAGAAGACGGCGCAAATGCCCAAGTGTCAGGAGTTTTTCTTCGCGGTCAGCCGAACCCATGCCATCCGCGCCGCGCCGGGCAGGCCGGTGATCCACATCGAAGACACCATGGGATTGCGCCGTCACGCCCGCAACGTCAGGTATCCGGACCCCGCCAGTCCCCTGGATGACCAGGTAGGCCGCCGGTTCGACACCGGCCTGGCGCAACATCCGGCCAACCTCCTGGTAAATCGTCACCAGCGCCTCGCCGAGCGACTCCCCCATGTACTGCATCCAGATCAGGCGAACCTCTGGCGCGACCTGGCTTTGCACCATCACGGCACGCAAGGCGCGCGCATAGGTCTCCGGTCGCATCGGGTTGCGGTCCGCCAGCACACTGTGCAGGCCTTGCGCGCCACAAATCATGCGATTGAGGTCCTTGAGTTCGACGTCCACGGCCAGCAGCGCCGCCTGCTGGATCCGCGCAACTTCCACACGTTCCTGGACCTGCACTTCGTCCATCAATTCCAGCTGTTCAAAGCTGATCGGATCGCGTGACCTGGTTTTTTGGGCGTCCAGTACCGCAGTGGACACAAACGCCTCCAGCAGCAGCTCCGGGAAGCGGCGGCACAAAAACGGCTCGTACTTGTTGAGCAACCGCAGCGCATCCTGCAGGGGATCGCGCTGGAGCATGTCGGCTGAGGCGCCGACCCGCTTGAAAATGCCCCTTCGTGCATCGTCGATCATGCTCTTGATCAGCATTTCGCCCCGCGCAGCCGCATACCGGAGGCAGCTTTGATACGTGTCCTGCAGGGCGGTCATGAGAAAGCGCAATGGCGGCAGGAGGCCGTGTCACGCGTCCCCGTTGCCGGGCGCGGTGGATTGCGCAAGGCTGTTGCGCAAGGCGGCCTGCGCAATGGAGTCGAGCGCACCGTCCAGCATCAGTCCCGCAGACACGATGCGGATCATTCCCGTGGACAGCAGACGCGCCATCGAGCGCCGGGACATGGAGTGCGCACGCCCACGCGTGGAGGTGAACATGAACAGCGTGCGGTGCGGGCTGCTCCAGGTCAGCTTCAGGCGAGTCCATTCGCCATCAAGCATCAACTCGACCCAGGCACCTTCGCTGATGGTTTCACTGGCAGACTCGGCTGCTTTCTGATCGGCCACGGAAACTTCAAGGGTGGAAGGGTCCAGCGGCATGACCGACTCGGCTTCCAGATAGCCGGCACCGGAGGTCTCGGCCGCGGCCAGCCAGGGGGCCTCCGACGGCATGGCATCCGTTGCGTCGCCCTCCTGCGCATCGCGCACAGCCAACTCGGCGGCATCGTCGAACATCGCCAATACGGCGTCGGACTTCTCCCGCGCAGAACGCGCTTCCTGCAGAACCGCCTCGTGGCAGGCGATCAACTCATCAAAAAACAGTCCGATCCGGGCCGGCGGATAGGAGATGATCTGCAGTCCCGAGCGCAACGTCGTCAACATGCCGGGAATCATGTCGACCAGCCTGACCGGATTGCGACGCGCCAGCCGGGGCTGCACACTCCAGATCAGGTCATCAACCAGGGCCATGTAACCCTGCGGGTCGCTGCTGCCCCGGGTGCAGTTCAGTTGGGACTCGGCAACCACCTGCGCCCATGGCCCCAGGAGGAAACCGCGCACCAGTACCGGCACAGGCTGCTCACCCAGCTTGCCAAGCCATTGGTCGACCAGTCGCTGGGCCAGCAGGTTGCGCTGCTCGACGTGCAGCAACGCACGTGCCGTCTCCTCGCGCAACTGCATCTGCGCCTTGTCTTCCTTCTGCCAGACGGCCAGCAGGGTCTCCAGTTCGTGCGCAAAGGCCATCGACTTGGGCGCCCGGGAGGCCACAATGGCCTGCACGGCTGCATCAATCGACCTTACAAACCAGGCGTAACCGTCGTCCGACTCACTTGTGAAGGCCAGGCTGCGGTCGGTCACCCGGTCCAGAAATTGACGGGCCGGGTGTTTGGGGTCACTGAAAAAACGGACATCCGACTGCGAGAGCGCCAGCAGCGCGGGGCCCAGTCCCTGCAAGACGCCGCGGACCTTGAGCAGCAGGCGTTCGTCCTGTGTCAGGTTGTCCAGCATCATCCGGGTGACTTCCTCACCGATCTGCTGCCCGAGCTGGCGGCCATCCAGGGGTCCCCGGTGGGACAAGTCGATATGCTGCGCCGCCGCATTGCCGGAAATCGACGCTTGTTCCTTCTTGCGCAACTCCAGGCGACGGATCATGCCCTCCACCTGCTTCATGTCCTGCAAGGCGAACACGGAAGCCGGGACCGTATGCAGGAAATCGTTGCCGGGACGTCCGGCCAGCTCCCCCAGATCTGCCGAAAAGAGCCGGCGCAGGCGCTCCAGCGTCATGACCGCCCGCGTCGTTTCATTCGTCTTGCCCGTGCTGTTCGGTGCGGCCACAGCCGCCAGGGTCGGTGCAGTCAACCCGGCGGGCTCGACACCGTGCGACATCAGCCACTCGGAAAGTTCCCGGTAAATCTGGCGCAGCGCCACACCCAGCCGGCCGGCGGCCGAGGCCAGTACTTCGCTGCGCACCTCGGCAATCGAGATGTGCGCCGCCATCGTGTCACGCAGGGCTTTGGCAAACAGTTCAGGGCGCAGCGGGTTGATATTGGGCTGGACGCTGATCCAGCCCATCACCGTGCTCATCAACGCGTTCATCCGGGGCAGCACCTCGCCCACGGCGTAGTCCAGTTCCTGCTGGACGCGGGCCAACTCGATACTTTGATCCAGCTGATGCACGTCCAGCAGCTGAATATCTTCAAAACGGACCAGGGGGCGGCTCCCGTTGTCGGCAATGCCTCCGTAGGAGAGCACCCTGACCTGCCCCGAGAAGGCATTCCGCAAGGATTCGCGCTGATCAAGCAACTGGGCAATCACCGGCTTGAGCTCGGACCGGAAGGCCCCGCTCGGCGCCGGCTTGCCGGGTTGCAGACCGGCTGCCAGCTTGAGCCCGTCCAGCACCTGGTCCATCAGGCTGGGCGCCTGCGACAAAGCGAGTTCAAGGCAGGCAGACACGGTCACCTTGCGGCCGCCGAGGTTGTCCACAATGCCGATTTTTCGTTTCGTTGCGGGGTTCATTGCCGCCAGTATTGCAGGATTTACGGGCCTTGCGGCGGTTTTACTTGAGTGCCTTGAACCGCATGCGCTTGGGTTTGGCGCCTTCTTCACCCAGGCGCCGCTTCTTGTCCGCCTCGTACTCCTGGTAGTTGCCGTTGAAGAACACCCACTGGCTGTCGCCTTCAGCCGCCAGGATGTGGGTGGCGATGCGGTCCAGGAACCAGCGGTCATGGCTGATGACCATGATGGAGCCGGCAAATTCCAGCAGCGCGTCTTCCAGCGCACGCAGGGTTTCCACGTCCAGGTCGTTGGACGGCTCGTCCAGCAGCAGCACGTTGCCGCCCGCGATCAGCGTCTTGGCCAGGTGCAGCCGGCCGCGTTCGCCGCCCGAGAGCGTGCCCACCTTCTTCTGCTGGTCGCCCCCGTTGAAGTTGAAGCGGCCGCAGTAGGCCCGGCTGGCCATCTGGAACTTGCCCACGGTCAGGATGTCGAGCCCGCCCGAGACATCTTCCCAGACGGTTTTTTCGTTCGACAGGTCATCGCGGTGCTGGTCCACGAAGGCCATCCTGACCGTGGAGCCAATCACCACCTCGCCGCTGTCCGGCGTTTCCTTGCCGGCAATCAGCTTGAACAGCGTCGATTTACCCGCCCCGTTGGGGCCGATGATGCCGACAATGGCACCCGCCGGCACCGTGAACGACAGGTTGTCGATCAGCACCCGGTCGCCAAACGACTTGCTCACATTGTGAAATTCGATCACCTGGTTGCCCAGGCGCTCGGCCACGGGAATGAAAATTTCCTGCGTTTCGTTGCGTTTCTGGTACTCGAAATCGCTCAATTCCTCGAAGCGGGCCAGACGCGCCTTGCTCTTGGCCTGACGGCCCTTGGGGTTCTGGCGCACCCAGTCCAGTTCCTTCTTCATGGCCTTGGTGCGGGCATCTTCGGTGCGGTTTTCCTGCTCCAGGCGGGACTCCTTTTGTTCCAGCCAGGTGCTGTAGTTGCCTTTGTAGGGAATGCCCTGGCCGCGGTCGAGTTCCAGAATCCACTCGGCGGCATTGTCCAGGAAGTAGCGATCGTGGGTGATGGCCACCACGGTACCGGAAAACCGCGCCAGGAACTGTTCCAGCCAGTCCACCGATTCGGCGTCCAGGTGGTTGGTCGGCTCGTCGAGCAGCAGCATGTCCGGGCGCGACAGCAGCAGGCGACACAGCGCCACGCGGCGCTTTTCACCACCGGAGAGCTTGCCGATCACGGCGTCCCAGGGCGGCAGGCGCAACGCATCGGCTGCGATCTCCAGCTGGTGCTCGGAAGCGTCTCCCGCCGTGGCGATGATGGCTTCCAGCTTGGCCTGCTCGGCGGCGAGCGCGTCAAAGTCAGCATCTTCCTCCGCATAGGCGGCATAGACCTCGTCCAGCCGCTGCTGGGCCGCCTTGACTTCCCCCATGCCGCTCTCGACCGCCTCACGCACCGTCTGGTCGGGCTCCATCTTGGGTTCCTGCGGCAGGTATCCGATTTTCAGCCCGGACATGGGAATCGCCTCGCCCTCGTATTCCTTGTCCACGCCCGCCATGATCTTGAGCAGGGTGGACTTGCCGGAGCCGTTGACGCCCAGCACGCCGATCTTGGCGCCAGGGAAAAAACTGAGCGAGATGTCCTTGAGAATGTGACGCTTCGGCGGGACGATCTTGCCGAGGTGGTTCATGGAGAAAACGTATTGAGCCATAGTGCTGGAGAACCCTTGGAAAATGCTCGCGCGTACTGCGCAAAAGCAGCAATTATCCGCGCATGCGACAATGCAGGCTGTTGCGGGACCCAGTTGCCTGCGACTTCAGCATGTTGCTGGGGACGAAGAAATCTTTTTCTGGCTCCCGATCTTGAATCCCATCTGCCTTGACTGGCCCGGGCGTGACTCTTCACACCGGAACAGGCCGATGCCCCCAAGCGCCCAGGAAGGGCGCCTCCAAATGAACTTTGATGAACTGAACCTGGCTCCGGCCATTCTGAAGGCCGTGCTTGAGCAGGGCTATGAAAAACCCACCCCGATCCAGGCCCAGGCGATCCCTGCCGTGCTGGCGGGTCAGGACCTGCTGGCTGGCGCCCAGACCGGCACCGGCAAGACGGCCGCCTTCACCCTGCCCATGCTGGACAAGCTCAGCCGCGGAGAGGCCGGCAAGAACAAGTTCGGCGGCACGGCCATCCGCGCCCTGGTGCTGACGCCCACCCGCGAACTCGCCGCCCAGGTCGAAGAATCGGTGCGCGACTACGGCAAATATGTCGAGTTGACCTCCACCGTGATCTTTGGCGGTGTGGGCATGAACCCGCAGATCAGCAAGCTCAAGCGCGGCGTGGACATCCTGGTGGCCACGCCCGGTCGCCTGCTCGACCTGCAGCAGCAGGGCTTTCTGGACCTCTCCGGCGTGGAAATCCTGGTCCTGGACGAAGCCGACCGCATGCTGGACATGGGCTTCATCCATGACGTGAAGAAGGTGCTGGCCCTGGTGCCACGCGACAAGCAGAGCCTGCTGTTCTCGGCCACGTTCAGCGACGAAATCCGCGAACTGGCTGCCAACCTGCTGAAAAACCCGCAGAGCATCCAGGTCACGCCCAGCAACACCACGGTGCAGCGCATCACGCAGACCATCCACCCGGTGGGTCGCGGCAAGAAGAAGGCCCTGCTCGCCCACATCATCCAGGAAAACAACTGGAGCCAGGTGCTGGTGTTCACCCGCACCAAGTTCGGCGCCAACAACGTGGCCGAATTCCTGACCAAGAACGGCATCCAGGCGATGGCGCTACACGGCAACAAGAGCCAGTCCGCCCGCACGCAGGCCCTGGCCGGCTTCAAGAGCGGCGACATCCGCGCCCTGGTCGCCACCGACATCGCCGCCCGCGGCATCGACATCGAAGACCTGCCGCACGTCGTCAACTACGAAATCCCGAACGTCAGCGAAGACTACGTCCACCGCATCGGCCGCACCGGCCGCGCCGGCAACGACGGCCAGGCCGTCAGCCTGGTCTGCCTGGACGAAGAAGGCTTCATGATGGACATCGAGCGCTTCACCAAGCAGCAGATCGCCGTGCAGCACGTCGAAGGCTTCGGTCCCGAGCCGGGTGAGAAGGCCGAACCCATCGCCATGGGCCGCCAGACCATCTGGGGCGGCGCCGGCAAGCCGCCGAGCCGCGACGTGATGCAGGCCGCCGCCAAGGCCGCCCGCGGTGAAATGATGCAGCGCATGCGCGAAGGCAAGGCCGCGGCACCGGCCGGCGGCCGTGGCGGCAAGCCCCAGGGCGGCGGCCGCTCCGGCGACCGCCAGGACGGCGCACCGAAGCCAGCGCATGGCCCCCACGGCCAGCGCCACGGCGGCCTGAACGCCGGACGCGGCAACCCGGCCCAGGGTCAGCGCCCACCGGCCGACCGCCGCGACCGCGCCGATCGGGGCGACGAACTGCCGCGCAACGTGGACCCGCTGCGCACCAACCTGCACAATACGCGGCATGAACCACGCCGCCCCGCACTCGACAGCTCCGGCCAACCCGACCCCATGCGCACCAGCATCGACAGCATGGCAGACCGGGGACGCGGTGGACGCAACGGCGGCGGCGGCGGCCGCGGCCCCGGCGGTGGGCAGAACCGCTCTGGTGGCGGGGGCTTCGGGTCTCGTGGGCCGGGAAATCCTTCGCGCTCTTTTAGCCGATAAGGACTATGCGACGGTCCACTGCGTGGGCCGCCGGCCTCTGGCCTTGCGCCATCCCAAACTGACGCGCCCCCCGGGGGACTTTGCGGCCCGGCCGAATTTGCCCGCGGTGTACGACGTCTTTGTTGCTTTGGGCACCACCCTCCAGGTTGCCGGCAGCCAGAGCGCTTTCCGGGCGGTTGATTTTGATGCCGTAGTGGCCATTGCCAGCGCAGCGCGGTCCTCAGGTGCTACACATTTGGGAGTCATCAGCGCGATGGGCGCCAAGCTGGGTTCCCCGGTGTTCTACAACCGGGTGAAAGGTGAAATGGAAGAGGCCGTCACCGCATTGGGTTTCCCGACGCTGGTCATCGCCCGGCCCTCGCTGCTCGACGGCGACCGCGCGGTGCTGAAGCAGCCGGCCCGGCCGGCAGAAAAGCTGGGCCTGAGCGTCATGAAGCTGATCCGGCTGATGGTGCCCGCCAACCTGCGCGCCGTGTCGGTCAGCGATGTGGCCCGCAGCCTGGTCCAGGCCATCAAGACGCGTGCACCAGGCACGCATATCCTGCTCTCGGGCGAACTGCAGCGGCACTGATCTCCCCTGGCGGCTGCCTGGACGCCACAGCCGCAACGCCCCTCAGCCGCGCACAAACAGTGTCACCAGCGGGTCCGGTCCGACCTGGCGGCTCCAGTGCCCGTGCACCGCGGCGTCAAACGTCGCGCCTTCGGGCAGCGTGTCGGCCGAATAGAAGTGATCGCCGGGGCCAAAAACCCGCGAGCTGCCGTCCTGCAGGCCGATTTCCATCTGCCCGCCCAGCACAAACAGCCATTGCGGGCTGCCGGTGCAATGGAACGTGCTGCGAAACCCCACCGGGCTCTGGCGCAACTGGTAGCCGCCGGAAGCCATCAGCGGGGACAGACGGGCCTGCGGCGTGCCCTCGGTCAGAGGCACCCTTTCCTCGCGAAACCGGGCCCGCCCGTCGGTATCGGTAAACAGCACCACTTTGTTGAATTCAGTCACATCAGGCTCCATGAAAATAGCGCCGGCATGATCGCACAGCGGGCCGTTTCCATCGCCCGGCGTTGGTAGCATCCGTGCATGCATACCAACAACTCCCCCATCTCCTTCGGCCTGGGCGGCCGCGTCGTCATCGTCACGGGCGGCGCCCAGGGCATCGGCGAAGCCTGTGTCCGCCGTTTCGCGCGCGAAGGCGCGCACGTCGTGATCGCCGACCTCGATGACACCCGCGGCCAGGCCCTGGCCACCGAACTCGGCGCGCTTTACGTGCATTGCGATGTCGGCCACAAGCCCGACGTGGACACGCTGGTGGCCCAGGCCATGGCGGCGCATGGACGCATCGACGTGCTGGTCAACAACGCCGGAATCTTCAAGGCAGCGGAGTTTCTGGACGTGACCGAGGCGGACTTCGACGCGGTGCTGCGCGTCAACGTCAAAGGCGCCTTTCTCGCCGGCCAGGCCGTGGCGCGTGAGATGGTGAAGCGCGGCAGCGGCAACATCGTGAACATGAGTTCCGTCAATGGCGTGATGGCGATTCCCACCATTGCCAGCTACAACGTCAGCAAGGGCGGCATCAACCAGCTCACCCGCGTAATGGCGCTGGCGCTGGCCGACCAAGGCGTCCGCGTGAACGCCGTGGCGCCCGGCACCATCGCCACCGAACTCGCCGCCCGCGCCGTGCTGACCAGCGAGGACGCCAAAACAAAGATCATGATGCGCACCCCCATGAAACGCCTGGGCGCGCCATCGGAGATCGCCGATGTGGTGGCCTTCCTGGCCAGCGATGCCGCCAGCTACATCACCGGCGAGATCGTCACCGTGGACGGTGGGCGCATGACGCTGAACTACACCGTGCCGGTGTAGGCACGGTGTAGTTCAGCGCCGGAAAATCCGGGAGTAAAACAGGCCTGAACCCAGCGCGAAAAGGTCGTTGTCAGCTATTTATTCAGGATCGAATCACGTCTGCAGATAGAGTTCGGCCAACCGCTTGCGCTCGGCCGCGCCGACCTTCAGTGCATGCGTCAGGTAGAGGTCCACGCCTCCGTGGTCCGCGTCCACAGCATGCAGGGCTGCGTCCAGAAAATCTTCCTGCACCCGCCACAGCACCTGCATCACCTCCTGCGGCACGCCATAGGGCGGTGCGCTGTCCATGCGCAGCAACGCGTTGGTCAGCAGGTAGTCCTGCATCACCACGGGGCGCGGCACGCCCAGTGCCAGCAGGATCATCGCGGCGGCAAAGCCTGTGCGGTCCTTGCCGGCCGTGCAGTGGAAGACCATGGGCGCGTCGTTGTCCAGCAGGTGCGTGAACAGGTCGGCAAACCGGTGGGCGTTGTCGCTGACGAAGGCGCGGTAGGTCTCCTGCATCAGGCCGACGGTCTCTTGCGGCGTCAGCCGGTGGCCGGTCTCCAGCAGGTCCTTCATGCGCTGCACCACGGTCGGCTCGATTGGCAGGGAGTGCGACACCACGCCGGCCAGTTCGTACGGCACGGCGGCACGCTCGCCCACGCCGCGGAAGTCGTAGGCCCGCGTCAGCCCCAGTGCCGCCAGCACGGCCTGGTCATCGGGGGTCAGCGTGGCCAGATGGTCCGAGCGGAACAGCTTGCGCCAGCGCAGCGGCCGGCCGTCCAGCCCGAGGTAGCCGCCAAGGTCGCGGAAGTTGCTGGCGCCGGAGAGGTTCAGGGAGCGGGTCGGGGTGTGCATGGGGTCCTATTGTTGCAGGCCACGTTACCACCGCCGCGTGACGTGTTCAGGGCCGAAGCGGCAAGACCCCACGCGCGGATTCCGACCTTGCAAGGGTGTGTTTCGGCTGCCTGGCCGAAGTCACCTTCCACCATGCCCTCTTGACTGGCACCGCGTGCAATGGGTGCGCACCGGGGTTTGCGGCCCAAGTGACAGCCTGACAGGGGGACCACTCCTAGAATTCGGCAGAACCCCATCGCTCTGCTTTTCTCTGGAGACACCCCATGCAAGCCGCCCTGCTTCACGAATTTGGCCCCACCCTCAGCGTTGAAGAGGTGCCCTGCCCCGCACCCGGCCCGGACGACGTCTTGATCGCCGTGGAAGCCTGCGGCGTTTGCCACTCGGACCTGCATGTGGCCGAGGGCGATCAGCCGGCGCTCAAAGGTGCGACCAAGCGCGACCTGATCCCCGGCCACGAGGTGGTGGGCCGCGTGGTGGAGCGCGGCGCCAACGTCACCCACCTGGCCGTGGGCGACCGGGTGGGCGTGGCCTGGAACTTCAGCACCTGCGGCACCTGCGAGGCCTGCCGTGAGGGCATGGAAAACCTCTGCCGCAAGGCCGTCATCACCGGCGTGATGGTGGATGGCGGCTATGCCGACTACATGGTGGCGCGCGCCAGCCACGCGCTGCCGATTCCCGACAACCTCACATCGGAAGAAGCCGCGCCGCTGTTCTGTGCCGGGCTGACCGTGTACCGCGCACTCAAGCGGGCCGGCGTGGGCGCGGGCCAGAAGGTGGCGATTTTTGGCGTGGGCGGGCTGGGCCATCTGGCGGTGCAGATCGCCCGCGCCTGGGGCGCGGAGGTGATCGCACTCGACCTGGACCCGGCCAAGCTGGCGCTGGCGAAAGAACTGGGCGCCACCCAGACATTGAACGCGGGCAGCGCCGACGACATCAAGGCGCTGCGCAAGGCCGGCGGTGTGCATGTGGCGGTGGTCACATCCGCCGCGAAAGCCGCCTACGACACCGCGCTGAAATGCCTGCGGCCGGACGGCGTGCTGTCGGTCGTCGGCCTGCCCAGCGAGCCGCTGACATTCCCGGCACTGACGCTGGTGGGCATTGAGGCGCGCATCATCGCCTCGTCGGTGGGCACGCGCGACGACATGCGCGCGGTGCTGAAAATGGCCGCCGACGGGCAGCTGCGCTGCATCACCGAGACCCAGCCGCTGGCCGAGGTCAATGCGGTGTTCGAGCGCATGCGCCGGGGCCAGATCAATGGCCGGGTGGTGCTGCGCTGCTGCAGCGGACCGCACGCAGCCTGATCAGAACACCTCGGTATCCACCTCGCTGTTGGCCTGCGCGTTGTAGCGGTTGCCGGCCACGGTGTGCTCGTTGATCAGGGCCTCCAGACGCGCCATGACGTCGGCCGTGAGCGTGACGTTCACGGCACCCAGGTCTTCACGCAGGTGTTCGACGCTGGTCGTGCCGGGAATCGGCAGGATGTCTTCGCCCTTGTGCAGCAGCCAGGCCAGCGCCAGTTGGGACGGCGTGCAGCCGACTTCGCTGGCAATGGTGTTGTAGGCCGGCAGCAGCTTCAGGTTGGCCGCATGGTTCTCGGGCGCGAAGCGCGGCATGGTGCGGCGGATGTCTTTGGCATCGAACGCGGCCACATCCAGCGGACCACACAGGAAGCCCCGCGCGACCGGGCTGAAGGCCACGAACGTGACGCCAAGCGCGCGGCAGGCGTCGAGCACGGCGATCTCGGGGTTGCGCGTCCACAGCGAATACTCGGTCTGCACGGCGGCAACCGGATGCACCGCATGGGCGCGGCGCAGCGTGGCGGCCGAAACTTCAGACAGACCAATGGTCTGGATCTTGCCCGCCTGCACCAGCTCGCTCAGGGCACCCACGCTGTCTTCGATGGGCACTTTCTTGTCCCAGCGGTGCAGGTAGTACAGGTCGATCACGTCGGTGCGCAGGCGCTGGAGCGCGGCCTCGCAAGTGGCACGGATCGTCTCGGGCCGGCCGTCGATCACCCGCACCAGTTTGCCGTCACCGGCCACGTCCACACCCGTCATGCCGCATTTGCTGGCCAGCGTGAACCGGTTGCGGTATTTCGACAGCACGTTACCGACGAGGGTTTCGCTGGCGCCAAAGCCGTAGAGCGCAGCGGTGTCGAAATGCGTGACGCCGGCGTCCAGCGCGCCCAGCAAAACACGCTCGGCCTGCTCAGCGGAGACCGGCGCGCCATAGGCGTGGCAGATGTTCATGCAGCCCAGGCCAATGGCGGAAACGGAGAAGGGACCAAGTTTTCTTTGTTGCACGGAAGTGTTCCTCGGTAAAGGCAAATGGGGTCAGCGCACACCACCGGCTGCGGCGATGTGGTCTGACCCCATTTTGCGGTGGGTCAAAGACCCGTGTTCAATGCTCAGGCATTGGCGTTGAGTTGCTGCTCCAGCTGGTGCAGCACCTGGTAGCAGGCAAACACCCGGCCGACGCTCGAATTGGGCTCGCGGCCTTCCTTGATCGCGGCGAAGAATTCGCGGTCCTGCAGTTCAATGCCGTTCATGGACACCGCCACTTGTGACACGTCAATCTTTTCTTCCTTGCCGGTGAACAGGTCGTCATAGCGCGCGAGGTAGGTCGCGGTGTCGCCGATGTAGCGGAAGTAGGTGCCCAGCGGGCCGTCGTTGTTGAACGACAGGCTCAGCGTGCAGATGGCACCGTTGGCGGCCTTGAGCTGGATGCTCATGTCCATGGCGATGCCCAGCACCGGGTGAATCGGGCCCTGGATGGCATTGGCCTGCACGATGGGGCTGTTGGCCTGGTAGGCGAACAGGTCCACGGTGTGGGCGGCGTGGTGCCACAGCAGGTGGTCGGTCCAGCTGCGGGCCTGGCCCAGCGCGTTGGTGTTGGTGCGGCGGAAGAAATAGGTCTGCACATCCATTTGCTGGATGTTGAACTTGCCGGCGGTGATCTGCTGGTTGACGTACTGGTGGCTGGGGTTGAAGCGGCGGGTGTGACCGCACATGGCAACCAGGCCGGTCTCCTTTTGCAGCGCTACGACTTCTTCTGCGCCCTTGAGGCTGTCGGCCAGCGGAATTTCGACCTGCACGTGCTTGCCGGCGCGCAGGAAGGCCAGCGTCTGTTCGGCGTGCATCTGCGTGGGCGTGCACAGGATGACGGCGTCCACCTCGGGCAGGGCCAGGCTGTCGGCCAGATCGGTGGTGACGTGGCCAATGCCGTACTTGTCAGCGACTTCCTTCGTTTTGCCCAGGTCGCGGCTGATCAGCGAGACGACTTCCACGCCGTCGATGTTCTTGATGCCGTCGAGGTGCTTGATGCCGAAGGCACCGGCACCCGCGAGGGCGACTTTGATGGTTTTGCTCATGATCTTTCTCCTGTTTATTCCATATCCCCTCTCCCTTTTGGAAGAGGGTTAGGGTGCGGGCTCTTGCTGCGGCAGCCCCCTCACCCCTGCCCTCTCCCGCGAGCGGGAGAGGGGGTAAATCACACGTTTTCGAGTATCAGGTGGCCCACCGCCGTGTTGGACGCGGGCACATGGTAGAAGCGGTGCTTGACGACCGGTGCCGGCCCCTGCACCTTGCCATCGACGATGTCAGACATCGCGCCGCGGGCGATCAGCCACATCACCAGCTCAATGCCTTCGCTCCCCGCTTCGCGCACGTAGTCGATGTGCGGGGTGTCGGCGCAGGCCACGGGGTCGGCAATCATCTTGTCGAGCCAGGCGTTGTCCCATTCGCGGTTGATCAGGCCGGCGCGCGCACCCTGCAGCTGGTGGCTCATGCCGCCAGTGCCCCAGATGTGCACGTTCAGGTCTTCGTCGTAACTCTCAACCGCCTTGCGGATGGCCTGGCCGAGCATGAAGCAGCGGCGGCCGGAGGGCACCGGGTACTGCACCACGTTGACCGCGAACGGGATCACCGGGCAGGGCCAGGCGTCTTTCTTCGGGTCCAGCTCGCCGCACATCAGCGACAGCGGCACGGTCAGGCCGTGGTCCACGTCCATCTTGTTGACGATGGTCAGGTCGAAGTCCTGCTGGATCACACTTTGTGCGATGTGCGAGGCCAGGTCCGGGTGGCCGATGACCTTGGGCACCGGGCGCGGGCCCCAGCCTTCGTCAGCAGGCGTGAACTCGGCCGCCGTGCCGATGGCAAAGGTCGGGATCATCTCCAGGCTGAAGGCGGTGGCATGGTCGTTGTAAACCAGGAAGACGACGTCGGGCTTGTTGTCCTTCATCCACTGTTTGGAGTATTCGTAGCCCTGGAACACAGGCTGCCAATAAGGTTCGTGGCTCTTGCCCAGGTCCAGCGCCGCGCCAATCGCCGGGACGTGGGAGGTGTAAACGGATGCGGTGATGCGTGCCATGTCAGTTGCCCTTGTTCGAAGATGCTTTACCAGCAACGCCTTGCGGCTGGTGCTGCGCCTGCGCGTCGCCGTCTTCGCCGACATACCGGTTGCCTTCGACGCTGCGGCCGCCGCCGATCATCATGTCGCGGTATTCGGCTTCGGTCATGCCGGTCATGGAGCCCGCCATCTGCTGGAAGCTCTTGCCGTCGGTGGCGCCGATCTTGGCCAGGAAGTAGATGTTGCCGCCGGTGCGCATGCACCAGTTGAGGTCGCGCGCCAGCACGGCCTGCTTCTGCTCTTCCGTCATGGCCCACTGGTCCAGGTAACCGCGCTCGTCGGCCTTGAAGGCCTCGCGGTTCTCGGCCTTCATCAGGCTCATGCAGAACTGGTTGAGCCAGTAACCTTTGCGGCTCTGCTCGGCATCAAAAATGATGGTGCCGGGCACGTCGAGGTAGGGTTTTTCCAGTGCCATGTTCAACCCTTCACTTCTTCAGGCCAGTACAGGCGCATCGGGTTGTCCACCAGCAGCTTGCGCTGCAATTCCGGCGTGACGGCGATGTGCGGGATGAAATCGACCAGCAGGCCGTCGTCGGGCATGTGGTCCTTGAGGTTGGGGTGCGGCCAGTCGGTGCCCCAAAGCACGCGGTCGGGGAACTGCTCGACGATGCGCTTCGCGAACGGAATCACGTCGGTGTAAGCGTTTTGCTCGCCATCCAAAGCCTTGGGGCCGGTGACCGACAGGCGCTCGGGGCAGCTCACCTTGCTCCAGACGTTGGTGTGCTCGCGCATGAATTTCTCAAACAGCGCGAACTGCGGGCCATCCACGGGCAGCGACACATCGGGCCGGCCCATGTGGTCCACCACGACGGTGGTCGGCAGCGCGGTGAAGAAGTCCCACAGCTCGGGCAGGTCCACCGCCTCGAAATAGATGACGACATGCCAGCCCCATTGGGCGATGCGTGTGGCGATCTCCAGCAGTTCATCCTTCGGCGTGAAATCCACCAGCCGCTTGACAAAGTTGAAGCGCACGCCGCGCACGCCCGCGTCGTGCATGGCCTGGATTTCTTCATCGGTCACGCTGCGCTTGACGGTGGCCACGCCGCGCGCCTTGCCGTTGCTGTGGATCAGCGCATCGACCATGGCGCGGTTGTCCGCGCCATGGCAGGTGGCCTGCACCACGACGTTGCGGGCGAAGCCGAGATGGTCGCGCAGCGCATAAAGCTGCGCCTTGGACGCATCGCACGGCGTGTACTTGCGCTCGGGCGCGTAGGGAAACTCCGCGCCGGGGCCAAAGACGTGGCAGTGCGCATCTACGGCGCCTGCGGGCAGCTTGAAGGTGGGTTGGGAAGGGCCGGTGTACCAGTCCATCCAGCCAGGGGTTTTGGTGAAGTCACCGGTGGTGGGTTTGCTCATGTCAGGACTCCTCTGCGATCAGTCGATGTACTTGAGGCCGGCTTTTTCCAGCGGCTCGCGCATTTTGTACATGTCCAGGCCCAGCGCGCCGGCGGCCAGCTTCTGGCGCTTCTCGCCTTCGTTGGCCTCGCGCGCCAGTGCAACCTTGAGCGTCTGCTCGGCCAGCGCGGCGGGCACGCAGACCACGCCGTCGTCGTCGGCCACGATCACGTCACCGGGCGTGACCAGCATGCCCGCACACACGATGGGGATGTTGACCGAGCCCAGCGTGGCCTTGATGGTGCCCTTGCTGGAAATGGCCCGGCTCCACACCGGAAAGCCCATGCGGGTCAGCTCTTTCACATCACGCACACCGGCGTCAATGACCAGGGCGCGGGCACCGCGCGCCTGGAAGCTTGTCGCCAGCAGGTCGCCGAAGTAGCCGTCGGTGCACTCGGACGTGATGGCGGCGACGACGATGTCGCCAGGCTGAATCTGCTCGGCCACGACGTGCATCATCCAGTTGTCACCGGGGTGCAGCAGCACCGTGACGGCCGTGCCGGAGACCTGGGCGCCCGCGTAGATGGGGCGCATGTAAGGCTTGAGCAGACCGACGCGGCCCATGGCCTCGTGCACGGTGGCCGAGCCCAGGGCGGCCAGGCCGTCGGCGACCGTGCGGTCTGCACGGGTGATGTTGCGGTAGACAACGCCTAGTTCATACATGTCATTTCTCCAAAACAAGATTTTCAACCGGTGCTCGCTGAACCCGCGGCGGAGCTTTCAACGCCTACCCCAAGCAAGCCGCCGAGGATCGGGGTGGCTGGGCTTTTTGCGGAGGTCAAGGAAGAGCCCGCGAAGCGGGCGGGGGACACGCAGCAAAACGCACGGCCTCCCCGATCCCACCACCACCGTAAAGCACAATACTTACTGCCCCTTGGCCTTCAAAGCCGCATCCAGCCGCGGGAACACGCGGCGCGCGTTGCCTTCGTAGATCTTGTGGCGGTCGTCGCCGACGACGATGGTCGAGGCTTCGATGTAGCGCTTGGTGTCGTCGAAATAGTGGCCGGTTTCGGGGTCGATGCCGCGCACGGCGCCGATCATTTCGGACGCGAACAGGATGTTGTCCACCGGGATCACCTTGGTCAGCAGGTCGATGCCCGGCTGGTGGTACACGCAGGTGTCGAAGAAGATGTTGTTCAGCAGGTGGTCCTTGAGCAGCGGCTTCTTGAGTTCCTGGGCCAGGCCGCGGAAACGGCCCCAGTGGTAGGGCACCGCGCCGCCGCCGTGCGGAATGATGAACTTCAGCGTCGGAAAATCCTTGAACAGGTCGCTGGTCAGGCACTGCATGAAAGCCGTGGTGTCGGCGTTCAGGTAGTGCGCG
>ERZ1034363.921-NODE-921-length-18060-cov-3.192348_pt1 | contig 18060 bp, 17 predicted proteins | sample MGYA00520616_ERZ1034363 | MGnify/ENA primary metagenome ERZ1034363 (study PRJEB33736, sample SAMEA104284506) | Azolla filiculoides | biome: Urban; feature: Water surface; material: Ditch water | place: Netherlands | collected 2015-10-28 | depth 0-0.1 m ...
CGCGCGCACCGCCGAGCTGTTTCTCACGCTCAAGGGCAAACACAGCCTGATGGTGGTGGAGCACGACATGAGCTTCATCAAGACCATCAGCGAAATCGTCACCGTGCTGTGCGACGGCTCGGTGCTGGCACAGGGCACGCTGGACCAGGTGCAGGCCGATGAGCGGGTGATCGAGGTTTACCTTGGTCGCTGACGCAGTTAAAAAACAATAGCTGATAACGACGTGGATAAAGCGGTAGACGCCAAAAAAGCTTGAATATGCTCACAGTCCAGAACATCAACCAGTATTACGGCGGCTCGCACATCCTGCGCGATGTGAGCCTGAACGCTGCCCAAGGCCGCGTGACGGTGCTGCTGGGCCGCAATGGCGTGGGCAAAACCACGCTGCTCAAAAGCCTGATGGGGCTGGTGCCCATCAAGAACGGCAGCATCAGCTTCAACGGGCAAGACATTTCAAAGGCCACGCCCTACGAGCGCGCCCGGGTGGGCATGGGTTTTGTGCCGCAGGGTCGCGAAATTTTTGCCCGCCTGACGGTGGAAGAAAACCTGCGCATGGGCCTGGCCTACAAACCGGCCAGCACGCCGATACCGGCCGAGCTGTACGAGCTGTTCCCCGTGCTCAAGCAGATGCTGCACCGCCGCGGCGGCGACCTCTCCGGCGGGCAGCAGCAGCAACTGGCGATTGCCCGCGCGCTGGCTGCCGGCCCGAAGCTGCTGATCCTGGACGAACCCACCGAAGGCATCCAGCCCAGCATCATCAAGGACATCGGCCGCGTCATCCGCATGCTGGCCGACCGCGGCACCATGGCCATCCTGCTGTGCGAGCAGTACTACGACTTCGCCCAGGAACTGGCCGACGACTACCTGGTGATGGAACGCGGCGAGTTCATCGCCCGCGGGCCGGGCAGCGAGATGGAAGCCAAGGGCATCCGGCAGCTGGTGGCGATCTGAGGGCTGGGCGTGGCCCGTTGAGCGACCCCCATCGAGCTGCGCCCTGCAGCCCGGTGCAAATTGCGGCACCATAGCCAGCATGAACGACACCACGCCCTACATCCCCCCCACGATCTGGACCCCGCCCGAGAGCAGCGGTGGCCGGTTTGCCAACATTAACCGCCCCGTGGCCGGCGCCACGCACGACAAGGAACTGCCGGTCGGCAAGCATCCGCTGCAGCTGTACTCACTGGGCACGCCCAATGGCGTCAAGGTCACGGTGATGCTGGAAGAACTGCTGGCCGCCGGCCACACCGGCGCCGAATACGACGCCTGGCTGGTCCGCATCAACGAGGGGCAGCAGTTCGGCAGCGGCTTCGTCGCGGCCAACCCCAATTCCAAGATTCCCGCGCTGGTCGATCGCAGCGGGCCGCAGCCGGTGCGGGTGTTCGAGTCCGGCGCCATCCTGCTGTACCTGGCGGAAAAGTTCGGGGCGTTTGTGCCCACCGAGTCGGCCGCGCGCGCGGAATGCATGAGCTGGCTGTTCTGGCAGATGGGCAGCGCGCCCTTTCTGGGCGGCGGCTTCGGTCATTTCTACGCCTACGCCCCGGAAAAAATCCGCTACGCCATCGACCGCTACGCCATGGAAGTCAAGCGCCAGATGGACGTGCTCGACCGCCGCCTGGCCGAGGTGCCCTATGTGGCGGGCGAGAACTACACCATTGCCGACATGGCCATCTGGCCCTGGTACGGGCAGATGGCCAAGGGCCTGCTGTACGAGGCCGGCGAGTTCCTGCAGGTGCACACCTACACGCACGTGGTGCGCTGGGCCGAGCGCCTGTACGAACGCCCCGCCGTGCGCCGCGGCCGCATGGTCAACCGCGTGCAGGGCGACCCCGCCAGCCAGCTGCACGAGCGGCATGACGCCAGCGATTTCGATTTGAGGACGCAGGACAAGGTGGCCGCCTGACGGCGGGCGCAAGACGAACCCGCCGAAGGCTTCCCGCATGGTGTTGGCAAAGACATCGGCTGCGTCATCCGCGGGCCTGGTTGCAGCAGCGCCATGACTATCGCTCTCTGTACGGTTCGTACTGCGCCATTCGTTGGGCGCTGGACGACGGCCTGATCCTGGCATGCCGCATTTAATGCCCGCGCGCCAGAGAACCTATCGTTTTCCCTAGTTTTGCACGCACAGGCAATGCATTGCACAAATCCGCAATTCGCGCCGGTTTCTGACTTTTACAGTCGGCTCCAACTTAACAAAGGAGCCTTGCATGTCGAATTCGATCCGGGACCGCATGTTCATCGACGGTCAATGGCAGGATGCCAGCAATGGGGAAACTTTTGCTGTGTACGATCCGGCCAGCGCCGAGGTCATCGCCCGCGTTCCGTTGGCCACATCGGCCGATGTCGACCGTGCCGTCCGGGCTGCGCGCAAGGCGCTGGCGTCCCGCGATTGGGCCGGACTGGTGCCCGCTGCGCGCGAACGCATTCTTCTCAGGCTGGCCGACCTGATCGAGGCCAACAGCGATGAACTGTCCCGGCTGGAGACCCTGAATAATGGCAAGCTGCTGCCCTGGGCGCAAGCCATCGACGTGGGGGGCAGCGCCCAGTGGCTGCGCTACATGGCCGGCTGGGCGACCAAGATTGAGGGCAGTACCTTTGATGTGTCGCTGCCCTTTCCTCCCGGCGTCAAATACCGTGCATCCACGCTGCGCGTTCCGGTCGGTGTGGTCGGTGCCATCGTGCCCTGGAATTTTCCGCTGGCGATGGCGATGTGGAAAATTGCCCCCGCGCTGGCTTGCGGCAACACCGTGGTGCTGAAGCCCGCGGAAGAAACGCCGTTAACGGCGCTGCGTCTGGCCGAACTCGCAATCGAGGCGGGCTTGCCGCCCGGCGTGCTCAACGTGGTCACGGGGGATGGGCCCGGCGCAGGTGCCTCGCTGGTTGCGCACCCGGGCGTGGACAAGATTTCGTTCACGGGCTCGACCGAGGTGGGCCGTGTCATTGGCGCACAGTGTGGGCGCGATATCCGCCGCGTGGCGCTGGAGCTGGGCGGCAAGAGCCCGGTGATCGTGCTCGACGACATGGACATCGAGACCGCCATCGCAGGTGCTGCTGGCGCCATTTTTTTCAACCATGGGCAGGTGTGCACCGCAGGCTCTCGCCTCTATGTCGCCAGGGCCAGTTACGACAAGGTCGTGGCCGGCGTGGCAGCCATCGCCAACAGCACGGTACTGGGCTCCGGACTGGACCCGGCCTCGCAGATGGGGCCCCTTGTCTCCGCTCACCACAAGGAGCGGGTGCAGAAGCTGATCGCGACCGGTTCGGCTGAAGGGGCCGAAGTGGTCGCAGGCGGGGCGCACGATGGCCCAGGCTATTTCGTGCGGCCCACCGTCATCGCCAACCCGGCCAACAAGCCGCTGACGCTGGTGCGCGAGGAGGTGTTCGGGCCGGTCCTGGTGGCTATGCCCTTCGACGATTTCGACGACGTGCTGCGCCAGGCCAACGACAGCCATTACGGCCTGGGCGCCAGCGTCTGGACCCACCGGCTGGACAAGGCCCAGCGCGCGATGGATGCGTTGCAGGCCGGCACCGTCTGGGTGAATACCCACAACATGGTCGATCCCAACATGCCTTTCGGCGGCTTCAAATCATCGGGGGTCGGGCGCGAGCACGGGCGTGCCGCGATCGAGGCCTACACCGAAACCAAGTCCATTTGTATTGCGTACTGACGCCCTCTAACTCACACCACTCAGGAGACAACGATGAACAAGCCACATAATTTTCCGACCCGCAGGCTCGCCATTGCCGCGCTCGCAGCCACCGCTGCACTGGGCGCGGTACCCGCAGCATGGGCACAAACCACCCTGACCGTTTCGACCTGGCTGCCGTCCAGCCATCCGGTGCCGCAAGCCCTCGTGAAATGGACGCAGGATCTGGAGCAGGCGACCAAGGGGCGTGTCAAGGCGCAGCTCCTGCCCAAGCCGGTGGCTGCGCCGCCCGGCACCTTCAATGCGGTGCGCGATGGGTTGGCCGACATCAGCTTCACTGGGCTGGGCTACACGCCGGGCCGGTTCACGCTGTCCGAATTCGCCGACCTGCCGCTGACCAGCGAGACCGCTGAACAGGCTTCGGCGGCTTTCCATCGCGTGGCCAGCAAGCACCCTGCCATCCTCAAGGAATACGGCGAGGTCAAGGTGCTCGGCCTGTTCACCCATGGACCGGGCGTGATCTTCAACATGAAGAAGGAAGTCACCTCGGTGGGCGACATGAGTGGGCTGAAGTTCCGCATCGGTGGTGGTATCGTGAACGAGGTGGCGAAGACCCTGAACGTGAACGCAGCCCTGAAGCCCGCAGGGGAGTCCTACGAGCTGTTGTCCACCGGGGTGATGGACGGCACCTGGCTGCCGTTTGAAGGTATCACGACCTTCAAGCTCGACAAGCTGGTCCGGTACGCGACCACTTTCCCCGGCGGGCTGTACAACTCGTCCTTCATTGCCGTGATGAACCGCAAGGCCTACGACGCCCTGTCCAGGGAAGATCAGGCCGCTGTCGACAAGCTGTCGGGCGAAGTGTTGTCGCGCCAGCTTGGTCGCGCATTCGATGTGCGTGACCGCGAGGGCCGGGCGTTGGCGCAGGCCAGCGGCATCAAGGTGACGAATGCGCCGCCGGCGATGGTGGCCGATCTGGCCACACGGTTCAAGGTGCTGGAGAAAAACTGGATCGACGCAGCCAGGGCCAAGGGCTTGCCAAATGCTGAATCCATCGTCGCGGACTTCCGTGCCGAGGCCAGGAAGCCATGAGCGCCGGCCATCTGCAACGCATCGGCGACCTGTTGGGCCGGGGGCTCGGGGCGCTCACTGGAACCGCCCTGTTCGCGATGATGCTCCTGACCTTTGTGGACGTGATCGGGCGCAAGTTCTTCGTGGCGGTACCCGGTGCCCTGGAACTCAGCGAGATGCTCATGGTTGTGCTTCTGTTCAGCGGTATGCCGCTGGTGGCCTGGCATGCCGAGCATGTGTGCTTTGAACTGGTGGATGCCATGTACAAGGGGCGGGCGGCCTTGTGGTCCGTGCGCTTCATGGACGGTGCCTGCGCCCTGACGTTTGGCGCCCTGGCCTGGGCCGTGTGGGGCTTTGCGGGACGCACCATGGCGGAGGGCGAGGTCAGCAGCCGCCTGCACTGGCCGATCGGCGTCTTCATCTACCTGATGGCCGCTCTGCTGGCCTGCGCCTGCGCCATGCATGTGTTCAGGACATGCGGTGCGGTGCCAGCCGGCAGCGCCAGCCCGGAGGTGACGCCATGACGGCCTGCCTGCTTGGATTTCTGGCCATTTTTGCATTGATGGCCTTGCGTATTCCGATTGCCATCTCGATGGGCCTGGTCGGTTACGTGGGACTTGGCCTGCTCAAGAACTTCGACATGTCCCTGGCGAGCGTGCTGGAAGTCGTGCGCAGCGCCGGTTTCTCCTACACCCTGTCGGTGGTGCCGTTGTTTATCCTCATGGGCAATTTCACGGCCCGCGCCGGCATGGCCCGTGAGCTGTTCGGTCTGGCCTGTGCGTTTCTCGGGCACCGGCGCGGCGGTCTGGCCATGGCCACGGTGGGCGCCTGCGCCGGCTTTGGCGCGGTCTGCGGCTCGTCGGTGGCAACGGCGGCCACCATGGCCAAGGTGGCCTACCCGGCAATGAAGGAACTCGGCTACTCGGACGAACTTGCGACGGGCTCCATCTCCGCGGGGGGAACGCTGGGCATCCTGATTCCGCCATCGACCGTCATGGTGATCTATGGCCTCATGACGGAGACCAGCATCGGCAAGCTGTTTGCGGCTGGCATGTTGCCAGGCATCCTGATGACGGTGCTGATGTGCGGCGCCGTGGCCTGGACCGCCTGGCGCGACCCGAAGGCGGGCGCGGCCAGCGAGCGGCAGACCTGGCTGCAGCGTCTGGCTGCACTGCGTGCCGTGTGGGGTGTCGTCGTGCTGTTCGGCCTGGTCATGGGCGGGATTTACGGCGGACTGTTCACTGCCACCGAAGGTGCGGGTTTCGGCGCGTTCGGTGCGTTTGCCTTCGCGGTCGGGCGGCGCCAGTTGTCCACCCGGGAGCTGGGTGCGATCCTGGTCGAGTCCTCGCGGACCACAGCCATGTTGTTTGCGATCCTGATCGGCGCGCTGATGTTCGGCAACTATGTGAACTTCACCGGCATGCCGGACCAGTTGAAGACCTTTGTGAGCCAGTTCGGCGTGCATCCGATTGGCGTGATCGTTGCGATCTGCGTGATTTACGTGCTGCTCGGCACTGCCATGGAAGAGCTGTCCATGATCCTGCTGACCGTGCCGGTGTTTTTTCCCCTGGTCATGCAGCTGGGCTTTGACCCGCACTGGTTTGGCGTGCTGATCGTGTGCGTGGTGATGATCGGCCTGATCAGCCCGCCCGTGGGTATGAACCTGTTCGTCTTGACGACTCTCCTGCCCGGGGTCAAGTTGTCGAGCGTGTTTCGAGGTGTGAGTCCTTTCATCTGGGCGCAGATTCTCGGGTTGGCGCTGTTGATCGCGTTTCCCGGCATCTCGCTGATCGCCTTGCGTTTTGTCAAATAGGAAGTTGTATGAACCTTAAAACCAGCCCTGTTTCAGTGGGCTTTGTCGGTCTGGGCGTGATGGGCACGCCGATGGTGAGCCATCTGCACCGCGCGGGCCACCCGGTCACCGTGCACGACCTGGATGGTGCGGCGGCCCGTGCGCTAGCGGCGAAGCTGGGGGACGGCGCGCAAGCGGTTGACAGCCCGCGCGCTGTGGCCGAGCGCAGCGACGTTGTGATCACCATGCTGCCCAACGGCCATGTGGTGCAGACGGTGGTGTTTGGCGAACAGGGTCTGGCCCGGGGCTTCAAGGCGGGGGCAGTCTTGCTCGACACCTCTTCCTCGGAGCCCTGGCTGACCAGGCAGACGGCCGAGCGCCTGGCTGAGCAGGGCGTGGCCATGGTGGATGCGCCGGTGTCCGGCGCGCAATGGGGCGCGGAGGAGGCCAACCTGGTCTTCATGGTGGGTGGTGCGCCCGCCGACCTGGAGCGTGTGCGCCCGCTGCTGGACCGCATGGGGCGTTCGGTGTTCCACCTCGGACCGCTGGGCGCAGGTCACGCGATGAAGTGCATCAACAACCTGATCACCGCGATCACGCTGAGCGCCACCGCGGAGGGCCTGGTGATCGGCAAGGCCTATGGCCTGGATCCGCAAGCCATGGTCGAGGTGATGAACGTGTCCACGGCCATGTCCTGGATCAGCAAGACGCATATCGAAAGCCGGGTCTTGAGCCGCAATTTTGACGACCCCTTCAAGCTGGAGCTGATGCTGAAAGACATGGGCATCGCGAATGCACTTGCGCGGGAAAACAGCGTCTCGGCGCCGCTGTCCGGCCTGGGACACCAGCTGTGGCAAGCGGCGTCCCGCGCCGCAGGCAAGGGCGCGAGCATCAGCGAAATTGTGCGCTGGGTAGAGAACCAGTCAGAGACCCAGATCACCCCGGGTTCACGGTTGCAAAGCAGCTGAGTCCATTTCAGGAAACAGAAAAAATGGGAATTCTTGAGCAAAAGTTGGCAGATTTTGTGGTCGATCTGACCTTGGGCGACATTCCGCCCGACGCGCAAAGAATCGTGCGCCTGATGGTGATGGCGGTGATTGGCACGGGCTTCGCCGGCGCGGCCGAAGACGGTGTGTTGCCGCTGCAGGAGTTGCTCTGCGACGCGGGCGGGGCACCGCAAGCCACCACCCTGGTTTACGGTCGCAAACTCCCTGCGTCGGCGGCTGCGCAGTTCAACGGCACGATGTGCCGCGCACTGGATTTTTGTGACGCCATGGCGCCGGGGCCGCACATTGGCGCGGCCTTGTTTCCCGCTGCGCTGGCTGCGGCGGAGTTGGCCGGCGGGTGCAGCGGCGCCGAGTTCATGACGGCCCTGGTGGCCGGGGCCGAGCTGAGTTCACGCTTCAATCTGAGCGAAGCCCAATACAACGGCTTCGACCCGACGGGGATTGCCGTGGTGTTTTCGGCAACGGCAGCCGCATCGCGCATCCTCAAGCTGACTTCAACCCAGACCCTGCACGCGCTGGCCCTGGCTTTCAACCGCTGCGGTGGCAGTTTCCAGAGTCATGTGGACGGCTCGCTGGGGGTCCGCATCCTGCAGGGCTGGGTCGCCCAGGCGGGGGTGCAATGCGCGCAAATGGCCAAATCGGGCATCACCGGGCCGGAAAACTTCCTTACTGGCCATTACGGCTATGCCCACCTCTATGGTCGCGACACGCTGGATCCCGAGCAAGTGGTCCAGCGCCTGGGCCAGATCTGGAAGCTGCACAACGTGGTGTTCAAGAAATACCCCAGCTGCGGGGTGACGCAGGGCGTGACCGAGCTCGCGCTGTCGCTGGTTTCCGACCTTTGCCTGCGTGCCTCGGATGTGCGCTCCGCCGAGGTGCGACTGCCGCCCTACGCGCACCGTCTGGTGGGCCATCCGTTTCGTATCGGCGCCAATCCGCGGGTGGATGCGCAGTTCAGCGCGGCCTATTGCGTCGCCAACGCCCTGGTCCGCCAGTCGTCCCGCCTGCAGCATTTCGCACCCACCCAGGTGCATGACCCGGTGCTGCACGAGATGATCGAGCGGATCACCGTGATCGCCGATCCGGCGCTGGACCCGCGCGGCCATACGGCGGTGGACTTGCTCGTCACCACCACCGACGGGCGGGAGATTCGCCGGTCGCTGGACATTGCCCCTGGCTTTCCCGGTGCCGACCTCGACGAGGCCCAGCATCTGGCGCGCTTCAAGGACTGCCTGGCCTATGCGCCAAGGCCGCCGTCCGACACCCAGGTGGACGTACTACTGTCTTCGCTCAACAACCTGAGCCGGCTCGACGACGTGCGCGAACTGCTGCCGCTGTTGACCATTGCCTAGCGACGAATGAAGTCTGCGGACCCCGGCCTGGCCGGGGTATTGGCGGAAATTTAAGGTAATCTTGACCTGAAAGGCGCCAGAAAATGGCAAGGCGCTGACGCTGCAAATGGGATAGAGGCAGCCTTTTTTCCGCTTGAGGAATCCGACATGCACACAAATCCGATTGCCCCACGCAGCCTGGGCAGCGTCCAGGACCTGGTACTCGCTACGCCAGGTCGGTTGCCGGTGGAAGTGCAGATTGCAGACCGGCAAATCTGGCGGGATCTGACCTGCCAGAACTTCATGGAGCTGGATTGCGAGGCGGCCGCGCCGGGCCCGTTCAACTTCAGCGCACTGCTGGCGCGGTTTTCTGACAGCCTCGCGGCAGAGATGTGTGTCAGCGCGTCGCGTGTCACGCGGCGTCAGGTGGACGCGGACCGCTGCACGCAGGCCTATTTCAAGCTGGTGTGGCAGTTCAGCGGGCAGGGCCGCATTCGCCAGGGCGGCCATGACTCGGAACTTCGCGCGGGCAACTGGGCGATCTACGACACCGCGAAGGAATATGTGTTCGAGTCCAGCGATCGGGCCCGCTTTCTGGTGCTGTTGTTGCCCCAGCATGAAAGCATGGGCTGGAGCCCGGCCGTGGCGGCACTGGCCGGTCGCGCGCTGCCTGGCGGCGGGGTTGCCCGGATTGTGTTCTCGGGGCTCTCCGCCATGCTCAGGGACGGGACGCCGCTGGACGATGAAAGCCAGAAGACATTGCAGGACAGCACCATTGCCTTGCTGGAACGTGCGCTGGAAGGCCACTGCCGCGACCAGATCAGCGAGATCAGTGGCGGCAATGCCCTGCGGCTGCAACGGGTGAAAGCCTACATCCTCGATCATCTGAGTGACCCATCGCTGACGCCTGAGAAAGTGGCGCTGACCTTTTCGATGTCCCGGCGCAGCTTGTACAACTTGTTTCTCGAATGCGAGGAAACACCGCGGGCCTACATCCAGCAGGTGCGGCTCGACCGCGCGGCACGCTTGCTCAAGAACCCTGCGTCATTCGAGTTTCCCGTCGCACACATCGCGCGCTCCTGCGGCTTCGTCGGCCAAAGCCATTTCAGTCGCGCCTTCCACGCGCGTTTTGGCGTTGCCCCCAGCCAGTGGCGCGGTCCCCATGAAACGGAGGCTTAGCGCCAAGGGGCCTTGCAGGCCATGCAGCAAATCCGCAGCAGACGCTGTTCAGCCAGAGTCCGCTTTCTGCCGTGATCAAATCAGAGTCAAAGTTGCCGTTTCCCAGCGTCGCTTGGGCTTTGTTTGCTACTAATATTGAGAATCTTCGTCCCGCGGGACGAACCTCCTGGCGCCGTCACCATCGCCCGCAGCCATCCATGCAAGGAGATACCCATGGACATCGACAGCTTCATGCAGGGCTACAAGGCCGCCTGGGAAGCGCGGGACGACGTCGCTTTTGCGGCGCTGTTCACCGAAGACGGCGAGTACCACAACACGCCGTTTGCGGTGCAGCGCGGCCCGGCGCAGTTGCGGGCCTACTGGCAGCGCGTCAAGCTGCAGGAGGACGTGGCGCTGCGCTTTGAGGTGCTGGCCCGCTCGCCGGGCGCGGGGCTGGCGCACTGGCACGTGACCTACCAGGTCGCGTCGGAGGAACTGTTCCAGATCTGGGCGCGCTCGGCAGGCACCAATCTGATCGCTCGCCAGAGCGGTGACCCGCTGCCGCGCATGGTGCTGGACGGGGTGCTGCAGGTCGAGTTCGATGGCGCGCTGTGCCGGCGCTGCCGCCTCTGGTGGCACAGCCAGCCGCAGCCTGACTGAGCGGCTGGACGGCGGCCCGGGCACGGCAGTCGCGTGAAAGCTGGCTGACAATCCGGCTCTGCGCGCTCAGCCAGCCGTGCAGCGCGTGCGATGCCATTTGCCCTGTGGTACGTTCGACAAGGCGGCGTACGAGAGGGCGCATGCCATGCAGCTGGCCAACCATCGGTCGGCGTTCAACGAAAAGGCCTGAACAGCGGCGCGCAGGCACCAGTACCGGGGTGCAATCCAATCGCTGCAGGCGAGCAGGCGGGGTCCTTATTAGATAAAAATGAACACTTCCCGGCGTCGCCAGGTCTTTATTTGCTACTATAAATATAGCGTTCTGGCGGGTCTTTACGCCCAAGTCACCTTGTCGTCCCCCGGCTCGCGAGGTCTGCCCTACCATCCCGTTCTACTTACAACAGGAGATGCGGCAATGCGGAAGATGGCAGCAATCGGGTGCGTGGGGGCGGGCTGGGCGCTGGCGGCAGCGGCCACCGCCAGCGAGATCAAGGTGCTGACGGCGGGGGCCTTTAAGCCCGTGGTGATGGCGCTGGCGCCGGAGTTTACGGCGCGCACCGGGCACACGGTGAAGGTGGACAACGACACGGCCGGCGGCTTGCTGCGGCGCATCGGCAATGGCGAGGTCTTTGACGTCGTGGTGCTGACGCCGGCGGCCGTGGCGCAGCTGACGCAGGCGGGCACGCTCGCGGCAGGGTCGTCGACACCGCTGGCGCGCGTGGCCATTGGCGTGGCGGTGAAGCAGGGCGCACCCGCCCCGGAGATTGGCAACGTGGCGGCGTTCCGGCAGGCGCTTCTGGCAGCGCGGGCGGTGGCCTACATCGATCCGGCGGCGGGTGGCTCCAGCGGCGTTTGATCGCGCCCAAAGGCGGTGCTGGTGCCGGGCGGGCTGGTGGCGCAGCGCCTGGTCAGCGGCGAGGCCGACATCGCCCTGCACCAGATCAGCGAAATCCTCGCCGTGCCTGGCGCCACGCTGGTCGGCCCGATCCCGGCCGAGATCCAGAACTACACGGTGTACGCCGGCGGCGTGGCCGCATCGGCGCGTGATGCAGCGGCCGCCCGGGCTTTCCTTGAGCTGCTGGCCGGCGAGCGCGCAAAGGCGGTGCTGAAGGACAAGGGCATGGAGGCGCCCTGAGCGCCGGCCGGCCGGGGCGCCTTGGCGTGCCGCCCGGCTGTCCCGCCGAGGGTAAATCAGTCATTGATGAATGAAAATGACCTTTCCCCAGTGTCGAATGGTCGTTGCAAGCTATTGAACTGATAGCTTCTTTCGTGTCGGGCAAGGCCCCGGCCCGGCACTGCGCCCCCCGGCGGTCAGGTCTGCGACAGCGGAAAGGGTTTGTCCCACCTGCCGCGCTGGTACCGCGCACCTAGACTGTGCATCAAGATGTTCTGAAAGGCCCCGAGATGCATTCCCGTGACGTTTTTTTTCCCCGCCGCCGGTTCCTGGTGGTGTCGGCTGCCACTGCGGCTTCGGTCGCGCTGCCGGCTGTCGCCGCGACGCCGGCGCGCTGGCCGTCCAAACCGATCCGTATCGTGGTGGCCTTTCCGCCGGGCGGGTTGACCGACGCCTACGCGCGGCTGTACGCCGAGCAGCTGACGGCGAAGTTCGGCGTGGCCGCCGTGGTGGACAACAAACCCGGCGCGGGAGGCATCATTGCCATCGACGCGGTGGCCAAGGCGCCGGCCGACGGCTACACGCTGCTGATGACCACCTCGGGCACGGTGTGGCAGAACCGGGTGCTCTACAGCAAGCTGCCCTACAACCTCGACAAGGATCTGGTGCCCATTGCGCACTTCCCCTCGGGTCCGCTGGTGGTGGCAGTGGGCGAGAAGGTGCCAGCGCGCACCATGCGCGAGTTCATCGATTACGCCAAAGTCACCCCCTCTTCCATGGGCACCTATGCGCCGGGCTCCTACCCGCACATGGTGGCCGACCAGCTCAACCGCAGCGAGGGTACCAAGCTGCAGGCCGTGCATTACCGCGGCGAGGCGCCGATGTGGGTGGACGTGGCCTCCGGCCAGCTGCAGATTGCCATCGGCAGCTACCAGGCCTTTGCCACGGTGGCGACCCGCGGGGTGCGGCCCATTGGTGTGACGGGCAGTTACCGTTCGCCCAAGCTGCCGGACGTGCCCACGCTGGTGGAGCAGGGCCTGAAAGGCTTTGTTTACGACGAGTGGTTTGGTTTTTACGTGCCCGCGAAAACGCCGGTGGAGATCCAGAAAAAGCTGCAGGCCGCTGCGGTGGCGGCGCTTGGAGATCCGGTTCTGCTGGCCCGGTTGAAAGAGATGGGCGTCGAGGCCGTGGGCAACACGCCGGACGCCTTTGGCAAGATGATCGTGCAGGGGCTGGAGCGCAACCGGCGCATCGTGCAGTCCCGCCACATCACGGCCGAATGAGGGGCGCAGCCATGATCGACGCCGTCCTCACGCCGCTGGCCTCCCGGATTGCAGAACAGGCCCGCGCCCAGCACGCCGAGGTGGTCGGCTGGCGCCGCCAGATGCACCGGCACCCCGAGCTGTCGTTCCAGGAAATCAGCACCTCGAATTTCCTCGCGCAGCACCTGCGCGGGATCGACGGCCTGATGCTGGAGCGCCCGACGCCCACCAGCCTGGTGGCGCGGCTCAAGGGTGGCCAGCCGGGCGCGACCCTGGCGATCCGTGCCGACATCGACGCCCTGCCGATCCAGGACCAGAAACGCTGTGACTACGCCTCCGAACACGCTGGCGTGATGCACGCCTGCGGCCATGACGGCCATGCCGCCATGCTGCTGGGGGCCGTGCGCATCCTGGCCGGCCTGCGCGCGGAGTTGCCGGGCGAGGTGCGCTTTTTCTTCCAGCACGCCGAGGAACAGCATCCGGGCGGGGCCCAGCAGATGGTGGACGCCGGTGTGATGCAGGGCGTGGACCGCATCATTTCGGCCCACGTCATGTCCACCGAGGACACCGGCCAGATCGCAGTGCTGGACGGACCCGCCCTGGCCAGCTCCGACCGGTTCACGCTGCGCGTGCTCGGGCGCGGTGGCCATGCGGCCAACCCGGACCGCTGCGTGGACCCGGTCTGGATCGCGGCGCAGATCGTGGCCCACCTGCAGGCCGTGGTGGCGCGCAACACCGATCCGCACGAGGCGCTGATCCTGTCGGTCACGCGTTTTCATGCGGGGGAGGCCTTCAACGTCATTCCCGATGCGGCCGAACTCGGCGGCTCGGTGCGCTGCTTCAGCGACGTCGTGCGCGAACGTGTGCCGGCGCTGATCGAACGCATTGCCGCCGGCGTGGCCGCCGCCCACGGCGCCCGGATCGAACTCGACTACCTCCGTGGCTACAGCCCGGTGGTCAACGACCCGGCCATCGCGGGCGTCCTGCGCGCTGTGGTGGCGCAGGCCCTGGCGCCGGCGCAGGTCCATGCCATGCGGCCGTTGCCCAACAGCGAGGACTTCAGTGCTTTCCTGCGGCACGCGCCGGGTGCCTACGCCTTCATTGGCGCACGCAACGCGGCCAAGGGCATCGTCCATCCGCACCACCATCCAGGCTTTGATTTCGACGAGGACGCCTTGATGCACGGCGTGCAGCTCTTTGCCAACGCGCCGTTTGCGCTGAACCGGCTGGCTGCCTGACAGGACGCCGCCGGGGGCATTCAAGGCACAATCGCAGCCCATGCTGATTCACCCCCAAATCGACCCTGTCGCCCTGCAGCTCGGCCCGCTGGCCATCCACTGGTACGGGCTGACCTACCTGGCCGCATTCGGCCTGTTCATGTGGTTGGGCCTGCGCCGGCTGCGGCATGAACCCTTTGTCTCGCTCACCGGGCCTGGCGCCTGGCGCCGGCAGGATGTGGAAGACATTCTGTTCATGGGGGTGATGGGCGTGGTGGTGGGCGGGCGCCTGGGGTATTGCCTGTTCTACAAGCCGGGCTACTACGCTTCGCACCCGCTGGAGGTGTTCTACATCTGGCAGGGGGGCATGAGCTTTCATGGCGGCATGCTGGGCGTGATCGGGGCGATGGCCTGGTTTGCGCGTTCGCGCCAGCGGCCGTTCCTGCAGGTGATGGACTTCGTGGCGCCCTGCGTGCCCACGGGGCTGGCCGCCGGGCGGGTGGGCAACTTCATCAACGGGGAGCTCTGGGGCCGCGTGGCCGATCCCGCGTTGCCCTGGGCCATGGTGTTTCGCGGGGCCGGCAGTTCCGCGCGCCACCCTTCGCAGGTGTACCAGTTCCTGATGGAAGGGCTGCTGCTGTTTGTGTTGCTCTGGCTGTACGCGCGCAAGCCGCGCCAGACCGGCCAGGTCAGCGCGGCCTTCCTTGTGGGCTACGGCACCTTCCGCTTCATTGCGGAATACTTCCGCGAGCCCGACGCCCATCTCGGCCTCCTGTCGCTGGGCATGAGCATGGGCCAGTGGTTGTGCGTGCCGATGGTCCTGGGCGGGGCCGTGCTCTGGTGGTGGGCCGGACAGCAGGCGCGTCGCGCCAGCGCTGCCTGAATCGATATTTTTTGATGAAAACAGGCTTGTCCCAGCGTAGATACGTTATTGTTTGCTCCTGATTCAGGAGTTTTTTCGCGGCTGCAAAGGCCGTTTCCCGATCCAGACTTGGTCATCCCAAGGGTTTTTACCCGGTCCTCGGGGCTTGTATTGCTTGGGCTGTGTTTTCATAATTACACGTAATTATCCGAGATTGTCCATTAGAGATTTTGTCGAGCTGGCGTGAGCTTGACGGGTTCGCCCGCGTTGGCCCATAAACCTTCAAACCACGGTCTTCGTTTGCGTGCAACCGCCAGCCGAAACGTCTGCTTGGTGTTCTTCGCGCTGTCGTCCCACAGCGCGCCCACGGCCAGCACCTGATGGTGCAGCGTCGCGAGGGTGTGATGCACTTGCTGGCGCATCACCGCATGGCGAAACACACTCATCAGGTTGTAGGCCAGCATCGTCACACCCAGCGCCGCCTCGGTCGCCCAGAAGTCACGCAACACAAAGCTGCCCAGACCAAAGTCCGCCTTGAGTTCCTTGATCCGGTTTTCGCAATCTGCACGCCCACGGTACAGACGCCACACCTCCAGTGCCGGAAGGCGCAGATCAGTCAGCATCACTCCATAGCGCCAACCCTGCAGATCAGGGTCGTCGGCAAACAGCGACAGCGTCTTGCCCGCGACTGCGCCCGCCTTGCGCCGGATGTGCTGGCGCACCACCACCAGCCTTTGTGGCGCACCCCACCCATGCGGCTGGTACTGCAACTCGGAGACCTCCAGGCCCACCTCGACCTGTTGCCACTTGCACTCATCCACGATGGCCTGCTGCAGTGCCTGCGTCAGGCGCGTACTGATGATGTGACTGATCTTCCTGGCGTGCAGCAGCGCCACGATGGCCTTGTCGTAAAAACCACTGTCGGCGCGAAACAGGCCCACTTTGGTGGCCCCCAGGTTCTCCAGCGTGGCCTCGATGAACCCCAGCACGTTGTTCGCCGAGTTGGTGTTGCCCGGGCGCAGCCAGAAGTTGGCGACCAGCCGCCAGTTGGCCACAAACGCCAGTAACGGGTGATGGCTGGCTCTGCCCTGGTGTTTGGGGTTGTAGCCCTTGGCGCCGCCTTCGATCTGAGTGCCCCAGCGGGTCAGGACGGTGGAGTCCACATCCAGCGTGATGGGGTTCAGGCGCAGCTTGTCAAAGAGCCAGCGGTAGCTGCTGCTTTGCACCCGGGTTGCGCTGGGTTGGGCAAAGCGCTGGAACAACCTGACGATGGCTTTGTGGCCTGCAGCCTGTCCCCAGTCAAACAGGCGCACCAGCGTTGCGTCCAGGCGAGTAATGTCTGCGTGGGCAAAGCGGGCCGCGCCGCACCAGATGCTGACGATCATCTGCTCGACGAGTTGCTCCGGACGGTAACCCCGGTTGGAGCCGGGCTGGGGAAGGTCCCAGCCCTGAAGGGCTTGTTTGAAGCCCATGCCATCGAGCATGCGTTTGAGCAGGGCCAGTCCACCCCAGGCGGTGACTTCGCGGGAGGTGAACTTCAGATCGAACGCAGTTTCGGGGTGCATGGCTGCTTCCAATCAGATCAAGGTCTTTGATTTCATTGGGAAAATCCTAATGGCATTCATTAGAAAATTGCCGCGTCTCGGTGTTGCCGGTGCCGCTCATGATCGCACTGCCTGGGGCTAATGGACAATCTCGGATTATTGAAACTCACGGAAGGCGGATGCGATGCGTTCTCGGTGCATGGCGGTGGCTGGCGCAGGCTTTGGCGGGTGCGGCGGCGGGGCTGCTGCAGCCCGGCGGGGCTGAGGTCATGGCCGCCTCGCTCTTGTCCCTCACGTCCCCGGGCGCAGGATCTGCTGCCGCACGCGGGATGCCCAACTCGCTGCACGACGCGGTCGCCGCGCAGTTGCGCGACCTGATCTTTGCCGGCGTGCTGGCGCCGGGCAGCTTCATTGACGAAGTCGCGCTGTGCGAACGGCTCGCCATTTCCCGCACGCCGCTGCGCGAGGCGCTGAAGGTGTTGACGGTGGAGGGCCTGGTGCGCCACGAGCCACGCCGGGGCTGCTTTGTGAACCAGGTCACCGAGCAGGACCTGGACGAAATCTTCCCGGTGATCGCGCTGCTGGAAGGGCGCTGTGCCTTCGAGGCCGCCCGGAACGCCACCGATGCCGACCTGGCCGCGCTGGAGTTGTTGCACGCACGGCTCAACGCCCACGCGCAGGCCGGGCAGATCACCGACTACTACGCGGTCAATTTCGCGATCCACGAGGCCATCATCACGCTGGCGGCCAACCGCTGGCTGGCGGGGGTGATCAGCGACCTGCGCAAGATCCTCAAGCTCGCGCGGCTGCAGCAACTGCACGCGCCGGGCCGGCTGGAGCAGAGCCTGGCCGAGCACATGGCGGTGTTTGCCGCGCTGAAGGCCCACGACGCCGAAGGTGCCGAGGCGGCCATGCTCACGCATTTGACACGCCAGCGTGAAGCTTTGCGCCAGTTGGCCAGACAACACACCAGCCGCATCAGTGTGGTCAGCACAGAACACCAGCACGGGGGAGCCTCGACATGAACACTTCAGAATGGATTGGTCGCACGGTCGCAGGTTGGCTGCCTTCGGCCAAGCGCGAGTCGTCAGGCTCCTCGGTCACAACGGTGGGCAAGCAAGACGGTCGCACGGCCAAGCCTGCTGCCAGCAAGGAAGCACAGGTCCGATCTTCGCGCGAACGGCTCCACGCCACCTTGCGCCAAAAAGAAGAAGACTTGACGCCTCGCGTTTTGCGGCGCACCCTGACGGAATTGCAGGCCATCGTCGACCCCAGCGTGAGCGAGGTCGAGGGCGGCAAGCGCGCCCGGGGTGTGGCCCAGTGGTACGCCTTGGCCACGCCCGAGCAGCGCCAGGACTGCTGGCTGCTGATGAGCGAGCAGTTCGCGCCCGACGCGAG
>ERZ1034363.923-NODE-923-length-18025-cov-6.995710_pt1 | contig 18025 bp, 12 predicted proteins | sample MGYA00520616_ERZ1034363 | MGnify/ENA primary metagenome ERZ1034363 (study PRJEB33736, sample SAMEA104284506) | Azolla filiculoides | biome: Urban; feature: Water surface; material: Ditch water | place: Netherlands | collected 2015-10-28 | depth 0-0.1 m ...
AATTTGTACAGAACTCACCGAAACATTATCACTAACGTAGCCACTTAAACCAATTGTATTGTCTTTGGTGACGTCGTTATTCTGAATGGTGGGGACTAATCCTGTATCTGTAATAAGTGAACCGTTGAGTGTAATTGTTGGCAGCGTTCTATCACGCGCAGCTTCAATAGCCTGTTCAGCTGCTATTCGGGCATCATTGATGGCTTTTTGCTCTGCCGCTGCTTTTTCAATTGCTGCCTGTTCAGCTGCTATTCGGGCATCATTGATGGCTTTTTGCTCTGCCGCTGCTTTTTCAATTGCCGCTTTTTCAGCTGCAATTCGAGCATCATTGATAGCTTTTTGAACTGCGGCATCTGCCGCAATAACATCCCCAACAGAATTTTGTGTGTCAACGACTGTGTTTTTAATTGCCTTTATTGCTTCATTACCGGTAAATAAGTCAGATTGAGCTTTCAATGCGGCATCAATTGCATTTGGTTTTTTAATATCAAATTTAACAGCAACATCTTGTAATGACCGACCCGCATTATTTTGAACAAACGAGCTCACTTTATCCAAATTACCCAATAAAGTAAGGCGATTCTCCTCTTTACTATTCGCTACAGCCGCTGAAATATTATCAGCAGCTGACTTCAAAACCTCTGTCAAGGTGCCTGTCATTTTATCCATTTTTGCGATAAAATTTTCACCGTCAAAATTAGGCACATCGACACGAGAAGCCGACTTTTGAACTTCCTTCGCGCCATCAACAATAACTGCTTTCAATAACGTAGTGTTAGCTAAATCGATTTTTCCATCACCCGCGCTTCCATCTTTTGAAATGACAGCAACTAAAGATTTAATCAACGCGTTGCTCGCATTTTCTGGAGATAAATTATCACTGCCTCCAGCTGCACCTTGCAAAACTTGACTTGTCGTAACAAGAAAGTTCGCAATTTGCGCTGAACTTGCCATAATTTGCGTCGCTATCGTTTGTGATTCGCTAGATGTGTCAGTTTTAACAATTTCAGCAATAGGATCGTAAGTGGTTAAATCCAATATTTCGGGATCAAATCCAAATGCTTTTGCTACAGATTGCTCAGCCTGCGCTTTAGTTTGACCGGCATCAATGAAACCTTGTTGCACAGTTGTCAGTGGCGTGACAACACTAGAACCCTCGGGAGCGCGAAGTGTTCCCGAAAATGCTTTTCCAGTTGATAAATCTACTCCACCCGAAAGAATCAAACTCCCTTCAGGATTAGTTAATTCAAAATTACCATATTCATCGGTAATCGCACTAGCCTCACCAGGGTCTTGAATGCCATTACCATTCTTATCCGCAAAAACAGTTGAGCCTTTCAAATAGCCATCTAGGGCTTTTGCTTTGAGTTTATCAACAAAAGATTGAGATTGACTTACTGTGTCCTTACTGACTGTTGGCTGGGTTTTAAATGTCAATTGCGTTGGTAGTAGTAAACCGGTAAATGCATTACCCGATTTATCCACAAGAACACCATCAGCAAATGTCACGCTATATTCGGTATTTTCCATTAAATCTCTAAATGGATTTAATGTAATGACTTTGTTATTAATAAAGACTTGTGTCGTATCACTTACAGAAATAGTTTGTGTATCACTACCATTAGTAATAATAAAATGACCACTTCCAGCACTCATATTTTCATTGAAATATAACGTAATATTGCTGTTTTTTGCGATATCAATGCTTTGCGTAACGGGCGTTGTTGCGGTCAAAACAGGCGCTAGCGTATCTACCGCTAGACTCGTTGTCTCGAAAATTAAATTTTCGTTACCGGCCAAATCAGTAAATTTTTTTGTGTCGACCTCTACGACGACTGGCGTGATTGAATTAGCATTGGGTATGACGTTTAACGTGTATTCCATGACCCCCAATGACGTAAACACACCCTTTTGAGCTCCATTGACGGTAATTGAGTCAGCGTTAAATGTTTGACTAGCTTCACTGAGTATAAATTTATAAATAACGGCGCTGTTAATTGCTGAAGTTTGTTCAGTTGAAATCGTGACCGTTGGTGCTCGCGTGTCAATTGGCTGGACATTTTGTGATGCAGCTATATTGGTATTGCCAACTAAATCTGTGAATACACCGGCTCGTACGTCAACTGTAACAGGTGTAATTACATCATTATCTGGTGTAACAAGTATTGTATAAGTTGATTGATTTAGTGCTTTAAACGTACTTTTTATACCACCGCTGACAACAATATCATCTGAGCTAAAATTATTGCTTGCTTCACTGAGTGTAAATGTATAAAGAATATTGCTATTTGTTATGTCGTTTTTGTCATCAGTAATGGTTAATGTAGGACTTGTTTTATCATGTGTATCAAAAGAAAAAACATTTTTCCCCTTTAATTGAGGAAAAGCATTTGCAGCCAAATCAACCACAATGCCTTTTGGGGACGTTAAGGTATAAATTTTTTCTGGATTGAGATTTTGAGCAGGATGAATAGTTAACACATTATTATCAATGGATACTTGTTTCGTATCCGAGACCGGAATCACAATCTGGGTTGTTCCGTCATTTAACGTAAAATTTCCTTTACTTATTTTAATGGGCTCTTGAAAAATGAGCTGTAAGCTATCACTCACCTCGCCTTTTTCTGAATAATTAAGTAAAACGGGAGCTTGTTTATCGCCCCTCGATACCGTCTTAAAACTTAAATCAATGGTCGAACCCGCATTGGGTTTTAACGCTAAATCCGTTATTGCGCCTGAATCCAGATGAATTGTATAAATGCTATTTACATTAAAATCAACAAGGGGATTGAGTTTGAGTGTATTACCTGAAATAGTGATTTGCTTATCATTTATGGGAATAATGCGAGAATCATTATTAGAAACAATCTTTATGTTCCCTTTACCTGCGTGAATTTTTTCACTGAATGTTAAGACGATATTATCGGTTAGTCCAATACCTTTTTGGTTTACATCTAAAGTAGTCTTAACTAACGCCGGTTTTATCGTATCAACTGTATCGAAATATAAAGTAGTAAAATTTTCAACCCCGGCGTATTTATTACCACTAACATCTGTAATTGCATGGCTATCAATTTTAATACTGTAATGACTGTTTGGAATAAGGGCTCTAGCTGGCGTTATAACAAGGGTTTTACCAATAAGACTATATTGACCCAGTGATGATGCCAAAGAAATAGTTTGTACGTCCCCAGCACCATTAGAGATGACAATATCCCCTGTGCCTGCTTTAATATTCTCATCGAACACGAATACTAAATCTTGATTTAGTGAAATATTACCTCCCCCTTTGTTTGGTGTAGTAACCCTAAGGGATGGACCAACCTTGTCTTTACTTGCCATCAATTATTAAATCCAAAAATAGAAATTAAGTTTCTAGGAAATTCATTCACACAATAAATTCAAAATGCACGTTTTTTATCTATCCGCCAGATTCATCTTTTACAAAATATTACCACTTGATATCAATATTGCGCAATATAGTTAACATGTATCTCTCATCGTATTTTGATTTAAATCCATTCCAAATAATTGATTATTACCGAATAATAACAATAACTTAAAAATGGGTATTGTTTTAAGCTTATTGAATTTATTTTTTCTATTATGAACGTAGAATTTGACAGAATGGCATCAAAATATCAAAATTACGCAAAATCATTTAACATTGTGTAGCAGCAGTGATGAAAAATTAAACGATAATCATGTTGATGACAGATGCAAACGGCTGCATTTCAACTCCTCAAGACGACCAACCTTTTAGGGCAATCATTTGTTATGATAGAACTTCATTCTGCAAAAAATAATGAAATGCAAGAAATTATCAGTAAGTTTGAACAACTCACTGATATTACAGTCGAATTAACCTCTGAGAAAAATACAACGGCGTTACTTGAGAAAATTTTGTTTGGCGCTATATCACTAACAAACGCAGATGGAGGAACTATTTATCGAGTGGAGGAAGAGTCAATCAAAATTGAAATCATTTATTCGAATAGCTTAAAAATGCATTTTAGTGAAAGCAACAAAAATGCGGCTAACTTACCTAAAATTCCCTTATTTGATGAAAACGGTCAAGCAAATTTAAAAAACGTCGTGAGTTACTCCTATCATCACGATAAGGCCCTCAATATTGCTGATGCCTATGATACAAAAGACTTTGATTTTCAAGGCACAAAATTATTTGATACCAAAAACAATTACCGTTCCACATCATTTTTAACCGTACCGCTAAAAAATCATGAGCATGAAACGGTTGCCATGTTGCAACTTATCAATGCCATTGATCCAATAACGCAAACCGTCATTGCTTTTGATGGTGTTGCACAGCGTTTTTGCGAATCACTCGCCTCCCAAGCCGCTACTGTCTTAACTAAGCAACAACTCATTATCAGTTTAGAGAAAATGTTCGAATCGATGATTGCTTTGATTGCTAATGCCCTAGACGCTAAATCGCCCTATAACGGTGGGCATTGCCAAAGAGTGCCAGAATTAACCATGATGATAGCCGAAGCTGCTCATCAAACCTGTGAAGGTTATTTAAAAGATTTCACGCTCAGTGATGCTGACCGCTATGAATTGAAAATCGCTGGTTTATTACATGATTGTGGAAAAGTGACAACACCAGAGTATGTTGTTGATAAAGCAAAGAAATTAGAAACAATATTTGATCGTATTGCCTTAATTGAAACTCGTTTTGAAGTACTAAAACGGGACGCTGAAATTGCATTATTAAAACAACAAAATAAGGCGTTAAAACAAGGCAATACAGTTGATGAAATAGATATAAAACCTGAATTAGATAAACTATTCGCAGGTTTAGAAGATGATTTAAATTTTCTTAAAGTTTGCAATACTGGAGGTGAATTTATGTCACAAGATAAAATTAGTCGATTAAACGAAATAAAACAAAAAGAATGGCAATTATATGGTAAAAATACACCGCTTTTAAATCAAGATGAATTAACTAATTTGAGTATTGCCCGAGGCACACTCAATGATGATGAGCGAAAAGTCATTAATAATCACATTAGCGCAACTATTTCCATGCTAAGTGCCATCAAATGGCCTAAACATTTACAAAATGTTCCAGCTTACGCCGGTGGGCACCACGAACGAATGGATGGCAAAGGCTATCCTAACGGTTTAACACGTGAAGAAATGCCTATTCAAGCCAGAGCGATGGCCATTGCTGATGTTTTTGAAGCATTAACAGCATCAGATCGTCCCTATAAATCAGGGAAAAAACTCTCTGAAGCCTTATTTATTTTAGAAAAAATGAGTCAAGAAGGTCATGTAGATCCTGATTTATATGACGCATTTATCAAGCATGGTGTCCACACAAAATACGCGGCGATATTCTTGCCTCCTGAGCAGATTGATATATAGAAGACAGCTATTTATGCACCATGCGCAATTTAAACCTTTTCATTTGACAGAAATATAAGCATATCAAAATAGCACAAAATATAATGATAGTAGAGATTGATATTAAAACATCTCCCATTTTCTTTGGCCTTCTTAAACGAACGTTATTATTAAAAAGCAATGTCAAAAATAATAGTTATACTTACTAGCTTTTTCTTCTCAGCAACGGTGATTGCTGAGTCACCTATTTTATTTAAACCGCCCTCATCAGGTGCCCCCAGCGCTCAGCGAGGCGGTGGAACCCGTGGCAGTAGTTATACGTCAGTGGCAATTCAAGCATTAGTTCCACAAGAACACATTGCATTAACTTCGCAAGAATCCCCTACGCTGTATTGGCATATTTCGCAAGCTGCGCCCTACAACGTTGAATTTTCACTTTCAGTGGAAAATTCGGGCGAAATCATTGTAGAAGATCTACTGCCTCCAGTGACAAAAGCAGGAATTCAATCAATCACACTATCTGCATTCAATGTAAAGTTACAAGAAGGCACGACATATTTATGGTCAATTGCCCTTGTCGTTGACCCCAATGATCGAGCTAAAGATATTTTAATCAGCACGGCCATGCGTCGCGAACACACCATTATTGATCTCAATGATGCTGCTCAATTAGCACAAGCCGGTTTTTGGTACGATACACTTCACTATGTATCCGATAAAAAACCATCGCAAGTATCAGCGCTTTTAAAGCAAATAGGAATTACTCTTGGCGAGAAATAAAAAATGGTTAGCGCACCCGATTGTGGTTTGCGTATTGCTGGGAGTCGCATCGTTTTTTTTGATTCTTGGTATGCAATCAATCAATATTTTGCAGGTGCTAGAGCTGCGAACATTCGACACTCTTTTATCGTTTCGACCAGCTCAATCTATTGATAAGCGTATTGTTATCATTGGTGAAACTGAACCTGATATTCGTCGTTATGGACACCCACTTTCGGATCAAATTTTCGCGGATGCACTACAAAAAGCTGAAGATGCAGGTGCGCGAATTATTGGTGTAGATAAATACCGAGATATTCCAACGCCCCCTGGCACAACAAACTTAGACAACATACTAACAAAGAATGAAAATATTATTTGGATATTCTTTGGCGGTGATAAAAAACTAAATTATATCGCTGCGCCCCCTGCTTTAGATGGTAATGTGGCAAGAACAGGTTTTAATAATATTCTTGAAGATCCTGATGGTGTTGCACGTCGAGGTATTTTATTTTCTGACATCAATGGAAATAGTTACTATTCTTTTCCTTTACTCTTATCAATTTATTATCTCGCCAATGAGAATATAGCTGTTCAATTAGATCAACAGCAAATACTCAATATCAATGGCATTAGCGTTCCTAAAATTGACGCTAATTTTGGCGGGTATCATCATGCTGATACCGGTGGTTATCAGATTATGCTGGATTATCCTGCATTAAAAGAAACCTTTAACACCTTTACCTTATCGGATTTGCTCGATAACAAAATTCCACAAGAGGCCTTAAAAGATAAAATTGTGTTGTTTGGCGCGATGGCACCAAGTTTACAAGATTATTGGCTTTTGCCTAATGAAATTACGCGATTTGGTATCGAATATCACGCTTATTTTATTAGTCAAATTTTAAATATTGGTACTCAAAATAAAAGCCCTCTGCGAACGACACCTGACAATGCTGAACAAGCTTGGCTGCTATTTTGGTGTTTAGTTGGCGCGTTTGCAGGACTTTTTAGAGGAGGAATCCTTTTTTTTGTTTTACTTATCCTCGAGTTTGCTACACTTTTAGGTAGTAATATTTTGTTACTCAATCAAGGATGGTGGCTTCCCCTTATTGCACCTTTAATTGGCTGGATTAGTGCATTTTTTGTCAGTGTATTTTATTTTTTCACACAATCGCGTGCAGAACGTGTTCAATTAATGAAATTATTTGAACGCCATGTTTCACCTGAGCTCGCTTCGCATTTATGGGAAGTTCGTGAACAATTTTTTAGTGAAAACGGTATTCGTCCCGATACCCTCACAGCAACGGTTTTATTTACCGATTTGTCGAATTTCACTACCATTTCAGAACACATGGAGCCACTGGTTTTAATGAATTGGCTCAATGAGTACATGGAAGAAATGAGTCAATTGGTGATGAAACACGGTGGCATGATTGATAAATACATTGGCGACGCTATTATGGCTATTTTTGGTGTTCCAATAAAACGCGACAAAGAAGAAGATATCGCAAAAGATGCACAGCGAGCGGTTGCTTGTGCTGTCGAATTTGGGCTTAAATTAACTGAACTCAACCACAAATGGGCTGCAAAGGGTCTTCCTACAGTTACAATGCGAACAGGTATATACACAGGTACGTTGGTTGCAGGAAGTTTTGGAAGTTCAAAACGCATGGAATATACCGTTATTGGTGATACGGTTAACACGGCATCTCGCCTTGAAAGTTTTGATAAAACAATCGCGGCTCCCTCACTTGAAAATCCTTGCCGTATTCTTATTGGGAACCTGACGCATCAATACATTAATGATACTTATCACACGCAGATGGTAGGCGAGTGTTTAGTAAAAGGAAAAATCGACACATTAAAAATTTATCAGGTGATAAGCCCCAAAATTTAGCTGATTGGGTGGGTTGCAACCATTAGTGGATTGTTAACTTAACACTAATTGAACCACTTCTTGCAATTGTTGATGCGTAAATGGTTTTTGCAAAAAACACTTCACGCCCCTCATTTCAACAGAATCTAAATTATAGCTTGTATTATATGCACGACGACCACCTGACATAGCGATTATAGGCTGATCAGAATTAATTTTACGTATATCAGATATGACTTCTATTCCATCCTTTTTTGGCATGACAATGTCAGTAATGACTAAATCAGGTTTACATTGATAAAAAGTCTCTACTCCTTCAATGCCATCTTGAGCAATAAAGACTTGATGTCCATCACGTATCAACATTTTATTCAATAAATTACGCATGTGCTCTTCATCATCAATCAATAATATTGTTGCCATCGAATATTCTCTTTTAACTAAAGGTATACATTACTGGATATATTCAATATTTAACCAAAAATGGTGTGCGTTTTTCATCACCCAAATGAGTGATAACCGATATTCAGTGCCCCTATTTTGAAATTCTTTCACCTTTTAAGTAATTGATATTAAATAATTTAATTTTTTTATTTTACTCTTTTGACGCTGTAATAAAATAAGATATTTAAAATATATCAAATTTTAGAAATAGGATGCAGAATATCGGGTGATAAGTTTTATTTACCCAGCGTTAAACGGTGACTAAGTAGTAACTTTTGCGTCGATTTTTATTCACCCGACGCTGAGCTAACATTGCGTAACGGCTAAAAATTTACAAAAATTTATAAAATTCCCTTTATATCCGATAACACTGGATAAGTTGACTTTTGATCTGTGGAGCTCTCATTAACGTGGCCAAAAATAAAATCTCTCGCCTCACCATTAAAATACGCCTTGGCATTATTGTAGGTATTTTTACCATTGGCTTTGCTTTGTTAGGTCTTGCAATCATGCAAGCCATGAATACGCTAAATGTTAACGGTCCCATTTATCAACGAATTGTCCAAGGTAAAGATATCATTGCAGATATTTTGCCACCACCTGAATATATTTTGGAGTCCTACTTAGTCGTTTTACAATTAGCCAACTCAACAGATTCTCAAGAAATCGAGACGTTAATAAAACGTTTTAATGTACTCGAAAATGAATACAATACTCGCCATGCCTACTGGAAAAATGAAAATTTGGAACCCGAGTTAAATGATTTATTTTTAGAAAAATCAACCATTTCGGCGCAAGCTTTTTACCAAGAAACTTCAGCGCATTTTATTCCTAGTCTGCAATCGAAAAATCATAGTGACATGCACTCTAGTTTGGCGAAAATACGACAAATCTATGAAGAGCATCGACTTGCTATTGATAGCGTTGTTCAATTAACGACGCAAAGAAATAGCAAAGATGAAGCTCGTGCAAAATCATTATTAAATTTTTATAATGTGGGATTACTCTGTATCTTTTTTATTAGTATTACTTTGGCAACATGGGTTGCATTATCAATTAGCCGTGGTATTCTGGCTTCACTTAAATCTGCTCAAAAAATTGCAAATGCCATTTCAGTTGGCGATTTAAATTCTGATATCGTCACCACACAATATGATGAAATAGGCGATTTACTTCGATCAATGAGTAAAATGCAGCAAGCTATTAATACATTTGTAGATGCTCAAGCATATATGGCAAAAAAACATGCTGAAGGCGCTATCCATGAAAAATTAAATGTATCACAATTTTCGGGAACTTATGCAAAGATGGCAAATGATGTCAATGAACTGGTCGAGTCACGTATTGCAATCAATCAACGGATTTTGGAAGTCATTACAGAATATGCTAAAGGGAATTTTTCTGTTGATATGGATATCTTACCTGGTGAAACATTTACTATCACGCAAACGGTTAATAGTATTAAAACAGCATTACTAGCCATCAATAATGAAATAGAATCACTAGTAAAATCAGGTGCTGTAGGCGATTTTTCAATACGTGCTAATGACCAACGTTTTGAATTTGTATTTCACTCTATGCTGGGAGATTTGAATAAATTGTTTGATGCGTGTGAAGTTGGCTTTAATGACATTTTACATATATCAAACAGATTGGCAACGGGTGATTTGACACAAAAAATTGAAACCAACTTACCTGGAATATTTGGTCAGGTACAAGAAGGCATGAATCTTACTGTTGAAAATCTGCAATTACTGATTAGTAAGGTAAAAGAGTCAAATCAACTTATTCATGATATTTCTCAAGAAATTGTAAATGACAATAATGAGCTATCTAATCGTACTGAAAAACAGGCTGCTAACTTAGAAGAAACTGCCGCGAGTATGATTGAGTTAACGAGTACCGTTCAACACAATGCCGAAAATGCAAAAGAAGCGAATATCCTATCAAATCAAGCAACTGAAATTGCTCGTCAAGGTGGAATTGTCGTCAGCAATGTCGTCAAAACAATGGAAAGCATCAATGAATCATCAAGCAAAGTGGTTGAAATTATCTCAGTAATTGACAATATTGCGTTTCAAACCAATATTTTAGCACTCAATGCGGCTGTCGAGGCTGCTCGCGCTGGCGATCAAGGTAGAGGTTTTGCTGTAGTGGCTACTGAAGTGAGAAATTTAGCGCAGCGTGCTGCAACAGCAGCGAATGAAATCCAAACTTTAATTAGTGATTCGGTTGAAAAAGTGGAAGAAGGTAGTCAATTAGTCACTAAAGCAGGAAAAACGATGCAAGAAATAGTGGATTCAGTACAAGATGTTAGCATAATTATGAGACAAATTTCATCTGCATCACTTGAACAAAGTGCAGGGATTTCTCAAGCAAATAAAGCAATTTCGGAAATGGACGATGTCACACAACAAAATTTAGCGTTAGTTGAAAAAGCAGAGATAGGGGCAGAATCACTTAAACAAAAAGTCGATATGCTCTCAAATACAGTTGCTAATTTTCAAATATAATTTTGATATGTCTTTACCGAGTTCTTGATAAAATCCAAATACAAAATGCAATAATCTAGCAAAAACGGATACTTAGGTAGATCTATTTTGATAAAAGCGGTTTTACGATAAAAAACCAGACAATCAATCATCGCTATTTTAGCAATGGCTTGATTGTTAAGGGAGCAAGAGCTGAGATGCACTTAATAGCATGTTTAGTTTTGGAGGAAATAAAAAAATAAAAAGTATCTCAGCCCTTTGCATTACATAAAGCATTATCGGTGTCTTTTTTCATCTAAACCTTTACTACGTAATAATTCAAAATTGATCACATTCAATTCAATAAATAATGTCATTGCAAATACAATAAGCAATACACCTATAGAACAATTTTCCATAATAAAATCCTCTGTTTATTCTTTTTTAAATAACCATTACACGATTTTTAAGGGTGCAAGAACTGAAATGCACATAATGACATTTTTTAATGTTGGAGCGAAGTAACAACAAAAAAAGCATCTCAGCTCTTTGCATTACATATAAATCCTGTCAACGCCTAAACTCAAGTATTACCACGTAATTATTCAATTCTTAAAAGATAAAAGGCAATAATTAACGACATAAAAGCAATTATAACTAACAAAATTTCTGAATAAATTTCCATAATAAAATCCTCATATTTCTGTTAAAAAAATAGTATCTTTTATAGCTAACATGAAATGCAAAAATCGTATGGTACCCCACTAAAATAAATGCCTAACAGAGCCACACGTAATTTTGTTATTTAACGTTGGCTAAAGCATATATAAAACACACTAATTTAGTCAACTATTTTTATTCAAGTCATTACAATTTTGTAATACCATAGCACTTAGAGTGCTCTCAACGCTTTAATCTATCTATGTTCAGTCAATACTTCCTCGCCCTCTATTTAACGTGTACCCCCGCGCTTAACTACCTTGCCCTGCTCCACTAGGACCATAAATATTAATGGATGTCATCACTTGAGCGCTGCTTTGTCTTATCAAAATTGCTGCTTGAGAACGAAGTAAATTATTTCGGTTATCTTCTAATAACGCATTCCCTATCACTATCTACGCATAAAGGGTCTCTTAGTGGCGGCTACGGCGACAATACTTGGAACAATACTTTACTTCCTCCCAGCACGTTGCCCATTTCTTACGCCATGTAAATGGGCGTTGACAGACGATGCACATTTTTTGAGGAAGATTACATTTTTGGTGTGTCATAAATTCGCTTACGCTGATTGAGGACGGCTAATTCTATATGGTATAGCGTTGAATAAATTCACCCGTGGGGTCGTATTCACGCTGTTGCTTGGCAATATTAAACTGTCGCCGACCGCGCGGGTCTGTGCCAACGCCCGCCAAATATTGCCAATTCCCCCAATTGCTAGCAGGATCATAGTCAATCAATTGTTCTTCAAACCAAGCAGCACCAAAACGCCAATCCACGCCTAATTCATTAATGAAATAACTGGCAACAATTTGACGACCACGATTAGACATCCAGCCCGTTGTTTTTAATTGACACATAAAAGCATTCACAAAAGGCGAATCGGTATGACCTTCACGCCATGCGGCAAAGGCTTTAGGGTCAAAAGTAAGTAACGGATCTTGATTTCGAATGCCGCGCAGGGCATACATTTTACTGTCATAACGAAGCTGTAACCATTGAAAATATTCTCGCCACAGCAACTCAAAATACAGCCAATACGTCGACTCGTTTGCGCCGTGTTGATTTTCGTAGGCATGAAGTTCTGCCATAATTTGCCGCGCAGACAAGCAACCTTGTGCTAGCCACGGTGAAAATTTTGAAGAAAACGCCCAGCCGTCTAATCCATTGCGGGTTTGTTTGTATTCACTCACGCATTGCGTATCAGCCAAGTAATATTGCAATTGCGCCAATCCTGCGGTTTCTCCTCCTGTAAAAGCAAGTGCATGAGGTGATGGCTTAGGAAGACTGATTGTTGGTAACGAATCACTACTACTGACAATAACGGGCGGTAATTCTAGGGGACGCTCAGCAGGCGGTAAAAGCTCAATGCTTTCTACGCATTGACGAAAAGAGGTAAAGCTATTGGGCAACGCTTCTACCGCAAACGGCAATTGCGAAGCGGTAAACAGCATGAAGCTATCGCCTATCACCCATTTTTTCTGGGAATGTGCTTTCTGTAAGCCGTCAACGGCATGACGTTCATACGTGGCTGGAACATGATTTAAGCCAATTATCTGTATGTTGTGCGTTGCAATCAATTCAGAAATAATCGTTTGGGGATGTCCGACGCGGATGACTAGCGTCTGCCCTAATTGTTCTAGTTGCTGCTGTAAATCGTGGAGTGATTCACGAATGAATTGCCAGCGGATTGCACCAAGAGGCTTGCTTTGGTAAATCGTTGGGTGAAACCACGCAGAATCAACAACATAAACGCATAACAACTGATGCGACTCTGCGATCACTTTAAGCAACGCGCCATTATCGTGAAGACGTAAATCATGACGAAACCAAAATAACGCATTCATGCGGCAATTCCTTAAAGGGTAAAGCGAGAGCCTTGATAATCAAATAACTGTCCAAAATCCTCTGCAGCTAATGATGTAAAACAACAATTAGGCCGAAATAGTTGTGTAGTTTTGGCATGATTAACTAATCCAGATAAACATCATTTCTCGGTAAAATTGTACACTATTGATTCGTGATTTATTTTTTGCTGTTTCACGACTGTTTATGCGCATGCTCAGCTAAAAGTTCCATTATCGTGACATCACACGCCCCACATCCTGAGCAAGCACCTGTTTGCCTAGAAATTAGATCCAATTCAATGATCCCTTGAACAATCAAAGCCTTGATTTGCTCTTTGGTCGTTCCGCTACAATAACAAATCACATCTTTTTTTAACTGGTTCATAGGGTTTTAAAATTATTTTTCAACGACTAATTGATAATTAACGATAGCAGATCGACTCATTTTGCTATTTCAGTCGACATTTTTGCTAATAATCAAATATCTCCCGTTAACTTAGAAATTTTTCGACATGTCGCTTAACTTTTTTGTCCTGTTTTCCGTTGATGAATCATATCAAACTCGAAACTCTGTTGCTGCTGCTAATAATTCATCCACAAAATGCTGACCATAAAGCGGCAGGTAATTTTTTTTCAAATACGCAATTTTAGTTCTCGAACAAGGAATTAAATGGGATAAGTCTCGAGCCACTAAATCATTGTCTATATTGGAATCGTACGCCATGCCAGCAATGATACCCACGCCAAGTCCAAGGCGCACATAAGTTTTAATCACATCGGTATCCGCAGCAGATAAAACAATATCGAGTGCAGTCGTTGAATTTTTAAATGCCATTTCAATGTTCGAGCGTCCTGTAAAACCTAGACTGTAAGTTAAAATAGGAAATGAGGCAAGTCGCTCAAGGGTAATATCACCTTGCGCAAGCGGATGCTCTTTAGGCATGATGGCAGAGTGAAACCATTCATAGCAAGGTTTGACAATCAAATAAGCATCATCGGCTACTTTTTCGGTGCAAATAGCAATATCGGCTTTACCTGTATGTAGTTTATCAATGAGTTGCTCGGGTGACGCCTCATCCATATAAATGCGCACACCGGGATATTTTTCTCTAAATCGTAAAATAGGTGTAGGTAAAAAATATTTTGCTTGTGTATGTGTAGTGGCAATATGCAATACGCCATGATGACTGTCAAGATAATCTGCCGCTAGCGACTGAATATTATTTTTCGCTTGATTGATGGCATTGACTTCTTGCATGATACGCAAACCCAGTGGCGTCATCGCAATCAATTTTTTACCTTTACGCTCAAATAAGGGGGATCCTATTTCAGCTTCAAATAATTGTAGTTGCCGTGTGACTGCCGATTGCACAATATTCATCTTTTCTGCTGCTTGCGACAAACTAAAGTTTGTTTCCTGCAAAACACGCAATAATTCTATCTGACTTAACTTCATAATCAGTTAAACCAATGTGCTTGACGAATTTTTAATTCGACTCTGTCACCACGATTTAAATCCAAACGCTTAAACTGTTCATTGGGCATTTCAGCATAAACGGTTTTCGGTTCGGTTTCATGTAGTTTTTTGGTCAGCTCAACACGAATTAGCGCCCCTAAATGCTGCCAGTCTTTGAGGATAATGGGTGAATTTTCATCGACCGCTTTGATTATTTCAATATCGTGCGGACGCACATGAGCGATAGCGTCACTTTCCTCTGGAATATTCAATCCCGTCTGTTTTAGCCAATCACTCGTATGCCGATGCAGATGAAATTCATTAGTTTGACCAATAAATTTCGACACAAAGACATTCGCTGGATAATCATAAATCTCTGCAGGTGAGCCTTGCTGCTGAATATGACCTTTATTTAACACGACCACTTGACTCGCCACCTCCATGGCCTCTTCCTGATCATGCGTTACAAAGATACTGGTCACATTCAGTTCATGATGCAAATTGCGCAGCCATTGGCGCAAATCTTTGCGCACACTCGCATCCAGCGCCCCAAAGGGTTCATCGAGCAGTAATACGGACGGCTCAACGGCTAACGCTCGGGCAAGCGCAATACGTTGACGCTGCCCACCAGAGAGTTGATCTGGAAAGCGATCATGGAGCCAATCAAGCTGAACCAATTCCAAAAGGGCGTGCACTTTTTTGGCAATAATCGCTTCATTGGGGCGATGCGCTTTCTTTTTAACGCGCAAACCAAACGCGACATTATCAAATACCGTCATGTGTCGAAAGAGCGCATAATGTTGAAAGACAAACCCAATGCCACGTTCGCTGACATGGTGCGATGTTTTATCTTCACCATTGAGAAAAATATTCCCACTATCGGCTTGTTCAAGACCTGCAATAATACGCAAAAGCGTCGTTTTTCCACAGCCAGAAGGCCCCAGTAATGCGACCAATTCCCCTTCGGGAATTTCCAAATCAATATTGTGCAGCGCGGAAAAATCGCCAAAATTTTTGCTAATGTGCGAAAGTAAAATACTCATAATGGTTTGCTCTTAAATATCAGAATTAATGGCTTTGTCGACTGGATTGCTGTTTCCATTCAAGCAACGTTTTTAAAATGAGCGTCATAATGGCAAGGCCCGCCAAAATGGAGGCGCCCGCAAAAGCACTGACGCTGTCATATTCGTTGTAGCTCACTTCGACATGAAGTGGCAGCGTATTCGTGAGGCCGCGAATATGCCCAGACACCACCGATACAGCGCCAAACTCCCCCATCGCTCGCGCATTACATAACAGCACGCCATAAAGTAGCGCCCATTTAATATTGGGTAGTGTAATGAAAAAGAACATTTTCCAGCCACTCGCGCCAAGGGATAACGCGGCTTCTTCTTCCTCACTGCCCATTTCTTGCATGAACGGGATAAGTTGACGCGCCACAAAGGGAAAGGTAATAAAAAGGGTTGCCAACACAATACCAGGTACGGCAAAAATAATTTTTATATCATTCACCATCAGCCAATGCCCAAGCCACCCCTGTGCGCCAAACATCAATACAAAAATCAAGCCCGAAATCACCGGTGACACGGAGAAAGGCAAGTCAATTAACGTAATTAAAAAATCTTTCCCGCGAAAATCAAACCGCGTAATCGCCCATGCCGCAGCTAAACCAAAAATCGTATTGAGCGGCACGGTAATTAACGCCGTCAGTAACGTTAAACGCATCGCCGCGAGCATATCATGCTGATTCAACGCACTAAAGTAAGCGGCAAATCCTTTTGAAAATGCTTGAATAATGACTAGAAGCAATGGCACACACAAAAATAAAATGATAAATCCCAGCGCAATGGTAATTAAACTCCACCGCACCCATTTGGGATCATCTAACGTAGATTGATGGACGGTATTTGAAATTGACGACATAGTGTTACCTTAAATTTGACCTGAGCGTCTGCGCACCCAATGTTGCAGTACGTTAATAAAAAACAGCAAGACAAACGAAATCACCAGCATCGTTAAACCAATCGCGGTGGCACCGGCAATATCGTATTGTTCGAGTTTTGTCACAATCAGCAGGGGCAAAATTTCCGATACATACGGGATATTACCTGAAATGAAAATAACCGACCCATATTCTCCAACCCCTCGCGCAAAGGACAGCGCAAAACCGGTGAGCAATGCAGGAAAAATATTGGGGAAAATAATCTTTGTAAAGACCTGCCATCGCGTCGCCCCCAAACTGGATGCCGCCTCTTCCATGCGTGAATCAAATTCTTGCAAAACAGGCTCAACGGTTCGAACCACAAACGGAATACTAATAAAAATTAACGCCACAACAATGCCTAGCGGCTTAAATCCCACTTGCAAATCAAACTGTTGTTTTAGAAATTTCCCTAAAAAACCGCTTGGCTGAAAAATGGTCGCCAACACAATACCCGCAACCGCTGTGGGCAGCGCAAAAGGCAGATCAATTAACGCATGAAAAAACCGTTTCCCTGTAAAGGAATAACGCACTAGCACCCACGCTACAATAAAACCAAAAAAACTCGCTATGGCAGCAGCGCCAAGTGACGTGGTAAAACTCACTCGAAATGCGGCAAGTACCCGTTTATTGGTAATAATATCAACGTAATCATTCCAATGTAGCTCAAAACTTTTAAACACCAACGTGCTCAATGGAATCAGCACCACCAGACTTAAATAAAATAGCGTAAAACTTATCGTTGGGCGAAACGCCGGCATAATGCGACTTTGGCTCATGAATTTTTATCTTCTCACAAATCAATAATAGTGGAACGCATGGTAATGAAAAATAGAGGAAAGATAAAATGATGATTTTAGATAGAACTATCTAATAAGTAGATATACAAAAATCAGATTAAATAAGTATTTTTTTGAACGAAAGGGATAAATTTTAACCACCTATCCATCATTTGATGGATAATTAACAATCAAAACATCCCTCCAATATTTAAAAATGTTAAATATTTCAAGCAGCATAGGAACATTAAACAATGAATTACAACACGTTAATTTCTAGTGAAACATTAAATCAGCATTTAAATCAATCCGATTGGGTCATTAT
>ERZ1034363.924-NODE-924-length-18018-cov-12.251602_pt1 | contig 18018 bp, 18 predicted proteins | sample MGYA00520616_ERZ1034363 | MGnify/ENA primary metagenome ERZ1034363 (study PRJEB33736, sample SAMEA104284506) | Azolla filiculoides | biome: Urban; feature: Water surface; material: Ditch water | place: Netherlands | collected 2015-10-28 | depth 0-0.1 m ...
GAGCCGCAACGATTTCGACAATGATCGATATGAAGATGATGATCGCTACGAAAATGACGATCATGATGACCACTACAACACCAGCACTGGCGGAACCGTCTATACGGACAACCATGACTTTTATGAATATGGCACAAATGTAATAACTACGGGGGGTTCCAATAGTGCCGGAACAAGTAATGTGCATGGCTACCAATTCTCTATCGTGAATGGCGCTGTTGCAGGAATTACTGAGATTGAAAATGGTTATGCTCAACAAGAACGCATTGAGTACGGTGAAACATGGCGCGTCAACGGTAATCAAGTCATCAAAACCGAAGTTGAGCACGGCTTTACACAGACAGCCACCTACGCGGATCTAAATGGAGATGGCATATTCACTAAAGTCATCTAGTCAACCCATGGCCTCCATTCAAGGGGGCAATGATACGGATGATGTTTGGAGCGGAAGCGTCTCTTCTGACATCTACTATGGTTCTGTTGGTGATGACCAATTGCGCGGCGGCTTCGGAGATGATGACTTATACGGTGGGAATGATAACGATGATCTCTATGGAGATAGCGGGAACGACCATCTAATTGGTTCGAATGGTGACGATCATATTTACGGTGGTGCTGGCATTGATGAATCCTCGTATGAAGGTCAGATTGCACAATACAATCTATTGCTTACAGCTAACGGTATTCAGATAGCGGACTCTGACGCAACTCGTGATGGTGATGACGTCCTGGAATCTGTCGAGCGGATTCATTTTGAAGACGTTTCCCTTGCTTTTGATGTCGATGGCGCAGGAGGTCAAGCGTATCGCTTATATCGAGCAGCTTTTGACCGCGAATCCGACGATGAAGGCTTAGGCTTCTGGATCGCTCAACTTGAGCATGGTTCAAGCTTGTCTGGTGTTGCCAGCGCATTTGTTGCCAGCGACGAGTTTCAATCTCTTTATGGTAACTACTGTACGGATGAGCAATTCGTTGACCTGCTTTACAACAACGTCCTAAACCGTGATGCCGATTCAGAGGGGTTTGAATTTTGGACAACCCATCTTAATGGTAACCTCCGCAGAGAAGATGTGCTGGTTTGCTTCTCGGAAAGCACAGAAAATCAAAATAACGTTGTTGAACTAATTGCCTCAGGCATTACTTATCAGGAATATTTAGTGTAGCGAGCTCATCCATATAAAAGCCCCATGGGAATATACCCATGGGGCTTTTTAAAGATGTTACCGAGAATATTTTGGAAATATAATGCTAGCGGTGGTGCTTGCCGTAAACACTAGGCTCACCCTCGGGCCGTGTTTTGAAGCGCTTATGCAGCCAGAAATATTGATCTGGCATCTGCCGCACCCAGGACTCGATAAACTGGTTCATGCGTGCCGTATCTTCTTCGACCGAAGCCCCCGGGAAGTTCTCCCATGTCTCGGTGTAGTAGGACTCGTAACCATCCGGCACCATCTTGGAAACAATCGCAATCACCCGAGCGTTGGTCAACTGCGCCAGTCGGGAGACACCAGTTACGGTAGCCGCAGGGAAGCCAAAGAAAGGCGCAAACACCGCATCCTTGGCGCCGAAATCCTGGTCGGGCAAATAGTAGAAGGGCGTGCCGCGCTTCATGGCCTTCACGACCTTGAGCAATCCGTCCTGACGTGACACCAGCACCGGATTGGTGAAACGGCTTCGCCCATGCAGCAGCATATAGTTGAGCACGGGGTTCTTCTGCTTGGCGTACATGCTGATCCACGAACCCATCATCGAGGCGCGCGTACCCGTTGCGTCCAACCCCACGAAATGCGGCGCCAGCACCAGCGTTGGCCGGCCATCATCACTATAAAGGCGCTCTTCATTGTGCTGACGGACGATACGGCGAATGCGTTTTTCTGAGGCAAACCACATGAGCGACCGATCCAGCACAGCCTGGGCAAAACGGATGCAATGTTTGAGGACGAGTTTCTTGCGCTCACTGTCCGGCATATCCGGAAAGCACAGGCGGAGATTGGTCAGTGCCACGAAACGACGTTGTCGTGCCAGTGCCCAAAGAATAATGCCAAAGAAAGCGCCGATCAGACGGATTAAACGCAGCGGCAATTTAGAGATCAGCCAGACCAGCGCAATCAGCAACCAGCTGGGCAGCGTTTTAAGAGTAATTGGCGGACGTTGATTATTCATAGGGCCATTTCCGGCATAAGCAAAAACCAAAGTGTGTTGACGTAAATGACTTTTACACCCACAATTATCGCAGACCGCCGAGTTAATACGACAACTTGCAGGGCGGGGCAAGCACAAAACTGCTGCCGAATCTGCTAAAGCGTCCCTCGCTCGAACCGATCCCCGGAGCAGGACACGCCCCACCGGCAATGCATCGCCGGAACAAGTCCACCGGGGATTTGTTGTTTCTGGAGTATTTAAATGAGTGAGTTTCTCTTTTCATCCGAGTCCGTCTCGGAAGGCCATCCCGATAAAGTTGCGGATCAGATCTCTGACGCCATCCTGGATGCCATCCTGGCCGAAGACCCTGCTGCCCGTGTTGCCTGCGAAACCCTGGTATCCACTGGTCTCGTCGTTATTTCTGGCGAAATCACTACCAAGGCGCATATTAACTACCGTGAAGTAGCTCAGGACACCGTGCGTCGTATCGGTTACGACAACTCGGATATTGGCTTTGACTATAAGTCGTGCGCCATCCTGACGGCCATTAACCGTCAGAGCCCGGACATTGCCCAGGGTGTTAACGAAGGCGAGGGTATTGATCTGGATCAAGGCGCGGGTGACCAAGGCCTGATGTTCGGTTACGCTTGCCGCGAAACCCCAACGCTGATGCCGTTCCCGATTTTCTACGCACACCGCATCATGCAGCGTCAGGCCGACCTGCGCCGTGATGGCCGCCTGCCCTGGTTGCGTCCGGATGCTAAAAGCCAGCTGACCGTGCGTTATGTGGATGGCAAGCCTGTCGCGATCGACACCGTGGTCGTTTCGACCCAGCACGATGCCGATGTGACCCATAAGCAGATCGAAGAAGCTGTGATCGAAGAGATCATCAAGCCGGTACTGCCTGCTGAATTCATCAACGATAAGATCCGTTACCTGATCAACCCAACCGGCCGCTTTGTAGTTGGCGGCCCGCACGGCGACTGCGGCCTCACTGGCCGCAAGATCATTGTGGACACCTACGGCGGTGCCGCGCACCACGGTGGTGGCGCCTTCTCGGGCAAGGATCCTTCGAAGGTTGACCGTTCGGCTGCCTACGCTGGTCGTTATGTCGCCAAGAACATCGTCGCTGCCGGCCTCGCCGACAAGGCTGAAGTTCAGGTGGCCTACGCGATTGGTGTTGCCAAGCCGGTATCACTGATGGTGAACACCTTCGGCACGGGAAAAATTTCCGACGAAAAGATCGCCGCACTGGTGGCCGAGCACTTTGACCTGCGCCCTAAGGGCATTGTCAAAGCGCTGGATCTACTGCGCCCAATCTACTCGAAGACAGCCGCTTATGGCCACTTCGGTCGCGAAGAACCTGAGTTCACCTGGGAATGGACCGATAAGGCTGACGCACTGCGTGCTGCCGCCGGTCTGTAATACTCAGTAACTCATTGATCCCGGACACCTATTTGGGTGATCCGGGATTTTTTTGCTCAGTTTCTGGTAAAATTAGTTCATTCCGAGGAGCGCTGCGACGCAGAAACTTCTGCTGCCAGGCTCGGATCTGATTAACTGCGCTCACCTGACCAACCTGTGGGGTTGGTGGATCAGGTGAAGACCGCAGACATGTTCAACGGTTTCCTTACTTGATGCACTCCCCTCGCTTTTAGGGAAAAGGAAGCTGAAATGAACGCTGTAACTAAAGACTACGTCATTGCCGATATATCGCTGGCCGATTGGGGTCGTCGCGAAATCGCTATTGCCGAAACCGAAATGCCGGGCCTGATGGCGATACGCGAAGAGTTCGCTGCAACACAACCACTGCGCGGCGCTCGTGTGACCGGTTCGCTACACATGACCATTCAAACGGCTGTGCTGATCGAAACGCTGCAAGCGCTGGGCGCTGAAGTGCGCTGGGCCTCGTGCAACATCTTCTCGACACAAGATCACGCCGCTGCCGCCATTGCCGCCAAAGGCACGCCAGTCTTCGCCGTTAAGGGCGAGTCGCTGGAAGACTACTGGGATTACACCCACCGCATTTTCGAGTGGGCCGACGGCGGTTACTCGAACATGATCCTCGATGACGGTGGCGATGCCACGCTGCTGCTGCATCTGGGCGCCAAGGCCGAAAAAGATCTGGCCGTATTAAACAATCCGGGTAGTGAAGAAGAACGCATCCTGTTTGCCGCCATCAAAGCCAAGGTCGCTGTTGATCCAACCTGGTACTCGACCCGTCTGGACAAAGTGAAGGGCGTCACCGAAGAAACCACCACCGGTGTACACCGTCTGTATCAGATGCACGCCCGTGGCGATCTCAAGTTCCCGGCCATTAACGTCAACGACTCCGTCACCAAATCGAAGTTCGACAACCTTTATGGCTGCCGTGAATCGCTGGTCGATGGCATCAAGCGCGCGACAGACGTCATGGTTGCCGGCAAAGTTGCGGTTGTTGCCGGTTACGGCGATGTGGGCAAGGGTTCTGCGCAGGCACTGCGTGCCCTGTCGGCGCAAGTCTGGGTCACCGAAATCGATCCGATCTGCGCCCTGCAAGCTGCAATGGAAGGCTACCGCGTAGTCACCATGGAATACGCCGCTGAACATGCTGACATCTTCGTCACTACGACCGGCAACTTCCACGTCATTACCCATGACCACATGGCCAAGATGAAGAACAATGCCATCGTCTGCAACATCGGCCACTTCGACAACGAAATCGACGTTGCATCGCTGGAAAAATACCAGTGGGAAGAGATCAAGCCACAGGTCGATCATGTGATCTTCCCGGACGGTAAGCGCATCATCCTGCTGGCCAAGGGCCGCTTGGTCAATCTGGGTTGCGGTACAGGCCATCCGTCTTACGTGATGAGCTCGTCCTTCGCCAACCAAACGATTGCCCAAATCGAGCTGTGGACAGAGCGCGACACCAACAAGTACCCGGTTGGTGTTTACACCCTGCCCAAGCACCTCGATGAAAAAGTGGCTCGTCTGCAGTTGAAAACACTGAACGCTCAACTGTCCGAACTCACTGATCAACAGGCTGCTTATATTGGTGTGGCAAAATCTGGCCCATACAAGCCAGAACACTACCGCTACTAATCCAAGGAACCTTTCATCATGAAACTGCTGTTGACCTGGGCACTGAATGCCGTCGCGCTACTGCTGGTCCCGTACATTGTGCCGGGCATCCACATCGAGAGTTTCGGCTCTGCGCTTATCGCTGTCGTTATTCTGGGCCTGGTCAACGCAGTCATTCGCCCCGTCTTCATCCTGCTCACGCTTCCGGTGACCCTGCTTACATTGGGCCTATTCCTGTTCGTGATCAACGCGATGATGTTCTGGTGGGTGGGTGATCTGCTCAGTGGTTTCAAGGTGGAAGGATTCTTCGCTGCCCTCTTTGGCTCTATTGTTTACAGCATCGCTAGCTGGTTCCTCTCATCGCTGACTGAGCAACCACGTGGCGAACGTGCCTGATCTTTCGCTGGATATCCGCATGACTCAACCCGCCGTAGAACTTTCTGTCGAATACTTCCCGCCACAAACGCCGGAAGGCCTCGATAAGCTGCGCGTTGTCCGCGAAAAGCTGTCTGTATTAGAACCCACGTTCTGCTCGGTTACCTATGGTGCCGGCGGCTCAACCCGCGAACGCACCTTCGACGTCATCCGCGAAATGGTCAGTGAGGGCATTGATGCTGCACCCCACCTATCGTGCATCGGATCGACCCGTGACAGCATTCGAGAAATTCTCGACGAATACCTGGATCTCGGTATTCGCCGCATCGTCGCCCTACGCGGTGACTTACCATCAGGTATGGCCGAAGCGGGTGAGTTTCGTTACGCCAACGAATTGGTCGAATTCATCCGGGAAACAACGGGTGACCATTTCCATATTGAAGTTGCTGCGTATCCCGAATGGCACCCTCAAGCGCGTACGCCCGCCGATGATTTACGTGCATTCGTAAACAAAATGGCAGCCGGCGCTGATTCGGCAATTACGCAATACTTCTTTAACGCCGATGCTTATTTCAATTTCGTTGAAGATGCCCGCAACGCTGGCGTGACTCAACCCATCGTGCCGGGCATCATGCCAATCAGCGGTTTTACGAAGCTGGCCCGTTTTTCCGATGCCTGTGGCGCCGAAATACCTCGCTGGATGCGTCGCACGCTGGAAAGCTACGGCGATGACACAGACAGCATTAAGGCTTTCGGTCTGGATGTCATTACCGACCTTTGCGAACAACTGGTCGAGGGTGGGGCGCCGGGGTTACATTTTTACACCATGAACCAGTCAGCGCTGACGCTGGAAATCTGCCGACGCCTCGGCCTCTGAGATCCTCCCACCGCCGACCCAAACCGGTGCAAGGGCAATTACTGAAAACCGACCTCACAGGGTCGGTTTTTTTATGTGAAAATGACAAAAATCTTTCGGAGCTTCCTATGACCCTATTTGCCCGTCACGCCCTTTCGCTCAGCGCCATTGCGCTTGCATCGCTCAGCCTCACTGCCTGCGGCAAAAAGGAGGCGCCACCGGTCGCTGGTAACGAAGTGATCATCACCATCGGACACGCTGCCCCGCTCACCGGCCCTCAGGCGCACCTGGGCAAAGACAATGAAAACGGCGCCGTGATGGCCATTGATGAGCTGAATAGCCGTGGCATCAGTATCGATGGCAAAAAGGCGAAGTTTGTACTGGTTTCCGAAGATGATCAGGCCGACCCGAAAGCAGGCACCACGGTCGCCCAGAAATTTGTTGATCGTAAGGTGAATGGCGTCATTGGCCACCTGAACTCAGGTACAACCATCCCCGCTTCGCGTATTTATTCAGAAGCCGGCATTCCGCAGATCTCCGGCTCTGCCACCAACCCGACTTACACCCAGCAAGGCTTCAAGACCACCTTCCGCGTGTTTGCCAATGATATTCACCAAGGTCAGGCACTGGCGCAATTTGCCACCCAAAGCCTGAAAGCCAAGACCATCGCCATTGTCGATGACCGTACTGCCTACGGCCAAGGCTTGGCTGACGAATTCAAGAAAGCCGCCGAAGCCGCTGGTGCCAAAGTGGTTGCCCAGGAATTCACGACCGATAAAGCGACCGACTTCAAGGCCATTCTGACCAAGATCAAAGCCTCCAATCCGGACATCCTTTTCTTCAGCGCCATGGACGCCCAGGGCGGACCGGCACTCAAGCAAGCGCGCGAACTGGGACTGAAAGCGACCTTCCTGATTGGTGATGGCGGCTGCACACCGGAATTCATCAAACTAGCGGGCAACGCCGCAGATGGTCAGTACTGCTCGCTACCAGGCGTCCCTCTGGAAAAAATGCCGGGCGGTACCGTCTTTAAAGACAAATACCAGAAACGCTATAACCAGCAGATCCAGCTCTATGCGCCGTATGTTTACGATGCGGTGCTGGTCATGGCCGATGCCATGCAGCGTGCCAACTCGGCAGAGCCTGCCAAGTACTTGCCGGAAGTTGGCAAAAGCCAATATCAGGGCGTCACTGCCAAGGTAGTCTTTGATGCCAAGGGAGATCTGGCAGCACCTGCCGTATCGATTTACCAAGACAAGGGCGGCAACTGGTCCTACGTTGAAACCGTCGGCGCAGCAGCGGCCGCCAAATAACACAGCAACGCTACCGAATTGCCCGGCCAAACGGTCGGGCAATTTTTTGAGCCATGGACATATTTCTCCAGCAGATCATTAACGGCCTCGTGCTCGGCAGCATTTATGCGCTGGTCGCACTGGGCTATACGATGGTCTATGGCATTCTCGGGCTGATCAATTTTGCCCATGGCGAAGTCGTCATGATAGGCGCGCTCGTTAGCTACAGCGTCATGATGGTACTGGTACCGAGTGGTTTGCCGCCGGTGTTGCTGGCACTCATTTCTGTCCTGGTCGCAGCACCGGTTTGCATGGCCCTGGCCTGGGCCATCGAGCGTTACGCGTATCGACCGTTGCGCCACGCTCCAAAACTCACACCCCTGATCAGCGCCATCGGCGTATCGATCCTGCTACAGAATCTAGCAATGATGATCTGGGGGCGCGGTTACCACGCCTTTCCGGATATTCTGCCCGCGATTCATTTCGACATTGGTGGCGCACAGATTACGCTACTACAAACAGTCACAATCGGACTCGCCGCAGCCACTATGGGCATTCTGGCCTGGATGATTCAACGTACCTCTCTCGGCCAAGCCATGCGTGCCACGGCAGAAAACCCGGCCATTGCGGAATTGATGGGCATTCCGGTGAATCGCATCATCACCCTCACCTTTATTATTGGTGCAGCACTCGCCGCACTGGCTGGACTGATGGTGGGCGCTAACTATTCCGTTGCGCACTACTACATGGGCTTCATGCTAGGCCTCAAAGCCTTTACGGCCGCTGTGCTCGGTGGCATCGGCAACATCACAGGCGCCATGCTGGGCGGGCTGCTGCTCGGCCTGATCGAATCACTAGGTGCCGGTTATATCGAAGATCTCACTGGCGGCATTCTCGGTTCGCACTATCAGGATATTTTCGCTTTCCTCGTGCTGATCGGCGTGCTGGTGTTCAGACCCGGCGGCCTGATGGGCGAACGCGTCTCCGAGCGTGCCTGAGGCCAAACCAATGAAAATGACTGCCCGTTTTCTTGCGCGCCTTACTCGTCACCCGGCGGACAACCGCGTTCACTGGCTGGCCTGGCTGTTGCTTGGCCTATTACTCGCCATGCTGCCTTGGTTAGTGAGCGCTGGTTTCGGTAACACCTGGTTGCGTATTCTTAACTTTGCTTTGCTCTATGTAATGCTGGCACTGGGCTTGAACATCGTGGTCGGCTTTGCCGGTCTGCTCGATATGGGCTACATCGCCTTCTATGCCGTAGGCGCTTATCTATGGGCTTTGCTGGCCAGCCCGCAATTCGGGCTGCACTGGCCCCTATGGGCCATCCTGCCGCTGGGTGCGGGTGTTGCTGGCCTATTCGGTGTATTGCTGGGTGCGCCCACCCTCAAGCTGCGTGGCGATTATCTCGCCATCGTAACGTTAGGCTTTGGCGAAATCATCCGTATCTTTTTAAACAACCTCAACGCCCCTATCAACATTACGAATGGGCCACAGGGCATTTCGGCGATTGATCCCGTACACATCGGTAGCCTGTCGCTGGCACGGCCGATCGATCTCGGGTTTGTTCAAGTGCCCTCACTAGTCTCGTACTACTACCTGTTCCTGATTGCCGCCTTAGCCATCATCGGCATTGCCCTACGGCTGGAACGCTCCCGTGTGGGCAGAGCCTGGGCGGCTATCCGAGAAGATGAAGTGGCAGCCAAGGCCTGCGGCATCAATACCCGTAACGTCAAACTACTCGCTTTTGCAATGGGTGCTACTTTCGGCGGCGTGGCTGGCGGTTTGTTTGCCGGCTTTCAGCAATTCGTTAGCCCCGAGTCCTTCGGCCTACTCGAATCCGTTATGGTGCTTTGTATGGTGGTGCTCGGCGGCATGGGGCACATCCCCGGCGTCATCTTCGGCGCACTCCTGCTCACCATCCTCCCGGAGTTTTTCCGACACATTGCTGGCCCCGTGCAGCAAAGTTTGTTCGGTACCGTGTTGATTGATCCGGAAAATCTACGCATGTTGCTATTCGGCCTGTCGCTAGTGCTGGTCATGCGCTATCGCCCCAGCGGCCTATGGCCATCGCCGCAGCGCCGTCGTGAAATTGAAGACGTACAGCGCGCCGACGCACCGGCCGATGTACCCGTGAGCCCCATGTGAGCAGCGCAATGAACTCTGTGCTTTTACGCGCTGACAACATTAGCAAATCTTTTGGCGGCGTCCAGGCGCTTAAAGATGTCTCGCTCACGCTCAAGAAGGGTGAAGTCTATGGATTGATCGGCCCGAACGGCGCCGGCAAGACAACATTTTTTAATTGTCTTACCGGGCTCTACGTGCCGGACAGCGGACAATTCACCTTTGGTGACACACCGCTCATCAGCCATGCGCCAGACAAAACCGTGCGCCAGGGCATTGCCCGCACCTTCCAGAACATCCGCTTATTTGCCAACATGACGGCGCTTGAAAATGTCATGGTTGGCCGTCATGCCCGCTTACGCAGCAACATCGTCAGCGATATTTTGCGTACGCCATTTAATCGCCGTGAAGAGCAAGCGACAGAAGACATGGCGCTACAGCTACTTCACTATGTTGGCATCTCTGCGCGCGCCCACGATCTGGCTAAACATCTGTCTTATGGCGATCAACGGCGCCTGGAAATTGCCCGCGCCCTCGCGACGAACCCGCGGCTACTCTGCCTGGACGAGCCAGCTGCCGGCATGAACGCCAACGAAACGGCAGGACTTCGCCAGCTGATCGAAGCCATTCGCGCGGACGGCATCAGCATTCTGCTTATCGAACACGATGTACAGCTTGTTATGGGTTTGTGTGATCGCATCGCTGTGCTTGATTATGGTGAACTCATCTGTGAAGATGTGCCCGCTATTGTTCAGCAGCATCCGCGTGTCATTGAAGCCTACTTGGGGAGCGGCGCACATGCTTGATGTCCGCGACCTGCGTCTACAATACGGCGGCATTCAGGCCGTTAAAGGTATCAGCTTTGACGTACAGTGCGGGGAGATGGTTGCTCTCATCGGCGCCAATGGCGCTGGCAAAACCAGCACGCTCAAAGCGCTCGCCCGCATGTTGCCGCAAGCAACAGGCCGTGTGCAACTAAACCCGCCAGGTGAAGCGGCTGTGGATCTCATGCGCTTACCTGCCCATGAGCTAGTTGCGGCTGGCGTGGCTTTGGTGCCTGAAGGTCGTGGCGTATTTGCACGTCAAACCGTTCTGGAAAATCTGAAGCTGGGTGCTTTCCGCGTCAAAGACCGCATGCTCGTCAATGAGCGTCTAGAAAACCTACTGGAACGTTTGCCACGACTCAAAGAGCGGGCAACACAACTGGCTGGGACGCTTTCCGGTGGCGAACAGCAGATGCTGGCCATTGCCCGTGCGCTCATGTCAGGACCCCGTTTGCTATTGCTCGACGAACCCTCCATGGGCTTGGCGCCGATCATGGTCGAACGCATCTTCGAACTCATTATCAGTGCCCGTGAAAGCGGCGTCAGCATCCTGCTCGTAGAACAAAACGCCCGTTTGGCCCTCAAGGTGAGCAGTCGCGCCTACGTGCTGGAATCTGGCCACATCACGCTCAGCGGTAACTCAGCCGAACTCCTACAAGATGATCGTGTGCGGGCCGCCTATCTGGGTGACGCGATTAGCTAGGCTATAGTGTCAGGAGTCCACCCACGGCCTCTTGCCTCTCACGGTGCCTGAGCATATTGCCCATCAAAGCTTTATTTCTTTATGTCTGATTCCCTCAATAAAAAATCTCTAGCCGCCCTAGGGCTCGCTGCGTTAGGCGTTGTCTACGGTGACATCGGCACCAGCCCGCTTTACGCCTTTGAACAGGTATTCTCGAATGGTGCGCATTCGGTACCAATTAGCGAGGCAAACATACTCGGGGTGTTGTCGCTGTTTCTTTGGTCGCTCGTGATGATTGTGAGCGTGAAGTACGTGTACTTCATCATGCGCGCTGACAACCAGGGCGAAGGCGGCATTATGGCGCTGATGGCGCTCTCGCTAAGCAAGATGCAGGAAAGCACAAAGTCACGCATCTGGATGTTGGTGCTAGGCCTCTTGGGCGCTTCATTCTTTTATGGCGACGGCGTTATTACGCCTGCTATCTCGGTCTTATCAGCAGTTGAAGGCCTAGAACTGATATCACCCCAATTCAAAAGTCTGGTCATCCCCGTATCAATCACCATTCTCTGCGTGCTCTTCTGGTCGCAGCGCAAAGGCACCGGCAAGATCGGACTATTTTTTGGCCCGGTGATGCTGATCTGGTTTGTCGTGATCGGTTTACTCGGCCTCTGGCATGTGGTTCAACAACCCGTTGTGCTTCTAGCCATCAACCCGCTCTATGCAATTGAATTTGTTGCCAGCCATGGTTTGCTCTCATTCTTTGCGCTTGGCGCAGTGGTGCTCTGCCTTACTGGTGCAGAAGCGTTGTACGCGGATATGGGGCATTTCGGCCGCAAGCCGATTCGCATCGTCTGGGCCGGACTGGTTTTGCCCACCCTGTTATTGAATTACTTCGGGCAAGGGGCGTTGCTATTAAACCAGCCAGAAGCGCTCAGCAATCTCTTCTATCTCATGGCGCCCACAGCACTACAAACGCCCATGGTCATTCTGGCAACTGTTGCCACGGTCATTGCTTCACAAGCAGTGATTTCCGGCGCATTCTCAATGACCCGCCAGGCGATGCAGCTTGGCTTCTTGCCGCGTGTACGTATTTTGCAAACCTCCGTACAAGAAATCGGCCAGATTTACGTACCCATTGTTAATACACTACTGGCAATCATGGTGGTTGCGGTCATTCTTGTTTTTCAATCATCCAACGCGCTGGGTTCTGCTTATGGCATCGCTGTAACAGGCACCATGCTCATTACCGATTTCCTGGCAATCTCTGTGGCAATTAGAGTCTGGCACTGGCAGCCGTGGCGAGCCCTGCTGGGTGCTTCAGCCTTCATCATGATTGACCTGGTGTTTTTTAGCGCAAATACGCTTAAGCTTCTAGAAGGTGGCTGGTTGCCGATTATTCTAAGCGGCATAATGTTGAGCATCATGACCACATGGCATCGTGGCCAATTGACAATTGCAACGCTGGCCCAGAACCTAGAGACGCCGCTTCTTGATTTCATTAAAGATGAAGTGACGGATGAGTTGCCACGTATCGAGGGAACGGCTATCTACCTGGTCTCTGATGCCCACCGAACACCGGTAGCCTTACGTAAAACTATCCGACATTTCGATTCGATTCATGAACAGGTGATCGCTTTGAGCATCCATTACGAGTTGGTGCCTGTCGTTCCCGAAGAATCGCGAATGAACATCGCCCTCTGCGACAAGGGGTTTGTACAGATTCAACTCAATTGCGGCTTTATGGAAAAACTTTCTATTCCTGATGCGCTTGCTGCGCACTGGCCGGATTCGATGAAACTGCATTTGAAACCCATTTCATACTTCCTGAACCGTATGATCTTTGTTCCAAGTCCTACAGGCGGTATGCGTCCGTGGCGAAAATCACTGTTCTTCTTTCTGTACAGAAATGCACTGCCCCCACAACAGTTTTATAGCCTACCAGCAGCCGATACCATGATGGTAAGTATTCCGGCAACGATCTAGTCTGGTCAACCTTACAATTAATGTCGCAAACAACAACGGCGCCCGCAGGCGCCGTTGTTGTTTAAAGCGAAAGCTAATTATTTCTTAGGCGTTGCTACGAAGCCAACAGCCATATCCTGAACATACTCAACCAGGACATCGTCACCAACCTTGAAGTCTTCCAGGCCCAGAACAGCCTTATCAACCTTAACCTTGGTCGTCTTGCCATCCGGGGTGGTCAGCTCGGCAGTGCGCGCCTTGGCGTCAATGCTCTTGATAACGGCTGTTGCAGTAACGGTATCGATTTCTTCAGCAAACGGCTTTTTGTTGGCTTGATCCTGAACCTTCACAGTACGCGTAGCTGTTACGCCAGGCTGCGTACCCTTAGGTGCGGCAACCAGACCAACAGCCACTGCTTGTGCGTATTCGACAACGAAGGTGTCACCCTTCTTGATCTTGTTGAAATTGGCAACTGACTTACCGACAGTCATTGGGGCCAGCTGGCCTTGGTCGTTCTTAAGCATCACTGTACGAGTCTTGGCGTTTACCGAATCAACCGTTGCAGTCATCACGGTGACTTCAGCAGCAACAGGAACAACCTGAGCAGCCGGTGCGGCAGCCGGGGCAGCCGTTTGAGCTTGAACATTCAGACCAGCAGTTGCCAGCAGAGCAGCCAGTAGCAGCGATTTTTTCATGTAGATCTCCAGGGGAAAATTAAGGTGCTTCGATTGCAGAATGCAAAATGACAAAGCGTTTTAGGATGATAGCAGGGCTTCCAGTAACTTGTTATGAATTCCCTGAAAGCCGCCATTGCTCATCACCAGCACCTGATCACCGGCTTTGGCTTCAAGGGCAATGGCTTTCACCATGGCATCGAAATCCTGATGGACTTCTGCACGCGCGCCCATCGGGGCCAATGCTTCAGAAGCATCCCAGCCCAGATTGGCGCCGTAGCAATAAACATGATCGCAAGCCTCTAGGCTTTGCGGTAACTGATCTTTCATCACGCCCAGCTTCATGGTGTTCGAACGCGGTTCGATAACCGCCAGAATTCGGGCAGCGCCCACTTTACGACGCAGACCCGCTACCGTAGTGGTAATTGCAGTAGGGTGGTGCGCAAAGTCATCATAGACGGTGACGCCGCGCTCCACGCCGCGCACCTCCATACGTCGTTTGACGTTTTCGAAACGGGAGAGCGCATCCAGCCCCTTATCCAGCGGTACGCCCACATGGCGTGCGGCCAGCATTGCGGCCAGTGCATTCATGCGATTGTGTTCGCCAGTTAATGCCCAGGTGACTTCACCAATCTTTTTACTGCCTTCGTGAACGATCAGGCTGCCCGTAGCATCATCACCGTCTATGGTGTAACTGCTGCCTGCACCAAAGCTTTCAACCGGCGTCCAGCAACCGCGTTCTAATACGCGCGTGAGTGCCGGCTCGGTGGCATTCGAAACAATCAGGCCATTGCCTGGCATGGTGCGCACGAGATGGTGGAATTGGGTTTCGATCGCACCGAGATCGGCAAAGATGTCTGCGTGATCGAATTCCAGGTTGTTCAGAATAACGGTGCGCGGGTGGTAATGCACAAACTTGGAGCGCTTGTCGCAGAAGGCGGTGTCGTATTCATCGGCCTCGATAACGAAGAAGGGCGAATCTTCAAGTGCACCATGCAGACGTGCCGACACACCGAAGTTACAAGGGACACCACCAATGAGAAAGCCCGGTGCTAGCCCGGCATCTTCCAGAATCCAGGCGAGCAATGAAGCCGTAGTCGTTTTGCCATGCGTGCCAGCAACGCCCAGCACCCAGCGCCCTTGAAGAATATGTTCTGCCAGCCATTGCGGGCCGGAAACATAGGGTAGCCCCTTATCCAGAATGGCTTCCAGCAAAGGGTTGCCGCGAGAGACGGCATTACCGATGACAAACACATCTGGCTTAAGCGATAGCTGGGATGGATCAAAGCCTTCGATCAGATCAATGCCCGCACCTCGCAGCTGATCGCTCATGGGTGGATAAACACCCGCATCGCAGCCGGTGACCTTATGCCCAGCGGCCCGTGCCAGTTGTGCCAGGCCGCCCATGAAGGTGCCGCAGACACCCAGTATATGCAAATGCATCGTCTTTCCCGTCTTTCGTCTTTGCATTGTCATGCCGGCGCAATGTCCGGCAGGTAGGTTTAGAATGGAAAACATTGTACCTGCCCCGGAGACTCAACATGCGCCACCGACGACGCCCTGCCGGCATGCAGAATAACGGCACAGCCCATATCGCCGCCGTGGCCGCCCGGCTTATGGCGGAAGATGGACTAGACGATGTGGAATTGGCTAAACGTAAAGCCGCACACCAATTGAATCTACCGGAATGGACTGGCCTGCCGAGCAGCCAGGCAGTTTATGATGCACTACGCACACACCAGGCCATATTTCAGGACAGCGAGCAGCGCGAGCGCATAGTCATTATGCGAACGGAAGCGCTGTACTGGATGGAGTTGCTCGCCGAGTTCCACCCCTATCTCACCGGCTCCGTACTTGATGGCACCGCCAGCAGTTATTCGATGATCGATATTCTGCTCTATCCGGATAGCGACAAAGATGTAGAGATCTTCCTGCTAAATCAAGGTATCGAGTACGAATTTACCAAGCCACGTAACGATCGTGCTAGCGCCGTACTACAAATTGAACAAGATGATCTGATCACCAATTTAGTGATTTACCCTAGCCATGACGAGCGGGTCGTGTTCAGGAAGCATGATGGCACCGTGCGCGAACGTGCCCATGCTGAAAATCTACGGGCACGGATGACGATTGACGCTGCTTTCTGATCAGACGCGAATTTGCCGGTAAAATAAGCACAACAGTCGCTAAAACACTCACCCACGAAAGAATCTGCACATGCGTTTGAATCTGCTATCTCGCCGCGCCGCTCTCAGCACCGTTTTGCTCACCAGCCTTGCCGCCGTGGCGCTACTCTCTGGTTGCTCAAAGTTCGACAACAGCCAGAGCACGTTAAATGGGCCACAAGTCACGGCCAAGTTTTACGATGCGCAGTTCAAGGATGCTGCTGGTAAGCCAGTAAACCTGGCTTCATTACGGGGCAAAACCGTCGTGGTGAATTTCTGGTCAACCTGGTGCCCGCCCTGCGTAGAAGAGATGCCCATGTTTAACGAAGTGCAAACCGCTTACAAAGACAAAAATGTTGTTTTTGTTGGCATCGCCGCCGATCAGGCAGACAACGTTCAGGCATTTCTGCAAAAAACGCCCGTCAATTACCTAATCGCCGTTGGTGGCCAGCCCGCTTTTGAGCTCTCACAAGCGCTGGGCAACCGTCATGACGCCGTGCCGTTTACACTCATGATTAACGCCAAGGAAGGCATCACCAGCCGCCACTTCGGCGTTTATACCCGCAAAGAGCTAGAATCGGATCTGGCTAAAGCACTAAAATAATTCAATCTGGTCGACATCTAGCTGACATCTGGTGGCTATTAGCCCCCCATTAGGCTAGCAACTGGCAATTTATCGTCAATTGGGAGACAATATAATTATGGACAAACGCACCAATACGCCTACGGGCGAATCACTGGGCAAGGTTCTGGTTCTCAACGGACCGAATCTCAATCTGCTTGGACAGCGCGAGCCGCATCTTTATGGCGCTACCACGTTAGCCGACATCGATCGTGCGCTTGCCGAACGCGCCGAACGTGCTGGCATCGTGCTAGAAACTTTCCAAAGCAATCACGAAGGTGCGCTCATCGAGCGACTGCACGCGGCCCGCAACCAAGGTTTTGACTTTCTCATTATCAACCCAGCCGCATTCACGCATACCAGCATCGCGCTGCGTGATGCCGTGCTGGCGTCGGATCTCTCTTTTATCGAAGTGCACCTCTCCAATGTGCACGCCCGTGAAGAGTTCCGTCACCAATCCTATTTCTCGGACAAGGCCATCGGCACAATCACCGGATTGGGCGCACAGGGTTACTTGCTAGCTTTTGACTACATCATCGCTGCACTTTCCGACAATCTGGACCCAGGCCAAGCCTGAGCCCACCCGCTTTCACTTTTAATCATTCACTGACAAGACTTCAGGAGCACACAATGGATCTGCGCAAACTTAAAAAACTGATCGACCTGGTACAAGAATCCGGCATTTCCGAGCTGGAAGTTACTGAAGGTGAAGAGAAAGTCCGCATCGCCAAGCAGCTGACCGCTGCCCCGGTTGCTCACCAGGTTTATGCGCCAGCACCTATGGCGGCTGCGCCTGCTGCTGCTCCGGCCGCTCCCGCTGCACCTGCTCAACCCGCCGGTCACGAAGTTAAGAGTCCGATGGTTGGCACCTTCTATCGCGCATCGTCGCCAGAAGCCAAGTCTTTTGTCGAAGTGGGTGACAGCGTTAAAGCCGGTCAGACCCTGTGCATTATCGAAGCCATGAAGCTGCTGAACGAAATTGAATCCGATGCCACTGGCGTCGTTAAGGCGATCCTGGTTGAAAACGGCCAGCCGGTCGAATTTGGCGAACCGCTCTTCATCATCGCCTAATCGCTATGTTCGAAAAGATTCTTATCGCCAACCGGGGAGAAATTGCTCTCCGTATCCAGCGCGCCTGTCGCCTACTGGGTGTCAAGACTGTTGTCGTGCACTCTGAGGCCGACCGAGATGCCAAATACGTTAAATTGGCTGACGAGTCCGTTTGTATTGGCCCGGCCGC
>ERZ1034363.925-NODE-925-length-18017-cov-8.125307_pt1 | contig 18017 bp, 26 predicted proteins | sample MGYA00520616_ERZ1034363 | MGnify/ENA primary metagenome ERZ1034363 (study PRJEB33736, sample SAMEA104284506) | Azolla filiculoides | biome: Urban; feature: Water surface; material: Ditch water | place: Netherlands | collected 2015-10-28 | depth 0-0.1 m ...
CGTTGAGCCGCTTCTTTAGATGTTTGGCTTTGCATCAAGCCACCACCCAATGTCAGACCACTAGATAACAAAGAACCCAATTGAGCCGCTGTAAGACCACCTAGACCTGCAGCCGCAGTATTAGCCAATGTAGAGCCTAAAGTTGAACCAACAGTAGAACCCAATGTGGAACCAAGAGTAGAACCAGCAACACCAGTCGTCAAACCACCTAAAGTAGAGCCTAGCGTAGAACCACCAAGCAATGTATTAGCACCTGTTAAGCCACCTGCTCCTGTGGTTAGGCCACCAGCACCACCCATTAAAGTAGAGCCTGTAGTACCACCAGTAGTAGTTAGACCGCCTGTAGTCAAGCCACCAGTTAATCCACTTGTTAAAGCACCTGTACCACTACCGCCAGTTAAGGCGCTTGCTAAAGCCGCATCAGATGCCGCAATACCAGACAAAGCACCTTCACCTAAGAAAGCACCATTAGCACCTGTTACACCAACAGTACCTGCACCACCACCAAACAAGCCTTCAAAACCACCACCTAGACCACCAAACAAAGCAGCAGAACCCAAAAGGAATGGGAGCATTGAATTGTCAACAGCTTGTGTTTGTGTCGTTTGTTGGTATTCACCAGTGGGAGAATATTGCTGAACATCAGTACCAGTTGCTACTTGGTCGTTAACACCACCAGTAGTTTTGTAGACTTGAACACTCTCAATTCCACCAACTTGACGATCTTCACCAGAACCAATTACTTGATATTGAGGCTGTACCCATGTGTCCCCAAGAAGCACTGCTTGGCCTTCAGGGACTGTTTGAGCAGCCCTAGAAACCACTTCACCAACAGGAATGCCAAATGTAGAAGAAACTTGTTCAGGACTAATGCCTTGTGTTTCCATTAAAGAAACAATCTGAGCATCCGACATATTCGGATTTTCAAGAAAGATATTGAACAACTCTTGGTTAGTTACAGCCATGTTTTTCTCCTGTGCTTATTATGGCATTTCTGGCCATGTAATTGTCCAAGGAAATCCTGTTTGGTCAGGAACATCCCTCAATGCTTGGCAGTAGTCTTTCCACTCTTGTGAAGGCGTCATATCACTGCGGAATCTCCAATCTGTCTCAGCCAACTTAGCATCACGAGTTGCACGAACACTCTTAGCCTGTTCAGCATCCTTAGAAGCCTTGTAAACTGCTTCATGTTCTGCTGCTGTGGTAGTTACACCATCTTCAACAGTATCGATAAAGGTTGGGCCTAACACATACTTTGTGTACCACTTACCTTCAATCTGCTCAACACCTTGTGCTTGAGAGTATTGGTAAACAGTACCACCTGACGCTTGTGGGCCTTCAAAGACTACATCAGCACCCAAAGCCTCCAAGACTTCAGTTGTTGTTGTATCCCATGATGGGCCACCATTGGCTTTTGTGTATGCACGAAATTCACTTTCGTACATAACTTGTCCATTTGATCGTAAACGAATCTGCATATAAGTCCTTTAAGCAATTGCTAAATAAATGTAGGTTCCATTCAACACATTGACAGTGGCTGCTGCTGTTGTACTTAATTCAAAACCTGCGGAGTAAGTGTCAATGTAATCAGTAATTGTTACCTCCGCAGCAGTAGAGTTCAATAAAAGGTAGGGGTCATTTCCTGACACAATTCCACGTGCGACATCCCAGACGTACCACGAACCAGTTGAGTCGGTGCGCTTGATCATCACGAACCTTGCGCCGCCAGTAAAGCCACAGTTAATCGTCTGCGTTGCGCCTGTGCCTGTGTAGCTTCCTACTTTGGAAACACCGGGGCATGAGGCAAAGAGGTAAACAACATAAGTTATAGCTGATTGCGAACCTATGTTAATCACAGTGGATGTTGGATAAGACCCAAGGATAAATGGGTATGCAGAAACATAACCCGAATCCGTAGTATTTAGCGCAAGCACAGTTTCATTGGATGGATTGATGTTTGCAGAAGTATCCCATCCATTTGCTTGATTCCTGTCTTTACGAATCACCAATTCAGGTATTACCCCAAGATTGTGATTTACATTCATGTAGCTTCCCGTCCCCGTATAGCAAACTTCATCAAAGAAGCTGGGGGCGCGTCGGAAATGGTAGTAGAGCATTGAATATGCTCCATCCCCAATCACAAGTTCAACGCCGTCTTGAACATCAAACTGATAACGGTCTTGACCTGTGTTTTCAGCGTTTGTGTTAGCGGTGGAAAGAACGCCAATCCCTCGCAACCTGTCAGCTACATTAAAAGACGTTGTAAGAGTTCTGTATTTTTGAAAAATCAAGTCATCTGGAAAACCGCTAGTCAAAACTTGTCCAGCAGATGTGCTTGAAGGAACGCTGGCGTTGTAAACACTCGTCCCACTCGTAGGCACTTTCATCGGGCCTCTACGAATGGCTATGTAGATGAATGTCTGTCCAGCCGCAGAGGTAATCCGACCGGGGTTTACGTCAAAGCCAGTTGCCGTTGGTTTAACTGCCCAACCAAATGAAGTTTCCGCATCTGAAGTATTTGGGTTAAGACTTGCGTTGGTTGTGACATTCATTCCACGCATTACGTCAAACAAATACCAATTAGCTGCGGCATCAGCTTGCTTAACTAAAATCCACTGTGGCTCGTATCCTAAAGTGACAGTAGCACCGCCCGTTGAATCGGTAATAAAATTTGAACACGAAATCACATTGTCTGTACCAGTCAGACCAAAGCCTCCTGCGTTGGATGCAAAAAGGTAGGCTACGTAGGTAGCGCCACTAATGTTTGTCGTGTCAGGTTGGACTGTAAAGTTAGTAGATGTTGGCGCAACATCCCAAACTGCTGGCGCACCTGCTCGTGCGGCAGTCGTGTTAAGAACCATGAAATAAGCATACGCCAATGTTGGGTCAACACCACGGTGATAAACATACCAAGCACCTGTGTTGTCCGTTCTTTTAACAATGATGCAACCAGGAGTGCTTGTGAGCGAATGTGCAATTGCCCTGCTTGATGTTCCATCACCCGTGAAAGTCACAACATCAAAGAACTTTGGTTGCTTGCGGAATGTCCATGAAACTTCTGTTTGACCCGTTGGTGAATTAACAAAATTTGTTGTGGTATCTGCGCCTAATGTAAATCCAGTAGTATTAAAAGAAGTTAAAGTATCTGCATAAGTGCCTTGGGCATTTGTTGCGTTTGAAAATAATGCTTTTGTTGCGCCTCGTGCAGTATCAAACAAGCAATTAAAAGTACTTCCAGTATTTCTTGCTTTAATCCAAACCATGCCACCTTCACCCGCCAAGTCAATTCCATTGGTGATGGTCTGTGTAGAGTCGTTGCCTGTGTAGAGGAAACAGGAGAAAACCGATTCTATATAATTTGGCTCGGAAGGCACTCCGCCACCAAAGGCATCATAAGAAGCTGCACCACTTGTTGCTTGTAATGGCATAGGTTTAAGCCTTAAATTGTGTGTTGCTTGCCAAGACTGTAAAGGTTGCGCTACCAGTCTTGATAATCAAATAACGATAAGAATCAATACCGCTTGCATTACCCGCTGTAGGCGCACCACCTAACCATCTAGTAGTAACTCCAGAGGTTGTACCATCCACTTGAACAGCAGAGTTGTAGTAAGCAGTAGAGCCTTGAGTAACCAAGAAAGCTACAGTCATTGATTGACCTGTACTCATCAAAGTATTCAATGAAGTACCACTAGAGCCTCTGAAGTTAACAGTCCAGTTAGCACTTGCGTTACTTGTGTAGTACAAGACTGACTGAGTGGTAATGTCATAGTTAATCGTGCCTGTAGCTGCTGTGGCTGATACTGTAGCTACTTCTGCTGCATCGTTCAAGATAATCGCTTGACCAGATGATGTACCGCTAAATGTCTGTGTAGCAGTAAAGGTCTGTGCTGAATTGGTTACTGCTGTGTTAGCGTTGTAGGCTTGGACATTAGTACCAATAGCCAAACCTAAGTTAGTACGAGCAGTAGAAGCACTAGCAACATCAGATAAGTTATTAGAAGCAGTTAAGAAACCACTTGCTGTAAATGCCGCCTGAGTCCAAGCTGATCCTGTCCACACATAAAGAGTTGATACTGTTGAATTCCAGTACAAAGCACCAGTAATCAGCGCATTGCCATCATTGTCAACAGAAGGAGCAGATGTCTTGCTTCCCAAATATCGGTCATCAAAAGCGTCATAGCTTGCTGCCGCAGATGTTGCACTAGAAGCCGCATTTGTTTCGCTTGTAGAAGCATTTGAAGCACTTGTTGCCGCATTTGAAGCAGATGTAGCTGCATTAGAAGCACTTGTAGCTGCCGCAGTAGTCGAACCAAAGATCGAATCTATTTCAGTCTTTGTATAAGCATTTGTAATGTTGTAGCCAGCAATAGTCGTAGGATTAGTACCTGCTGTTGCACGGCCATAAGCATCAAAAGTTACAGACTGGTATGTGCCTGCTGAAACACCAGATGTAGCCAAATCAATGTTGTCGCCATTGACAACAATACGGCTTGAAGACGCAGTACCTACATTAAGAGTGTTACCAGTCTTTGTAAGGCCATCACCTGCGGTAATTTGACCTGCACCAGAGAACTGTGCCCAAGTAACAGATGTGCTTCCCAATGTCCCACCTGCATCTACTGTACAAATCCAACCAGAATCAGCGTTAGTAGTGCCTTTTTCAACAAAAGTGAAAGCCGCAGTCAACTCTGTCCATGAATCTGCATCAGTTGTGCGTGTCCAAGAACCAGAAGCAACCAAGTAAATGCCATTGCCAGAAGCAGTAGACTGATCCTTAACCAATACTCGGTCACCAGCAGATACCGCTACGCCATCAATCGTTTGCGTACCAGACAAAGTGATATTTGCAGTCGTAGCCACAACCACAGAAGCCTTGGCATCAATACCTTGAGCTAAAGAGTCTACATAACCCTTTGTAGCCGCATCAGAATCGTTTGTGGGACTCGCTAGACCAGTAATCGTTGCCGATGTACCAGAGTCCATATCCAAAGCGCCTGAGATCGTTACATTGTTAAATGTAGAAGTGCCAGAAGCGGCAGTTACGTTTCCTGTAATGTTACCAGTTACGTTGCCAGTGACATTGCCAGTCAAGTTACCAGTCACATTACCAGTGACATTACCTGTAACAGCGCCTGTCAATGGGCCACTAAATCCTGTTGTGGCAGTAACGTTAGTACCAGTAATGGCGGCAGCAGATGAGCCTCCAATGACTGCACCATTGATCGTTCCTGCGCTAATAGCGGCAGAAGCAATCGTAGCGGCTGAACTAACAGTAAGGTTAGTAAAAGTACCTGCTGCGGCAGTAGAAGCACCAATGGTTGCTCCATTGATTGTTCCACCAGTAATCGTGGCAGAAGAGTTATCTGTCTTTGTCGCTACAGCAGTTGCAATGTTGTTGAACTCTGTATCAATTTCAGCACCCTTAACAACCTTTAAAGGATTGCCAGGCGATAAGTTATCTTTTGATGCAAAGTTAGTGGATTTTGAATAATTGCTCATATTTATCCTATCTTGCCTTCTTTGGCTTGAATTTCAATTTTCTGAATTGACAACTGAGTTCCATTGATAGTGGCCTCATATCCTGTTTGCACAATCTTACCTGCACTTGAAGCATTGCTTGTCAAGGCTTTGATTGGAATACCACTTGAGAAGTCTGCAACTGCATACTCGCCAACTCCATACTCGTAATAACCTTGAGGAGGAATAAAGACGTTCTCTGATTGATAAGAACCAGAATAATCAAAAGCCCACTTAATCGTAAGAAACTGATTAGAGCCACCAATCACAATGGCAGTAATTGATTTCAAAATAGAAATCTGATTAGGGTTTCCTAAGTCAGCATTGTTTGTGTAATAAGAGAACCGATAACTCAATGTGTCATCAAGATAAGTTCCATATTTACCAATGTATCCATTCTTACCAATGTACAAGTCACCATTTCTTAGTGATTTCAAACAAGTTGGAGAGATAGAGTCCCACTTTGTCACACGAGAAGCGCCATCTTGCAAGGATTGCTTCGTATCAAAGCAGTAAACTTGCAAAGTAGCTGGCAAAACAAGCAGGTAAAAAGCGTTTTTCTCTGAGTAAACAGACTTAATATTAGCTAGTGTTTCACCTGCCAAAGATGATTCCAGATCAAAACGAACATTCTTAGATAGGTCACGCAATGGAGCAGACTTCTCTTGAATAGTCCTCATCAGTGAACGAACACCTGAGTCTGACAAGAAAACAACATCAGTACCAATGCTTTGTATGGTGTCTCTAGCCACACACCCAATAGAACCTACTGTGTCGCTTAAAACCAACGATGCAGGAGTAGAAGCATTTGAGTAGACAAGAATCTGCTTCTTACCAAAGATGAACAAGAAGTCATTGTGTGCTGCCAAACCCATCACTTCATCAGCACCATTAGGCCACACACGAGAAACATCTAGAGAGCCTGAAGTGCCACCAGACCATACATGACCAGCAATCAAGTCAGAAAAGCTGATAGTGACCTTATCTGTGGCTGTATTGGCTACCCAAAGACGACCAAAAGCAGAAATACAGATGTTTGCTTGTGGAACAGTACCAGTCGAGCCTGATTTCTCTGAAACTCTACGATAAGTAGTAGTACTTACAGCAGGGTCGTAAATCAAAGCATCGTGACCAGTCTGGAAGAAATATGCAATCCCATTAAGAGTCGCACATTGCCAATTGCTTGCAGAGATAGTAGGAGCAGTACCACCACCCCCATAGGTCAACTCAGTCACAGCATTAGCCGAACCAAGTTTGAAAATCTTGTTGTTTCCTGCAAACAGGACAGTCAAAGTGCCATCGTTTTGTACCAACTCATGGATGACACCAACATCATTGTCACCAAGGTTTCCAGATGCAGAGTTGACCTTTGACCAACCTTTTCTAGCACCAATACGACCATACTGATCCAAGATGCAATTAGTTGCAACCAAAGCAAAACCAGACCCCAAATCAAGAGGTGAGTCTTCAGTATTCAGGCCGTAGAAACCTGGTGCTGAAAGACTATAGCTTTGAAGTTGAGATGCCATTAGACCGCCTCAAAATTGTCTTCAGGATAACGAGTACTCTCTGTTGCAATCGCATCAGATAACATACCTCTAAACAAGGCATAAGCCTCGGCAGAGTTTGTTCCACCATCTTCACCACGCTCAATCAAAGCACGAGCATAGGCGCTTTGTGTCACCAAGTAGTCCAAAACCTTCACAGATGTGCCATCAGATGACAATGATGCTTGAGGAACAATCACATCAAACAATATTGTGTAGGCTCCATCAGGAATAGGATACAAATCAATCTTTGTGTCGCCACTAGAATCTACTCCGTTGTAGCAGTATTCAGATGGAATTCCTTGAACAGGAGTCACAAAGTTCAATTTGCGATTCATGCTAATGAAAGGAATATCACCCATAACAACATTGCTAGTTGTATTTAGAGCGTCCATCACACGAAACTTTTGACCAACACCAGTCAAAGAATAAGAATGTGTGCCACCAGTAGTGGAAATAGTGACTGTTTGTGAGAGGCAATTCCAAGTGTAGGAATCCTCGATCTGACGCTTGGCATCATTGACAAACTTGCCAATCAAAGCAGAATAAGCTGTCTCTGAAACAGTCGTAACAGTACTCTCACGCAAGCGGATAAGCACATCATTAACAAGTTCTAGGTATGTCATGTTCGTTGTGCCCCATAAAGCTCAAATGTTGCAAGCACAGCAAAAGTGCTTCCAGACTCAGTTGTTACTCGGAATTGATCGCCCTCTTCCATCACAATGTAAGACCCATCAAACTTCAAATAGTCCTTTGAACCCATGCTATATGAAGTAAGGATGTCCCAAGATGCAGATGCGCTGGCATCGTACCATTCGCAAGTAATTGTTTTAGTGGAACCTGTTGTGTTGTGCAAGTACATTAGATTCCAAAGAGCATAATATCCTGTCGGCACTGTATAAACAGTGGTCAGCGTAGCGGCTGTAGGCTCAACTGCAACGGATACTGGTCTCACTTCTTATTCCTTTTAGAGATAGCTGCAGCTTTTGCTTTAGCGTCTTCCTTGGACGATGCACCCCAAGCTCTAAGAGATAGAAGGAGTCGGGTAGGCTTCCCATCTTTCATCTCAGCGCCAGGCATATTGCCCATTCGTGCTAAAAAGGATGCCCTACGAGGGTTATCTCCCGACTTTACTGGAGCCTTTAGATTGCCACCAGTTTCTGCATTATACGATGCTCTTCCTTTGGCATTCAAGCCCCCTTTGGGATTTTGATGGGCTTTAAGTGTCATTTTTTCTTCTTTGCCATGCCAGCAGAACTCAAAGCAATGGCAAGAGCTTGTTTTGGCTTCTTAACGACAGGGCCACCCTTGCCAGAATGAAGAGTCCCAGCCTTAAATTCTTTAAAGACTTTGCTAATCTTTGCTTCTGCTTTGGTTTTTTTCATTTGCCACGTCCAGACTTTTTCATCATGTTCTTGGCAGTACGCTCACCACGTTTAGGCATGGGCTTACCAACAGCAATCATGATTGCAATGGGCATGCCTTTTGGCTTCTTTGTTTCTTTAGGTTTAGTTGGTTTCATTTTGAAAACACCCTATCTGCGATGAAAGTAATGATGCCACCAGCAAAGGAGGCAATCGCCATTCCTACAAACATACCACCCTTGGACTTATTAGCCATCTCCAAGAGGGTTTTAATATCTTGTCGAAGCCCATGGACTTCTAATTGAAGCGCCTCAACTTGGGCTTCAAGTTTTCCGAATTCTCGTGGATCAATCTCAGACATTTTCGACTACTTTCCGTGGACGACCCATCTTCTTGGGAGGTGGAGTAAGTTCTAGAGGCTGTACTTGCTCTTGAACAACTTCGTCATCAATTCTGACATAACCTTGATGACCCTTCATGGAGTCAATGTCATGCTGATACGTAAAGGTAACAGTTTGACCACTGGTTAAACACTTAAAGGTTGCCATAAGAACTCCATGAAAAAGGGGGTTATTAGCCCCCTTTAGATTAGACCATGCGGCCTACAACAATCTTCATTGTTGAAGATGCTAAGTCAACAGTAGAACCAGACTCATTCTGGATGCGGAACTTGACTGTGTTTGCGGCAGAAACATAACCTGTTACTGTCAAACCAACCAAGTCAACACCCAAAGATGCACCAAGAACCATGTCGCCCAAAGCAACGCCAGGTACTGTTACATCATCTGTTTCACCAGCGCCATCGACCAAAGAGCCAGCGTTCAATGTGGCAGTTACTGCCCATGTATCGCTGAACAAGCCACGGAACTGATCGTTACCAGCGCGAACTGATACTGCGGATGCGGTTGCCATAATAAATTCCTCCTAGATTAAGAAAAAATCCCCCCACCGATTAAGGCGAGGGGAAAGTGGCAACATTAGGCTGGAACGGCCAGAGCAAAAGCACCAGAAGCGTTAGCAGCAGAGCTAGTAGCGCTTGTACGGAGAGCTTTCACGCCATACAGAGTGTCAGCAGTGAACAATGTACCGAGGTACTCTTGTTTGTACTGAGTCTGTGAACGGATGCCCAATTGCTCAACCAAGACCATAGAGTCTTTGTGGCCCATCAAGCAGATGCGGTCAGCGCCAGAGTTACCAGCACCAGTGTCAGCATTGGATGTGGCGAACACAGCCATGCCGTACAGTTGACCGATTTCACCATTGCGGATTGCATTGCCGTTACCGACAAATGCTTGCTCAGTGTAACGAGCCAAACCCATCAAAGTGTTGCGGCTTGAAGGAGGGATGATGAAGAAACGGCCATCCATAGGAATGTCGTTGTCATCCAAACGCTGAATCGTGCGACGGATAGCAGCATCGGTCAAAGCGGCAGCGTTGGAGCTAGCGCTGTTGTAAGCGGTAGTGCCATCAGAGCCGATATAAGCCTTTGTGCTAGAAGCAGATGTAGCGTAGTCGTCAGTACCAACTGTAGCGCCATTGTAGGCACGACCCAATTGAACCAAGTCTGTGTCGATGCGTTTTGCCAAAGCATAACCAGCGTCTTCTGTGTAGAAAGAACGCAGTGATGTCAGGGCTTGAACTTCAACGATGTCTTCGATCAAACGGCTGTATTCATAGTGCTTGTTAATCAACACTTGAATGTTGGTGTCGCTCTCTGCAATCAGAGTAACGGCATCAGTAGCGGCTTTGAGTGAAGCAGAACCACGAGCTGGGCTAGGGATGTTAACAGTGTCACCCTTTTTGCCTTTGAAAGACATCTTTTTGACCAAGTTGGCCAAAACGAGGTTTTTCTTATAGGCAGCAACAATTTCATCACTCCAAATCTCTGGAATGAAGTTAGCTGCGGATGTTGTGGTAACGCTATTTGTTGGGGAAAAGGCGGTATTTGCCATGATTAAATCTCCTAAAAACGATGTTTAACGAACCCGTTTCTCAATGTACGCTTGCATGATTTCATCACTTAAAGCGGCATATCGATCTGGGTCTTTCAATTGAAGCTGAATAAGGTCAGCCCTACGATAAATCTTCTTTGATGATTCACCAGAACCACCTACATCTACACCTACAGCCTTTAAGTTCTGCTTGCGAGTTGCCTCACCCTCTTCACTTACTTGGCGACTTTTTACAGTCCGTAGTTGTTTGTAAGTAGAAATCAATTCATTGGCAGAGTCGAAATCATATCCAGCATCGGCTTCTTGAAAGAGCTTTAAGCGAACAGGGCTAGACTTCACCCAGTTTGCAAACTCCTGATCTTTTGCGATGTCGCCAAAATCGGGATGCTCTTGCGCTAACCTTTGCTGAACTTGCACCTTTTTCATCTCAAGAGTCGCTTGGCGAGCTGCTTGGACGTCAGGGTGATTGTCAACAGTCCTTTGAATTGCTTTCTGTGGATTCTCAAAGAAATCTACTTCAGGCTCTTCCTGCTTTGTCTGTTGCTGTTTAGACACCAGGTTCTGTTTGATGAGTTCATCAGCCAATCTTCGGACTTCGCCTACTTCTTGTGCTTGCTTACCAATGAGCTTTTCAGCCTCTTGGTGCATTCTCACAATCTCGTCTACGCTTTTGTCCCTGTATTTCTCAGGAAGCTCAGACTTAGCCTCTGCCTTCTGCTCTTCGATCTCTAATTCACCAAACTCTTCTTTGTCATCATCAATCAACATACTTTTTTCCTTTTTCCTGCCGTCAATCGGTTGTAGGACATTCAACTCGGCACTATTGCTTATGAGTTGGCTTTTTGCTCCGCTTTTAGCTTATCTGTGTGGCTTTTACCAAACTTACTGTATGCAGTAGGAAAGGAACCAGACCATCCTTCTAATCTAAAAGCAGGTGCGGATAAAATGCGGTGAGCTTGCCCACCACACTCACATACTAGACTTGTTGTCTCATAATCAACAAATCTGTCTGTTTTGTGTCCGTTTTCACAGACATATTCATACATTCTTTTCATTTAAGTCCTCAAATGCTTGTTCGCTGACTTGTTTCAAGTTTTTCAGCCAAATAAGGATTGATAACTCACCTTTTCGAAATTGTAGAGTCTTTTCATCTGCAATTGTCGAAATATTATTCAAAGGCTCAATCATTCTGTCAACATCTTCCATCAAATCTATCCAACCTTGTGTGGACATTGTGGAAAATCGCTCTTCGTAGTACTTTTGCAGTTCAGGGGTCATTGCTTAGTCATCTGTTTTTCAACGATCTTGGCTTTATTCTTGATATCAGCCTCTTTGAGTAGCAAATCTGCAACTTTTACTCGTTTATCAAACTCACGAGCCGCTAAATCTGCCTCATTTGGTAGATTCTTGGTGTTAGCAGCCATGCTCTTAGCTTGAAGTTCAATAGGCATCAATTGAGCCTCTGTCAACAGCTTCTGAGCCTCTGCCTTGTTCTGCTCTGCTTGAGTAGTTTGGACAGCAATCTGAGCTTGAGCCAGTTGCATAGCCAATTGTTGTTGCATTTGCTGTGCTTGTTGAGCCTGTGGATCACCAGAAGCCATCTTGTCCAGCATCTCAATCAACTCATAGCGGTTTGACAACGATGAATTAGCCATGATTCCCTTGAGAATGACTGGCAAAACAGGTGTATTTGGGCCAAGAGTCTGCAAGAGAGAGATGAATTGCTGTTGTTCATGCTCACGAGCAATAATTCCCAAAGCAGCAGTCGGAATGAACTTCATGTCCACAGTAGGATAACGCTCTGGGTCGAACTGCATATAGCGGTAGGCGGCTTTGGTGATGAAGGGGATCATAAAATCCTCTTGGAAGTTCACCAATGTACGCTTGTACTTCTTGATAATCGAGGCAACAGCCATCGAAATGCCGCCTTGACCTGCATCACGAGAAACAGCAGATACCATTCCTTGTGAATCAAGAGTGCCAGTAGCCTGAAGGAGCATTCTTTCAAACTCTTTAGCAGTCGTCAGGTTAGAACCATCAGTATTGCCGAACTTAAATGGGAAGAGAATCTCATTAGGATTGCCGTTTGTCAGGATAGCCTTGCCTGGTTTAACTTCAAACTTCGCACCACGTGGGAGGCGAGTGGCATCCATAGCCATCATTGGGCTAGTAGTCAGGGCTAGAGAGTCCAAGTGGCTACGAACTTGGGCATCAATAGCCTTTTGAGAGTTGTAAGCCTTCTCTACAGTACCACGACCCAACAAGCGATTAGGAACTGTGTCGTCCTGATAAGCAAGGATTGGGCGGTCTTTCATCATGTATGGATTCTTCTCAGCCTTGAGAAGTGTTCCATCATTGGCAATCACGACAATTGCTTCGACCAGATCGGCATATTCGTCTTGGGTAGAGTCTTCAGGAAATAAATCCTCGACTTCACCATCTTCGTTTTCCAGTTGTTCAAGGTATTCACGAGGAACCAGACCATAATAGGTCAACAACTTAACTTTATCGTCTTCGTACTGAGTAATCTCTTGGGTAGGCTCTAAGTCCGTATCCATAGAGTCAGTAGTTACTTGAACCTTACGATAGATGCCATCCTCTTGACCTTTAACAATCTTGTGGATGGAAACATACTTCTCAATCGCAACACCCATACAGTCATCAATAGATGTGCCATTAGGGTCAAACAAGAAGTTACGAGGGTTAACAGGAACAATCTTTACTGCGATGCGGTCTTGCTCAACAACACCAATAGCGGCTTGTGTTTGACCAGGAATAGGTTGTGTTGCAGGAACATAAACCTTCTCTGTTTTGACAACAATCTCACCAATACCAGTGCCGTAAATCTCTGCCAACAACTCAATTTGGTCAATAGACTTACGAATCTTATCGACCTTGAAGTCTTCCATGAGTTGAGCCTTGATAGCCGCAACATCTAGAGGATTGTTGTTGACATCACGGATATCGTCTTGGATGTCAAAGAATTCACCTTGACCAAAGATAGCCTCCATGATCTCGGCATGGCGGGTTTCTACAGCTTGTTGAGTAGCAGGAGTGACGATTCTTGAACGCTCAGAATCACGAGTCTTGTCTTCAGCAGCCCATTCACCATTGAAGATACGCTCATATTCGAGCCAGTCGTCCAAGTAGTTGGTGTCTCGGTAGCTTCTCCATCGGTCACAATGGTCAACAACAAAGGAAACTAGTTCCTTGTCGCTGTCTGTAGGCTCATCAAACTGAGAAAATTGTTCGTCCATCATACCCCCGATATTACATCCATAGGCTCCCAATCCTCGCTGTCATCGTCTTCCATGTACGAAGTAACAGCAAGTTGGTCAACATAACTGAGGGCATCTGGTAGGTCATCATGGACACCTTGGGCGGGGAACAACAACAGTTGATCTACAAAATCATCCCAGTCTCCCTCAGAATTTAACACAATTCTGCCATGCTCGAACCTACCTTGTAAAGCCCAGATGATTCTGTCTGCTTTTTTTCTATTCCCATGCGTCAAATCAACGATATGAGCATACACATTGTTCTTTCTCATAAGGTCGCTCAGATAGGGCAAAACAGCGTTCTTTAACGCCCCCCTCTCTATCCCTACAGAAACAGGGCGGTAATCTCTAATCGCTAGAAGAATCTTAGAGGCTGTCTCACGGATATCCCATCTCCCATGAATAATCTCCTTAACGAACCACTTGCCATCATCCGTTACCTTGACCACGCAGATAGCCGACTCGTCCAGACGCTTCTTAGCATTCCCTGCTTGTTTGGCAACCTCTTCAAATCCTGCTAGGTCAATAGCAATGAAGTAAGAGCCATAGTTCGGCTCTTCCCCATACTTCAACCATTCTTCCTTGAAGATATCGCTTCCAGCATTTGAGAACGAAGCCATGTACTCCTGTTTAAAAGCAAAGGTACTCAGGGTCTTCTTAGCAGATTCAATCTCTTTAGGGTCGATTAAAGGGTTATCTGCGGTTGTAAAGTGCCAAGACTTCCAATCCTCATCATCACCATTCTCACCCAACTTAAAGGTATCGTGGAACCAGTTTCTTCCCTTTGGAGTCCCAATAAACAAGGCTCTTCCTCGTTTATCAGATAAAGACGCACGAATAACCTGTTCCCACGCTTCAGGCTTGATGTCTGCTACCTCGTCCAGTACGGCATAAGTAAGACTAACACCACGAAGGGTATCGGGTCTGTCAGCACCACGAACATAGATTCTTGCTCCGTTTATCAGAGTGATATCTAGGTTATTCACATGACTGCTCTGAATTACCTCTCTACCAAGGTCTAACAGCAAGTCCCAGATAATCTGTCTTGACTGTCCCATAGTAGGGCTTACATAGAGTACAGCAGAGCCTTGTGGACACTTTAAACCCTCAATCAAGAGAGTTACAGCCGCCATCCTAGATTTGCCACACCTACGACCAGCAGCCACAACCTTAAACCGAGTCTTATCCTTAAAGACCTCTTGTTGCCAAGGAAGGAGAGAGAAATTCAAATCAGCCATACTTTGCCTCTACATCTTCTGCAGGGTTTGTATCAATGATAGTCGGCTCACCAAGTCCTGTAATGTTAATCGTTACAGCACTCCTCTGGCTCTTATCCTTCTCAAACATACTCACTGGTAGAGTCCTGTCTAAACACATCTTCAAAGCCACCAATTGATGCGGATGCTCGTCATTCAATGCTATCTCTATCACCTTCTGAGCAACATCCTTACCTCCTGACCTAATCATCAACTCTTTAAGCTCCTTCAAGCGTTGATGGTCAGTCTTAGGCAATACAGCAGGAGGGTTATCAGCAAACCTCTGTATCGTCATCTTCACAGAACCTTTAGGGCGTCCTCTTCCTCTTTTCAATTGTTCCACTTTATCCTTTCAGAGTTTCCAATTTAGCTTTTTCAGAACAGGGGAGGCTCCATCAATCTCTTCACCCTAACCCTACCCCCTCCCCCCCATACATCTCCACCACCTAGGGATTACCCTACCTCTCCACCTATGGCAAATGTCCTAATGTCCTATTGTTCTATTGTTCTATGCGAGGGGCAACGATGCACCTTTTCTAGGGTACTTGGATTGATCTAGTCTTATCTGTTCCCTTGTCTATCCCTTATCTAATCCCTTACGTTATCCCTTAATGTCTCTACATTGGGGCTGTCTCTTTATTCGCGGATTCCATAGTAACTAACCCTATTGTCTCTAATGGGCTATCCATTCTGTATCCAATGCCATGCAAGTACTGATATAGGCTTAAGAGGTTTTCGAAACCCTTAGTGATGTTCCCTTGTCCAGCAGCTAATAAGATGTTTCTTTTGGGGCTGTCTAGTTTTCTGCGGAACTGTACTGTGTCAATTTTTGGTGGGCGCGCCATTGTCCAAGCCTTGTCTGATAAATTATTTAAATAAATTGTACTTTATTAGGGTTTGTCCTAATAGTTTTTTGTTTTTTTGGTGCTATTCTTACCTCACCTTCAATCGGAAGGGTCAATAAATAGGTGTCAATATGCGCAAAAACATTACTCTTTCATCAGGCCGCACAATCGGTCATCGTCCTTACCTTATCAATGGCGTACCCAATGGTGCCACCGAAGCTTTTGTAATTGGTGGCGGTGAAATGACCAATGCTGAATGGGCAGAATACTGCCAGGCGATCAACGCTAAGGTGGCAGCATGAAAAACACTCTCTTAGACTTATTGTCCGTCCTTGTCATTGCTTCATTGCTTTGCATAGGGCTACTGGCTTATTTTGACGTCCTAGTCAAATAACATTTCAACGGGTAAGCTCACGGGTTGGGCTTATTCGATGCAATGTTGCATCATTCAATCAATAGGTGTCAATTATGAAAATCTCTCTGAAAACTTCTGCTTTGCGTGCTGCTTTGCTTTGCGCTGCTAAAAAAGACATTCGCTACTATTTGCAAGGTGTTTGTGTTTCCATCAATCACCCAGAAGTCGCAATGGTCTATGGCACAAATGGGCACATTCTATTTGCGGGACAATGCCCCATTGAAATGATAGAAGCACCCGAAGCTCTTGGGTTTGATCTAATCATTCCTTCCGATGCCATCAAAGCAATGGACAAAAAATCAGAAGTGGTGATGCTAGAAACCATTGAAGGCGGTGCAAAGGGCTATTACGTTTTGGGAAATTCACGTTTTCAAGCCATTGATGCAAGGTTTCCCGATGTTTCTAGGGTAGTTCCTGCCCGTGATTCATTCCCAGAACAAAAACCCTCTTATTTTCGCCCTGAGTACTTGTCAACAGCGAATGAAGCTCTTGCAATGTATTACGGCAGCAAAAAAGACATTTGCTATCCCTTGCATACAAGGGGTGATGCCTCTGGTGTTGTCCACATGAATAGAAACGATGCCTTAGTGGTGGTTATGCCGATGCGAAATGATCCAGGCATTTATCAGGGCTTGAATTCTGACTTCATGCAAGTTCAACAAAAAGCAGCATAAGGGGCAAACCATGAAAACATATTACCAACTTATGCAAGATTATGAAAAAGCCATCACCGCCTACCATAAAACCAAACCAATGACTCAAAAAGCTCACTTAGCGGGCAAACGTTTAGACAAGGCAGTAGAAGCTTTAGCGCAATACCGCGCAAATGAATGGATAACATCATGAAAACAACAGTTTATTTCTCAGAATTTAGAGATTATTTTCACGAAATTCGCCCAGATAATTTTTCTTATGAGGCATTAAGAATACTTTTTGACTATTTTGAAGAGTTTGAAGAGTCAACAGGCGAAGAGGTGGAATTTGATGTGATCGCTATTTGCTGCGACTTTAGCGAAGATTCTTTTGAAAATATTGCAGATCAATATGGCATTGAACTAGATGCCGATATGGATGAAGATTATCAAAAACAACAGGTAATTGAGCATTTAGAGGGTGAGGGCGCTTATGTTGGCGATTCTATAAATGGCATCGTTTATCGGAACTTCTAAGAGGCTAACATGACACAAATTGAAGCACTCACCCAGTGTTTGTATTTAGCACTGACAGCACCAGATGACCAAAAAGCGCAAAAAGCCTCTCATTTAGCGGAACAAATAGCCCACGGGTTAACCAATAAGCAAGTTAACCAATGCAAGGAAAAAGCCCTTGAACTATTGGAGGCCGTATGATCTATTTTGCTTTGGCTTCTGACGGCCTTTTCTACAATTTAGGCGATCATGGGGATTTTGAAGCTGCAAACGATACAGCCGAAAACCTTAAAATTGAGACAATTTGGCTTTTTGGTGAAGATGAAGCAATAAACGCTGCAAACTTTATCCAAGATCAAATCAAGGAAACACGGGAAACATGGGGGGCGTTGTGATTTATGCCTGCATTGCCCTAGTTTTGCGAATACTCTTAGGAAAACGCTAAACCCTCAGACCCGCCATTGTGCGGGTTTTCTTTTGCCTAAAATAAGCCATTACAGCGATTATTTGCTAAACCCTAGCGCTACATTGTACAAGCATAGAAAACGGCTTAAAACGGGCTTTTAATCGTTTCTTGAGGCATTCCCTCACATAATTTTCTTATTGTTTCATTCAGTGCTGACAGTTCATCCATTTTGTATACATTCCACAATCGCTTCTGCCCGTGAATTCCGTTTAATGATCCTCTGTGACAA
>ERZ1034363.927-NODE-927-length-17994-cov-4.886253_pt1 | contig 17994 bp, 15 predicted proteins | sample MGYA00520616_ERZ1034363 | MGnify/ENA primary metagenome ERZ1034363 (study PRJEB33736, sample SAMEA104284506) | Azolla filiculoides | biome: Urban; feature: Water surface; material: Ditch water | place: Netherlands | collected 2015-10-28 | depth 0-0.1 m ...
CCCTTGGCGTAAGGTTTCCAACAGCAGGTCTGGATAGTGCGCTACAGGCGCTACACGGTGCGCGCTGAACAGATCCGGGAACAGCCGCATCATCATCTTGCGGTTTTCCAGCATGTAAGACACGCCTGATGGCACTCGGAGATTATCTTCCAGTACGTACCACTCATCTTCTCCAACGCATACCAGATCAATCCCGGCAATCATGGAGTAGATACCCGAAGGCACATTCAGATCTAGCATTTCTTTACGGAACTGCGTATTGCCCAGCACCCGATTGGCCGGGATGATGCCAGCACGGAGAATATCCCCGCGTCCGTAAACATCTTTCAAGAATAGGTTCAGCGCCTGAACACGTTGAGCCAGACCTTTCTCCAGCCGTGCCCAGTGTGCTGCAGGAATAATGCGTGGGACCAAATCAAACGGAATGAGTCGCTCAGTACCTACATCGTCACCATATACAGAGAAGGTAATGCCAACTTGCCGGAAGAGGTGATCGGCTTCCGCCTTTTTGGTTTCCAGGTATCCAGACTCTCGTGCCGATTTCCAGGTTTCAAAACCCTGGTAGTGTGGACGCACCGAACCGTTCTCTAGCAACATTTCGTCAAACATGATCTTCCTCGTAAATCCTGATGGGCTACGAGTAGATCAATACAAGAATCGTGCCAGAATTACTGACAGTGCAAATAAAAATCCATGCGCCAATAGCGGGCGCAGCGTCCATCACGGGGAGATGGCCGCACACCGCTGGTGCGTTAGTAAGTTATTGTCCCCAAGATGGTGCTGTTGCCGGCTGGTCGGCTTATCCAAGCGCTTCTGTTGTGCTAGCCGGTATAATTCGGCCTGCCGTCTCCTTAGTTAAATGGATATAACGGGGCCCTCCTAAGGCCCAGTTAGTGGTTCGATTCCACTAGGGGACGCCACTTGACCCATTCAGCGGATCCCTCTCTTTATATGAAATATCTCATTACCCTGGTTGTTATTGCATTGCTGGTTTGGTTATGGCGATCACAGGCAAGTGTTAAAGCCGGGGATGGGAGTCTTCCTAGTGTGGGAGCGGCTGCGCCAAGCTTTGATCTGCCGGATACCCGAGGCGTACAACACAAGCTAGCAGATTACCGAGGTCATTGGTTAGTGCTGTATTTCTACCCAAAAGCCGATACGCCGGGTTGTACGCGTCAGGCTTGTAAATTCCGCGACGACTGGCAGAGTTTTCAACAGATGGGTGTCGTCTTGGTGGGCATTAGTGCTGATAAGCCATCGGCTAATGCAGCATTTGCACTCAAATTTCATTTGCCGTTTCCCCTATTGTCTGACGCCAATGGAGACTTTGCGCGTCAATATGGCGCCTGGATGAATCTGGGTATCACTGGATTCCCGCGTCGTTACACCTACCTCATTGATCCGGACGGCCGTGTAGCCAAGGTCTATACCGATGTGTCTGTATCCGGGCATAGCGCCGAGGTGCTGGCCGATCTTAAACGTTTGACGGGTTATTGATATGCCCTTGCTGTCAGTAAATGCAGGTTGTCTGGCCTATGGCGATGTACCCCTGTTGGACCATGTTGAATTCCAGATTGATGCAGGTGAGCGTGTCGCGCTGATTGGTCGTAACGGCACGGGTAAGTCATCTTTGCTGGCCGCCATTGCTGGCTTGCGCGCACTGGATGATGGGCAAGTATGGAAAGCACCTGATCTGCGTATTACTTATGTCCCACAGGAGCCGGAGTTTGAGGCAGGTGCAAGCGTTTTTGATGCCGTGGTTGGTGGATTGGGTGAGCAGTCGCGCTTATTGGCCGGTTATCATGATTTATCGCATCGACTGGCAGATATGCCAGAAGCAGACCGTGCTGCCGCGCTGGATGAATTGGCCCGCTTGCAACATGAGCTGGAAGCTTCCGATGCTTGGCAACAGAACGCCCTGGCAGAGAGGGTAATTGCCGAATTCCATTTGAATCCGGATGCCCGCATTGATGATTTATCCGGGGGGCAGAAAAAACGGGTGGCATTGGCTCGTGGCCTGGTCTGTGAGCCTGATGTGTTGCTGCTCGATGAGCCGACCAACCACCTGGATATCGCTGCCATTGACTGGCTAGAAAACCTGCTGCTGGCCCGTAACGTTGCCTTGCTGTTTATTACTCACGACCGTCGCTTCCTGGATCGCCTGGCAACCCGCATTGTTGAACTAGATCGTGGCCTCTTAAGTAGTTATCCCGGTTCCTTTAGCAAATATCAGGAACGTAAGGCTCAGCGACTGCACGAAGAATCACTGGAGCAGGCGCGAGCAGATAAGCTGTTAGCGCAGGAAGAGATCTGGATTCGTAAGGGCGTTGAGGCACGCCGGACTCGTGCGGTGTTCCGTGTCCAACGGTTGGATCAACTGCGCGCCGAACGTGCTGCCCGCCGCAATCAGCAGGGGCAGGTAGCTATGCGTGTTGATTCGGGCGATACCTCCGGCGCCTTGGTGGCGGATTTGATCAATGTGTCCAAGTCGTATGAAGGTCGCAAGATCATCGATAACTTCAGCGGTCGCATCATGCGGGGTGATCGTGTGGGCCTGATTGGTCCGAATGGTGCGGGCAAAACCACCATGCTTCGCCTGATTCTGGGCGAAATCGAACCGGACAGCGGTACCGTCAAGCGCGGTACCAAGCAACAAGTCGCTTACTTCGATCAGTTCCGAACGGCGCTTGATCCTGAAGCGCCTTTACATGAGGTCATCTCGCCGGGCTCGGATTATGTCGAAGTGGCGGGTAGACGTACGCACGTTATGACCTATCTGGGGGACTTTCTTTTTTCGCCGCAACGTGCGCGTTCTCCGGTTAAATCTTTGTCGGGCGGTGAACGTAACCGTTTGTTGTTGGCGCGGCTGTTTGCGCGTCCGGCCAACATTCTGGTGCTTGATGAACCGACCAACGATCTGGATATCGACACCCTGGAACTGCTCGAAAGCCTGTTGCAGGATTACCAGGGCACCTTGCTCCTGGTGAGTCATGATCGTAGCTTCCTCGATAACGTGGTGACGCAGGTGATCGCTGCCGAAGGCGATGGCCAATGGCGCGAGTTTGTAGGCGGCTACAGCGATTGGGCTGAATGGCATGCAGTGCAAAACAAATCCGCAGAGAAAGCGGCTGCAGTTAAAGCGCCGGCTAAAGCTGCCGAAGCAACGTCTGCATCAGGCGCGCGCGCTGCCAAGCTGAGCTATAAGGAACAGCAGGCGCTGAATGCCTTGCCTGGCCAGATTGAGGCACTAGAAATAGAGCAGGCGGCATTGCTTGAAAAGCTGAACGATCCCACGATCTTCGCAACAGATCCCTCTGCTGGGCAGACGATTGCCACTCGCCTGGCAGCGATTGAAGAGGAATTGCTCGTGCTGTTGGAAAGCTGGGAAGCGTTAGAAGCTAAAACCACAAAATCTTGAGCGGTTTAAGAAGGCTTAAGGAATCTGCCAGTCCAGCGTAAAGCTTCCATTGCCAGAGTCGCCCAGCGTTTCGGCAAGCCAGGGCAGAGTTTCTTCCAGCGTTTGTGGCAATGTCCACGGGGGATTCACGACAAACAGGCCGCTACCCGTCATGCCCAAGCCATCGCTTGCGGGGGGCTGGGTCGATAGCGTCACATGTAACCAGCTCGGTAGACCCAGTTTTACCAGACGATCCGGTAGTTCCACGGCTTCACGGCGGGCGAGTATCGGGTACCAGAGCACATAGGTGCCTGTGGCGAAGCGTTGAACTGCATCACGTAGGCCTGCTACGACTTTGCCGTAGTCTGTTTTATCTTCGTACGAGGGGTCAATCAGTACAGCGGCACGACGTTGTGGTGGCGGCATTAAGGCTTTGAGGCCGGCTAGGCCATCGGCCACATTGATCTGCGTGCGCTTTTGTACAAAGCGTAAAGCCTGCGCCAGCAAAGGCGCATCGGTGCTGTGACGTTCGAAGAAACGCAGAACGTCCGCATGGCGGGTGCAGTAACCGGAAATCCAGGGAGAGCCGGGGTAGTGCTTCAGTGCCGGGCTGGCATTGGCGGCCTTAACTACCTGACGGTAACGCACTACCGATTCGGGTAAGTCATCGTCAGCCTGTTCCCAGAGTTTCCCGATGCCGGTAGACCACTCGCCAGTTTTACGGGCCATGTCACTCTCCACCAGATACATTCCCGCACCCGCATGGGTATCAAGCACCATGAAGGGCTTGTCCTTCTGGGTGTAGTAATCCAGTACCTGAATCCAGATCAGGTGTTTGAGTACATCGGCAGGGTTGCCGGCGTGGAATGCGTGACGATAGCTAAGCATGAATGGGTTTCGTTCAGAGTAGGGGTGCCATTAATTGAGCGGCGTTTTCTTTTAGGCGTTCGCTTAACGGACGCGCAGACCAGGCAGTAGGATCAATCGGGATGGAGCGTGCCAGGTATTGATCCTGCAATGCGCGTACCTGTTGGCTGAATCCGGCATCGTAGATCATCAGGGTGATTTCGTAGTTAAGGCGCAGGCTGCGCATATCCAGATTGACTGAACCAAATATGGTGAATTCACGATCAACCACTAAGCTCTTGGTATGGAGCAGGCCCCCCGTGAATTGCTGGATCTTAACGCCAGCAGTTAACAGGTCTGCCATATAGCTACGACTGGCATAACGCACCAGCGTTGAATCCACGCGCTGCGGTACGATGAGTGTGACATCAACGCCGCGGCAGGCCGCTGTTTGCAGTGCCTGAAACAGTGCTTCATCCGGAACAAAGTAAGGCGTTGTTAGAACCACTTCCTTCCGCGCATCGAGCACTGCACTCAGCAACATGTGAGACATGTTGGCGGCTTTGTAGCTAGGTCCAGTCGGGACGACTTGTACATTCAAGTCGCCTGAGGGTGGGGGAATGGGGGTGGCGCGAATCTGATCCAGAAACGTTATGAAACCGGCGATATTGCCAGTTTCAATTGCCCAGTCGCCCTCGAAAATAGTCGTCAGTGCTACTGCGCTAGGGCCGACAACGCGCGTCATGGCATCGACCCATTCGCCCACACCGGCATCCTGTTTAAAAAACGCCGGGTCAACCAGATTAAGGCTGCCTGTCCATGCAATATGCTGGTCGATCGCCACGATCTTGCGGTGCAGGCGTAGATCGGCTCGGCCAAACTGTAAGCGCAACGGATGAATGGCACAGGCTTTGACGAGCTGAACACCACCTGATTTAAGACGCTTTGGCCACGCACTCTTGAAAAACGTACTGCTACCCAATTCGTCCAGTAAGACACGGCAGGCGACCCCACGTGCTGCTGCACGAATAAGTGCCTCACCCACGAGATCGGCGGTGCCGCCCGGGTTCCAGATGTAAAACTCAACATCGCAGCGGCTTTGTGCCGCATTGATGTCATCAATCATGCCGTGGAGAATAGTCTGTGCGTCAGAGTAAAGCGTCAGTGCATTGCCGGGTACCGGCGGCATACCACCGTGGTGTTCTGCTAGAACCGCCATCGCACGAAACTTATCATTGATGTGGCAGGTTGTTTCTGGAAAACGAACATCAAACAACTCGGTCATGCGGATATAAGCTGGGGCAATTTCATGCATGCGCTTACGTCTTTCACGACCGGTCGGGCGTTCACCGATTAATAGGTAAGCACTAATCCCTATAATCGGCATGATCGCCACGATCAGAATCCACGCCATGGCGACGCCTGGCGGTCGTCGTACCCAGATAATTCGTATGGCAAAAAGCAATACGATCAGCGGATGGAAGAGGTAAATCCAGGTGGAATCGGTGGCGAAAGCCCAAACCATGTCGATATCTAGGAAAGTAGGGGGTAGGAAAGGCTCAGGGAAATGCAGATTTCCTTGTGTTATCGGGAGTTTACCCTGTTCTACCGACTTGCATCCGGAAGCGGCCTCCATTAGCATCATGGCTTCAATAAACGTAAAGTGTCCATGCAATTACCGGGGTTTTACCGGCGATAGTCGACATCAGTTCTAAAGGGTTTAAGAATGATTCCTGAGCTTGGGCAGTTGGCTCTGTCGCTGTCGCTTTTTGTCGCCTTATCGCTATCGATTTTAGGTCTAGCGGGTCCGCAATTGGCCGTGTCGGCCTGGGTGCGTTTGGCCAAACCCTTGGCATTGATTTTGTTTGCGCTACTGGCATCGTCTTTTTTATGCCTGACCTTGAGCTTTATTACCAACGACTTTTCTGTTGCCTATGTGGCGGGGCACTCCAACTCGAAGTTGCCGCTAGAGTACCGATTTGGTGCTGTTTGGGGCGGACACGAAGGCTCTTTGTTACTTTGGGTGTTCATGCTCACGGCCTGGACCGCCGCAGTGGCTCTTTTCTCACGCACGCTACCTGCCGAAATGGTGGCGCGGGTGCTGGGGGTGCTGGGGTTGGTGGGCTTTGGCTTCATCCTTTTTATTCTATTCACCTCCAATCCGTTTACACGCCTGTTACCTGCAGTGATGGAAGGTCGTGACCTGAATCCGTTGTTGCAGGATCCGGGCCTCGTTTACCACCCACCCATGCTTTACATGGGTTATGTCGGTTTCTCGGTGGCCTTTGCATTTGCTATTGCTGCCTTGCTGGAAGGGCGTTTGGATGCCACCTGGGCACGCTGGTCACGCCCGTGGACACTGGCGGCTTGGGTTTTTCTCACCATCGGTATTGCGCTTGGCTCCAACTGGGCCTATTACGAATTAGGTTGGGGTGGCTGGTGGTTCTGGGATCCGGTAGAAAATGCCTCCTTTATGCCATGGCTGGTGGGTACCGCGCTGATTCACTCGCTGGCCGTTTCTGAAAAACGCGGTAGCTTCAAGAACTGGACCGTGCTCTTGGCGATTGGCGCTTTCTCGCTGTCGCTGCTTGGCACCTTTATCGTACGTTCCGGTGTATTAACTTCCGTGCATGCTTTTGCTGCCGATCCAGCACGCGGTATCTTCATCCTGGTTTTCCTGGCTATTGTAGTGGGTGGTTCTCTGGCGTTGTTTGCCTGGCGGGCACCTACAGTTGGCCGTGGTGGCGCTTTTGCGCTGGTGTCTAAAGAAACGCTACTGCTTATTAATAATGTGCTGCTACTGGCGGGTATGGGTGCCGTTCTGTTGGGTACGGTGTATCCCATGGTCATCGACGCCTTGAATCTGGGCAAACTCTCCGTTGGCCCGCCGTACTTTAACGCGGTGTTTGTACCGATCATGTTGCCGCTGCTTTTGTTGCTGCCTTTAGGGCCGGTAGCCCGTTGGAAGCAAGATCAGCTCATGCCCTTGCTAAAAAGCTTGCGTGTTGAAGCGGTGCTGGCAGTCGTTGCTGCCATTGTCTTGCCTTTACTCATGGGCAGTTGGCGGCCTATGGTGGCAGTAGGTGCCGGGCTCGCTGTTTGGGTCATGGCGGGTGTGGTGCGTCAGGTGGTCGTGCGCGTTAAAACCAGTTGGCCGCCTCGCGCTTTCTGGGGCATGCAATCTGCACATCTGGGCTTGGCTGTTTTTGTGATTGGCGTCACCTTCGTCAGTAGTTATCAGATCGAGCGTGATGTCAGCATGGCACCGGGTGATACGGTGTCTATCCATAACATCCAGCTCACCCTTAAAGGCGTCACCCCAGTGCAAGGCCCAAATTACGAAGGCGCCCGTGGCGTATTGATTTATGGTCCGCAGGATCAACCCGAAAAACCGTTGGGTACGCTTTATTCCGAAAAGCGCACTTACTTCTCTTCCACCATGCCGATGACCGAAGTGGGGATCGACAGCAGCATTACGCGAGATCTTTACGTCTCGATGGGTGAACCTACCAATAACAATGCCTGGGCTGTTCGGGTCTATTACAAACCGTTTGTGAGCTGGATCTGGGCGGGTTGCGCCCTGATGGCGCTGGGCGGCATGCTTGCCGCATCTGATCGTCGTTATCGTGCACGTAAATCGACGGACGCCGGTGAAGATGCCAGCGACATTCATGAAGAGAAAGTAGCATCCTGATGAAACGTTTCTGGTGGTTCCTCATTCCTTTACTGGCGTTCGCAGTTCTGGTGTTTTTTCTCGGAAAAGGGCTGACTAAAGACCCGCGCTACGTGCCATCGCCACTGGTTGGTAAAACGGCTCCTACGTTTGATCTGCCTCAACTGCAGGACCCTAAACAGACTTTTGCACCGGAAGACCTCAAAGGGCGCGTCTGGTTGCTTAATGTCTGGGCCTCGTGGTGTGTTTCCTGCCGGGAAGAGCATCCGGTGCTGGTCGAGTTTGCCCGGACGCACCCTGAAGTACCGCTTATCGGCCTGGACTACAAAGATCAACGGCCGGATGCACTGGCTTGGCTCAAAAAGCATGGCAACCCGTATGTGCTCTCGGCCTTTGATGCCGATGGACGAGTTGGCATTGATTATGGTGTTTACGGCGTTCCGGAAACCTATGTCATAGACCAGGCCGGTGTGATCCGGTACAAGCACGTGGGTCCGGTAACACAGGAAGTCGTGCAGACGCTGATTGATCCGATGCTTAAAGGACTCAAATAATGAAAGGGCTCTTTAAGCTTTTTGTTGCAATCTGGCTAGTAACAGCCGGGGCTGCTTACGCTGCCGAAGCACAACCACTTGCCCAGAATCCGCTTGTTGAAACGCGCCTCAATGCCATTTCAGAAAACCTACGTTGTCTGGTTTGCCAGAACGAATCGCTGGCGGGCTCACGAGCTGAACTGGCGGAGGATTTGCGCCGTGAAGTACGTCATCTCATTGAAGCGGGTAAATCAGATAAGGAAATCATTGATTTTCTTGTGAGTCGTTATGGAGACTACGTGCTTTATGACCCGCCCTTCAAAAGCACCACCCTGTTTCTATGGGTGGGCCCCTTTATCTTGTTGGCGGGGGGGCTCATTGGCCTGGTGGTTTTCTTGCGTCGTCGAAGCCGGCAAGGTTTGATCGACGAACCAGACTATTCACCTGTATCAACGCCGTCAGATGGCGTGGCACCTACTAAAAATAGAGTGGCAGGCCGTTGGTTGCTATGGTTGATCATGGTGCTGATCCCGCTTGGGGGAGGATTGGTTTACCTGAAGGTTGGTAATCTTACTGCCCTGAATCCGGCTAACGTTAAACCTGCTCCTGATCCGAATGTCATGGTGGCGCGCCTACAGGCCAAGATGGATGCCAATCCGGATGATCCAGCTGGGTGGCAGCTACTCGCACGTGCCTATATGGTAATGAATCGTCCGGAAGACGCGGTTAAGGCCTTTGGACACATCCTGCCGCTGATCAAACAGGAGCCACAGCTCATGGCAGATTATGCCGAAGCGCTGGCCGCCTCGGGTGATCTTAAAGGCGCTCGGACCTGGATCAACAATGCGTTGCAAAAAGGCAGCCAGGATCCCAAAGTGCTGTTCCTGGCGGGCGGTCTGGCTTTCGACGAAGGCAATTACAAACAGGCTATTAGCTTCTGGGAGCGCATTCTCAAATTGGTCGCCCCGGATTCGCCAGAAGCCAAGTTCGTTCAGGAGAACATTAGCGAAGCGCGAGCCCGCATGAAGTAAGCGGCTAAGCGCTGGCAGTCATGCAAAGGGAGCCTAGGCTCCCTTTCTTCATGGCATTAAGTACGAACGTACTATTTGAGGGTTTTAGAAGCTTTTTCTACAGCCGCTTTATCCAGTGCCTGTTGGGCTTCTGGCGGCATATAGTTTTCATCATGTTTGGCCAGCACTTCTGATGCCTTGAAGTTAGGTGTTGTGCCTACATCGTCTAGCTTGCCCTGGGCGACAACGCCTTTGCCTTCGCGAAACAGATCAGGCAGGATGCCTGTGTAGGTTACCGGAATGTCGTGTATGGTATCTGTTACAACAAAGCGCACGTTGACACCTTCTCTTTGTAAGCTACCTTCTTTGACCATGCCGCCGATTCGGAAGGCGCGATTCTTCGGTGCTTCACCCGCAGCAACCTGCGTAGGTGTAAAGAAGAACACCAGGTTTTCTTCAAAAGCGTTGAGAACCAGTGTGGCGGCAACGCCAATTACGGCAAGCGCGCCAATGATCAGAGCAAATCGTTTGTGACGTGGTTTCATTTTAATAGAATCACAACAGGTAGTTATTTCGAATGTCTTTAAGTGCTTGTTTGCGGCGGTGATTTGCCAGTAGGGGTTCGGCAATCATAGTGACTGCGCATACGCCAAAGCTCCCCCAGACGTATAGACCATAGCCGCCCATAGCAAAAAAGTCGCTGATTGATTGCCACTGCATTATGCGGCCTCCTTAACGTCCGGTAGGTGGTGTACCCACTCGGTATTGCCTTCACGTTCCAGCATGATAGTGCGTGCGCGCATTAAGGCAACCGCAATGGTGTAAGCCCAGAAAGCCAAAGCCATAACCAGCATCCCCCAGAGCATGGTGCTGGCCATGCTGGGAGACTTGGTCAAGGAAACAGATGCGCCTTGATGCAAGGTGTTCCACCACTTCACCGAGAAGTAGATGATTGGTACGTTCACCACACCCACAAGGGAGAGCAGGGCGCCGGCACGATCGGCGCGACGCGGGTCATCAATAGCAGCTTGTAGTGCAATGAAACCGATGTAGAGGAAGAACAGAATCAGTTCGGACGTCAAACGCGCATCCCATACCCACCAGGCGCCCCACATGGGTTTACCCCAGAGTGCGCCAGTCCATAAAGACAGAAAGGCAAACAAAGCCCCGGTTGGTGCCAGGGCGCTGGTCATCATGCCTGATAGTCGGGTATTGAACGTGAGGCCTAGCAAAGACCAGAAAGCCATGATGCAGTAGATAAACATCGACATCCAGCTGGCAGGCACGTGGATAAAAATAATGCGATAGCCCTGACCCTGTTGCGCATCGGTGGGCGCAACAAAGAAGCTGATGTAAAGACCAATGGCGCCTAAGATGGCGGCTAGTGTCCAGAAAATGGGAACGAGCTTGCCAGCCAGAGGGTAAAAGGTGCTGGGGGCGCTGTATTTAAACAAGTTGATCATGTTGCTATTTTATTCCAATGAAATGCGTAGCGCAGCGGTGGTTGCCCAGGGAGCAAAGGCGGCGGCCAGAATCAGTAGTGCACCTAATAGGGAAAAGTGTCCCATGGCGCCTAAACCGGCAATATAGGACTCGACTGCACCCGCCCCAAAAATCAGTGTTGGTATATAAAGCGGCAGCACGAGTAAGGAAACCAGCAAAGCGCTACCACGAGCGCCCAACGTCAGCGCGGCACCAATGGCACCCAGCAGTGACAACAAGGGTGTGCCGATCAATAAAGTCAGCATGAGGATACCAATGGCATCTGTCGGCAAGTCGAATTGCAGACCAATGACGGGTGCGAGTAGTACCAGCGGTAAACCGCAGACAAGCCAGTGTGCGGTAATTTTACCGGCGACAAGAACGCTGAGTGGTTCTGGAGAGAGCACCATTTGTTCTAGTGTGCCGTCCGCATAGTCAGCAGCGAAGAGCCGTTGCAATCCTAGAAGGGTGGCGAGTAATGCGGCAATCCACATGGCTCCCGGCGCGATTTTTCTCAGGAGATCGGGTTCTGGCCCAATGCCCAGTGGCAGCAAGGTCGTCACAATGACAAAGAAGAACAGCGCGGTGAGCACCTCGGTCTTTCGCCGCATAACAAGCAGCAAGTCCCGATGTAGTGCGGCAAAATATGCGGAAAGCACGGACATCAGCGGCTCCCCGATAGATTGAGTACAAAGCCGTGGGCATCGGTCCCCAAATCGGGTATCTGATGGCTGGTGAGCACCAGCATGCCGCCTTGAGCGAGATGCGCCTTGAGCAGATTCTGCACGTCAGCAATGGCATTCACGTCGAGTGCATTAAACGGCTCATCCAGAATCCATAGTTTGGCCGGGCGGAGCAGGGCTCGGGCAAGCAAGCCACGACGTTTTTGTCCCGCTGAGAGCACGCGTGCCGGTAAGTGCTGGCGTTTTGCTAGGCCCATGTGGGTGAGGGCTTCACGGATATCTGCATCCTTGATCCGTAGGCCATCCATGCGGCATAGCGCTTGCAGGTTTTCGGTGAGGGTGAGATCTTCTTTCAGGCCGGCGTTGTGACCGATGTAGAGCAGATTCTGATGATACTGACCGCGCTGCTGGGCAATAGGTGCGCCCTGCCAGAGTACTTCGCCATCGGTAGGCAATGCCAGCCCTGCCAGTATGCGTAGCAGACTGGTTTTGCCGGCACCATTTTCACCTTGCAGGTAAAGCCATTGCCCGGCTTTAAGCTGCAGGTCTAGACCTTGAAACAATGTCTGTTTGCCACGAATGCAACGCAGGTTTCTGGCTTGGAGTGCGGGTTGGGCGGCTTGAGACATCAGACTTCTAGTGTGCCAGAAAAGTTACAAAAATTCATAAGTGATATCGTACCGGAGAGCGTGGATCCCGTCATCTCCGGGTTTTTGGACATTCGGGAGTGCCGCTTGCGATAGAATCAACGCATGACACGACTATCCCCCAATTTCTGGCAAGAAAAGTTTGAAACCCAACAAACCGGCTGGGACCGAGGCCAAGCGAGTCCGCAGCTTCTGCAGTGGCTTCAGAGCGGTGCGTTGAATACGCGTGAAACACAGCGTATTGCCGTGCCTGGTTGCGGCAAGGGTTGGGAGGTCGCCGTACTCAGTGAGGCAGGCTTTGAGACAACCGGTCTTGATTACACGCCCGCAGCGGTGGCAGAGGCAAAACTGCGTTTGCATGCGGCTGGCTTGTCGGCAGCAGTGGTTCAGGCAGATGTTTTAACGTACACGCCTGAACAGCCGTTTGATGCTGTTTATGAACAAACATGTCTGTGTGCACTCACGCCAGATGCCTGGATCACTTACGGTCAGCAGCTGGCTCGGTGGATCCGCCCAGGTGGGCATTTGTTTGCGCTTTTCATGCAGGTGGCGCGTCCGGGTAGCCAGCAAGGGTTGGTTGAAGGACCCCCGTTCCATTGCGATATCAACGCCATGCATGCGCTGTTTGACCAGCGCCAATGGCGCTGGCCTGCGGGTGCACTCACTCAGGTGCCACACAAGAACGGTCTGTTTGAACTGGCCGTGATTCTTGAGCGGGTTTAAGCGCTAAAGATTTAAGCGCTGGCTTCCGCAACGCGTTTCTGGATGTGGGCGAGCGCTTCTTCCACCTGATCCACCAGAATCAGACAGATATCGCCCGGTTCCAGTTTGGAGAGCGCTTGATCAATGGCGAGGAACTCGCCTTTGATTTCATCGATCTCTTTCACCTGGTGCGCTTCGTCCAGTCCTTCGCGGAGCAGTTTAACCACTTCGCCTTCGCTACGGCCGCGTTGGCAGGCATCTTCGTAAAGAACCACGTAGTCAAAAACGTTGCCGAGTGTGCGCGTCTGACGACGAATGTCATCATCACGACGGTCTCCCGCACCGCTAATCACAACGCTGCGGCGCTTGCCGGGCATTTCGTGAATGGTATCGGCCAATACACGAATCGCATCCGGGTTGTGGCCATAATCTGCAATGAGTGTTGCGCCTTTGTAATCAAAGCGGTTGAAGCGGCCTGGTACGGTGTCAGCATCACTCATAAAGGTTGCCAGACCCGAAACGATGGATTCCCAGGGGATATCCAGGGCCCAGGCGGCTCCAACGGCAGCCATGACGTTTTCTACCTGGAAGCCGATCTGGCCACCATCGGTCAGTGGAATGTCTTTCAGCGGCAGGCGGAACATGGCCTGACCTTGGGCGGCGATAATTTCGCCATCTTCACGATAAATCACGCGGTGTCCCTGGGCGCGATGCTTCGCCATCACCGGATGCGCAGCGCTCTGGGCGGCAAAGAAGGTGACATTGCCCGTGCAATAGCGCGCCATGCGTGCTACGAGTGGGTCAGCCGCATTGAGTACCGCGGTACCTTCGGCTGAAACGTTTTGCACGATCACGCGTTTCACCGCGGCCAGTTCGGCGGCGGTGTTGATGAAGTTCATGCCCAGGTGGTCGCCTTCACCAATGTTGGTGATCACAGCCACATCGCAACGATCAAAGCCGAGGCCTTCACGCAGCACACCACCACGGGCGGTTTCCAGCACAGCGGCATCAACATCGGGGTGGCCCAGCACGTTGCGGGCACTACGTGGGCCGCTGCAATCGCCGGTATCGATCAATCGGCCGTTGGCGTAGACGCCATCCGTCGTGGTCATCCCAATACGTTTGCCCGTCTGGGCGATCAGATGCGCGGTCAGACGGATGGTGGTGGTTTTACCATTGGTGCCTGATACGGCTACCACAGGAATACGACCGTTTTCACCGGGGCCAAACAATTGACGAATAATGGCTTCACCTACTGGGCGGCCTTTACCGTAAGACGGGCTGAGGTGCATGCGAAGGCCGGGAGCGGCGTTTACTTCAACGATACCGCCGCCTTGTTCTTGCAGTGAGCGGTAGACGCTGTCGCAAACGACATCGACGCCGCAGATATCCAGGCCCACCATGTGGGCCGCGGCAACAGCGCTCGCAGCCATGTCGGGGTGTACATCATCGGTCACATCGGTGGCCGTGCCGCCGGTGCTGAGGTTGGCGTTCTTACGCAGGTTGATGCGTACACCGCGTTGAGGCACGGTTTCCGGTGTCATCTGCTGCTCGTCCAGTGTGGCCAGACCAATCGCATCCAGTCGAATCTTGCTGAGCGAGGTGGCGTGACCATCGCCACGCAGCGGATCGCTGTTGATCACATCCACCAGTTGTCGGATGGTGTGCTGACCATCACCAATCACATAGGGTGGATCACGACGGGCAGCAGCAACAAGCTCATTACCGACCACCAGCAGACGGAAGTCGTGGCCGGGCATGAAACGTTCGACAATAACTTCATCGCTAATCTTGTAGGCCACGTCAAACGCAGCGCTGATTTGTTCGGGAGTTTGCAGGTTAACCGCAACGCCTTTGCCCTGATTGCCATCACGTGGCTTAACGACCACGGGGCCTTTGATCCATTCGGCGGCTGCCAGTGCATCTTCCAGCTTAGTGACTACGCGACCTTGCGGCACGGGTACGCCTGCGGAATAGAGCAGGGTTTTGGTGAGATCTTTATCTTGCGCAATCGATTCGGCGATGGCGCTGGTATGGCTGGTTTCTGCCGCCTGAATGCGTTTCTGCTTGCTGCCCCAGCCGAATTGCACCATGCTGCCTTCCGTCATGCGACGGAATGGGATGTTGCGGGCGACAGCGGCATTAACGATGGAGCCCGTGCTCGGCCCCAGGCGCAGGTCTTCGTCTAGTTCGTTTAATTCATGAAGCGCCGCGTCCAGATCGAACATACGATCTTCGCGGGCGGCCTGGCATAAACGCGTGGCGTGTTCGAAGGCCAGCTTGCCCACGGCTTCTTCGCTGTATTCCACGACCGTGATGTAGGTGCCTTTTTCCGGTGTTTGAACGGTGCGACTAAAGGTCACCGGACATCCGGCAGCGGCTTGTAGTCCCAGCGCCACGACTTCCAGCGCGTGCGCCAGCGTGAGCGGCTCGTTATGGCCGCCGGCAATGAGTGGGCCCATTTGCGGAAAGCGGGAACGTAAGCGGGTTTCGAAGCCAGCCAGATTGGTGATCTGACACTCGTCGTCAGTACAGTTGATCAGCGCTTCGATCATGGTGTGGCGACCCCAGAGGTTGGGGCCGCGCAGTGCGCGTAGGCGAACAATGTCCATGGATTACTGGTGTGTAAAAGTTTGGATACCGGTGCTCATGATCTCGCGAGAGAGATTCATGGCAACGCCGACGCCAACCGCCGCAAGAATGCTTTCGAGGGCATCGTTGCGGAGTTGCAGCAGAGGAACGCTATTGATGGCCATTAACGGTTCGATACGGTCTTTCTGCGCCAGAACAATCTGCCCATCCCGACTGAATACCGCACGGCCACCCTTGGCAAGGTGCTCCTGCAACGGGGCAGCGTCACCATAACGACTGAAGAAGATCACCTCGCCCTGACATAGGCGAGCCATATCTGTCACTTCGGTGTCATCTGCATTGAGTACAGCGGCACCGCTCGGCAACACCACGTCGACCTGTGTCCGCATGACTTTCCAGATGGCTACCTCGTCTTCAATTGAGCACTCAGGGACGGTGTCTGTCGGATCCAGGTTGGTGACCACGCCCACCGTACAGCAACGGTAGGGCAGGCCATGGTTAAGGATGATCCGATTATCGTTCTCGATAATGGCTACATCTACCTGGCGGTTCAGCATCAGGCGATGACCGCTTTCCCAATTAGCGCAATTGCGATCATCCAGCTGGCGCTGGTTGAAATACATCCCCTTGCTGCAGGCTAGACCAACGTTCATGCTGGTCAGTTGCAACAGGCTGGCAATGAGTTCGGCCACAGTGGATTTGCCGCGCGAGCCTGCAATGCCGATAATCGGCAGATTAAAATCCTGCTCCAGCGGAAATAGGTAGTTAACAATGGCTTCGCCCACGGGGCGAGGCGTCCCGGCCGAGGGCCGCAGGTGCATCAACAGACCAGGGCCGGCGTTCACCTCGACGATAGCACCACGTTGCTCAGCCAGCGGCTTGGAAATGTCTTCAGCCACCAGGTCGATACCCGCCACATCCAGGCCCACTACGCGGGCGGCTAACGCAACCACGTGCGCGACTTCCGGGTGCACTTCGTCCGTGACATCAATCGAAACATTGCCATTCCGCTGAATCAGCACGTCATGGCCAACAGCGGGCACGGATTCTGCCGTGAGGCCCTGTCGCTCAAGTTCGAGACGAACCGCGGAGTCCACACGTACAAAGTTGAGGGTGTTTTCCTCAGCGGGGCCGCGGCTTGGGCTGCTATTAATTTGTGCTTCGATCAGTTGTTCGATCGTGGATTTGCCATCGCCCTTAACGAACGCAAAGTCACCGCGTGCCGCAGCGACCATTTGGCCGCCCACAACAAGTAGGCGGTGTTCGTTACCCGGGATGAAGCGCTCGACAATCACGCTGCTGCCCTCATCAACGGCGACCGAGAAGGCCGTACGGACTTCGGCTTCAGACATCAGATTGGTAAAGACGCCTCGGCCATGGTTGCCATCAGAAGGCTTCACCACCACCGGCAGGCCAATATCTTCGGCCGCTTCCCAGGCGTCATCGGCTGTTTCTACCACTACGCCTTCGGGCACCGGTACACCGCAGGCCTTGAGCAGGCTCTTGGTCAGGTCTTTATCGCGCGAGATAGTTTCGGCAATGGCACTGGTCTGATCAGTTTCAGCTGTCCAGATACGGCGTTGCTTGGATCCGTAGCCCAGCTGCACGAGGTTGTTATCAGCTAGGCGCATGGTGGGGATATTCCGTGCCATGGCGGCCGTCACGATGCTGCCGGTGCTTGGGCCGAGCAGGCGGTCTTCTGCCAGCTCTTTAAGATCTTCTACCGTTTTTGCGACATCGAAAGGACGATCCTCGATAGCGGCCATGATCAGGTCGCGTGCAGCAAACAGCGCCTGCTTTGTAACTTCGTCCTGGAGGTTGTGCACGATCAGTTTGTATAGGCTGCGGCGATTGGCTTCGCGGGCGCGGCCAAAACCGCTCTGGACGCCAGCCATGCTGAGTAGTTCCAGGGTCACATGTTCCATGATGTGCACCGGCCAGGTGCCTTCATGGAGACGTTTAACGAAGCCGCCGTATTCTTCATAGCTGCATCGGTGTTCCATCAATCCGGGCAGCCAGGCCACCAGTCGATCGGGCAGGCCGGGAATCTTGTCAGAGGGAAAATCTTCCAGATCGCCGATGTCGACCCATGCCTCGATGATAGGTATATAGAAGTCCGTCCACATGTTCGGACCGTATATATACTTTATGTCTATGATTTCAATCGATTTGTGGCTCATGTTGGCTAGAGGTGTCTCAAGATTCTGAGCGGTGCTGCCTGTTCCGGACAGAAGGGGTGATGTGTTGAAGCTCTATGACGGCGCGGTTTAATGTCATTGTAAACAGAAACCACAGGCCCCGTGTGTCTCATAACGCACCAATTGGGTAACGGATGACCGTTATTAGTTTTTATTGATAAAAGGCCGCCACGTTGTCAGCCAAAGCCCGTAGCTGTGCGTTAATCTGTCAGAATCCCAGTTTTCCGGATC